>Ga0335081_10013065_pt1 | contig 13435 bp, 13 predicted proteins | sample Lox_Sample_35_FD_206713 | JGI IMG/M metagenome (GOLD analysis project Ga0335081, IMG submission 206713) | Soil microbial communities from Loxahatchee National Wildlife Refuge, Florida, United States - Lox_Sample_3.5 | ecosystem: Environmental > Terrestrial > Soil > Wetlands | place: USA...
CGCCTTGGCTTTCGACGCGGAGCCTCCACAATAGAATTCCGCTGCTGATCAATTCGATCAAGCTGTCAATGCCAAATGCGGTCAATAGAACGCTTCCCGCCGCAATCCCCGCGCCGATGGAAACAATCATTTCAACCGTCATCCAAATGATAGAAATGATTTCGATATTGATGCCCGAACGGATTTCCGCTGTTCGCGTTGATTCCATAAAAATGTTGTTATTCACTTTGAGAAAGCGGAATAAGCAATAACGGTATCTTTGTTTTTTGTGCCACTTTCGGCGCGACACTGCGCGCCCAAAATGCGCCCATGCCTTTCTTGCGATGCGTGGATAGGATGATCAAATCCATAGATGAATTTTCCGCGGTCTTGACGATCAATGATGCCGGGTCGCCGCGCTGGATGTCAACTGAAACGGTCAATCCGTTCTTGCTTAATGAGTCTACATGTTCTTGTAGGTCTTTGCGTGCATTCTCTTCTTTCATATCGAGGAAGGCTTGCGTAGTGACCGGCATTAAATTGCCTGCCGCGGCTTGCTCGCCTGCGAGTGTTCCGAAAGTTGGGATTACGCTTAATAAATGAAGCTCGGCTTTGAACGCTTGCGCTAATGTTTGGGCAAATGGAAAGCTGAAATCATGCATTGAGTCCGGATCGAGGGGAACGAGAATTTTTTCAAGTTTGAAGCGAGGCGATACCGGTTTGACGATCAGAAGCGGAGTTTTATCTTGCGCGGCAATTTGCTGGGCGATGTTTCCAAACAATGCGTCGCGGATTCCGCTTTTGCCATGCGTGCAGATCACGATCAGATCAGTGTGGAATTCAGTCGTGATGTGGTCGACGATGCTTTGGGTCACATCCGCTACGGGCGCAGTGTGAACGTGAGTCGTCACTTTGACTTTTGGAGGGAATTCGCGTTTGGCAACATCTTCAAGATATTCCGAGGCTTCATCCGGCTCAGTCAAATGCCGGTCCGCATGGACTTCGCTCGGCGCGCCCTGTTCGATGACGTGCAACAACGTAACAGGCGCTTTGAATTTCTCGGCGAGGATTGCCGCGGGAGTCAACGAGGCTTCCGATAGGTTCGAACCGTCAAGAGGAACGAGAATATGCTTGAACATTATTTAGCTTCCAGGAAAGAATGTTTGATATAACAAAAAGATGTTCAATGCCACAATCAAAGCCGCAATCACACTTGCAACAATTGTTGTGATCTTTTGATTGACCAGTACACCCATTATCTCACGTTTTGCCGTAAATACAACCAGCGGGATGATGGCGAATGGCAAACCAAAACTTAGAACAACTTGGCTCAAAACCAACGTATGCGTTGGATCGAGCCGTAACGCAATTACGATGAAGGATGGGAACATGGTCGCTACGCGTCGAACCCACATAGGGATTTTGAACGGGACAAATCCTTGCATGATGACTTGTCCTGCCATCGTGCCTACTGTGGAAGAAGAATGTCCTGATGCAAGCAAAGATATCGCAAATACCATGCTGGCCGCTCCGCCTAGCAAAGGTGTCAGCGTGCGATATGCCTCCTCGATGGAAGCAATATTGCTTAAGCCGTGCGTATAAAATGTCGAAGCCGCCATGATTAACATGGCCGCATTTACAGACGCGGCAATGCCCATGGCGATAAGGACATCTATCACTTCGAAACGGAAGAGTTGTTTCAATTTCTTCGGTTCGCGCGTAACAATTCGTCCCTGTGTGAGACCCGAATGTAAAAAGATCACATGCGGCATAACGGTTGCTCCGAGGATACCAGTCGCAAGCAAAACGCTTTCTGCTCCTGAAAATTGAGGAATAATGCTGTGGTAGGCAATTGCGCCCCAATCAGGACGATCAAGAAATGTTTCGACTAGAAAGCAAACTGCGACTACTCCAACCAACACCGTAATCAACACTTCGAGGGGCCGGAAGCCTTGGTTTTCAAGTAGCAATACAACCATTGCTAATCCGCCCATTAAAAGCGCGGGAACCAACAGCGGCGGCAACGTAGTTAGGTTTGCAATCGTGTTGAATAATGCGGGAAAGAGCAGATAGATTCCAAGAGCCGCGCCGAGGAATTCGGCAAGGTCTGTCGCCATAGCTACAATTTCCATCACGATCCACATCGCATATCTGCCCCAATGTGGATAATGGTCGCGCATCATTTCAGCCAAATTTTTTCCACTAGCGATTCCTAGTTTTGCCGCCATGCTCTGAATAAGCATTGCCATCAAATTGCTTGCAAGTAGCACCCACAGCAATTGATAACCGAACACTGCGCCGCCTTGAATATTGGTCGCATAATTGCCTGGATCAATATACGCCACACAAGCAATGAAAGCCGGTCCAAGGAACGGGAGAAGGCGCGCCAAGAAACCTTTCTTGCTTTTACCTTCCAAGACTTCTTGCGCAGACTTCAACGTGCTAAGGTCACTTTGTTTTGCTGTTGACATAAATCATTTCCTTTTCAATTATAAAATTTCAACGAAGACTCGGTTTGTAATTGCCGGACCAAGAGCAATCGCTTCCTTCCGCCCTCGAAGCTGGATATGCATTACCTGATCATAGCGCGACACTCCAAGCGCTTTCACGCGCGTGCCAATTACTAGTCCCAATTGCTCAAGATGTTTAAGAAAGTCTGCGTCTTGTGCATGGACGCGTTGGATGCACGCTTCCTGTTTCGGTTTTAGCTTTGATAACGCGATGCCTTGATCTTTAGGCATTACTAATTCCGCAGAGGGAATCGGCTCGCCGTGCGGATCGCGTAAAGGATATCCCATCGCGGAAGCAATGCGTTCTTCAAACTCTTCTGAAATAACATGCTCCAACTTTTCTGCTTCGTTATGAACTTCATCCCAAGAATAACCAAGAGTTTGCACCAGCCACGCCTCGATAAGACGATGATGGCGAATCACCTCGAGCGCGGCGCGTTTGCCAGTAGCGGTTAATGTAACGCCTTGATGTTTGCGATATTCCACTAACGGGGGCTTGGCTGAGGCAAGTTTTTGCATCATACCTGTGACTGAAGCGGGCGCGATATGAAGACGCGCCGCAAGCGCGGTCGTACTGGCAAGTTCGCCGCTTTCGGTCAATTCGTAAATGACTTTCAGATAATCTTGAATGGAATCAGTCAGTGATACAGACATAATGCTTTGATGATTACCAGATATATGGAATGAAACGGTATTTCACTTGTGTCTTATAGTCCGCGTAGCCGGGAAGTTCTTTCAGCAACATTTGCTCTTCCATGATCGCTCGCCGCGCGAGTATGAACATGCAAATGATTACAAAAATCGCTCCATACCATGAACCCACCAACAAGGATGTTCCTACGATAAACACAAGGATTGAGGTGTACATTGGATGCCGTACATAATGATAGAGCCCCGTGGAAACAACCGCGTGCCCGCGCTCTTCCTGAACGCGGACGACAGGCGATAGGTAAGAGTTTTCGCTAAAGGTTAGGAACAAGAAGTAAAACGAGCATAACAGAATAAGCACTCCGATGGCTTGAATCCAAAGCGGCACTGACGACCAATGAAAGCGAGCCGCATCCAACGATATGAAAACTAACCATGCAATGAAAAAGATTTCCATTATGGGAAAAAGAATCTTGTCCCAGCCTTGTTGGTTAGATGCACCCAATTGCATACGCTCCTGCATCAATCCGGGATTGTGCCTATAAAGCCATAATGTGACTGCGGCATAGAAGCCAAAGAATAGCAGGAGAAAAATCCAGCCTGCGGCCCAAGCCAGTGTGCCAGCCGGAAGAAATAGAGCTAGAGCAAATGCCGCAAAAAAGCCGATGGTTTCCAGCACTTGCTGTTTCATATTGATTTTCATTATTGCCTCATTTAAATTTTTGTATATGTAACTAATAAATAATTTAGGTATACCTAAATTATTTTATATTAAAAAGAGGGTTGAGTCAAGAGACTCAACCCTTCAAATTCCTGACATAAGCTATGCCAGCTTCAACTAATTCATTACAGCACTTTTCGCCGAATCAGTTATTAAGCAGGCGGGACGATTTTGTATCACAATGTGTGCGGCGCGACATACACTGCGATGGTAATGAAATGCGCGACCGCAGCCAGGATGACGAAAATATGCCAGACCTCATGGAAACCAAATTTGCCGGGGAAGAAGTCGAGATTCTTGGCGGCGTACACGATTGCGCCCAAAGTGTAGATCACTCCGCCGGCGAACAGCCACACCAACGCGCCGGCCGGCATGACCTTTAACATTTCGCCAATTGCAGCAATACAAATCCATCCCATCATGATATATACGCCAACTCTCAGCCAACGACGAGCTTTGATGAGAACCACTTCAAGGGCGACTCCGAGCGCGGCAAGCGACCAGATGAGCGCAAGCAATCCCCACTTCCAAAATCCCGAGAACATGATCATACAGATTGGCGTATAGGTTCCGGCGATCAAAACATAAATAGCGGAATGATCGAACTTGCGTAATTTCTCGATAATCGTTGGCTTGGCTTTGACCATATGATAAGTTGCGCTGGCAGCGAACAAAAGAATCAGGCTGATTCCGTAAATGCTCAACGATATTTCTTTGATAATACTTTTCCAGCCGATCATAACCAATGCAATCAAGCCGATTGCGGCGACAATGGCGGCAAAGAAATGTGTCAAACCGTTAACCGGTTCGCGAAGTTTTTTCAACATAAGTTTTCCTGTCTTTCTTGATAGGATGATTTTATCATTCTCGAATCACATCAGGATGATTTGCTGGCGATTAAAATTAACACAATGCTTGATTTAACTTCGATCTGGCGTTTTTCCACTTTGAAGCCTGCTTCTTCTAATGGGCGAATGAATCTTTCTGTAATAATCTCGATGATATTCTTTGGCGTTTCGCCTGTGACTCGAAATAGCCACGCCGCGATTTGATCCAAAATTTTGTGTCCAATAATCCATGCCGCGGGAAGAACGATAAAACAACCATCATCACAAAGAACGCGATAGACGTCAGAGAGTATGTTGGGGTCAAAGATATATTCGGAGGGAAAGGTTGAGATAACGGAATCAAATTCCGCGTCGGGGAAAGGAAGCGCTTGGGCGAGTCCGCGCGTAAGATTGATTGCTTTGTACTCAGCCCTTTCAAAGCGGCTTTTTGCAAGATTAATCATCTGCATGGATTCATCTAATCCGATGGTAAAAAAGCCCTGGTCGCGCAACAGGCGTTGAATATATCCCGGACCATGGCCAATCTCCAATATTTTTGTTCCTTGAACAAACGGAATCACGGTTTGTATCCAATCATTCCATCGTCCAATGGATACAACCGCCGCGACGAAATCATACGTCCAGGCAAAGGAATGATAAAAGTGGTGGAAGAAAAACCGCATGAAGCGCGAAATGAGGCGCATGGGATTCAAACAAAATAAGGGTTTGACATTCGTCAAACCCTTATGGATTTATATTTTTATTTAAGATGCGTTGGGAGCGTCGGTTGGTTTTTTGCCGGATGGTTTGCGAAGGGATTCGACAGCGCTTTCACCGCGCGAACGGACTTCCTTGGCAAGTTCATCCGCTCGAATGCGAGCCTCCTTTGCCACTTCTTCCGCACGAGCGCGGGCAACTTTGGTTAATTCTTCAGCGCGAGTACGAGCTTCAGCCGCGGCGGCTTCTGCGCTTGCCAATGCTTCTTCTGCAGATTGAGAGGCGTAGTCGCGCAACTCAATGCTCTTTTCGCGGATCAAGGCGCGGGTCTCTTCGCCGCTTTGCGGCGCAAAGAGCAAGGATACAACCGCGCCTGCCAAACCGCCGACGATAAAACCAACAAGGAATGCGCCAAATTCATCACTATCAGATGCCATAGGATTCTCCTTTTTTAATCATGAGCTTACTTATGTTTTAGTCCCATCAATTCTAACACACGTTGAATGCTTGCCAAATAACTATTGAGTTTGACCACCGGTTCCACTGCATTCTTGCTGAGGAATTCCGCAGTGCCGCGCAACGTGTTGACGGTTTCGTTCGTCGCTTGCAAAATGGGGCGGACCTCGTTTTGAAGGAGATTGATCAAGCTTGCAAGCTGGATCAGCAAAATCACGAGCGCTACGCCGATAACCAGCGTCTCCAATCCAACGACGATAATGAATACGTCTCGAATTCGTCCGACCACATCTGCGGGCGTTTCCGGGCGGAGAAGAAAATAGATTGCCGTAATCAACAGAGCCAAAATCACAACAGCGATGATCGAGACCGTGATAATAACCGATCTTGTCTGTTGTTCCTGCGCTTTCCGCGCCGCGATCTGTTCGGGAGTTAGCGGTGGTAGAGCAGCTGAGGCCGTTTGTGTATTAGGAAGCGGTGTTGCCATGAATTTATTATAGCATTTTATGACGGGTAAGTCTAACGGGATATTCTGTAAACCTTGACGATTCTGCTCGGTGAGTGGTATCTTTGAACTACCGACCGTTCGGTAGGTTACTCTGATGACCCGAGACGATATTCTGGATGCCGCCGCGCAAGTGATCCGCAAAAAGGGATTTCACGCGGCTTCGATGGCTGATATCGCCAGCGCAGTCAATCTGCAGAAGGCGAGTCTCTATCATCATGTTTCCAGCAAGCAGGAAATTTTGCTCGAACTCCTCGATCGCGCTTTGGAAATGCTGACGGCTCGGATTGCCCCCATCGTCAATCAATCTATCCCTGCAGACGAAAAACTTCGACAGATGATCTGTGTTTATTTGCAGTCGCTCGCCGAGAATCCGGATCTATCTTCGGTCTTGTTATTCGAGCATCGGTCGCTGGATAAAAAATCCCATGCGCGCCATGTTCCGAACCGCGACAAATTTGAAAGCTTATGGCAGGATGTGCTGCATGAGGGTATCCGCGCAAAATTGTTTGCGTGTTCCGATGTCGGTCTCGCGGTACGCGGCTTGATGGGAATCTTGAACTGGACACTGACCTGGTATCGCCCCGATGGACATTTATCCATTGAAAAGATTGCGGACTATTATGCCGATTTATTTTTCGATGGTCTGCTGAAAGAATAAAAAGGAGTGAGGCATGTATTCATTTGAACCCAGTGAAGAACAGCAAATGCTTGTGGATGCGGTGGGGAAGTATGCTAGTAATGATTTGCGAACGGCATCGCGTGAAGCAGAAGAGAGCCGCGAATTTCCGAAGAAACTTATTGGCAAGGGCTGGGAACTTGGTGTTCTGCAAGCCTCGATCCCTGAATCTTATGGCGGCTTCGGCGAGCACTCTGCAGTTACCAGCGTGCTTGCTATGGAAGAGTTGGCATTTGGTGATCTGGCGGGCGCGCTGGCAGTCATGACGCCATCGCTGTTTGCCATTCCCATTTTGCTTTGCGGCAGTGAAGAACAGAAGAAAGAATATTTGCCGAAGATCATTGAGGGAGAATGGAGTCTATACACTGCGGCGTTGATCGAGTATACATTTGATTTTGATGCGAATGATTTAAGAACCCTCGCCGAATTAAACAATAGCGAATATATCTTGAACGGTGAAAAAGCTTTTGTGCCATTTGCGAAAGACGCCGAGACCATTTTGGTTTATGCAAAATGCGATGGCAGAGCGCAAGGCTTTATTGTTCCGAAAAATGCGGCGGGATTAACTATCAATGATGAACGCGAAAAGTTAATGGGATTGAATGCGCTTCCGTTATATCGAGTCAAATTAGATAATGTAAACATCTCCACATCGAATCGGTTAGGTGGCGCATCGGGCCACGACTTTGAACCGGTTCTCGCTTCGATGAGACTCGCTTCCGCCTCAGCGGCTCTCGGCGTGGCGCGCGCCGCCTTCGAATATTCGCGCGATTACGCAAAAGAACGCGAAGCCTTCGGAGTGAAGATCGCGCAAAAGCAAGCGGTCGCGTTTATGCTGGCTGAGATGCGGACAGAGATCGAAGCGATGCGCTTGCTGACGTGGGAAGCCGCCTGGAAATTGGATCAAGGAAAGGAAGGCGCGTTCATCGGAGCATATCTTGCATCCACCGGTGCGGCGGATATGGCGATGATGGTGACCGACCGCGCTGTGCAAATTTTAGGCGGGCATGGATATGTCCGCGAGCATCCGGTTGAAATGTGGATGCGCAATGGACGCGGCTTTGCGATGTTAACCGGGCTTGCGATTATTTAGAAGAGGCAGAGATGGCTATCGAATTTGAAGCACCCAAACCAATTGTTCAAATGCAAACCGTTTTGCAAACGGTCGCGGATAATATGATGCGCCCTCACGCGCGTTACTTCGATGAGCATGAACACGAAATTCCATGGGATTACATTGAGTTCATGCACACTGCTACGAAAGCAACGGGTGGTGGATCATTGACTCCGCATGACGATAAAAAGGAAGAAGACCCGAACAAGCCCAAGCGTCCGCCGATTGGTTATCAATTGCTCGCATCTCAAATCGAGATGTTGGCTTGGGGCGATGTTGGTTTCTATCTTATTACGCCCGGCGGCGGACTTGGAGCCGCAGCAGTGCAAGCCGCGGGTTCACCGGAACAGCGCGCGAAATTCTTGTCGCGCTTTGGCGGCGAGAAACCAACTTTCGCGGCGATGTGTATGACTGAACCGGGCGCAGGTTCGGACACTTCTGCCATCCGTGCGAAAGCCGTGTTGGATGAAAAGACTCACGAGTGGATCATCAATGGCGAAAAGATTTTTGTCACAGGCGGAGATAAGTCGTTTAGTGAATACGAAAAACTTGGCAAAGGTTTCATCGTCGTGTGGGCTTCGATTGATTCGTCGGCAGGGCGCGCGGGGATGCGCGCGTTTGTGGTTGAAGGCGGAACGCCCGGCGTGCGAATTGTTAAGTTGGAACACAAACTTGGAATCCGGGTAAGCGATACAGCCGCGATCTCGTTGGTGGATGCGCGGGTTCCGTTTGAGAATATCCTCGGCAGTCCGACCGTTGAAAAGACGACGACCGGATTCAAAGGCGCGATGGCAACCTTCGACGCGACCAGGCCGCTCGTGGCTGCATCCGGTATCGGCGTGGCGAGAGCCGCACTTGAATTCCTAAAAGAAAAACTTAAGGAGAACGGAGTCGAAATCCGTTATGGATTGCCGCGTCAAAAGTTGACCAACATCGAGCGTGAAGTCATTGACATGGAAATCATGTTGAAATCCGCGTGGCTGATGGTGATGAAAGCGGTTTGGATGGCGGATAATAAAAAGTCGAACGCGCTCGAATCTTCGATGAGCAAAGTCAAGTCTGGCGATGTGACCACGAAGATCACGCAGAAGGTGGTTGAGATTTTGGGACCGCTCGGTTATAGCCGCGAGTTCTTGGCGGAAAAATGGTTCCGTGATGCAAAGATAACGGACATTTATGAAGGCACCGGGCAGATCAATCGTCTCGTGGTGGCGCGGCAAATCCTTGGATATAGTGGAAGCGAGTTGAGATAATGGGATTCGGGAATCGAGAATCGAAATTCGGCGACGACTCCCGAATCACGAAATCCGATTCCCGCCGGAGGAAAACATGACATATCAAATTCACAAAGCGGTTGTGATTGGTTCCGGGACGATGGGTGCGGCGATTGCGGCGCATCTTGCGAACGCGGGAGTGCCAGTAACGTTGCTGGATATTGTTCCAAAAGACGCGCCTGCCGGAAATAAAGAAGCGCGCAATAAAATCGTCCACGAAGGTTGGGATCGTTGCATCAAAGCCAAGCCTGCCAATTTGATGTCATCGGATTTGCAGACATTGGTCAAGCTAGGTAACCTCGAAGATGATTTTGGTGCTGTCGCTGACGCAGATTGGATTTGCGAAGCGATCATCGAAGATCTAAAAATCAAACAAGCGTTGATGGTGCGCATGGACGAGGTCCGCAAACCGAACGCGATTGTCAGCACGAATACATCGGGTATTCCAATTCATGCCATTGCCGAAGGACGCTCGAAAGAATTCAAGAAACATTTTCTTGGAACACACTTCTTCAATCCGCCGCGCTATTTGAAATTGCTGGAAATTATCCCGACGAGCGATACGGATAAAGAGGCAGTCAAGTTTATGTCGTGGTTCGGCGAATATACACTTGGCAAAGGCATCGTGCTTTGCAAAGACACACCGAATTTCATCGGCAATCGCGTCTTCTTCGGAACAGCCACGTTTGGAATGAATTACATTTTGGAAAATGATTATACAGTTGACGAAGTCGATTCAATTACTGGACCATTGATGGGTCGCCCGAAAACTGCGACGTTTCGTTTGGCGGATCTGGTCGGCATCGACGTGTGGGAACATGTCGGTAGGAATCTTGGACCGATGATTCCGCACGATAAGCTCGCGCAAAAATATCTTGCAAATAATTCCTCGGAGAAATTAATTGGCACTCTTGTCGAACGTAAATGGCTTGGCAATAAAACAAAGATTGGATTTTACAAAGAAGTTCGCAAAGAGGACGGCTCGAAAGAATTCTGGTCGCTTGATCTTGAGACTCTTGAACACGTTCCACCAACCAAGCCGCGCTTTGATTCGGTGAAGAAAGCGAAAGATGTCCCTGAACTTGGTGAGCGATTAAAAGTTTTGCTTGGAGAAGATGATAAAGCCGCAAAGTTGATGCAAGCGTTGACATATCAATCCTTCCAGTATTCCGCGTCACTCTTGCCGGAAGTTGGAGATTCACCCAAGTCAATTGATGACGCAATCCGCTGGGGCTTTGGTCATGAGGCGGGACCATTTGAAACATGGGATATGCTTGGGGTCAAAGATACCGTGAAGAAGATGAAGGCGGAAGGTTATCCAGCCGCCAAGTGGGTGGATGCCATGCTCAAGTCGGGGATCGAATCGTTCTACCAATACAAGAACGGCGATAAAGTCGGCGTCTATGATGTGAACAAAGAAAAGTATGTCCGCATCGCGAGGCCCTCAGATGTGGTGATGCTCAAGGGTTGTGTGGTCATTAGCGAGAATGCGGGCGCGACGTTGTATGATATTGGTGATGGCGTGGCGTGTATTGATTTCCATACCAAGATGAACGCGCTCGATGATGATATTTTCGCTGTGGTCGATGAAGCGTTTGAGCGACTCGAAAAAGCATTCGACGGGTTAGTGGTCAGCACGCAAGCCGATAATTTTAGTGCGGGCGCGAATTTATTTATGATTGTGGTCGCCGCGCAACAAGGCATGTGGGATAACCTTGATCAAGCGATTCGCAAATTGCAAGGTTTGAATATGCGTATGCGTTACTCGTCGAAGCCGATTGTGGTCGCGCCGCTGGGACTTGCACTGGGCGGCGGATGTGAGATCACAATGCACGCTTCGCGCGTGGTCGCTTCATCTGAGACTTACATTGGTCTCGTTGAACTCGGCGCGGGCGTGATTCCCGCGGGCGGCGGCACGAAAGAGTTGATGCGCCGCATTATCAACCCTCCGATGAAAACGGAAAACGTTGAAGTATTGCCATTCCTTCAACGCGCCTTCCTGCAAATCGGTCAAGCGAAAGTGGCAACCTCTGCGAAAGAAGCGCGGCAGATGGCGATTCTGAATCCGCAGGATCGCATTGTGTTGAATCGCGATCATTTGCTGGCTGGAGCCAAGCGTGAAGTTCTGCACATGGCGAATGCCGGTTATCATCCGCCTGTGCCTGAACCGATCTATGCCGCGGGCCGCGATATGCTTGGCGCATTACGTGTCGGCACATGGATGTTTAAAGAAGGCAAATATATTACTGAATATGATCATCATGTTGCCAGCAAATTGGCGAACGTCATGTGCGGCGGCGAATTGACCAAGCCGCAATGGGTGAGCGAGCAGTATATTTTGGATTTGGAGCGCGAGGCGTTCCTGTCTTTGTGCGGCGAAGAAAAAACTCAAGCGCGCATGTGGTCATTGCTGCAGACCGGCAAGCCGTTGAGAAATTAGGAGACTGATATGACAACTGATGCTGTGATTGTTTCTGCGGTTCGGACTCCGGTTGGGAAAGCCAAACGCGGCGGATTAGCAACCGTTCGTCCCGATGAGATGGCGGCTGCCGTTATCCAAGCTTTATTAAAACGGACGCCGAATCTCGATCCTGCTGATATTGAAGATGTGGTGCTTGGTTGTGCTTTCCCTGAAGGGGAGCAGGGACTCAATATGGCGCGCATGATCGCATTGCGCGCAGGTTTGCCAGTATCTGTCCCTGCTGAAACGATCAATCGTTATTGTGCTTCGGGTGTGCAAGCCATCGCCCATGCCGCGTACGCAATCCAAAGCGGACAAATCGAAACTGCTATCGCTGGCGGCGTTGAGTCGATGTCTATGGTGCCGATGTTTGGATATAAGTTTTCGCCCAATCCATATTTTGCTCAGGACTTGCCGCATTATTACACCAACATGGGTTTGACCGCCGAGAACGTCGCATTGAAATATGAAATCAGCCGTGAAGAACAAGATACTTTTTCATTGAAGAGTAATCAGAAAGCCGCCAAGGCTGTTGATACTGGATTATTCGATCCCGAGCTTGTACCAATTGATGTTGAAGTCACTGAACTCAATGCCGATGAGAAACCGGCGAAGAAATCCTTTACGGTCAAACGCGATGAAGGCCCGCGCGCAGATACGTCGCTCGAAGCGCTTGCCAAACTTAAACCGGCATTCAAAGAAGGTGGCATGGTTACGGCTGGTAACTCGTCGCAAATGTCCGATGGCGCGGCGGGCGTATTTGTGACCTCAGCGCAGAAAGCCGCCCAATTGGGATTAAAGCCGTTGGCGCGATTCGTTTCGTTCGCGGTTGGAGGCGTTCCGCCTGAATTGATGGGCATTGGACCGATAGTCGCGATTCCAAAAGCGTTGAAAGTTGCAGGTTTATCATTGAGTGATATTGATTTGTTCGAGTTGAATGAAGCCTTTGCCGCGCAGTCACTGGCGGTGATTAAGACTCTTGGCATGGATGAAAATAAGATCAACGTTAATGGCGGAGCGATTGCGTTGGGTCATCCACTAGGATGCACTGGAGCAAAACTGACCACACAACTTATTTATGAAATGGGACGGCGCAGATCCAAGTACGGTATGGTGACGATGTGTATCGGTGGCGGCATGGGAGCCGCGGCGGTCTTTGAGAATTTACAGTAACAAGGTGTCATTGCGAGGCACGAAGTGCCGTGGCAATCTCGTTATTAAGTCAAACGAATGTTTGATGGTTATCTGAGATTGCTTTGCTTCGCTCGCAATGACATGTAAAATACATTAAGGAGAATTGAAATGCCCCTCACAATTTCTGATCTGATGTCCAAGATGCCGGGTGCGTTTTTGCCGGAGAAAGCGATCGGCTTGGATGCTGTCATCCAATTTAAATTCACCGGTGCCGAGTCTGGCGATTGGTATGCAACTATCAAAGATGGTCAATGCGCGGTTGTAAAGGGTGACGCGCCTTCGCCGAAGATGACCTTGACCGCCGACTCCGCCGATTACATCAAAATGTTCACCGGCGAGTTGGATGGCAT
>Ga0335081_10013066_pt1 | contig 13434 bp, 11 predicted proteins | sample Lox_Sample_35_FD_206713 | JGI IMG/M metagenome (GOLD analysis project Ga0335081, IMG submission 206713) | Soil microbial communities from Loxahatchee National Wildlife Refuge, Florida, United States - Lox_Sample_3.5 | ecosystem: Environmental > Terrestrial > Soil > Wetlands | place: USA...
GGTCCCCGACGTCGGCGATCTCATCGCGCACCCACCGCGGCGTACGCGCGATCCGAATCGCGACGGCGTGGCCCGGGCGCTGCGGCGGCCACATCGGATGCTGGAGCCGATCTAAGTCAGCCCCAGCGAGCCAGCAACTCCTTGGCCCGCCCGGCCAGCGCGGCCTGCAGAAAGGGGCCAAAGCTGATTCGGCCGACACCCAGCGGGCCGAATGACGCCGGATCGTCCTGGTCGGGCAGCGCGATCGCGTTGATCGGCAGCGGCAACTCAGTGGCCAGGCGCCGTAATGTCTCCGGGTCGTGGCGGCCCACCGGATACAGAACATCGGCACCGGCCGCAGCGGCCTCGCTCAGCCGCGCCACGGCCCTTTCGACGCGATCCGACGGGTCACCGTCCTGCCGCAGGAACACATCGGTGCGGGCGTTGATCACCACATGCACCCCGGCCGCGTCCGCGGCCGACCGCAGCGCACCGACCAGTTCGGCGTGTTCGCGGGCGGACCGCAGCCGCTTGCCCTCGGAGTGCACGGTGTCTTCGATGTTCAGTCCTACGGCGCCCACGCTCAGCAAGCCTTCGATCAGGCGCTGGGCCGGCTGCCCGTACCCCGATTCGATGTCCACCGATACCGGGACGTCGACCGCGGCGGTGATCTGAGCGACCCGGGTGAGCACGTCGACGAACGACATGCCCTCGCCGTCCGGTTTGCCGATCGAATCGGCCAGCGGATGGCTACCGACGGTGAGAGCGGCGAAGCCGGCGTCCGTGGCAAGCCGCGCCGACCAGGCATCCCACACGGTCGGAAGGATCACCGGGTTGCCTGGCTGATGCAGCTCCAACAGCGCCGCAGCACGTTCGGCCAGGGTGGTTTGAGCTGACATTGTGTTTGCTCCCTGCTCGCCCGAGGTGACCTGTCTGACGTTGAGCCTGTGCGGTGGATAGTATCGGTGGGCGTACTGTGATCCGAAACACCGTCACTACTGGGAGATCCGTTGTCCACCACAACTGAACTCGCCGAACTTCACGACCTCATCGGCGGCTTGCGGCGGTGTGTGAGCTCCTTGAGGGCGCGATACGGCGACAGCCCGGCGATGCGTCGTATCGTCATCGACGCTGATCGGATCCTCAGCGACGTCGAATTGCTCGACACCGACGTGTCCGAACTGGACTTGGCGCGCGCCACCGTGCAGCAGTCCGGCGAGAAGATCGTCATTCCCGACACCCAGTACGACAGCGACTTCTGGCGCGATGCCGACGACGAGGGTGTCGGGGGTCACAGCAGGTCCTGACAACCGAAGCCCCCCGAAAAGGGGAGGGCTCTCTGTGTGTACCCTTCGACCTGACACCACGTTCGAAGAGGAACACCAGATGAGCGCACCCACGGCCAACCGCCCTGCGACCGGCGTCTTCTCACCCACCCGCGCCCAGATCGCGCCACCCACGCTGCGCACCGACCGATGGTGGTTTGCGCCGCTGATGACCGACCTCGGCCTGGCGGCATTCATCATCTACGCCACCACCCGAGCGTTCTGGGGCAGCGCATACTGGGTGGCCGACTACCACTACCTAACGCCCTTCTACTCGCCGTGCGTCAGCGCGTCCTGTGAACCCGGCGCCAGCCACCTCGGTGTCTGGTTCGGGTACTTCCCGGCGTGGATCCCGCTGGGCGTGTTGGTGCTCCCGTTGCTGCTCAGCTTTCGGATCACCTGCTATTACTACCGCAAGGCCTACTACCGCTCAGTGTGGCAGTCCCCCCCGGCATGCGCTGTGGCAGAACCACATTCACGCTACACCGGCGAAACGCGGCTGCCACTGATCATCCAAAACAGTCACCGCTACTTCTTTTACGTCGCCATGATCGTCTCGGTGATCAACACCTACGACGCGATCAAGGCGTTTCACTCACCGTCCGGTTTCGGATTCGGCTTGGGCAACATCATTCTCGTCACCAACGTGATCCTGCTCTGGGTGTACACGTTGTCGTGCCACTCCTGCCGCCACGTCACCGGCGGCCGGCTCAAACACTTCGGCAAGCGCCCAGTCCGGTACTGGCTGTGGACACAGGTCAGCAAGCTGAACACCCGTCACATGACGTGGGCGTGGATCACGCTGGGCACCTTGGCGCTCACCGACTTCTACGTCATGTTGGTGGCCAGCAGCACCATCCACGACTTGAGATTCATTGGCTGACAAGTAATTTCAGGTTACCAAGATACAGTGAGGTTTCATGGTTGAGGTCGAGCGGCACTCCTACGACGTGGTGGTGATCGGCGCCGGCGGCTCCGGGTTACGCGCAGTGATCGAAGCGCGCGAACGCGGCCTGAAGGTTGCCGTGGTATGTAAGTCGTTGTTCGGCAAGGCGCACACCGTGATGGCCGAGGGCGGCGCCGCCGCGGCGATGGGCAATGTCAACGAGAAAGACAACTGGAAGGTCCACTTCTGCGACACCATGCGTGGCGGGAAGTTCCTCAGCAACTGGCGGATGGCCGAGCTGCACGCGCTCGAATCACCCGACCAGGTATGGGAGCTGGAGACCTACGGCGCGCTGTTCGACCGCACCAAGGACGGCCGGATCAGCCAGCGCAACTTCGGCGGACACACCTACCCGCGGCTGGCGCACGTCGGCGACCGCACCGGCCTGGAGTTGATCCGCAGCCTGCAGCAAAAGATCGTCTCGTTGCAGCAGGAGGACAAGGCCGAGCTCGGCGACTACGATGCCCGCATCAAGGTGTTCGCCGAGTGCACCATCACCGACCTGATCAAGGACGGTGATGCGATCGCCGGGGCATTCGGCTATTGGCGAGAGAGTGGGCGATTCATCCTGTTCGAGGCTCCTGCGGTGGTGCTGGCCACCGGGGGGATCGGCAAGTCGTTCAAGGTGACGTCAAACTCCTGGGAGTACACCGCCGACGGCCACGCCCTGGCGCTGCGGGCCGGCGCGACGCTGATCAACATGGAATTCGTCCAGTTCCACCCGACCGGTATGGTCTGGCCGCCCAGCGTCAAGGGGATTCTGGTCACCGAGGGCGTACGCGGTGACGGCGGAGTGCTGAGGAACTCCGAGGACGTGCGGTTCATGTTCGACTACATCCCGCCGGTGTTCAAGGGCCAGTACGCCGAGACCATCGAAGAGGCCGACCAGTGGCTCAAAGACAACGACTCGGCCCGTCGCACGCCGGACCTGCTGCCCCGCGATGAGGTGGCGCGCGCGATCAACTCCGAGGTGAAGGCTGGTCGCGGCACGCCGCATGGCGGTGTCTATCTCGACATCGCCTCGCGGCTGCCGGCCGAAACGATCAAGCGCCGGCTGCCGTCGATGTATCACCAATTCATAGAACTGGCCGGAGTCGACATCACCAAGGAGTCGATGGAGGTCGGACCCACCTGTCATTACGTGATGGGCGGCATCGAGGTCGATGCAGACACCGCTGCCGCGACGGTGCCGGGGCTGTTCGCGGCCGGCGAGTGCTCGGGCGGCCTGCACGGTTCCAACCGGCTGGGCGGCAACTCGTTGTCGGATCTGTTGGTGTTCGGCCGGCGGGCCGGCCTGGGTGCCGCCGACTACGTACGTGCGCTGAGCAAACGGCCAACGGTGCCAGCGCAGACCCTCGACACGGCCGCCAAGACGGCGCTCGCGCCGTTCGATGGACCGAAAGGCGGTGCGCCAGCCGAAAACCCGTACAAGGTGCACACCGATCTGCAGGACACGATGAACGACTTGGTCGGCATCATCCGCAACGCCGACGAAATCAGCCGGGCACTGACGCAGCTGGATGAGTTGCGTGCGAGGTACGCCAACGTGGTGGTCGAGGGGCATCGCCAGTTCAACCCCGGTTGGCATCTGGCGATCGACCTGCGCAATATGCTGCTGGTCTGCGAATGCGTGGCCAAGGCTGCGCTGGAACGCACCGAGAGCCGCGGCGGGCACACCCGCGACGACCACCCATCGATGGACCCGAACTGGCGCAAGACCCTGCTGGTCTGCCGAGCCGGTGAGGATGGCGCTGTGGTTCCCAGGGTCAGCATCACCCATGAGCCGCAGGTCCCGATGCGCCCTGATCTGTTGGAGCTTTTCGAGCTCTCCGAGCTAGAGAAGTACTTCACCGCTGAAGAGCTGGCCGAGCACCCAGGACGGAGAAGCTAAATGACGTACAACGCGACCATGCGGGTGTGGCGCGGCGACGAATCCGGCGGCGCACTGCAGGACTTCACCGTCGAGGTCAACGAGGGCGAGGTGGTGCTCGACGTCATCCACCGCCTGCAATACACCCAGACACCCGACCTCGCGGTGCGCTGGAACTGCAAGGCGGGCAAATGCGGATCCTGCTCGGCGGAGGTCAACGGCAAGCCGCGGCTGATGTGCATGACCCGGATGTCTATATTCGCTGAGGACGAGGTCGTCACCGTGACCCCGATGCGAACGTTCCCGGTGATTCGCGATCTGGTCACCGACGTCTCCTTCAACTACGAAAAGGCACGCGAGATCCCTGCTTTCGCACCCCCCAAGGAGCTGCAGCCCGGGGAATACCGGATGGCACAAATCGACGTGCAGCGCTCGCAGGAGTTCCGCAAGTGCATCGAGTGCTTCCTGTGCCAAAACGTCTGCCACGTGGTCCGCGATCACGAGGAAAACAAACAGGCGTTCGCCGGGCCGCGCTTCCTGATGCGGATCGCCGAGCTCGAAATGCATCCGCTGGACACGCGAGACCGGCGCAACCAGGCACAGCAAGAGCACGGCCTGGGTTACTGCAACATCACCAAGTGCTGCACTGAGGTGTGCCCGGAAAACATCAAGATCACCGACAACGCGCTGATTCCGATGAAAGAGCGAGTCGCCGACCGCAAATACGATCCGCTGGTCTGGCTGGGCAACAAGCTGTTCCGCCGTTGAGCGAGCACGGGCGGGTTTAATGCGGCGGTGCCGAACTGGTGGTCAGGCGCCGAGCCGCCGGAACCCGCTGCGGTGGAATACGATGGGCGCTACCTCCGCATCCACCGTCACTTCGCTGACGCGCAAGACCACAATGGTGTGATCCCCGGCCGGGATTAATTGCTCGATCGTGCTCTCCAGCCACAGGCCGGTGCCCTTGATGAAGACCGCACCGCTGTCGTTGGACACTGTCTCCAATCCGGCGAACCTGTCCCCGGTCTTGGCGGCCAGGGTGCGCGCGGCCGCGTCATGGGCCTCGCCGAGCACGCTGATGCCCAGCATCGGCACACCTTTGAGTTTGGGCCACGTCGTCGACGTGTTCTGCACGCAGAACGACACCAGCGGCGGATCCAGCGAGACGGGGACAAAGGTGCTGGCCGCCAAGCCTTCCCGGATTCCTTGAACCTCGGCGGCGATGGCCACCACCCCGGACGGGAAGTGTCCGAAGGCCTCACGAAGTGAGGACGGTGTCAGCTTGTTCGTTGAGCTCACCGGAGTTCATTCGCCCCTTGAGCCGAGGACGGATTTTCTCCCACCAGACCCTACTCGCCGGCCGTCGAGCGGTCGGCAGCACCCGGTGAGTATCCGTGCGCGGCGGCCACATCCGGGTGGGCCCGCAATCTGCTCTTCCAGGCGTTGCGACCGTAGACCGAAAAGATCGGGTCCGACGGGTCATGAATTTGGCCCGCTAGTGCTGCTAATTCCTCGGGCAGCGACAGCACCGGTATCTGCGCGTCCAGTCGCGGGTTGAAGAAGTAGGGCACCGAGATCCTCTCGGCCGCTGGCGCGTGCAGATTCACCCGGTGCTCGGTAGCCCTCAAGTAGCCGCCCGTCGCCACTTCGAGCAGCTCACCGATGTTGACGATGAACGCGCCCTCCAATGGCGGCACGTCGATCCAGCCCCGCGAGGCTTGGTGCCCTGGGTGGCCGCGTCTGGCCCGCCGCACCTGCAGACCCCGGCTGCCCGGCTCGGCCAGCAGTAGGGTGAGCACCCCGGCGTCGCGGTGCGCACCCACGCCCTGCGAGCTGGCCGCGCGGGCGGGATAGCGGACGATCTTGATCAGCGTGGCCGGCGTTTCGGCGAAGGCCGAGTCGAACACGTCGGGTGGGCTGCCGAGCGAGGCTGCCCAATGCCGAAGCAACGTGCGCGCTACCGAGGACAGCGCGGCATCCCACTCATCGATGATCCCGGGCAACTCAGGCAGCGCGGCCGGCCACTGGTTGGGCCCCTGCAGCCACAGGTAGTCCGGCTTGCCGGGCCCGCCGATCGGGGGGCGTTCCGGTCCGATGTCGATCTGCTCGCGCCAATCCACCTCGCCGCGGGTCAACTCGCCACCCAACCGGGTGTAGCCGCGGAAATGCGGACTGCGCACCATCGCGACAGCGTTTTTGTCGGCTTCCGGCAGCTCGAACAGCCGGCGTGCCGCCTCGAGCACTCCGCTCGCGAGCTCTTCGGGCACGTCATGGCCGGTCAGATAGAAGAAACCCACCTCGTGAGCGGCCTCGCGGAGGCTCTTGCGGAGGGTGCCGGCATCAGCGCGCAGATCCACCACAGGCAGGGCCGTGACGCTCCCTACTGTTGTCATTCGGTCCACCATCGTCGCAGGTCACAGGGCTGCCGGGGGCACAATGGAGCCTTCCCAACCGGTTGGTTAATTAGGCAGTGAAATCTAGCTCACATTGACTTGCGTTGAACGATCCGGCGGCTATAGTTTAGCGGTGTTACTGGTGGGTAACTTAGCCCTGGTACCCAACCACAAGTGGCATTCTCAACGAGGAGGAACGTGGTGAGCCACTACAAGAGCAACGTCCGTGACCAGGTGTTTAACCTGTTCGAGGTACTGGGCGTTGACAAGGCGTTAGGCAAAGGCGAATTCAGCGACCTGGACGTCGACATCGCCCAAGAAATGCTGGCCGAGATCAGCCGACTGGCCGAGGGACCGGTGGCGGAGTCGTTCGTCGAGGGCGATCGCAACCCGCCGGCTTTTGACCCTCAGACGCACTCGGTGACGCTGCCGGAGTCTTTCAAGAAGTCGGTCCGGGCGGTCCATGAAGCCGGTTGGGACAAGGTTGGCATCGATGAGGCCCTCGGCGGCATGCCGATGCCCAAGGCGTTGGTGTGGGCACTGCACGAGCACATCCTGGGCGCCAACCCGGCGGTGTGGATGTACGGCGGTGGCGCAGGCTTCGCCAACATCCTCTACAACCTCGGCACCGAGGAGCAGAAGAAGTGGGCCGTGCTGGCCGCCGAGCGTGGCTGGGGCGCGACCATGGTGTTGACCGAGCCCGACGCCGGCTCCGACGTGGGCGCCGCCCGCACCAAGGCGATCAAACAGGACGACGGCTCCTGGCATATCGACGGCGTGAAGCGGTTCATCACCTCCGCCGGTTCCGGCGACTTGTTCGAGAACATGTTCCACCTGGTGCTGGCCCGCCCAGAGGGCGCCAGCCCTGGCACCAAGGGCCTGTCGTTGTTCTTCGTACCCAAGTTCCTGTTCGACCCCGAGACCGGCGAGTTGGGCGAGCGCAACGGCGTATTCGTCACCAATGTCGAGCACAAGATGGGTCTGAAGGCTTCCGCGACCTGTGAGCTGTCCTTCGGCCAGCACGGTGTGCCCGCCAAGGGTTGGCTGGTCGGCGAGGTGCACAACGGCATCGCGCAGATGTTCGAGGTCATCGAGCAGGCTCGCATGATGGTCGGCACCAAGGCGATCGCGACGCTGTCCACCGGCTACCTGAACGCGCTGGAGTACGCCAAGAGCCGGGTGCAGGGAGCCGACCTGACTCAGATGACCGACAAAACCGCGCCGCGGGTGACCATTACGCACCACCCCGACGTGCGCCGGTCACTGATGACCCAGAAGGCTTACGCCGAGGGTCTGCGTGCGCTGTACCTCTACACCGCGACCTACCAGGACGCCGCGGTGGCCGAGGCGGTGCACGGTGTGGACCGCGAGCTGGCGGTCAAGGTCAACGACCTGATGCTGCCGGTGGTCAAGGGTGTCGGCTCCGAACAGGCCTACGCCAAGCTCACCGAGAGCCTGCAGACCCTCGGAGGGTCCGGCTACCTGCAGGACTACCCGATCGAGCAGTACATCCGTGACTCGAAGATCGACACCGTGTACGAGGGCACCACTGCCATTCAGGCGCAGGACTTCTTCTTCCGCAAGATCGTCCGCGACAAGGGTGTGGCGCTGGCTCACGTGGCAGGCCAGATCCAGGAACACGTGGACAGCGAGTTCGGCAACGGCAGGCTCAAGTCCGAGCGCGAGCTGCTGGCCAAGGCGCTGACCGACGTCCAGGCGATGGCGGCCGCGCTGACCGGCTACCTAATGGCGTCCCAGCAAGACGTCACCAGCCTCTACAAGGTGGGCCTGGGTTCGGTGCGATTCCTGATGAGCGTCGGTGACCTGATTATCGGCTGGTTGTTGCAGCGTCAGGCCGCAGCGGCCGTGCAGGCGCTCGACGCCGGCGCCAGCGGCGCTGAGCGGTCCTTCTACGAGGGCAAGGTCGCGGTGGCATCGTTCTTCGCGAAGAACTTCCTGCCGCTGCTGACCGGCACCCGCGAGGTGATCGAGACGCTGGACAACGACATCATGGAACTCGACGAGGCCGCCTTCTGACAGCCGACGACGATGCAGCCGCGGAGGCGGCTGAAGAGCGCGAACTGCAAGGTCCCTCGCTTCCACTGTAGAAGCGAGGGACCTTGTGTCCGGGGCCTACCCAAAAAGGCCGCCGCTGGATCCCCTCACTCCAGCGGCGGCCTTTTTCGTATGCACGTCCCTGTGTCGGCTGACCGGCGATCGATTCAGGAACACCCCGTATTGCCGTCGGGGTCTGGACCAGGCCACAACACGGGGCTATCCGGACCTTCGAATACCCTTCCATTCGCGTTTCTAACCACCTGTGACGCGCTTCATTCGGGCTCTTGAAGGCGGCTTCGCCGAGCTTGGGAGGGCCGGTCAGGCTTCGAGAATCGCGGCCACGCCCTGGCCGCCGGCGGCGCAGATTGAAATCAGCCCTCGGACCGGTCCGCCATCTTTTCGCTTCGCCTTCTTTTCGGCGAGCTGCTTGGCCGTCTGAGCGAGAATCCGCCCGCCGGTGGCTGCGAAGGGATGGCCGGCGGCCAATGACGAACCGTTGACATTGAGCTTGGACCGATCGATCGACCCGAGCGCGGCGTCGAGGCCCAGCCGCTCCTTGCAGCACTCCTCGGACTCCCAGGCCTGCAGATGCGCCAGCACCACCGAAGCGAACGCCTCGTGGATCTCATAGAAGTCGAAGTCCTGCAAGCTCAGCCCGTTTCGGGCCAGCAGCCGGGGCACCGCGTAAGTCGGCGCCATCAGCAGGCCGTCGCGTCCGTTGACGTAGTCGACCGCGGCAGTCTCGGCATCCACCAGGTAGGCCAGCGGAGCCAACGAATGGCTGGCCGCCCACCCTTCGGTAGCCAGCAAGGCCACCGAAGCACCGTCGGTCAGCGGAGTCGAATTGCCGGCCGTCATCGTCGCGTCGCCGGCCTTCACTCCGAAAACCGGACGCAGCGTGGCCAGCTTTTCGACGCTGGCGTCGGGCCGCAGATTGTCGTCGCGGTACAGCCCCAAAAAGGGTGTAACCAGGTCGTCGAAGAAGCCTCGATCGTAGGCATCGGCCATGTTGCGATGGCTGGCGACGGCCAGCTCGTCCTGGTCGACGCGTTTAATCCCCATCTGTTTGGCGGTGATGGCGGCGTGCTCGCCCATCGAGAGCCCGGTGCGCGGCTCACTGTTGGCCGGGATTTCGACACCAAGGGTGGCGGGCAGCGTGCCCAGCAGCTTCAGCCGTTGGACGTTGGACTTGGCCCGGCGCAACTTCAGCAGGTGTCGTCGCAGGTTGTCGCCCAGGCCGATCGGCGGGTCAGAGGTGGTGTCCACCCCACCAGCGGCGGCCACGTCGTAGCGGCCGGCCGCGATGCCGTCGGCCGCGGCGATCGCCGCCTGCAGACCGGTGCCGCATGCCTGCTGAATGTCGAATGCCGGCGTGTACGACGACAACTCGGAACCCAGCACGCATTCGCGCATCAGGTTGAAGTCGCGGCTGTGCTTGAGCACAGCGCCGCCGACTACCACGCCCAGTCGTTGGCCGGCCAGCCCAAACCGGTCCACCAGCCCACCCAGGGCAGCGGTGAACATGTCTTGGTTGGACGCCTCGGCGTAGGCGCCGTCTGATCTCGCGAACGGGATGCGATTGCCACCCAGCACGGCGACCCGTCGCCTGGTCTCAGAACTCGTCTGAGCAACCTGATTACTTGCCTCAGAGCTTGCAGGGGCCACTATTTTTTTCTCCGTATATCTCCGGTTTCATCAGTTTGGGCGATCGGCCGTCGGGGGCCATACTACCCGCTGTTCTTACTCTGAAGTAAGTTAGTCCTCGATACGGTTGCCCTATAACGGCACGTCCGGACCTAGAACGAACCTCGAAAGAAAATGGAAGGCAGCTCAGTGGCTCCCAGGCGCTCGTCCGATCTGTTCGCGCAGGTTGTCAACTCCGGCCCCGGATCGTTTTTGGCAAAGCAACTTGGTGTTCCGCAACCCGAGACACTTCGCCGCTACCGGCCTGGCGATCCACCACTGGCCGGATCCGTGCTGATCGCAGGTGAGGGCAGAGTGGTCGAGCCGCTGCGTGCGGCGCTGGATAAGGACTATGACCTGGTGGCCAACAATCTGGGCGGCCGCTGGGCCGACCAGTTTGGCGGGCTGGTTTTCGACGCCACCGGCATCACGGCGTCGACCGGACTCAAGGCGTTGCACCACTTCTTTACGCCCGTGCTGCGTAACCTGGGCCGCTGCGCACGCGTCGTGGTGATCGGCACCACGCCCGACGCGGCCGCCGGCATCGACCAGCGGATCGCGCAGCACGCGTTGGAGGGCTTCACCCGCTCGCTGGGCAAGGAACTGCGCCACGGTGCCACCGTGGCGCTGGTGTACCTGTCGCCGGACGCCAAACCCGCTGCGACCGGCCTGGAATCCACCCTGCGGTTCATCCTGTCGGCCAAATCGGCGTACGTCGACGGCCAGGTCTTCTATGTCGGGGCGGCCGATGCCACGCCACCGGCCGACTGGGAGCGCCCGCTGGACGGCAAGGTCGCCGTCGTGACCGGCGCGGCCCGTGGCATCGGTGCGGCGATCGCCGAGGTGTTGGCCCGCGACGGCGCCCGCGTCGTCGCGATCGACGTGGAGTCCGCCGCCGAGTCCCTGGCCGAAACCGCCAGCCGGGTCGGGGGCACTGCGTTGTGGCTCGATGTCACCGCGGACGATGCCGTCGACCAGATCACCGAGCACCTGCGCGACCACTACACCGGGCACGCCGACATCTTGGTCAACAATGCCGGTATCACCCGCGACAAACTGCTGGCCAACATGGATGACGCCCGCTGGGACGCCGTCTTGGCCGTCAATCTGCTTGCCCCACAACGCCTAACCGAAGGCCTGATCGGCAACGTCAGCATTGGCGAAGGGGGCCGGGTGATCGGCCTGTCGTCGATGGCCGGCATCGCGGGCAACCGCGGGCAGACGAACTACGCCACCACCAAGGCCGGGATGATCGGCCTCACCCAGGCGCTGGCACCGGGGCTGGCCGAGAAAGGCATCACGATCAACGCCGTCGCACCGGGATTCATCGAAACCCAGATGACGGCCGCCATCCCGCTGGCCACCCGCGAGGTAGGCCGCCGGATGAACTCGCTGCTGCAGGGCGGGCAGCCCGTCGATGTCGCCGAGACCATCGCCTACTTTGCCAGCCCGGCTTCAAACGCGGTGACGGGCAACGTCATTCGTGTCTGCGGCCAGGCCATGCTGGGCGCATGAGTCAGGCTTGGAGGAGAACGCGATGAACCAGCCAAGCGGCCTGAGAAACATGCTGCGCGCAGTGGCCGGGGCATTACCGCTGGTGCCCCGCTCAGACCAGTTGCCCACCCGCACCGTGACCGTCGAGGAATTACCCATCGACCACACGAACGTGGCCGAGTACGCGGCGGTCACCGGGCTGCGCTACGGCAACAACGTGCCGCTGACCTATCCGTTCGTGTTGGCCTTCCCCGCGATGATGTCACTGGTGACTGGGTTCGACTTTCCTTTCGCCGCAACGGGATCGGTGCACACCGAGAACCACATCACACAGTACCGCCCGATCGCGGTGACTGACAGAGTCGGCGTGCACGTGCATGCCGAGCACCTGCGCGAACACCGAAAGGGCTTGCTGGTCGACTTGGTGACCGACGTCAGCGTCGGCAATGACACCGCGTGGCACCAGGTGACGACCTTCCTGCACCAGCAACGCACCAGTTTGTCCGACGAGCCCAAACCGCCGCCGCAGAAGCAGCCGAAGCTTCCCCCGCCCAGCACCGTGCTACGGATCACCCCCGGCCAGATCCGGCGCTACGCGGTTGTCGGCGGCGATCACAACCCGATCCACACCAACCCGATCGCCGCGAAACTGTTCGGATTCCCGACGGTCATTGCGCACGGAATGTTCAGCGCCGCAGCGGTATTGGCTAACATCGAAGCTCGCCTCCCGGATGCGGTGAGGTATTCGGTGCGGTTCGGCAAGCCGATCGTGCTGCCCGCCACCGCGGGACTCTACGTCGATGAACGCGGCACCAGTCCTGCTGGCTGGGATCTCTTGTTACGCAATATCGCCAAGGGATATCCGCATCTGACCGGCAGCGTCCGGGCCCTCTAGCCCGGATGCGTTGCGCTGCGACCCGCAATGAGCATTTTTAATCCGTGTGCGCCGCACGCGGTCAGCAGGAAGACGAGAAACAGCCAAAGCGGGGGCCGGGCGAGTTCCCAGACGAAGATCGCCGCCCAGATCGGTGAGCCCTGGGTGACCGCGAGCACTCCGGCGGCACCGGCCAGCGAGACCGTCGGCACGTGCAGGTGCGTGCCAGCCGCCCAATTGATCGCCAGCACCAGTACAGACCCCGCTGCCGCGCCGGTGGCCAGCGAGGGTGTGAGCATTCCGCCGGCCCCACCGGCGCGCAGGAACAAGGCGGTCAGCAGCGGTTTCAAAGCCAAAACCGCGGCCGCCGCTGATAGCGTCATCCCGCTGGCCAGGCTGACGGTCAGGATGCTTCGGCCGTTGCCAGGCAACTGGGGCCACCAGTGCGAGCAGATTCCCGTCACCAAGCCCGCGGCGGCGAGCGCGGGGATCAGCACCCAGGTCCGGATCAGGCTGGCCGGCCGGGCCGCCGCCACGATCCGGTTAAACGCCAATCCCACTGCAAGGGTCAGCGGCGCCAACAACAACCCGTGAGCGGTCAGCAGGTATGTCGACTCCACGCCGGGCCACTCCAGGTCAGGCTGATCACGCGTGATGGCCGAGCCGATCGCGACGGCCAAGCTGGCGGTGATCAACGCCGCACCCAGCGCTCGCGGATGCCAGGTGTTCAGCATGATCCGCACCGCGAACAGCGCACCGGCCAGCGGAACGGCGTAGACCGCACCGAGCCCTGCCCCGGCCGCGCAGGCCAG
>Ga0335081_10013068_pt1 | contig 13432 bp, 11 predicted proteins | sample Lox_Sample_35_FD_206713 | JGI IMG/M metagenome (GOLD analysis project Ga0335081, IMG submission 206713) | Soil microbial communities from Loxahatchee National Wildlife Refuge, Florida, United States - Lox_Sample_3.5 | ecosystem: Environmental > Terrestrial > Soil > Wetlands | place: USA...
GGCACCACCGATTACGCCGTCCACATGTTCCACGCCGCCGTGAGAACGGGTCATTACGAGTGTTTCCTCCGGGCCGATGCCCGACTGGATCTGATGTATCTCCCCGACGCCATCCGCGCCACCGTCGAGCTGATGGAGGCCGACGGCACACGCCTCCTGCACCGCAACGCCTACAATCTGACGGCCATGAGCGTCACGCCCGACGAGCTTGCCGGCGCCATCGCGCGGAGAAAGCCCGGTTTCACCGTCGCCTACTCCGTCGATCCGGTCCGCCAGGCCATTGCCGACTCCTGGCCCCGCCATCTGGACGATCGCGCCGCGCGGGAGGAGTGGGGATGGAAGCCCGAATACGATCTCGACGCCATGGTTAGGGAGATGCTCCTCACCCTCACGGCCCGGCTCCGGCCGGAGTAAGGGCGCCGTGTCGCTCCACACACTGGCGCCGCACCTCGCCCGCGCGTTGAACGAGATGAACACCGCCGGCCGGCGCAAGGGCGCGGAGCGGGTGATTGTCGGCATCGTGCCGGGCCGGGGGGGCTTGGGGCCCCGCTATCGACTTGAGGGGTGCGGCGATCGCCTGTTCCTTCGGATGAACTCCAATTCGTATTTGGATTTGAGTCTCCACCCGAAAGTGGTTGAGGCCGAAACCCGCGCGGCGGAACGGTTTGGGGCGGGTCCCGGGGCGGTTCGCTTTATCAGCGGGACGTATCGGCCCCACGTTGAGCTGGAGCAACGGCTCGCCTCGTTTCACGGCCGGGAGGCGGCGCTGACCATGAGCGCGGCCTACGCCGCGGTGATGGGCGTCCTGCCTCAGGTTGTCACCGAGCGGACGGCGGTCGTGAGCGATGCGCTCAACCACAACTGCATCATCAACGCCGTCCGGCTGGCCAATCCGTCTCACAAGGCCATTTATCCCCATCTCGACCTCGCCGGGTTGGAGCGAGCGCTCAAGGCCCATGAAGGGCGGGCGGCCCGGGCCGTGGTGGTGACCGACGGCGTTTTCAGCATGCGCGGCGATCATGCCCCGCTCGATCGGATCGTCGAGCTCTGCCGACGGTATGACCCGGCCTATCCCGAAGGCATTCTGAGCGTCGTGGACGATTCGCACGGGGTTGGGGCGTTCGGACCAAGCGGCCGGGGGACGGAGGAGGCGACCCGCGCGCGGGCCGATCTGTTAGTCGGCACGCTGGGCAAGGCGTTCGGGGTCAACGGGGGATACGTCGTCTCCAGCTCGACGGTGATCGACTATCTTCGGGAAACCGCGCCCTGTTATGTCTACTCCAACCCCATCACGCCCGGGGAGGCGGCTGCCTCGCTGGCCGCCCTGGAGATCGTCGACAGTCCGGAGGGAAACGAACGCCTCGTCCGTGTGCGGCGGCTGGCTGTGCGGCTCCGGGCCGGACTCGAGGGCATTGGGTTGGAGACCATTGCAGGCGACCATCCCATCGTGCCCGTGATCATCCGTGACGCCGGCAAGACGGCGGCGATGGTCCGGCACTGTTTCGAGCACAACATCCTGGCCACGGGTCTGACCTACCCCGTCGTGCCGAGAGGGGAGGACGAGATCCGCCTGCAGGTGTCGGCCGATCACACCGACCGGGATCTCGATGAAGCGCTGGACGTGTTGAAGCAAGGTCGGCGAAAATGATCCGGGCCGGATCGCCCGATCAATCAGGCAGAGTCCGCGCGCCCGAGCGTCCACGCCGGTCACGCGCGAGAAGTGATCGAACGAGCGAGCCATGATCTACCGCCTCAGCCCCTCAGATCTGACCTTTCTGTATGGCGGCTGCAAGCATTGCTTCGTGCTGAAGGTGAAGCACGGCATCGCCCAGCCGTCGATTCCCCTTCCGGGGATTTTTAACACGATCACGCTGCTCCAGAAGGAGCTCTACTCGGGCAAACGGACCGAGTCGATCTGCCCGGGGCCCCCGCCCGGGGTGGTGCGGTACGGAGAACAGTTTGTCCGGTCGAGCACGATTTCGATTCCCGGTTGCGAGAGCGCCTGCTTCATCAGCGGCCGGTTCGACATCGTGGCGGAACTGGATGACCATAGCTATGGGGTGTTTGACTTCAAAACGGGTCGTCCAAACGAGGAAAAGGCCCAGATGTACGGCCGGCAATTACACGCCTACGCCGTGGCACTGGAGCGGCCGGCCGAAGGCGCGCTGGCGCTCAGCCCGGTGTCCAGCCTCGGCCTGCTCTACTTCACCCCCGATCGGTGTGTGCAGCCCGCGCCGCACCGTCAGCAGCTGGAGGGGGAGATGCAATGGCAGACCGTCCCGAGAAATGACGCGGCATTTCTCGCCTTTCTGGAAGGGATCGTGAAGCTGCTGGACGGATCCATCCCGCCGATGGAGCCGGCCACTTGCGATTGGTGCGCCTACCGCCAGCAGACGGGTCAGGCGGAAGGGGCGGCCATGGTGTCGTGGGTCCCAACAGTCGACTCGCCCGCCTGTCCGGTCTGCGCCGGCCCGATGCGGCGCAGAACAGGGAAATTCGGTGAGTTCTGGTCCTGCCAGAACTATCCGGCCTGCAAGGGCACACGGAACATCTCGCGCGCCGTCGCCAAAGGGCCGGCGGCCGAGTGAGGTGAGTCGTGCCTATTCCATTGATTGACGGGCTCCGCAGGTGCGGCCTTCCCCCGCGGCCGACTGCCAACTCCGCCTCGATGTGCGGAATTGCCGTCCGCCCTGTCGACGGGTGACGCCGCACTTGAAAAAGCCTCGCCATCCGCCTACTATGTCACACGGGGCCATTCCGGCCATCGATGCTGATTGCCGCGACACAATCGCCGGGACGCCGAGACCGTTCAGATGGCGCTGAATCAACAGATCACCGCGCAAGACCTCTATAACTACACGAAGTGCCTCCATAAGGTCTATCTCGACGCGAATGGCAATCCTGCCGAAAAGGGGGAGGTCAGTCAGTTTGCCAAGCTGCTGTGGGAGATGGGACTGCAGACGGAGCGGAATTATCTGGGCGGATTGAGCGGCAACGATCAGGCGGTGACGGACTTGAGCGGTCTCACGCCCGAAGCGGCCTGGACGCGGACGGTCGAGTCAATGCGTCGAGGGGACGGGCTGATCTATCAGGGGTGCCTGATCCAAGGGCGGTATCGGGGACGGCCCGATCTGTTGGTCCGGCGTGACGACGCGCCGTCGAACTGGGGCGGTTATTTTTACGAGCCGATCGACATCAAGGCGGGCCGTGGCTGGGAAGAGCGGGAAGGGGCCAAGCCGGTGTTCAAGGCGCACTACGCCTTCCAGATGATGTTCTATCGCGATCTGCTGCTGGCGCATCAGGGATACGCACCGCCCGCGCTCCGGATCATCAACGTCGATCAGGACATGGAGGCATTTGATCCGGCGGAGTTTGAAGAGGCCTATCGTGCGGCCACGGCGGCGGTGGAGCGGCTGGTGGCGGGCGAGGACCAGTCGGAGCCGGCGCTGGGGAGCCATTGCGCCCAATGCGAATGGTTCGACCGGTGCGAAGCCTGGGTGGAACAGACGGCCGACCCCACGGGGCTCTTCTTCATCGGCGCGTCGGCAAAGTTTGCGCTCAAGCGCGCCGGCCTGATGACGGTCGGCGATCTGGCCCGGATGGAGATCGACGTCCATCTTCGCGGCGCCCGCAAGGTCGCCGGCATGGGCCAGCGGTCGTTGGAGCGGGCCCGGGAACGGGCCCAGGTCAAGCTTCAGGGTGCGCCGAAGATCCGGCCCGGCTATGTCTTTCCCGACGCCGCGCTGGAAGTCTATTTCGACATCGAGGACGATCCGACCCGGGCGGTAACCTATCTGTTCGGGTTGCTGCAGGTGGAGCGCGGCGCGCCGCCGCGCTTTCGCTCTTTTCTGGCCGAACGGCCCGAAGAGGAGGAACGGGCGGTCCGGGAATTCTGGGACTATCTTGCACAACACCATGCGGTCTACTATGTCTACTCCCACAAGGAGCGGACGACGCTTCGGCGGCTGATGGAAAAGTACGGGCTGGACGCGGCGGTCTTCGAACGGTACAGGACGGCGGAGTATGATCTGTACCAACGGCTGGTGGTGGAACACTCAGATTGGCCGACTTTTTCCTACGGCATCAAACACATTGCCAAGCAGATCGGTTTTGCCTGGAGGGATCCCGATCCGTCCGGCGTCAATTCGATCGTCTGGTACAATGACTTCCTTGCCGATCCTTCCAGGCGGGAGGTGATGACGCGGATCTTGCACTATAACGAGGACGACTGCCGGGCGATGGTGGCGGTGAAGCGGCACTTCGAACGGCGTGCGACGTCATGACCGCGGGGCGAGGGCAAGGGCCGCTCCTGGCGACCCTCAGCCTGCTGCTGGCGTCCTGCGCAACGGCTCCTCCGGCTGATCCGGCGCTCGAGCTCAGACAGACCGAATTTTTGAAGGGTGCGAACCGCGAGGCGTTCGAACGGATCGAACCGACGCTGCGCCGTCTGCGCGCGGGGCAGCCGATGGAGGATACCGGGCTCAGGTGGTCGGCCAACGAGGTGGTGTCCAACACCGGCCAACCGATCGGCGTGATCGTCTGGGGCGACGGATGGCTTCCGGCTCTGTCCGGCGGCGTCACCGGCGCCCTGTCGAAATTCGGCGCATTGTCCGGCCTGGCCGGTGACGTGATCTACGGGCAGCACGTCTACGGGTATGTCTGGGGCGGGATGAATCTGGCGCCGAAGTATGTCGTCGCCACTGAGGCTGATCTGTGCGGGCGGGAGGAGTACGACCGGTTGTCGGAGGAACACGCTCGCAATATCGGTCAGGTTGAAGGCGATGACCGCGCGCCGCTCTACTTCAAAAATCTTCGGATCGAAAGCGTCCGTGACACGGGTTTTCCGGAGCAGCCGATCTCCTCTCCGCTGCACCTCGGCCAGTTGACGTCATCGGATTATCGACGCGCCTACCTGGCCGCCGAGGAATTCCATGCGGTTGAGCCTCAACTCGCCGCCCTCAAGCGGGGAACGCCGATGCTGGAGGTCGTCCGTTCGCTGGGGGGGGTGCTGATCAGCACATACGGCGGGGAGCGCGTGGTAATCATGGGGATGAAGGGGTTGTTGAATGACTCGTCCCGCTATCAGTGGAGCCGGATGACGCGGGACGGCCTCTTTGTCGTCTGGCCGTTTGGCTATCTGGACGGGGAGCGCGAGGTGCCCAAATTGGCGTTGGTGTTTAGGAACGGAACGGTGTTCAAGGTCGTGCCCTACGGCACGCGGGAAGAATTGGAGAAGCATTTCGTGCCGTGAGGCGGATGGAGACCGAACAGGGGGAGGCAGGGTGATGTCGGCAGTCGGGCGCTCCGGCGGCGCGCCTGGCCGCGGTCATTCCGGCCTCCGCGTATGACCATGGCGGCTGACTTGAGACAGGGAGGGAGAAGAGCGGCCGCGGCGATGATCCTGCTGGCGGCGATCGGCGCGGCCTCGACGGCGCTGCCGGCATCGGAGGGGGAGGCGGATCGGACAACGGTGAGGGGGAAGGGGTGGTGGGAATGAGGCGGTGGATATATGTGTCGGGGTGGCTGCTGATGGGTTTGTGGGGCGTCATCCCGATGGGTTGCGGCGTGTCGCAGGTCAAGGCTCCGGTCATGACGACGGTGCAGACAGGGCCGGCTCCGGAGCCCGGGATGATCGTTTCAGGCGGTTCGCACAGCTGCATGATCAGACCGGACAAAACGGCGGTCTGTTGGGGCGACAATCGATACGGCCAGCTTGGCGACGGCACAACGGTGGATTCGACGACGCCGGTCGAGGTGCGGCATCTCTCCTACGTGGTGGGGCTGGCCGCCGGACAAGACCATGCCTGCGCGGTGATGGCCACGGGCCAGGTCAAGTGCTGGGGGGACAACACCATGTGGCAGCTTGGCGTCAGGTCGCCGGACCGCGCCACGATCCCGGTCCTGACGGGCGTCGGCCCCGCCACGCGGGTCGCCGCGGGACGGACGCACAGCTGTGCGGTCTTGATCCAGGGAGAGGTCACCTGCTGGGGCGACAACCGGACGAGCCAGACCGGCCTGCATCGGGGGAGTGTGGCAAAGCCCACTCTGCCGGTGATGGTGCCCGGCGTGGCGCATGCCATCGCCGTGGCGGCGGGGGATGAGCATACCTGCGCGGTGCAGCAGGACGGACAAGTGCTCTGCTGGGGCGACAACCATGCCGGCCAGCTCGGCCAAGGCGATGTGGAGCACGACACGTTTCAACCGCGCCCCGTGCCGCTCGTCGGCAAGGCGCTGTCCGTGGCGGCAGGCCGGGAACACACCTGCGTGCTACTCGAGGATCGAACGGTCCAGTGCTGGGGGCACGGAATCGAAGGGGAGCTTGGCGATGGCTTGAGCAGGGATTCGCTGACGCCGGTCAGGGTGAAGGCGCCTGAGCCAGCCGGCGGGACCGCCCCGCTCGAGCAAGTGACGGCCATCACCGCAGGCGACCAGCACACCTGCGCGTTGGTGGAGGGCGGGAGTGTCTATTGCTGGGGGAGTAATGCGTTCGGCCAGTTGGGACGGGTCGAGGGCAAGACGGCGCCCAAGCCGGCGTTTACCGGCCTGACCGACGTGGTCGCCGTGGCGGCGGGCGGTTGGCACACCTGCGTGTTGCGGTCGACCGGGGTGACGACCTGCGTGGGGCAGATGAAGATGGGAAATGAGAATAGGGGCGACGAGACGCGAGCGCGAACACGATGAGGGGCAAGGGTCAGGGGTCAAGGGGCATGGCGAATGATACGGAATGATGGTCGCATGTAGGGACGAGCGGCCGCTCGCCCGCACCAACTATTTTCGATGGAGATCACCTTCTTAGGCGCCACGGGGACGGTGACGGGCTCGAAGTATCTGCTCGACTCCGGCTCCACGCCGCTGCTGATCGACTGCGGCCTCTATCAGGGTTTCAAACAGTTACGGCTGAGGAACTGGACCGTGCCCCCGCTCAGCCCCTCCGAGTTGGACGCGGTCATCCTGACCCACGCGCACCTGGATCACAGCGGCTATCTGCCGCTGCTGGTCAAGCACGGTTTCTCCGGCAGGATCTATTGTACACAGGGCACGCGCGATTTGTGCGGAATCCTGTTGCCGGACAGCGGCCATTTGCAGGAGGAGGATGCGGCGCATGCCAATGCCCACCGCTATTCGAAACACACGCCGGCGCTGCCCCTCTACACGGAGGAGGACGCCGTGCGGTCGCTGCGACAATTTTTCCCTATCGAGATGGAGCGTGACGTCGACCTCGGCGACGGCCTGACGCTGCGGCTCTTGCCGGCCGGCCACATTCTGGGCTCGTCCCTCGTCTCGCTCACCCACGGCGGGACGTCGATCCTCTTTTCAGGTGATTTGGGACGGCCGGTCGATCCGGTCATGAAGCCCCCGGCGCATGTCCGACGGACGGATTACCTGGTGATCGAATCAACCTACGGAAACCGCCTGCACGACCCGGCCGATCCGGAGGAGGCGCTGGCGGCGGTGATCAACCGGACGATTGCCCGCGGCGGGGTGGTGGTGATTCCGTCGTTCGCGGTCGGCCGGACTCAATCCGTCCTGCACGCGATCCACCGGTTCAAAACCGCCGGGACGCTGCCGGCCGATCTCCCGGTCTTCCTCGACAGTCCGATGGCGGAGGAGGCGACCGATATCTACGCCCGTCACGCGGGCGAGCATCGTTTGGCGCCGGCCGCTTGCCAGGCGATGTGCCGCGCGGCGCGGTTTGTGAACAGCGTGGAGGAGTCGAAGCGGCTGGATGGGTTGAACGAGCCGATGGTCTTGATTTCGGCGAGCGGGATGGCGACCGGCGGCCGGGTGCTGCACCATCTTAAGATTTTTGCGCCGGAGCCGCGCAATACGATCCTGTTCGTCGGATTTCAGGCTGGCGGCACCCGGGGCGAAGCGATGGTCAACGGCGCAGATTCGGTCAAGATTCACGGCGCCTACGTGCCGGTGCGGGCCGAGGTGGTTGCGCTCGAAGGCTTCTCCGCGCACGCCGATTACGCCGAGATCATACAGTGGCTGAAACAGTTCGAGTCACCGCCCCTCCAGACCTTCATCACGCACGGGGAACCCGCCGCGGCGGATGCGTTGCGTCGCCGGATCGAGCAACAGCTCCACTGGCGCTGTCGCGTGCCGGAGTATTTGGAACGGGTGGTGCTGTAGGGGCGGTTCGCACACCGCCCCTACGGAATCAGGCGTGCCGTTATCTCGTCACCCGGAAGGGATTTTTCGCCGTTTGCAGATCAATCACCTGTCCGTGCACCGTGATCGTGCGGGGCGGCGCGGGGTGAGTGTTTCGCAACTCGACCGGCTCGCTGATTGACACTGGCGCAATGTAGTTGTACGTCAGGGCGCCGGCAAGAAGGGGCAATCCGGTCACCACAACGGCGCGGACCAGCCGATGGCGCGGGCTCGCTCCAATCAGCGTGTCCAGAACGTAACGCTTAAATGGCCCCCAGGTTTGCTCGGTCGCCGAGATCCAGGCAAAGAGCACGACCGTGACCAGCCCCATGTAGATGACCAGCAGGCTGAACGGAATGGGCGGAGCGATCACCCACTTGAACAGCGCGAAGGCGAAGAGCCAGAGACCGACCACCTGCCAGAACGGTGTAATGGATGTGCCGATCCGCTTGAGCAGGGCTTGGGTGACGAGGAGGAGCAGGAACGTCGCGGCGAGCAGGACCAACAACTGCACCGGCATGGCGCCGGGAATCCACAAACCCGCGAAAGGTGACATGGGATGCCTCCTTTGTGAGGAATGGTAGGCGCTGTTGAGCGTCTCTGTTGGACACGCCCACCTTAGCACAATCGGGGATGGGAATCCAGAGGGGGACGAGTGACAAATGACAAAAGACGAGTGATGAGTGAATGGCTTGTCAAAGCGACAAAAACGGAGAGTGGAAATTAGAAATTGGAATGTGGATGAAGAACGAAAGACAATGGCCGACGAAATTCAAAAACCATCGTGCGAACGGTGATGGGGCCGGGGTGTGGGGGCGACGGAGGAGCCACTGCACCGGACGGCCCCCACTGATAAATTGTCAGGGGGAGAAGAGCGGTCTCCCCCTGACTGTCATGACCGGCGGGAGGTTGATTATGACCCGCACGACGACGCTGGCGGCCAGTGCAGCAGCACGTGGGCATAGCGGCTCATGTCCATGTCGGCGCCCGTCCGCTTGAAGTAGGACTGCCAAAAGGCGGAGATCTGCTCGGCCTGCAACGGGGAATCGGCCGACGCGCCCGCCACGTAGACGCACACGCCCGACAAGTTGGGGAGCATGTCATCCTTTTCCAGTCTCTTCAGGATAGTCCCCGCGGCCTCCGGCGTCCAGGCGACCTTCTCAAAGCGGTAGGGCGCGTAATCCTCGATCATATCCGACATGAGGACGAGCACTTTCCGGCGCGCTTCGTTGTGGAACAGCTTCTCGGTCAGCAGGAGCGAGCTGAAGATGTCGGTTTGCATGCTCCCTTGATGCCGGTCGAGCGCCGCCGAAATTTCCCGGGTGATGCGCTCTTTGATCTTCGGCACTTGCATCTCAACGTCGTTGACCTGTTTTCTGTATTTGAGCAGATTGTCCGTCCAGCCGTTGAAATCGGGCGTCGGAGGCAGACTCTCGTCCACCAGCGGGTGGAAGCCGGTCATCGTCCGGTCGGTAATGGACGCGACGACGAGGTGGTCGCCGTCGACGAGCGTGGGGATGATCTGGTCGGTCAGCGCCGACTTCATCAAGGCTCGGTCATCAGCCCGGACGCTCATCGACAGATCGAGGAACACGACGTAGTCGGTTCCGACGATCCGCGGTTCGGCCGCCGAAGAGGTGGAGAGCCGGCATCCCGCCACCAGCAGAAGGCTGCCGACCAGCAGCAGGCCGATGAGCACGCCGACGGCAAATTCAAACCGTTTCCGTTGTTTTGTGCCGCGCCGCGCCCGTACACCGCGGCTTGGCACGATTCCCAGGACGGTCCGTCCGGCCGGCGCAGTCGGCCGATGGGCGGTTGAGGCGGCCCGGGTGCAGGCGCGTCGTCTGGCGACCGGCCGGGTCATATCTGGTCTCCCTGCAGTTCATCCAGCGACACTTCTGGCCACCACTTCAGCTCGGGATAGTCCGGGTCCCGACGAAAGCTCGGGGGCGGCAGCAATTGGCGGAAGCGGATGTTCGTTTGCCGGTAGAGGGCGACGCGCTGGTTGGTCAGCGCCCGAATTTGTTCGATCTGACTCTTGGCCTGCTGGATTTCGCCGTTCAGCTTCATCCCAAGCTTGAACAAATTGCGGCGGACCCGGTTGCGCTTGCGGTCCAGAAAGACGAGCGAGGAGTGGGTCACATCCAGCTTCTCATCCGGGTCGTGTGCATAGAAAGAGCTGACGAGAGCCGCAAAGAAGACCAGGATGTTCAGCGAGAAGAGGATGTATTGCATCTCGTTTTGGTTGGCCTGAAGCGGATTGGCCCCTCCGGCCTGGGTCGTGATGTAGACGCCGCGCAGCACGCTGATCCCGAAGAGCGCCGCGCCCACCGAGATGGGCGTGAGAAGGCCGACCAGGATATTGCCGGCCGTTTTCGGAATCGACTGGCGCATGTGCAGGCCGATGAAAAGCCCCAGCAGCGGGATGGTGATGGCCAGCGTGGAGGCCATGACGTAGGTGAGGAACTCGGGCTCGCCGAACAGCCTGAAGACCACTGTGTTCAACGGAAATTCGCCGATCCCCAGAAAGATGATCAACGCCCAATGGAACCGCGAGGGGAACGGCATCGCCACATCCCGGCCGAGCTCCTGCTTTCTGGCCTCAAACCGTTCGGCCACGGCCTTCTGCCTCACCGCCATGTCCCGGTACCGTTTTTGAATCATCTGATAGAGGGGCTGCAGCCTGGCGATCTTCGCCGACGCTTGCTGGTAGATTCGCTGAGTCTTCCGCTCGCCGTTGGCGATGAGCGCCTGCTCGAACGGCGCGGCGCTGTAGGTGCCCATGTCGGGCAGATTGCGTTCGCCGTCCCGTTGACCTTCGATCTGAATGCGCCGTTCGTCCGTGAAGGGAATAACCCGCTGTTTCAATACGGCTGCCAGTTCCATATCGCCTCCTTCTAGATGTGGGGGCCCGTGCGGAAAGGGCAGGGCAGGATCCTCCGTTGCCCCCACACCCCGCGCCCCTATTTACATCCCATCGGCCACCAATTGCCCTTGGTCATCTCCAGCTTTCGAATCTGTCCCCATCTTGTGACTCTCCCCATCACGCTCGCGCTGCAAGCTGAGAGGGCGCGTTGAATCGCTCACCCGCTGCTGAGATGCGGGGCCCATGGGTTGGCGTTGCCCCCATACCCCGGACCACGTTGTCTGTCCAATCGGCCTCACACAAGCTCCCGTCGTCACTTCCCGCGCGATTCCTTCCGTTCGCGCTCGATACGGTTACCGCGCAACGCCATTTGATGAAACGGGCTGCTCCTGATGTTTCTTGAGCAGTGACGTCAGCTCATCGACCAGGAACTTGACGTTGTCCAGCACGTTGTCCTCCGTGGCGGACAGGTCGGTCATGTTTTTGACCATGCCCTGGTAATCGGCCCGCATCTGGGACAGCGTGGTGTGTATGGCATCGAGCCCCGTGCGCAGTTTGTCGCGCTCCTGCCGGAGGACGTTCCAGCGCCGTTGCAGCGAGTCGAGCTGATCTCGGACGCTGGAGGATTGATGGATCAGCTCTTTATAGTCGGTAATCGCTTCAATGATGCGTTTCACTTCATTATCGTTCAACATGGACGCCTCTCCTGTGTGAACACGGGCCCCTTGCTCTTCGTCTTGCTGCCGAACTGAAGGCCGCGGCCCGTGATCAGGCCCCCATTCGAACAGGCACAATCCCGCCCTATACCGCAACCGGCGTGCCAGGAAACCGGACCGGAAAACGCAGCGGTTTTGAACCGGCCCTCCCGTTTTGCTGCCCCTGGCTGCGCTTGGGTATGTAATTGGGTTCCACTTTGTTAAATGCCCCCTCCAGGGCCCGTCTGTTCAGCGTCCCTCGTACGGCAGAATGGAAGGAAGAGAGGCGTACCTGCCGCCCAACAACCGATCCCACTGTAATTCTTCATTTTCCCTCTTGACGTCTTGTCAAAAGACGGTTAGTCTTAGCCTCTGTGAGCATGCGGCTATCATTAATAATAGGGGTGGCGGTGGCTGGGGCGTGGGTGCTGACGCTCCTGCTGCCTGCTGACCGGCCCGCTTCGGTCGGTCCGGCATCGGTCCTGGCGGATGTTTCCCCGGCCGGCCAGCTTGAGAGGCAACCTCCTCCTTCCAATCAAACGGCCGATCCATTGTTGGCCTATCTCAATCCGAAAAAACTTTCACTCCGTTCTGAAGCGGCCCTGGTAGTCGACGACCTCGGCGGGCAGGTGCTGTATGAACGGAATATGCACATGAAGCGGTCCATTGCCTCCCTGACCAAGCTGATGACCGCCATGGTGACGCTGGATACCGGTTTGCCTGGAGATGAGGTGATCACCATCACCAGGGCGGATCGCGACCGGTTGCGCGGATCCGGTTCGAAGCTCAGCTTTGGAACCAGGCTGACGCGCCGGGACTTGATCAAGATTGCCCTGGCGGGGTCCGAGAACAGGGCGGCCATGGCACTGGCGCGCACCTATCCCGGCGGATTGGAACACTTTGTGATGACGATGAATGACAAGGCCAGGCGTCTCGGCCTGACGGAAACCACCTTCCGCGATCCAACCGGATTGCATCGAGGCAATCGCTCGACCGCGGCCGATCTGGCGGCGTTGGTCAACGCCGCCTCGCACTATGCGCTGATCCGCGAGTTCACCACGATTCCGGTTGATTCGGTGACGGACCGTCGGACGGGCTGGAAGATCCGGTTCGTGAACACCAATCGGCTGGTTCGCAACGGGCGTTGGGACATCGAGCTGAGCAAGACGGGCTATATCTCCGATGCCGGCCATTGCCTGCTGATGCGGGCCGAGATTGCCGAACGGCCGGTGACCCTGGTGCTGCTCAATTCGTGGGGCGACTTGACGAAGTATGGAGATGCCAACCGTATCCGCAAGTGGATCGATCGAGCCGACCAAAAAGCCCGTCTCGCCGCCCGTGAACAACAGGCGTCTGCCGCACCTGCACGCGATTCGTCTTCCCGCCAGTTCAGCCAGTCCTGACCGTCCGTTCCGGCCAGTGTGGCCTGGGCGCCCACGAACCCTGCGCGGACTCCTACGCCCCATCATCCGATTCAAGCCCCAGATAACACACAGGGGGATTGCATTCCGGCTTGCATCTGAATAAGATGGGCGGCAGGCCGTCATATTGCAAGAGACGGCGGCATGATCGTATTCACACTCACAGGAGGTGGACCCATGCGTTGGTTTGGTTATGCGGGAATGGCGGTGTTGGCGGTGATGTTCGTGGTGGTCTCCGGACAAAGCGCACAGGCGGCGAACGCGGCCCTGCCGCTGGCGGCTGGAGCGAAAGCGGA
>Ga0335081_10013069_pt1 | contig 13432 bp, 15 predicted proteins | sample Lox_Sample_35_FD_206713 | JGI IMG/M metagenome (GOLD analysis project Ga0335081, IMG submission 206713) | Soil microbial communities from Loxahatchee National Wildlife Refuge, Florida, United States - Lox_Sample_3.5 | ecosystem: Environmental > Terrestrial > Soil > Wetlands | place: USA...
ACCGGGCTCGGCATCAAATCGGCCTGCTTCCTGCCGCTGGTCAGTCAGACCCGGGCCCTGGGCGCGCTGGTCGTGGCCAGCCGCGCCGAAGCCGCGTTCACCCCGGAGGATCTGCAGGTGCTGAACCAGGTGGCGAACCAGGTGGCGCTCGCCCTCGACAACGCGCAGGCCTACCGCCAATTGTCGGACCTCACCGAGCGACTGGCGGACGAGAAACGCTATCTCGAAGAAGAACTCAAAACCGAGTACAACTTCGGCGAGATCGTGGGCGAAAGCCACGCCCTCAAACGCGTCCTGAAGCAGGTAGAGTCCGTCGCCGGCACGGACGCCACCGTGCTGATTCTGGGCGAGACGGGAACGGGCAAGGAGCTCGTGGCGCGCGCCATCCACAGCTTGAGCGCCCGGCGCGACCGCACCTTCGTGAAGCTCAACTGCGCCGCCATCCCCATCGGCCTGCTGGAAAGCGAACTCTTCGGCCACGAGAAGGGCGCGTTTACGGGCGCCATCGCGCGGAAGCTCGGGCGGCTCGAGCTGGCCGATCAGGGCACGCTCTTTCTCGACGAAGTCGGCGATATCCCCCTCGAGCTGCAGCCCAAGTTGCTGCGCGCCCTGCAAGAGAAGGAATTCGAGCGCCTCGGCAGCACCCGCACCATCCCCGTGGACGTGCGGCTGGTGGCGGCCACGAATCGCGACCTCGATCACATGGTCGCCGAGCGCCTGTTCCGCAGCGACCTTTACTATCGCCTCAAGGTGTTCCCCATCCGCGTGCCGCCCCTGCGCGAGCGCACCGAAGACATCCCGCTGCTCGTGCACTACTTCACCCAGAAGCACGCCCAGCGCATGAACAAACGCATCGACAGTATTCCGCCCGAAGTCATGCAGGCGCTGACCCGCTGGTCCTGGCCCGGCAATGTTCGAGAGCTCGAGAACTTCATCGAGCGAGCCGTCATCCTCACCCGCGGCCCCGCCCTGCAAGTGGCGCTCGCCGAACTGAAGATGCCGGCGGAGCGCGAGGCCGCGCCGCCCGCCTCGCTCGAAGCCGCCGAACGCGAGCACATCATCCGCATCCTGCGCGAGACCCACGGCGTGGTGGCAGGACCGAACGGGGCCGCCGCCCGGCTCGGCCTCAAGCGCACCACCCTCAACTTCAAGATGAATAAACTTGGTATTACCCGAAGAGACGTCTGACGGCATACTGTCACTTGACCGCATTCCGCCACCCAAATCGCTGTCACCTCAATCCCAGCACCCGCCGAATCCACCACTAAGCTATTGTATGTATTAGCCTTACGAGACCACCAGCGGTTTGGCATCGGTCCTGCCAATGAGTACGGCAGACAGGGAGGCAGCGCGCGTATGACTGGTTGCAAGCGGGCTATCACAGCGCTACTTGTAGGCAAGCAGAATAGCTGCCTCCCAAAACTCAAGGAATGCCTGGACGGGCTGGGGATGAGAACATCCTGCGTGGAGCGGCCCTCCGAAGTCTCGGCCCACGTCGTCCAGTTCGAGCCTCCCGAGGTCATTTTCACGGCGGTGGAGCCGGCTGACGGAACGTGGTCCGAAGTTGTGGATTTGGCCCGCGGACTGGGGGACCCGCCGGTGATCGTGGCCTCAAGAGTAGTGGACGTCAAGCTTTACCTCGACACCCTGGATGGGGGCGCGTTCGACTTTGTGGCGGCGCCCTTCAACCCTCGCGATCTTAGTTACGTCGTGAACTCGGCGCTGTCGCGGAGCCACTCCCCGGTTGATGCCGAGCTGCTTGCTGGTGTCGTCGCATAGCGGGAAGGACGTGAGTTCCGTGTTCAGAGTAACCACCGCAGAAAGCCATGACCCCGCGACCCTCAAAGTGGAAGGGAGACTCTGCGGGCCCTGGGTGGGCGAACTCGAGAAAACGTGGCTGCGCCTGGCCTCCGAACCGGGCCATCCGGACGTGGTGGCGGACCTCTCGGATGTGACTTTCATCGATTCTCGGGGTTGTGCGCTCTTGGAGAGGATGCTCCAGCAAGGCGCGGAGCTTGAGGCGCACGAATTGCTGCCTCGCTTCATCATTGACGAAATCAAGTCGCGCCTCGCCGTGAGGTGAGGAGGTTCGGCATGAATGGGATGTCGGTGCTCGAAACCAGCGAAAGCTGCCGGGACTGCAAAAACCGCCTGCCCGGCTCCTTCTGCGACGTATCGGCCCAGGTGCGCGCCGCCATGGACGGCATCGGATTCAGCGCCAGCTATCCGAAAGGCTCGGTGCTGTTTACGGAGGGCGACACCCCGCGGGGCGTGATGGTGCTCTGCCGCGGGCGCGTGAAGGTTTTTATGACCTCCAGCGAAGGCCGCACGCTCATTTTGCGCGTCGCCAAGCCCGGCGAGATGTTGGGATTGTGCGGGGTGATTTCCAACCGGCCGCGGCAGGCCACGGCCGAGACCGTGGAGCCCTGCCGGGTGACCTTCTTCCGGCGCGAGGACTTTCTGCGCCTGCTGCGCGACCACGGCGAGCTTTCCCTGCGCGCCGCCCAGCAGCTTTCCGTGAGCTACGCCACCGCCTGCGAGCAGGCGCGCTCCATCGGCCTGTCGGGCTCCGCGCCCAAGAAACTGGCGCGCTTCCTGCTCGACTGGACGGCGGACGGCAGCCGGACGGCGCCCAACGGCCGCACCATGCTGACCCTGACCCACGAGGAAATCGGCCAGATGATCAGCGCCTCGCGCGAAACGGTGACTCGCACCCTCGGCGAGTTCAAATCGCAGCGTCTGGTGAACTTGAGAGGGTCGGTGCTGTCCATCCCGAATCGCACGGCACTGGAGCATTTGATCGACCTCTGAATTGAGCTTCACTTGGAATCCGACCCGGTCCCCCAGCCGGTCGGCCAAAACGGTCCTGGCAGTTCGCGACACCCGAGCTGAGCTGCCAGGGCCGCCTCCCTCGCCTCGCCAGCCCCCTGATAACCCGCTAAAATGAGCGTATGAGCCACCCCATTTACCGCGTGGTGAGCTTCGAGATCCTTGCACCCTACACCTTGCGCGTTCGGTTCGGCGATGGCACGGCCCAAATCATTGATTTCGGGCCGGTTCTGGCCGGTGAACTCTACGCGCCCCTGGCCGGCCTGAAGCTGTTCAACCAGGTCAAGGTTGACCCTGAGGTGCATACGCTGGTCTGGCCGAACGGGGCCGACTTCGACCCGGAAACACTGCGCGACTGGCCGTTGCAGGAGCAGGAGTTACGCGAGCGCGCCAGACGCTGGCTGCAGCGGCGCTCTGTGAGCGCCGAATTTTCAAAAAAACGGCGGTCACAGACCGCCGCTACAGCAACCGTCGTCACTTTATAGTCTAGTGCTCGTTGAGTCGTCCGCCGAAGGCAAGGGAACCGCAGCAGCGACGCTAACGTCAGTCGGAGACCCACGCCAAGGCTCCAGGAGCCAGGCGCCGGGGGCGGATGGCCTGATATTTGGCGCGGCGCGTCCCCACCCGTCATTCCCGCGAAGGCGGGAATCCATCTCGCGCCAAGATTCAATGTAAGAGATTTATTTTGAACTAGTTATCCCATCGACTCGATTCCCGCCTTCGCGAAAACGACGCCGGCAGGCCAGGCGCACCCCCCGAACCAAGAATCAATCACTTACAGACACCGACGGGCCGCACCCGCTCCAACGAACTCTCAACAACTTACGACGCCCTTAGAATTTCGTCCAGAAAATAAAAAGTGTAGCGGAATTGTACACTTTGGCCCAAAACGGGTCTTTTTTTGCGGTTCAAACGATCATGCTTTTGAACGCACCTTGCGGGACGCCCGCTCTGATTGAGCAGACGGAAACCCGGGGTTTCGAGGCAGGATGCAGGCCCGTGCCAAATTCAAACGAGCACAATTTGAGCATACCTTGCGGGAATCGGGTCTCGTGACGCCTGGCGGCGCGCCGCTGGGGGCGCGCCCTTGCGGGTCAGCGCCACGATAAAAGGGAGCCAGTTTCATCAGTCTAGGGGGCCGGGTTTTGAGAGCCTCATCAGCGGGGAGGCGGCATAAACTCTATAACAGCTTCTACAGTAAGGTCAGAAGCGATTGAAGGTGAATTCGTGCAGTCTCCGCCAGCCGCCGGCGGGATGTCCGCCGCGGCAAGAATCCGGCTGGGTGCGGACCTACATTTAAAGGCGAATGAGTGCAGGCGTTCGGGCCTCAACGAAGGCGGGCGAACGTCGTTCCGACCGTCCCCGTGAGGGCCGGCGGAGACAGCCGACCGAGAGGCCTCGATTGGCAACCAATGGGTGTATACTCTCAGGTGTCGGGATGTCAAAAAGTGAATTCGGGATGGACCCTTCGCCGTTGAAAACGAGTACGAAGACACCCTCTTTCTCAGGTGCGGCGGGACGTTCGTGTGTTTGGAGAATGCAATGGATTTCACCATCCGAGTCAAGTCGACTGCGAAGGGTTTCAGCCTTCTCAGCCTTTCTATAGAAGGTCAATCTGACCTGCCCTTCGTGATGCCCTTGAGGAAGAAGGATCGCCCGGCCCCTGCTGGAGATCTCTGGCAGGTAGTAAGGGACGTCCTAGCTGTGCTGCGTTCCTTTGATCCAAGTGCCTTGATTGAACGGGTCTCTCTTGAGGTCTTCAAGCCTGGTGACCAGCACGAGGCCAGCGAGATCCATTTCCTGGACCGCATTGATGACGGTCGAGCAGCTACTTGTGGAGATGAAGGAGCTCCTGAACTGGTCCGTGCCAAGCGGACCGGGAAGGCGATCCTGATCTCCGAATAACTCGCGGACGGTGAGCTCTACGCCGCCCTGGCCGGCCTGGAGCTGTTCAACGAGGTCAGGGTCGACCCCGAGGTGCACACACTGGTTTGGCCGAACGGGGCCGACTTCGACCCCGCCACGCTGCACGACTGGGTGGTGGTACGGTTCCAGTTTTCGGGGGCTGTCTGGGCACGGTCATTCCCGCGAAAGCGCGAATCCCGTCTCGGACTAACCCATTCCGTACCAACCGGTTACGACGAGCCTCAGCGCGCAATGGATTCCCGCTTTCGCGGGAATGACCATTGGACGGGGCGCCGCGGCAAAGCAAACTCCACGACTGGCCGTTGCAGAAGCAGGAGTTACGCAAGCGCGCCGGGCGCTGGCAGGCGGTCGGGGTGTAAGTGAGCCGGCCTTCGGGTGATACCCTGAGTAGCGATCCGCGGCCGAGCAGAACCCCGTCCAAAGCCGCCGACCAGCGCGCAAGGCGCTACCCCGCTCTAACGAATTTTCAACAACTTACGAGGCCCTCAGAATTTCGTCCAAAAAATGAAAAGTGTAGTGGAATTGGGTAGTGGGTCAATTTGAATTCGCCTCACTTTCCGCTTGCAATGGGCCTGCTCCTGGCGCGACCATTGAGCCATGCCTAAGCGTCCAAGAACAGACCCGATCCTGATGGCGAAGCGCGTATTCGACCAAATCCAAGCCCGCGACAAGGCGCCCAAGAACCCGGCGGCCGTGGCCCTTGGGAAGCTCGGCGGCCCCAAGGGTGGGCCGGCCAGGGCGGCGGCGCTGTCCCCTGAGCGGCGGTCCGAGATTGCGCGCCTCGCAGCGGCCCGGAGATGGGCTAAGGTCAAACCTGCCGAGTAAGTCCACCCTGCCCCTTGCCGCCCGTTCCGAGCCGGTGTAGGATGCCGCGTTGGAGCGTGAAAAATGCGACAGCAGAAGCGGGTTCGATTCAGTTTGCATGACTTTTTAAGGTCTGGACTGCCCGAGCGATTAACGGCTGCAATGCTCGCATGGCAGCAAACGTTGGAAGCTGCTTCGCGGCCTCGAGATTGTCGAAATACAGCTTTGCAAGGCGCGGGTCGTAATTCTCGAAGGCGGCTTTCAGGGCAAGCGTGGACGGCCCCACAAGACAGAGTTGATCGATGATCAGCCCCAACTTTTCATAAAGATCAAGCGCTGCATCATGCAGCGCGGCAATTTGCTCTGAGCTTTCGCCCGTCATTTCAGAATCCCCTCTCTAATCTGGGTGCGTCGCATCCGCGATGACCAGCAGTTGATAGACGATCTCCTGTAAACTCTGCAAGAGCGCCAAGCCAAAGAATCCGGCTCCGATTGCGGCGGGCCAACCGCCGTGCTGGTACTGCCACAGGCCCAGCCCGAATGTGCCGCTCCATGTCACCATTCCAGAAAAAATCTTGAACTGCTGGCGGAGAATCTTCAGATCTGTCGGCATCCGTTCCTCCGTTTATAGCGTCGGCGCGTTAACTGCGGTCACGCAGGCTGAATAACGTCAGGAACGTCAAGACTGCCACGATTCCAATGACGAACTTCTCCTCGCCGGAGATGATGAGATCCAAGAAGGCGGCGCACCAGATTAGTCCGAAAACCCACATTGCGATTTCCTGACGTTTGTTGATCTTCACGATTTCTCACCTTCGTTTCCCTCTTCCAAAGCCTCGGCGATGGCCTGCATCTCGGCTGCGTCTTCTTCCCGCCTGGACTCGAACAGACGTACTCTCTGTGTTGCTGCTGCGCGGATAGACTCGCTGAGAGATTGAATCTCAGATTCGAGCGCACCCGTTGTCAACTCTCCCTTTATCGTGTTGAAAATGAATGGCTTTAACGCCCTGTCAACATCTACGACATATTTTTCAAAGTTCTCTTGCTCTGGGTTCCTGTCCCCTGGATGTTGTGTCGTCATGAATCGGTGAGGCTTTCCCCGGTGGTCAATCCTCAATATCTGCGAAGCTCCTCCGCAGCCGTAGGCGTGGCGCTTGACGTGGGTCAGGGCGTAGGCCGCCAGGGATGCAACTTCTATCGTTGTCATCGACGGTCGGTAGATGTCCGAAATGAGATACGTAGCCAGCGGCTCCCCCGTGCCTAAGCAAATCCAACTGCTGACGGGGCTTACGACAGGCGGTACAAGCTTTAGGAATTCCGGGTCCGCGGCGCCGCGGTAATGCGCAATGAGCATCACGGCAGGCTGCGCGAGGTTTGGGTATGTGTTGAACTGATCTATGCATTTGGTCTCGATGGCGGTGCGAATGTCCTTCGGGTCAGTCGAGGAATCCTTGACCGCCGCGATGATCTTGCCGATAAGGGAACCCGCCAAGTCCACGTCGCCGGCCAGTGCGAAAAAAAGAGTGCAGTTGGACGTTGAGGCAATCCGAATCTTGGACCGCTCTGACTTGTAGTAGTCGAGAAAGGTCATCTGGGTATCGGCGCAAAGCACGAAGCCGTCTGAGCATTTGAAGCCCGCCGTCATTGTCATGAAAGCGCCCTCTGCTGGCCTGGGAACGCGAGTATATGGCGGTTTCCGGTCGCAGGGAAGCACCTTCTTTTCCCTAAAATAATGCTTGACATTTCTTGAACGTTCAAGCATAATACTGGACATGAACAGACTCCCTTTCGACAAGCAAGTAGCGGTGGTAACGGCCCTCTGCGAAGGCGCCTCGATTCGCGCCACCAGCCGCATGACGGGCGTGGCCAAGGGCACCATTACGAGCCTGCTGGAAACGGTCGGAACGGCCTGCGCCGAGTTCCACGACAGGACCGTGGTGCGCGTCAAGGCTCGCCGGATTCAATGCGACGAAACGTGGTGCTTCTGCTACGCCAAGGAAAAGAACGTCCCCAGCGATAAGCGCGGCCAGTTCGGTTACGGCGATGTCTGGACGTGGGTCGCCATTGACGCGGACACGAAGCTGAATATCGCCTACCTCGTCGCCAAGCGTGATTTGCGCTCGGCCCACATCTTCATGCAGGACTTGGCGCCGCGACTGGCGAACCGCGTTCAACTCACCACGGACGGCCTGCGAGTGTACTTGGTGGCGGTTGAAGGTGCCTTCGGAGTGGACGTGGATTACGCCACTCTGCACAAGCTCTACGGCGCCCCCGAGGAATCCGAGAAGCGGTACAGCCCGGCGCAGTGCATCGGGGTGAAGGCGGCGACGGTCTGCGGCCGGCCCGATTTCGCCCACATTTCGACCAGCTTCATTGAGCGCCAGAACCTGACCATGCGGATGCAAATGCGCCGCTTTACGCGGCTGACCAACGGGTTCTCGAAGAAGATCGAAAACCTGTGCTATGCCGTGGCGCTCTATGCCGTTCATTACAACTTCTGCCGAGTGCATCAGACTCTCCGGGTTACGCCCGCAATGGAAGCGGGGCTAGCGACTCGGGTTTGGGACGTGGCGGACATTGTTCGACTAGTCGAACCAAGCGGGGTGAGGGCCGTCGCCTAGCGACGCGACGGCCTCACCAACTGCGAGGTTGGCCGCGACATGAAACAGAATTGGCACCAAGCGCTTAATCTTGTCCGCCGTATACGGCGAGTCAATGACAGCTTTTCTCAGTTGGGGCTCGTTCACACCCGTTGCACTGAGTTCATGTGAAAGCGTTTCGACTCTCTGCGCGAACCTCACCGCGTATAGGTGATGAACCTTGTTGTACCAGTGGCTGACTTCCGGCGGGTCGCCAAGTATCTGCTCAGGGGTCATCTTGGAGATGATTTCCTTGTCGGCAGTGTCACTCGGGCTCGGCGGTTTGGGACCGCATTCTTTCAGGAACGCGAGCAGGTCTCTCGCAAGCAAAAGCACTCTGTCTTGCGGGGTTTCAGGCCGCGGCGGCTCTAGAGTTACCGGCAGGGGCCCTGGCGCAACGGGGGTATTTTTTCTGCGCCTCGCCACCATTACTCCCACGTAAACGAGAACGGAGAACATCGCGAGAAAAACGGCTGAGCATCCAATTAGAACCGCTTGGTCGAGACGCGAGAGCCCGTGAGTGACCGAAACGAACAAGGCGATCAAGATTCCACCGCCCGCTCCGACCGCCAGGATGACGCCTGCAGCGACGACATTCGCAGCCACGTTGTCGATGATGTCCTGTATTCTTGTTGGCATGGCGGGGATTCTATCCGTTGCTTGAACGGAGTAGCAAGCGCATGTCCGTTCCGGGTGCGAATCCAAATTGACCCACTACCTGGAATTGTACACTTTGGCCCAAAACGGGTCTTTTTTTGCAGTTCAAACGATCACGCCGTTGAACGTACCTTGCGCGACGCCCGCTTGGATCGAGCCGGCCGAGAGTAGAAAATTCGAGCGGCCGGGCGAGCGCGCCAACGCGGGCGCGCCGAGGCCGGGTTCCTTCACTTATCCTGCGGCCAGGGGCCGGGGAACACCGGCGCTGCCAGCGGCTTCTCTCCGGGCCGGGTGGGGAATATCCGCCGTGACGGCGCCATCCCTGCGGGCGGGTGGGGGTGGGGGGCCATCACCACGGCGGCGCGGTGCCAGCCGTGGCGGTCGAGCATGGCCTGGACGGTGGAGGACTTCACCGGGCGGTGGGCCCGCGCCTCGTAGGCGCTGTGGATGTCGGTAAACATCAGCAGACCGGCGGGCCACGCCTTGCCGCTCAGTTCGTTGAGCATCTCGTCCTCCTCTTTGGTGGTGAGGATCTGCCGGCGCACGCCGCCCCGCCCCTCGCTCTGCAGGGCCGCCTCGCCCTGGCGCGAGTAGCGCAGGAGCAGGTGCGACACCGAGTCCTGCCGCCATCCCACGATCTGCGCCACCAGGCTGGAGCTGAGCCCGAGCACCACCCGCATGTAGAGGCATTGCGCCCGGCGAAATTCGGGCACGCCGCGCGCGTTCTTCATGGCGGCGCGCAGCTTTTGAGGGGTGTCCTCGGGGAGCGGCGGCAAGGCTTTGCCCGGCTTGAGCGCGGCCGCGCCCATCCGCAGGTAACGGGACTGGGTACGGCTGACGGACCCGCGCGGCCAGCCCAGCGCCGCCGCCACCTGCCCGGTATCGAGGCCGAGGATGGCCCGCAACGAGACGCACTGAATGTTGCGGAATTCCTCCACCGTGCGGGCCCGCTTCAGGGCCGCGCGCAGCGGTGCGGCCGCCTCCGGCGAAAGCACATGGTGCCGCAGGTCGTGGAAGGCGCTCACGCCGCGGCGCCGGAAACGCTGCTGGGCCTCCTGCACGGTGCGACCGGTGAGGCCGAGAGCCACCGCCACTTGATCGGAGCCGATGCCGAGCGCCACGGGCAGCCAGACGCACAGCACGCGCCGCAAATCGTCGGCGGTGCGCGCCGCCTTCAGGGCCGCTTTCACCTGCCGGCGCGAATCCTCCGAAAGTTCAATGCGTAAAGCCATAACGCCCTCCTTAGAGCCGCATTTCTATTATACTGAGTGGGCACTATACTACTCGATTAACGCGCAGAGCGCAAGCTGGCGCGGCACCATTTTGCGAGTCCCTTGCTCCAGGCGGCTCTGCAACGGCAGGGCGGCTCCCCAAAGGCGCGGCGGCTCCCCAATTCGCCAGGCGGCTCTGCAACCGCAGGGCGGATCCCCAATGGCGCGGCGGCTCCCCAATCGCCAGGCGGCTCTGCCGCCCTGCTGTGCGGAAAGGCTCTGCCTTTCCGGACCGGCTGGAGATAGAATATTCACCGCGAGGCTCGGCCTCGCGGCGGTAACCCCGTGGTCACCATTTCCCGCGACTCGCCCTGCCTCTCCATCACCGCCGTCGCCAAGGATCGCCTTCCTGTTTTCCGCACCGACCTTATCAAAGCTCTCTTCTGCCGCGCCCTCCACGAGGCCCGCGCCTCCGCCGGCTTCCTGATCTTGGCCTACGTCGTGATGCCGGATCACCTTCACATCATCACCAACGGCGCCCGCAAGCCTTCTGAGACTCTGCGCTTCATCAAGGGCATCAGCGCCCGCCGCATCATCCGGCACTTGAAAGACGGAGGCTTCCAGGGCTCGCTCGAAAAGCTGCGCGGCGCGCAAAAAGCGGACCGGCACCAGTATTCGTTGTGGCAGCGCGAGTCGAACGTGGTGCTGCTCACCGTCGAGTCCACCTTTATGCAGCGGGTTCACTACATTCATCAGAACCCGGTGCGGGCCGGCCTGGTGGAGCGCGCGGCGGACTACCGCTGGTCGAGCGTGCGGTACTGGAGCCGATGCATGGTAGAGGATGAGCCCTTACAAGTAGATTACGGCAAGATCGTGTGGCGGACGCCCCGGTGAGATTCGAGGAAGGCAGAGCCTTCCTCGAATTAAAAAGAGAGAAATGAGGCAGGGGTCCGGAAAGGCAGAGCCTTTCCGCACAGCAGGGCGGCGGAGCCGCTTTACTGGGCGGAACCGGGGGCGGGCGGCAGAGCCGCATTCCAAGGCGGGGCCTTCCTCGAAGATTAGAAGAGGAAAGAAGTGAAAAGAAAAGAATTGGGGCGAGGGTCCGGAAAGGCAGAGCCTTTCCGCACAGCAAGGCGGCGGAGCCGCTTTTCAGGGCAAAGACGCATGCCAGGGTAGCTCCCTCCTCGAGGATTAGAAGGAGGAGAGTGAAAATGGGGCAGGGGTCCGGAAAGGCAGAGCCTTTCCGCACAGCAAGGCGGCGGAGCCGCTTTTCAGGGCAAAGCCTTCCTCGAATTAAAAAGAGAGAAATGAGGCAGGGGTCCGGAAAGGCAGAGCCTTTCCGCACAGCAAGGCGGCGGAGCCGCTTTTCAGGGCGGAGCGGCGGCCGAGGGTGCTTAGTGTGGAGGAGGTTCCTGGTGTATACTGCGGGCGCTAACTTCAGGCCGAAAACCCAGAGGGGGGCCGTCATGCGACACATTACGCGTGCAGTTGGCGCGGGCAATCCAGGCTGGTGGAAAACCGTCTGCGCCGTTTGTGTGGTCTGCGCGGCCACGGCGATTGCCCTGCCGGCGCAGACCTTCACAACGCTGCACAGCTTCGACGGCACGGACGGCGCCAACTCAAGCGGCGCCTTCGTCCAGGGGCTCGACGGGAACCTTTACGGAACAACCGGGGATGGCGGCGTCGGCGTCATTCTTGGTGGCGGCACCGTATTCAAAATCACCCCCACGGGCGCGCTGACCACGCTTTACAACTTTTGCTCCGAAACGAACTGCACAGACGGCGAGGGACCCGCCGCTGGCTTGGCCCTGGCCGCCGATGGGAAGTTCTACGGCACGACCCTGGCTGGCGGAGTCAATAATGAAGGTGTGGGCACTGTCTTTAAGATCTCGCCGACCGGCACGCTGACCACGTTGTATAGCTTTTGCGCTCAAATGTACTGCTTTGACGGCGAGTATCCCGAAGCCGGGCTAATTTTGGCGACAAACGGGAACTTCTACGGGACGACGTGGCTAGGTGGGTTCAGTCGCGCCTGCGGGGGCCCGTGCGGCACGGTCTTCAAAATCACCCCAACCGGCACCCTCACCACGCTGGAAAGCTTTGACTATGGTGACGGCGCCGATCCGGAGGCCGGACTGGTTCAGGGTCTCGACGGGAACTTCTACGGGACGACATCTTACGGTGGGGCAGAGGGCTATGGCACGGTCTTGAAAATTACCCCAGGCGGCACCTTGACGACGCTGCACAGCTTCGATGATACGGATGGCGCAATCCCTCTGGCGAGTTTGCTACAGGCCAGCGACGGCAACTTCTACGGGACAACAAACGGCGGCGGTGTGCACGGAGCCTGCGTCCATGGCTGCGGCACGGTGTTCGAAATCACTCCCACGGGCGCCCTGACGACGCTTCATACATTTTGCACCCAATCCAAGTGCCCCGACGGGTCAAGCCCCATAGCCGGCCTCGTCCAGGGTACCGACGGAAATTTCTATGGAACAACGTACGGCGGCGGCGCCGGCGAGGCCTGCAGGTCTGGTTGCGGCACACTCTTCAAAATCACCCCCACGGGTACGCTGACCACGCTCCACAGCTTCCACGGCGCTGCTGACGGCGACCACCCGTATGCGGGCCTAACCCAAGCCACCAGCGGAGCTTTTTACGGAACGGCGTACGAGGGGGGAACCAACAGCATGTGCACCTATCAGTATGGCTGTGGAACGGTGTTTACCCTGAATGCGGGCCTTGGTCCGTTCGTGGAATCGCTGCCTGCCTTGGGCAAGGAGGGAACGGGAGTCGAGATTCTGGGAACCAATCTGGCGGGCGCCACCAGCGTTACTTTCAATGGCACGCCGGCTGTGTTCACGGTGGTCTCGCCAAGCCTCATCAGCACTAGCGTGCCCGTGGGCGCCACCACCGGCTTCGTGAAGGTGAAGGTGCCGGGCGGCACGCTCACCAGCAACGCGCCCTTCCGGGTGAGGCCGTGAGTTCCCGCCAGGCCAGGCTGTAGGCTGCTGCCGATCGCGCTGTTCCCCAGCTTCGTCTCACCTGGGCCTCCAACTGCTCCTGCCGTCCCCGCGGTGACGAGGCGGCTCTGCAACGGCGAGGCGGGTTCGCGATGGCGAGGCGGCTTTCGGGCTTGAAAGACGCCGCCGACTGCTTGTACGCTGGCGCTGGGTGGCGCGTCGGGCAGACTCGACGCCGGCGCCGCCCTCCGGACGGGGGAGGACCGCGATGAGCAAATGGAGATACTTTGTGGTGGGCGTCGCCGTGGTTGCGGCGTACGCCATTTTCAAGTGGGGGCCCGAGCCCATCAGGTTCGGAGGCTTCAACACGGCCATCCTGGCCCAGCAAATGACGCCGCTCTTC
>Ga0335081_10013070_pt1 | contig 13431 bp, 11 predicted proteins | sample Lox_Sample_35_FD_206713 | JGI IMG/M metagenome (GOLD analysis project Ga0335081, IMG submission 206713) | Soil microbial communities from Loxahatchee National Wildlife Refuge, Florida, United States - Lox_Sample_3.5 | ecosystem: Environmental > Terrestrial > Soil > Wetlands | place: USA...
ACTGCAGCGCATCGCCAAGTCCGGCATGAACGTGATGGCCACGCCGAACGGGGTGCAGATCATGTCGGTCGGGCTCAACAGCCGCGCCGACAAGGCCGGCTTCGAGCAGGGCTTCAACGTGACCGGGATCGAGACCGAGCGCCCGCGCCCGGCCAAGGAATGGCTGTTCGTTCCCGCGCTCGTGCTGCTGGGAGCGATCCTGCTGCTGCAGCGCCGCCGCGCGGGCGCGGCGGCGCCGAAACCGGCCTAGCTCACTTCGGGCAGATCACGTCCCCGAACAGCACCCACTTCTGACCATCGAACTTCGCCAGCTGTTCGCACTGGATCGGCGCGAAATCGGTCGGCGAGGTCGTAATGGTGATCCCCGGCAACAGAAGCGGCACCTTCAGGTCCTTCAGGTGCGAAGCGACGTACATGATGTGCTTGCGCGTCAGGTCGTTGCCGGCGCGCTTGAGCACCTCGGTCATCGTGTACGACACCGCGTAGGCATAGACGTAGTTGCTGTTGGTCTTGTCGGCGCCCGGATTGTACTTGTCCATCCACTCGTTCCACGCCTTCATGTCGGCGTCATCGTTCCACTGCGGGTCGGTCGCGTCCTTGATGTAGGCGGTCGTGATGAGGCCGACCGACTTGTCTTCTCCCGCAGGCTTGAGCACCGATCCTATCGACGCCGAGACATTGTTCAGGAACTGCAGCGGCTTCCAGCCGGTGTCGTAGGCCGCGCGAATCGCCTGGGCGGCGAACTTCGGCGTGGTGATATTGAAGAAGGTGTCCGCGCCGGAGTCCTTGAGCTTGATGATCTGAGAGTCGACCGTGGGGTCGGTCACTTCGTACGACTCCTTGGCCACCACCATCTTCTTCGCGTGCTTGCCCAGCCCCTTGAGGAACCCGTTCAGGTAGTCCTTACCGTAGTCGTCGTTCTGGTACAGGATCCCCACCTTCGCATCGGGCTTGTTCTTGAGCAGGTACGCGGCATAGATCTCCGCCTCACCCGGGTAGGACGGCTGCCAGCCCATGGTCCAGGGAAAGTGCTTCGGATCGTTCCACGCGCCGGCGCCGGTGGCGACGAACAGCTGCGGCACTTTCTTCGCGTTCATGTACTTGTGGATCGCGGTGTTGGTCGGCGTGCCGAGCGACTGGAAATCGAGCAGGACGCGTTCCTCCTCGACGAGCTTGCGCATCTGCTCGACGGTCTTCGGCGGGCTGTAGCCGTCGTCCAGGCTGATGAAGTCGATCTTGCGCCCGTTGACGCCGCCGTTGTCGTTCACCATCTTGAAGTACGCGGCGATGCCCTTGCCGATGGTGCCGTAGGCAGAGGCCGGCCCGCTGTAGGGATTGGTGTTGCCGATCTTGATCTCGGTGTCGGTCACGCCCGGACCGTACATCTTGGCGGCGGCCGCGGTTCCCGCGCCGAGCGCCAGAGCCGCCGCGGCGGCCGCGACGAGCAGTCTTTGCTGGGTCTTCATGCATTCCTCCTTTTTGCGTTGGTGGCGGCTGTTTCGGTGTGTGTAGCGCGCGGTGTGCCAGTAGCCAGGCGCCCTCTTGTGAACCTAGCATACAGCAACCGGATAAATCCCCAAATCCCGGTCGGCATGAAATACATGAACAGAATCAGGAACACCCCGTAGATCGCCCAAGGCGCCGCCTTGGAGACCTGCTCGGCGAAGTTCGGAATGAAAACGATCACCAGCCCGCCGAAAATTGCGCCGGGAATCGAGGCGAGCCCCCCGATCACCACCCCGACCAGGAAGGTTACCGAGAGGTAGAAATTGAACGTGTCGGGGGCGACAAACTGGATCGCGATCGCCCCCAGCGCGCCCGCCACCCCAGTATAGAGCGCGCTGACGCCGAAAGTCAGCGACTTGTAGAGCGCGGTGTTGACCCCCATCGCGCTGGCCGCGATCGGATTGTCGCGGATCGCCTTGAGCGCGCGCCCGGTGCGCCCGCGCAGCAGGTTCCAGGCGCAGACGAACATCACGATCAGAACCGCGAGCGCGAAGTAGTACAGCCAGCGGTCCTGCGAGATCTGCAGCCCGAAGGGCGGGTCCGGCTTGGTGATGGTCACTCCTTGCACTCCGCCCGTCCAGGGCGAGATCGGGTCGTACTTGAGCAGCTGTGGAGTCGCTACCGACAGTGCGAAAGTGGCGAGCGCGAGATACAGCCCCTCGAGTCGCAGTGCGGGCAGCCCGAAAAGGAAGCCGACCACGAGACATACTATGCCGGCCACCGGCAGCGTCCAGTAGTACGCGATGCCCCATTGCTCCATCATGATTGCGGCGGTGTAGGCCCCGATCGCGTAGAAGGCGGCGTGGCCGAGCGAGAACTGGCCGTTGTAGCCGGTCAGAATGTTCAGTCCCAGCACCGCGATGGCGTAGATCAGTACCATGGTGTACTGGAAGGCGCGGTAGTCGCTGATGAACGAGGGCAGCACGACCGCCCCGGCGAGCGCCAGCACGAGCCCGAGGACCTGCGACCGGGAAAGCCGCGCCCCGCTCGCGAGCGCAGCCAGCCGTCGGGTATCCGGTTTCGATTCCGCCATCGTCTAGACCCTCTTTACCACCACATAGCCGAACAGTCCGCTCGGGCGGAACACCAGCACCGTTACGATCAGCACCAGCGCCACCGAGAGCTTGAGCTGGCTGCCGATGAACGGCACATAGGTACCGACCAGGTTCTCCAGCACGCCGACCACGAACCCGCCGACGACCGCGCCCACGGGGTTGCTGATGCCGCCCAGCAGCGCGCCGGCAAATCCGTACAGCAAGATGCCCTGCATCATGTTCGGCTCCAGGAACACGATCGGCGCAACCATGATTCCCGCGACTGCCCCGATCGCCGCCGCCAGGCCCCAGCCGAGCGCCAGCATCCAGCCCACGCGGATCCCGACCAGGCGCGCGGAGTCGGGATTCTGTGCAGCCGCCCGCATCGCCAGGCCCACCGGGGTTAAGCGGAGAAAGAGGAACACGGCGGCCAGCACCACCAGCGTGACCCCGATGACGCCGAACTCATGCGGACCGACGAAGGTGATGCCGAACGGCACGTGCTTCGGAAACGGACTGGGAAATGGCTTGATCGTGTAGTCCCAGATCCAGCCCGCCATCGAGTTGAAGATCGCCAGCAGGCCGATGAACACGATCACTTCATTCAGTACTCCCGTGCCTTCGACCGGGCGCACGACAATGCGCTCCACCAGCACGCCGCCGACGAAGGAGATCGCCAGCGCGAGCAGGAACGCCCACCAGTACGGCAGGCCGTGATGCAGCAGGGAATAGGCGATGAAGGTCGAGAACATCGCCATCTCGCCTTGCGCGAAGTTCAAGTGGTCGGTCGCCTGGTAGATCATCACCACCGCGAGCGCGACGCAGGCGTAGATCCCGCCGAACGCCAGGCCGGAGAAGGTCTGCTGCAGGAACTGGTCCACCGCGCGTCTCCTAGTAGCCGAGGTAAGCCTTGCGCACCGATTCGTCCTTGCCGATCTCCTCCGCGCTGCCGCTCATCACGATGCGCCCGGTCTCGAGCAGGTAGGCCTGGTCGGCGATGCCGAGCGCGAGCGAGGCGTTCTGCTCCACCACCAGCATGCTTACCTGCCGCTCGCGGCTGATCGCGCCCAGGATGCGGAACAGCTCCTCGGTCAGCAGCGGCGCGAGGCCGAACGACGGCTCGTCGAGCAGCATCAGGCGCGGGCGCATCATCAGCGCGCGTCCTACCGCCAGCATCTGCTGCTCGCCGCCCGAGAGCGTGCCCGCCTGCTGGCCGCGCCGTTCCTTGAGGCGCGGAAAGTAGCCGTAGACGCGCTCGAGGTCCTCCTCCACTCCGGCCGCGTCGCGCCGCGCATAGGCGCCGAGCCTGAGGTTCTGCTCGGCGCTCAGGCGCACGAAGGTGCCGCGTCCCTCCGGCACGTGGGCGATGCCGCGCCGCACGATCGATTCGGTCGCCTTGCCGGCGATGCGCTGGCCGTCGAACGTCAGCTCGCCGGAGGTTCGCACCATGGCGCAGATCGCGCGCAGCGTGGTGGTCTTGCCCGCGCCGTTGGCGCCCAGGATGGTGGTGACGCTGCCCTCCTCGAGCGTGAAGCTCAGGCCGCGCAGCACCTGGGTCTGGCCGTAGAAGGCCTCGAGCTTGCTGACTTCGAGCAGCGCCATCAGTGCCCCGTCCCCAGGTAGGCCTCGATCACCTCGGGGTGCCGGCGCACTTCGGCCGGCGGGCCCTCGAAGATCTTGCGCCCGAAGTTGAGCACCACCACGTGCTCCGAAATCGACATCACCAGGCTCATGTGGTGCTCGACCAGCAGCACGGTCAGGCGCTTGTCGTCGCGTATCTTGCGGATCAGCTTCCCAAGCGCCTGCACCTCCTCGTGATTGAGGCCCCCCGCGGGCTCGTCCAGCAGCAGCAGCTTCGGCTCGCTCGCCAGCGCGCGCGCCAGCTCGACGCGCTTCTGGGTGCCGAACGGCAGCGCGCCGGTGGGCAGGTGCGCGACCGCGGTCAGGTCGAGGTATTCCAGCAGGCCCCAGGCCTTGTCCTGCAGCATTTTCTCCTCGCGCCGCATCCAAGGCAGGCGCAGCGCGTTGGAGACGAAGTCGCTGCGGCCGCGCGTCTGCGCCCCCACCAGCACGTTCTCGAGCACCGTCATGCGGTGGAACAGGGCCAGGTTCTGGAACGTGCGCCCGATGCCGATCGCGGCCATGCGGTGCGAGGCCGTGCCGAGGATCGAGCGCCGGTCGAACAGGATGTCGCCCCGGGTCGGCACGTAGAGGCAGCTCAGGCAGTTGAACAGCGTCGTCTTGCCGGCGCCGTTGGGTCCGATCAGGCCGAGGATCGAGTTGCGCGGCACGTCGAAGCTGATGCCGTCGAGCGCGACGATGCCGCCGAAATAAACGGCGACGTCCCGCACCTCCAGAATGCTGTCCGCCGCGCTCACGGTCGACGGCAAGAATCGAGCATTAGTTCCTCCTCCTCCAGGCGGCCCCGCGCAAGAGTACCTTGCGTGCGCCGCGTCTGGCAAACCGCAAGCTGACGTGTGCTAGATTGGGATCCGCAGTCATGGCCAAGATCGCCGTATTCAACCAGAAGGGCGGGGTCGGCAAGACGACCACGTCGCTGAACATCACCGCGGCCCTGTCGCGCCGCGGCTACAACCCGTTGTCGATCGACATGGATCCCCAGGCGCACCTGTCGTACGTCTGCGGCGCCGCAGTAGAGCGCGCCGACGAATCGATGTTCGGCTTCTACCAGCAGTCCAGGCCGCTCACGCAGCTGATCCGCGCCGCGGGCGGCGGCTGGCTGGTGATTCCCGCGCACGTCGAGCTGTCGAAGGTTGACACCCAGTTCGGCAAGGGCGCCAACGTGCTAAACCGCCTCAACCACGGCATCGTGCGCGAGAACCTGAACACCGGGCGGCCGATCGTGATCGACTGCTGCCCGATGCTGGGCGTGCTGTCGCTGTCGGCGATCTTCGCCGCCGACCGGGTGCTGATCCCGGTATCGGCCGACTACCTGGCGCTCAAGGGCGTGCAGCAGAGCGAGAAGACGCTCAAGGCGCTCGAGCACGTGCTGAAAAAGCGCGTCGCGCGGCGCTACGTGGTGACCCGCTTCGATGCGCGGCGCAAGCTCTCGCACCGGATCTTCCGCGAGCTGCTCGCGCGCTACGGCGACGAGATCTGCCGCACGCGCATCGCGGAAAACGTCGCCCTGGCCGAAAGCCCGGCGGAGCAGAAGGACGTCTTCGCCCACGCGCCCGACAGCGCGGGCGCGCGCAACTACGACGAGCTGGTGGACGAGCTGGTGCGGACAGGATTCATCGAGCCTCGGCCCGCGGCCTAGGCCGCCAGCCCCGCGCGCTGCGCCAACCGCGCCCAGCCCGCGTCGACGTCGGCCTGAAGCGCGTCGATCTGCTCCGGCTCGAGATCGCGGTAGCGCCGCTGCAGGGCGAGGTATTCGCCCACCGGGCGCGTCTTGCCCTGCTGGTTGAGCGTGTAGCGACAACCGTGCTCGACCTCGTAGAGCGGAAACACGCCGCTCTCCACCGCGTAGCGCGCCGCCTGCAGGCCGCCGTCGTCCGGCAGGCCCCAGCCGTCGAGGCACGGAATGAGGAGCGAGAGGATGCGCGTGCCGCGGATCGACTTTGCCTTCTCCACCTTGCGCATCAGGTCGGGCAGGTAGCCGACGCAGGCGGTCGCCGCGTAGGGCACTTCGTGCGCGGCCATGATCTCGATCAGGTTCTTCTTGCGCGTGAGCTTGCCCGCGGGCGTCGAGCCGGTCCTGGCGAAGCGCGGGGTGGCCGAGGATTTCTGCGCCCCGGTGTTCATGTAGCCCTCGTTGTCGAAGCAGAAGTACATGAAGTCCTCGTTGCGCTCGGCCGCCGAGGACAGGCACTGGAAGCCGATATCGTAGGTGCCACCGTCGCCGGCAAACACCAGCACCTGGGTGTCGCGTTTGCCCTGCGCGTCGAGCGCCCGTCGCAGGCCCGAGGCGGCCGCCGCGCTCGATTCGAGCGAGGGCTGGTAGACCGGAATGCGCAGCGACGAGAAGGGCTGCGGGCCGGCGATGATCGCCATGCACGAAGGCGGCACCACAGCGACCGCGTTGCTGCCGACCGCCGAGAGCACGTGGCGCACCGACAGCGCGTCGATGCAGCCCGGGCAGGCCGCGTGGCCGGAGCAGAACACCGGCTCTTCGCTGATCTCGAGTCGTTTCATTGCGCTCACCCCACCCAGACCGATTCCGGGCCCGCATCGCCCGCGCCGCGATCCGCCACCAGTTCGGCGATGCGTTGCGCCGACACGTTCACCCCCCCCACGCCGGCCAGCAGGCCGTGGATGCGCGGCGCGCCCTGCATGCCGTAGAGCGCGGCACGCAGTTCCTGGTGCAGCACGCCGCCGTGGCCGGGAGAGTAATTTCGGTCGAGCACGATCACCTCCGCGATGCCAGCGAGCGCGGCGCGCAGCGCCTCGACCGGCAGCGGGCGAAACAGCCGCAGCTTGAGCAGGCCCACCGCGTGGCCGGCGTCGCGCATCGCGTCTACCGCATCGCGTGCGGTGCCGCACATGCTGCCCATCGTGACAAGGACCGTGCGCGCGCCGTCGCAGTGGTAGCGCTCGAGCACGCCCCAGCTGCGGCCGGTGAGCCGGCCCCATTCGCGGTCGGCCTCGAGCGCGACTGCGGGCACACGCGCCATCGCTTGCGCGATTTCGCGCCGGTGCCGGTTGAACATTTCCTGCGTCACCACGTTGCCCCACGATTCGGGCCGCTCGGGGTCGATACGGTGCGGCGGCGAGTACGGCGGGAGGTACGCGTCGACCAATTCCTGGTGCGGCACCCGCACCGGCTCGAGCGCGTGCGAGACGTAGAACGCGTCATGACTCACCATCGCCGGCAGCAGCACGGCTTCGGCGATGCGGAAAAGCTGGATGACGGTGTCGAGCGACTCCTGCGCGCTCTCGCTGTAGAACTGAATCCAGCCGGTGTCGCGCTGCGCCAGGCTGTCGGTCTGGTCGGGCCAGAAGGCCCACGGCGAGGCCACCGTGCGGTTGACGTTAGCCATTACGATCGGGGCGCGCGCGCCGCTCGCGTAGTGCAGCAGCTCGTGCATCAGCAGCAGGCCCTGCGAGGCGGTGGCGGTGAACACGCGCACTCCCGCGAGCGAAGCCGGTATGCACACCGCCATCACCGAGTGCTCCGACTCGGGAGTGATGATCTCGGCGTCGAACTCGCCCGCGGCCTGGAACTCGGTCAGCTTCTCCAGGATCGGCGTCTGCGGCGTAATCGGGTAGCCCGGCGCGACTTTCGGACGCGCCAGGCGCGCGGCCCAGGCCACCGCGTGGTTGCCGGTCAGCAGCATCGTGTCGTGGCGCGCGTCGCTCATCGCAGCTCCTCCACCATCTCCATCGACCCGGTCGGGCATTCGCGCACGCAGATGCCGCAGCCCTTGCAGTAGTCGCCGTCGACCTCGTAGCCCCCGGCCACGCGCCTCACCGCCAGGTCGGGACAGTAATAGACGCAGTTGTCGCAGGCGATGCATTCGCCGCAGGAAAAGCAGCGCTCACTCTCGGCCAGCGCCTGCGCCGCGTCGAAGCCGAGCTGAACCTCGGCCTCGCCCGCGAGGCGCTCGGCCACACCCAGGCGCCGCGCTGCCTGCCGCGCACGGCGCGGATAGTAGAAAGTGGCGATCCTGTCGAGCGCAACCGGCGGCCGGGGCTCGTTGCCGAGCGAACCCGCGATCGCATGCGCGGCACGCTTGCCCATGCCGATCGCCTCGGTGATGAAGCGCGCCGTGCTCGCGACGTCGCCGCCGGCCCAGACGCGCTCGAGGCTCGTTGCCTGGCACTCGTCCGCGTACAGCAGCGCGCCCTCGGTGCGTAGCCCGCCCGCGAACGCCGCGAGCTCGGGATCCTGGCCGATCGACGACACGATCGCATCCGTCTCTAGCTCGAACTCGCTGCCCGGGATCCGCCTGCAACCGGCGGCGAAATCGACTTTGACGCACTCGAGTACGACGCCGCCGCCACGGCCCTCCACGGCCCGCTCGAGCATCGCGCCGTCGCACAGCTGCACGCCTTCCTCGAGCGCCTCCTCGACTTCGTCGCGCTGCGCCGGCATCCGGTCCTCGCGCTCGAGCGCGAGCAGGGTCACCTCGTGCCCCAGCCGCCGCGCGCTGCGCGCGACGTCGATCGCCGCGCTGCCGCCGCCGACGACCACCAGCTGTCTGCCGAGCGCAGGTGGACTACCGGCGTTTGCGCGCGCGAGCCAGTGCGCGCCGTCCATCACCCAGGGCTTGCGGTAGTCGAGCTGCGCCATGCGCTTCTGCCGCCGGGCGCCGAGCGCGAGGTAGATTGCGTCGAATTCTTGCCTCAGCTGCGCGAACGCGGCGGGCGTTTCGAGCGCCTGGCTCAAGCGCAGCTCGACGCCCAGCGCGATGATGCGCGCGATCTCGCCGTCGAGCACCGCGCGCGGCAGGCGGTAGGCGGGGATGCCATCGCGCATCAGCCCGCCGAGCCGTGCGCGAGCCTCGAACAGCGTCACGGCATAGCCGCGCCGGCGCAACTGGCAGGCGGCGGCGAGCCCCGAGGGACCGCCGCCGATGACCGCGACGCGCTCGCTGCGCTCGGCCTCCGGCCAGGGCAGCGGCCAGCCGGCCTCGAGCGCGGCGTCGCCGACGTGCCGCTCGAGCTTGCAGATTGCCAGTGCCTCGTCGAACCCGGCGCGATTGCAGGCCGTTTCGCAGGGGTGGTGGCAAACGCGTCCTGCCACGGCCGGGAACGGATTATTGCGCACCAGGGTTTCCCAGGCGCCGCGCAGGTCGCCCTCGCGCGCGCGGCCGATCCACTGTGCGATGTCGCCCCCGACCGGGCAGGCGGCGTGGCAGGGCGACGGCGCGCTGATATGGCGCGGCAAGGACGCGCGCCAGGTGCCGGTCTTGAATACCTCGGTGGTGCCGGTGGTCCAGGCGGTCGGGATCGGGCCGCGGGTGTTCATGCCGCGCTCCGCTGAAGTTGGGCGTCCGCCTGGCGATAGCCGTCCTCGCAGGCGGCGAGGTTGCGCTGCGGGTGCTTGGGCGCCTGCTCGACGATCGTGCGCCCCAGCACCTCGAGCGGCGGCGCCTCGATCGCGCGCGCGAACGCGCCGAGCAGCACCGAATTGACGATTCGCCCCAGCCCGTGCCGCCGCGCCAGCCCGATGCCGTCGACCGGGATCACCCGGTAGCCGGGCAGCGCGCCGGCGAAGTGGCGCGCATCGCGCGCCGAATTGACCACGATCAACGTGTCGGGACGCGCCGCGGACAGCAGCCGGGCCTCGAGCAGGCTCGCGTCGAAGCACAGGATCGCGTCGGCCTGCTCGATGTCGCAGCGCACCCGGATCGGCCGTTCGTCGATGCGGATGTAGGAGCTCACCGGCGTGCCGCGACGCGCGCCGCCGTAGCTGGCGAAGCTCTGCACCTGGCTGCCCTGGGCGAAGAACGCCATCGCCAGCAGGTTGCCCGCGGTCTGCGCCCCCTGCCCGCCCCGTCCCTGGATGATGATCTGCAGCACGCCCTGCCTCCTGCCGGGTTGCGTCTGCGGACTCTACCGCCGGCAGGGGTGATGGCGTTTTGATCTACGGCAACAGCTTGGCCGATCGGCGCTTACGCGTCCGCCTCGGGTTGTCACTTACCGGGCGCCGCATGCAGGGGTCGCTGCACTACGGAGAGAAACCCCCGATGCCGCGGCGACTGGTGTTGCAGGCGACGATAGACCTGAACCTTGACCAGGTCAGTCACCCAGGCCGAGACGACGGAATATCCCCAGATGAGGGCGATCTCGGGCCAGCTGATGGGTGTGATGATACCGAAGCCATAGGCCGCCAGGACGGTAGCGGCCAGTTTGGTGATCGCCGCCGACCAGACCATGATCGGCGCCGGCCAGGGCCGTTTCCAGAAGTGCTCTTTGGAGCGAGCGGCGAACAGCACCAGATGGCCGGCCACCGCCATTTTCAGGAAGACGAAGGTCTGGATCTGCGGCACGCCGAGCTTCAGCCAGTCCATGGCGATCAGCAACATACCGAAGCTGCCGATCACGCCTACGATGCCCATCGACGTGGCCACGGTAATGACCCGAGCCATGTTCCAGCGCACCGGGTTTTTCTCCAAACCGGTGTGGTCATAGGCGATGGTCATGATCGGCACGTCGTTGAAGAACGCGAGCAGGATGATCATGATCGCCGTGATCGGGTAGAAGTTGAAAAAGATCATCGTCAGCACCACGAAAAACATGATGCGGATGGTCTCGCTGATGCGGTAGATGGCGTAGGCGTTCATGCGCTCGAAGATGCGCCGCGCCTCTTCGATGGCATTGATGATCACCGACAGTCCGGGGGCGGTGAGGACAAGGTCCGAGGCTGCACGCGCTGCGTCCGTGGCGCCGCTCACGGCGATGCCCACATCGGCCTGTTTGAGGGCTGGAGCGTCGTTGACGCCGTCGCCGGTCATCCCGGTGATGTGGTTGCGCGCCTGCAGCAGCTTGACGATGGCGAATTTGTGCTCCGGGAAGACTTCGGCAAACCCGTCACTCTTTTCCACGCGCTCGCCATCGGCGACATCGTGGTGGCCGTCCTTGTCCAGCGATAGTGCACTGGCTGGCAGGATGTTGTTCCCCAAGCCGAGCTTGCCGGCAATCTGCTTGGCGATGGCCTGGTTGTCGCCGGTGACCATCTTCACGTCCACGCCGTGCTCGCGCGCGCTGGCGATGGTCTGCGCCGAATCCTCGCGCGGGGGATCGAACAGGGAGAGGATGCCGAGGAACTGCCACTGTTGCGCGCCCTGGTCCTTGCGCGCCACCCCGAGGGCGCGATATCCCTGCTCGGCAAAGGCGTCCACCACCTGCTGCGCGTGCTTGGTTTCTTCGTCCGTCAGGCCGGACATCTGCATGATCACCTGAGGCGCGCCCTTGGTGACCTGAAAGGACCTGCCCTGGCCGTCCGCTATCGTGGCTTCGGTGCGCTTGTGCACCGGGTCGAACGGCACGTACGCGGTCTGGCGATAGGACTCGCGCGTGTCCCGGCTCTTCAGCCCCTCGAGCACCGCCCGGTCGATGGCGTCCTTGTCCTCCGCCTTGGACGCGAGCGACGCCGCCAGCAATACCGCCTGCTCGTCGGCGGCATGAAACAATTCCACCTTGCCCAGGGTCAAGCGGTTCTGCGTCAGCGTGCCGGTCTTGTCCGAGCACAGCACGTCCATGCTGGCCATCTCCTCGATCGACTCCAGCCGGGTGACGATCGCCTTGCGCCTGGACAGTGCCACGGCCCCCACCGCCATGGTCATCGACAGCACCGCCGGCATCGCCACGGGGATGGAGGCCACCGTCAGAATCAGCGCGAACTGCACCAGACCCAGCCACGGCACGCTGCGGTGCAACTCAAACAGCACCAGAATCACCACCAGCGCCAGGCTGACGTAGATCAGATAGTCGCCAATGCTGAGCACGGCCTTCTGAAAGTGGGAAACCGTTTGCGCCTGTCCTACCAGGCTGGCGGTCTTGCCGAACTTGGTTTGCGCGCCGGTGGCGCTCACCTCGGCCACCACCTCGCCCTGCTTCACCACGGTGCCCGAATAGGCCTCGTCTCCCGTCTGTTTGGTCACGGGTAACGATTCGCCGGTGAGGGCCGACTGATCCACGCTCAGGTAGTCGCCCTCGATCAATTTCACGTCCGCCGGAATCACGTCGCCCAGGCGGATGCGCACGACATCGCCTGGCACCAGCAGCTTGGCGTCGATCTCCCGCCACGTCCCGTCGCGCAGCGCGCGCGCGCATGGCGAGTTGTTTCCTCAGCGCCTCGACGGCGTTGCCGGCGGTGAACTCCTGCCAGAAGCCGACCCCGGCATTGAACGCCAGCAGCGCCAGGATGATCCAGAAATCCGCCCAGTGCCGGACCAGGGCGGAGAGGATGGCGGCGACCTCGATCATCCACGGGATGGGGCCCCAGAAATAGCCGAGGAATTTCAGCCATGGACTGGCTTTCTTTTCTACCAGCTCGTTCGGCCCGTATTGGGCCAGCCGTTTCTGCGCCTCGGCCTGGCTTAGGCCGCCCGGCGGCGGGGACTTCGAATCGGGCTCTGCGGTCACTTCGGCACGCTCCACTTCCAGTTGCGGATCTCCGGCATGTCCCGGCCTTCCCTGGTGATGTACTGCCGGTGCTCGATCAGCTTGTCCTTGAGCTGCTGCTTGAGGTAGATGCCCTGGTCGCCGGTCTGCGGCAGGCGGTCGATGACGTCCATCACCAGGTGGAAGCGGTCCAGGTCGTTTAGCACCGTCATGTCGAACGGCGTGGTGATGGTGCCCTCCTCCTTGTAGCCGCGCACATGGATGTTGCCGTGGTTGCTGCGGCGGTAGGTCAGGCGGTGGATCAGCCACGGATAGGCGTGATAGGCGAAGATCACCGGCTTGTCCTTGGTGAACAGCTCGTCGAAATCGACGTCGCTCAGGCCGTGCGGGTGCTCGCTCGGCGGCTGCAGCGTCATGAGGTCGACCACGTTGACCACGCGGATCTTGAGCTGCGGCAGGTGCTGGCGCAGGATCGATACCGCGGCGAGGGTTTCGAGCGTCGGCACGTCGCCGCAGCAGGCCATCACCACGTCGGGCGCGCTGCCCTGGTCGTTGCTCGCCCACTGCCAGATGCCGATGCCCTCGCTGCAGTGCTTGACCGCGGCGTCCATCGTCAGCCACTGCGGCGCCGGATGCTTGCCGGCGACCACCACGTTCACGTACTGGCGGCTGCGCAGGCAATGGTCGACCACCGACAGCAGGCAGTTCGCGTCGGGCGGAAAGTAGACCCGCACAACTTGCGCCTTCTTGTTCACCACGTTGTCGATGAAACCGGGGTCCTGGTGGGTGAAGCCGTTGTGGTCCTGGCGCCAGACGTGCGAGGCGAGCAGGATGTTGAGCGAGGCGACCGGCCGGCGCC
>Ga0335081_10013071_pt1 | contig 13430 bp, 10 predicted proteins | sample Lox_Sample_35_FD_206713 | JGI IMG/M metagenome (GOLD analysis project Ga0335081, IMG submission 206713) | Soil microbial communities from Loxahatchee National Wildlife Refuge, Florida, United States - Lox_Sample_3.5 | ecosystem: Environmental > Terrestrial > Soil > Wetlands | place: USA...
TCCAGCGCTGACGGCACCGCGAAGAAGTAACGGAACAACTCATACGTTCCGTCTACCAGGTGCACATCGAGAGGCACTCGGCGGGCCGGCTAGGCGAGGGCCAGATTTACGTTCTCAATGGCTTCGTCGATCTCCGCCGTGCTCTTGTAGCCGATGGTCACGGAGTCGACGCCTGCATTGTTAAAGGCGAATCGCAAGGCGGCCTGCCGGTCTTCACGAGTCGTGAACCTACCTTCGCCCACCAGCTTCATGCTGATGACGCCCATGCCATCCTTGCGAACTTCTTTGACGTGTGTAACCACCTCATTCACGTTGCCTGGGCCGTTCGTCATATAGTCTTCCGCGTCCATGGCGGTGCCCTTGTGGTTCATGCGGATCATCGCGATGTCGAGAAACTGGTTGCCGGGAAAACGGCGTAACGCGGGCAAGCCGTGCACCGATGCGCCGTGACCGAGGATCGCCTTTTTCGATTGCGCTTCGAGCAGCCCGTCCTGCCAACGCACGGTGTCTGACGGCCAGGTAGCCGTGTGCTGCCAATGCAGCAGCATCACGTCGAAGTATTCCGTGTTCGCGAGCGTGCGCAACTCGTCGATCTTTTCCTGAGGATTGACTCCCTCGCGCGTCGTCACTTTCGACATCAGGCGGTACGAATCACGCGGAATACCCTTCAGCGCCACGCCCAGCATCTTGTGCATCTCGTGGTAGCTTTCTGCGGTTTCAAAGAAGCGAATGCCGTGGTCGTAGGCGTAGCGCACCTGCCTGGTGAATTCCTCCTGCCCCAGTTCGCGCTGCACTTTCCCGCTGATCGTACCGGTGCCAAATGCCAGCCGGGTCACCTTGATTCCCGATTTTCCGAGCGTGACCCAATCCGTAGCCGTCCCACGCGCCGCCCGCAAGGACAGGCCTCCGGTTCCCGAGAGCACGCCCGCGGCGAGGCCGGCCTTCAAGAAATTACGTCTGGAGCAGTGAGCCATTCGTCATCCTCCAATTGGCACATCCTATCATGAGTAATGCGCCAGATGCCGCTTGCAGGGCGCACTTGCATCGCTGTGTTGTGCTTTGGCGTACTCTGGAGATCAATGCTCTTTTCCCAGCCGAGCATATGATTTTCGATGCCGGGCCTGCTGAGCCGCGCGGGTTGCGCCGCCACTTCGCCCCCACTGCGCGCTACTGGATGCGAACGGAAGTGCATGTTCACGCGCTGGCCGTGGCCGCGAGCGTGCTGCTTTCCTTCTTCCCTTTTCTCATCGTGATGATCTCGTTGTGCCGCTACGGCCTCCACTGGCGGGCCGCGGAAAAAGCGATTTACCTCGCGCTTAACGATTACTTTCCTGGTGACATGGGCAGTTTCATCCGGCGCAACCTGAATGCGGTAGTCGAGTCTCGCGGCCCGATGCAAATCACTTCCATCGTGCTCCTGCTCATCACCGCCAACGGCATTTTCGAACCGATGGAAGTCGCGCTCAATGGTGTCTGGGGTGTTAAAGAGAACCGCAGTTACCTCAAAAACCAACTCCTGAGCCTGGGCCTGATCTTCTTGTGCGGTGGTCTGGTGCTGCTTTCGTTCATCCTGACAGCGCTCAATCAGCAGTACCTCGGCGGTTTCCTCGGGTTTGGCTCGGTGCTGCCGGTATGGGTGAATGTCGCGCTATTCAAAATCGCCGCGGTTCCGGTGTCCATGCTCGCGTTGTTTTTCGTGTATTGGCTGCTGCCCAATCGACGCGTGCCGCCGATGCGTGTGGCGCCGGTGGCGATCCTGGTGGGCTTGGCCATTGAGCTGTTGAAGTATCTGAATCTTCTTGTCTGGCCCCTGCTCAAGGAGAGACTCCAGAACGAGTACGGGCCGTTCTACATTTCCGTCACCATCGTACTTTTCAGTTTTCTCTCCGCCATGATTATTTTCGCCGGTGCGGAGTGGGCTGCGCGGGAGGCGCCCATGCCGCAACAGGAGACTGTAAAATACGGGGACGCCCATGAAAAACTGGAAGAAGATCGCGGAGGCGAGCCAACTCCCGATTCCCGAACCTGACCTCGATCGCATCGCGCCCGCGCTCGATGCCCTGGAGGCCGCTTTCCGGCCGCTGACGAAAGACATTCCAAACGATGTGGAGCCGGCGGTCGCGTTCTATGTGTTTCCGGAGGCCGCGGAATGACGATCCTCGAAGCCGCCGCGGCGCTGCGCAAGCGCGCCGTCTCCTCGGCTGAGTTGACCGATGCTGTGCTCAAGAGCGTTCGCGAACTGAACCCGAAGCTCAACGCTTTCATCACCGTGGTGGAGGATTCCGCGCGATCGCAGGCGAAGGCCGCCGATGCTGAACTCTCCAAAGGCGCCGATCGCGGGCTCTTGCACGGCGTTCCAGTTGCGGTCAAAGACGTTTTTGAAACCCGCGGTGTGCGCACCACCTGCGGCTCGGCGCTCTTCAAAGACAACGTTCCGAGTCGCGACGCCGCCGTGGTGGAGAAGTTGGCTGCGGCGGGCGCGGTGCTCATGGGCAAAACCGGAATGCACGAATTGGCATACGGCATCACGTCCAACAACCCGCATTTCGGAACTATCCGTAATCCGCGCGATCCCGATAGGATTCCCGGCGGATCGAGCGGCGGCTCCGGCGCGGCGGTTGCCGCGGACATGGTGTTTATGGCGATGGGCAGCGACACCGGCGGCTCCATCCGCATTCCGGCGTCTTTTTGTGGAACTGTGGGTCTCAAGCCCACGACAGGCCGCGTGAGCCGTTACGGTGTGATGCCACTCGATTTTTCGCTGGATCACATGGGTCCGCTGGCGCGCTCGGCGCGCGACGCCGCCGTCACGCTACAAGCCATCGCTGGTTTCGATAGTCGAGACGATACATCGTCCCGCGAACCGGTGGATAATTACGTGCCGCCGGCGGATTGCTCTATTCGCGGCGTACGCATCGGCCTGCCCGAAAATTTCTATTTTGACCGGCTCGATCCCGAGGTGGATACCGCTATTCGCCGCATGGCCAAGAACGCAGAGTCCTTGGGGGCGCACGTGGTTCCGGTGCGCGTTCCGGATATTGCGGCGCTCAACGCGGTGGGCCGTGTAATCCTCCTTGCGGAGGCGTCAGCTCTGATGGAAAAGCACACTGGAAATCGCGCCCTCTTCGGAGCTGACGTGTTGGCATTAATCGATCAAGGCCGCCTGCTCGCGGCCACCGATTACATCAACGCGCAGCGCCTTCGGCGAATGATGCAACACGATTTCGCGCAGGTGTGGCGGCGCGTCGATTGCCTGTTCACGCCCACGACGCCTATCGCTGCTCCGCGAATCGGCGAAACAACCGTGCAGTTCGGCGATCAAACCGAAGACGTCCGGCTCGCCTCGACGCGCCTGGTACGCGGCATCAACGTGCTTGGCCTGCCCGCTCTTTCGATGCCCTGTGGCGTGGATCGCCGGGCCCTGCCGCTCGGCCTGCAGATCGTCGGCCGGCCGTTCGATGAAGCGCTGATCTTGCGCGTGGCCGCGGCGCTCGAAGACTCTACGCCCGCGCCGCGATGATTTCCAGCACACCCGGTGTGATCATCCATGTTCCGGCCTTCGCCTCCAAGCCGGTAAACGATCGCCAGATGGATTCCGCACGGTCGTGGCTCAAGTAACCCAGTTCGGCCAGCCTCTGCCGGTTGATCTCGATGAACGCCCTCAGCCACGCCCACGTTAACTGATCGCGTTGAACGGTCTCCACAATCGGGTGAACCGCGCGCACATCGAAGCCCAGTTCTTGGAGCCAGCCGGGGAGGCACAATGCAATATCGGGCTCGCCTCCGTTGTCTCGCCAACTGGCCATGACGGCGCTCACGAATTCTCCGACTTCCGGGCACGGCGGTACGGTCCGCCACGTCGCGTAATCGAAATACTCGTGAATGACAATGACGCCACCCGGTTTGAGCGCCGCCGCTACACGCGCAAGAATATCCCGGGGATTCTTCACGAATGCGAAAATCCAGCGGCACCAGGCGCAATCCGCAATCACGTCTGGAAACTCGCCGCCGTCGAGGTCGGCCCGGCATGTTGTGATGTTGTGGAGCCCGCGCTCGCGCCTCTTGCGGTCGAGTGCGTCGAGAAAGCGCTCAGATTTGTCGATCGCCACCACGCGTCCTTCTTCACCCACAAGTTCCGCCAGATCCAATGAAGCGTAACCGGGTCCGCATCCGGCATCCAGCACGGTTTGTCCCGTGCCGATACCCGCCGAACGCCACGCTTCGCATACCTTGGGTCGCCACGCGCGGTGCTGCAGGCCCAGGCGCTCGACTTCGGCGTCGTGCGTGCCAAGGACATATTCGTTTTCAGAAGTCATTTGAGCCTAGAGTATGGGAGGGGGCGGCCGGAATCTATCCGCTACTTGCACTCTAATTCGCCGTGTAAGAAACTCCTGCCTGATGCGACTACCTGTTTGGAACCGCAAGAAGATGGTCGCAGATCCGGCGATAGCGGAAACACAGCCTCAGAGTCACAGCGATCGTTTTTGCGAGCTTTTTGAGGAGTATCAGCCGGCCCTGCGGCGGCTGGTCTCGGCCTATGTAACCAATTCCGCCGATCGTGAGGATCTGCTGCAGGAAATCGCCGCGGGCATCTGGAAATCGCTTCCCGGCTTTCGCGGCGACTCGAGCGAGCGGACATGGATCTACCGGATCGCGCACAACATCGCGATTCGCGGATCTTTCCAGGTGCGAAGGCGCAGCGCGCGAGAGCCGGAACTTGAGCATTCGCTCGACCGGGCGGCCGGTGGAGCGAGTGCGGAGGAGATCGTCCTGCGGGATGAGAAGCGCCGGGCGCTCCTCAATTGCATTCGCAATCTACCGCTCGCCGAAAGGCAGATCGTGACCCTCCACCTGGAAGGGCTGAGCGCAGCCGAAATCGAGGAGGTCACCGGATTTTCCGCGGGCGCCGTGGCCACGCGCCTCACCCGTATCCGCCAGAAGTTGACCGAGCAAGTGCAAGGAGGTCGCGGGCAATGAACAAGCCGGACGAACTGGAACAACTTTGGCAAACTCAGCCCGTGGAAACGGACCTGAAGGGAGAGCAGATGCGACAAATCATATTGAGCAAAACGGAAAAGTTCGACCGCACGATACGGTGGCGGAACATGCGTGAGGTACTGGCCTCGGCCGTTGCCGGCGTCGTGTTTGGCTATTTGACCTGGAAGCAGGCGAATGGCATTGCCCGGCTCGGCAGCGCCCTCATCACCGCCACAATGGCCTGGATCATCTATTATTTCCAGCGCTACGGTTCCAGCCCGGTCGATCCCAACCCGGACCAGAGCGCTGCCGCGTTTCAGATCGCTCTAGTTTCAAAGATCGACCACCAGATTCGCCTGCTACGTAACGTAAAGTTCTGGTATTTGCTACCGATGTACGTCGGCCTGGTAGTCTTCAGTGCGGGAGGGATTCGCGACCATGCGATCAGTGGAACGTTAAGCTGGCGCGATGCCGTTGGGCCGCTCCTCTACACCCTGGTATTTGCCGGCATCTGGTGGCTGAACGAGGGGTACGCCGTGAGGAAGTTGGAAGAGTGGAAAACCAAACTGGCGGCGGGAATTCAAACGGGAGATACGGACTGCTGAGCAGAATGCCCGCCATTCGATAACGGACCGATACGATCTGATGCTAAAATCGCGGGTTGCTTATGATTATCCGAGCCTTGGTTCTGCTGTTTGTTTTTTCTGCCGCTTCGTCGGTCCGCGCCCAAGATGCTGAGAATTGCAAGGATTCCATGCTCATCACGCGCATGCCGGGAGCCACCATCCATAGCTGCGAGCATAAGGAGTTTGATCAATTTCCGATGCGCACCGGAACCAACCAGGATGGCGAGGCGATTCAGAAGAACCTGGAAGGTGAGCTTTGGTCGTGGGATTACGGAAACCGGGAAGGCGTCAGTGAAATTCAGGTGTTCCGCAACTTTGAGACCGCGTTGCGCAAAGGCGGTTTCACGATCGACTGGTCCGAGTCTCCTAACCTGATCACGGCGCACAAGGGCAGCACTTGGTATTCGCTCGATAATAAAGGCGATTTCTACTACCAATACATCCTGGTCGAAAAAGCCATGCAACAGGAGGTAACGGCCGATGCCTCCCAGTTGCAGGACGAAATCTCGAAGTCCGGACACGTCGCGGTGTATGGCATTCAATTCGAAACGGGAAAATCTGCCATCCTCCCCGAATCCGAGCCTGTGCTGGCCGAAGTGCAGAAGTTGCTAGAGCAGAGCGGCTCGCTCAGGATTCGCATCGAGGGCCACACCGACAATGTCGGCCAGAAGGCAGCCAACCAGGCGCTCTCAGAAAGACGCGCGCAGGCCGTCATGGGATGGCTGATCGCTCACGGCATCGACGCTTCCCGCCTTTCCGCCAAAGGATTTGGCGACGCGAAGCCGGTGGCGGACAACTCCACCGAAGAGGGCCGAGCCAAGAACCGTCGCGTCGAACTCGCCAAGATGTAGCCGCGCTCGCCGGCTCTCCACGCACAAGGGCTGCAGATCATATAATGATCGCAGCCATGAATCTTGACCGCCGCAGTTTCCTGCAGACCGGCGCCGCGCTAGCCGCCGGCCAAGTGATGAAGGCCGCACCGAGTGAGCGCATCGCCGTCGGCCATATCGGTTGCGGAGCTCGCGCGCAAGAGCTGATGCAGGCTGTAATGGCCAATCCCGGAACGGAGATTGTGGGCGTGGTCGACGCCTATACCGGGCGCGTAGAGCGGGCCATCGATCGCACGAATGGGCGCGCCAAGGCCTATGCGACGCATCATGATCTGCTCGCCGACAAGTCTATTGACGCTGTCGTCGTAGCGACGCCGGACCACTGGCACAAGGCGATCATCCTGGAAGCGCTGCGCGCCGGCAAAGATGTCTACTCAGAGAAGCCGCTGACATACCGGACTTCTGACGGAGTCGAGATTATCGAAGCGGTTCGCCAGAGCGGCCGCGTGCTCCAGGTCGGCAGCCAGGGCATGAGCGGGCGCACGCAGCAGACGGCAAAAGAGTGGATTCGCTCCGGCAAACTCGGCAAGATCACCATGATCCGGGCGGCTTACAATCGCAATACCTCCGAAGGAGCCTGGATCTATCCGATTCCGCCTGATGCTTCGCCCAAGACGGTCAATTGGGAGATGTTCCTCGGCCCGGCGCCCAAGGTGCCTTTCAATCTGGAGCGCTTTTTCCGGTGGCGCTGCTACTCGGATTATTCCGGCGGTATCGCTACGGATTTGTTTGTCCATCTCTGCACTACCATCCACTATCTGATGGATGCCAAGATGCCCTCGCGCGCCATGGCTATGGGGGAGTTGTACCGGTGGAAGGAATCGCGCAACGTGCCGGACACGCTGAACGGGATTCTGGAATACCCGGAAGGCTTTGCGGTGTCTCTGAGTTCCACGTTCAACAACGAATTCTCGCCGCAGGGCGGATTTCAGGTCCTTGGCACCGAAGGAACCCTCGTCATTGGCGACGGTGTGACGTTCTATCCGGAGAAGCCGGTCCTCGACAATCGCTGGATTGTCGAAAGCTGGCCCAAAGCTCTCGAGGACGCGTACTATCGCGACCCCAAGGTCATCGCCACCGAAGTCGAGCCGGCGAAGAACTACCAAAAACCGGAGCCGCAGCGATTCGATGACAAAGGTCCGGACCCCACAGAGTTGCACTTCGGCCACTTTTTCGAATCGGTGCGGAGCCGGCAACCCTACTGGGAAGATGCAGTCGCCGGGCACCATGCCGCCGCCTGCGCCCATCTCATCAATCTGTCCGCCCGTGAACGCCGCATGACGGAGTGGGATTTCACCCGGGACGACATCCGCAGCTAGCCGATCTGTCGGCTGATTTGCCACCACCTAGGAGTGGCTTACATCTTCCAATTAGAGTTAATAGGGTATTCTGATCCTAAAATATGGATAACTCCGCTATACTGTTTGGGATATTTCACCCACTAACTAATGTAAGTAACTGATTCCCAAATGTGACTCTTTTGGCTCACCACGTGCACGCGGTGGATCCATCAACACCTAATAGAACGGGGGGATTATGCTTAAACGTGCAACGTGGCTGGTTTTAGCCGCCCTAATCTTTCTGCCGGTGACCAGTTTTGCGCAGTTGGTCAGCGGCAACCTTACAGGCACGATTTACGATCCGACTGGAGCGATCGTACCGAACGCGACCGTGGTCGTGCACAACGACGCCACCGGCGTTGAAAACACAGCAACTTCGACGTCCGCCGGCGAATACCATGTGGTGAACCTGCCTGCTGGGACATACACCGTTACCGTCACGGCCCCGGGCTTTGCGAAAGTCGAGCTCAAGGGCGTCCAGGTCGAGCTGAACATCACCGCGACTGCCAATGCCACCCTCCAGGTGGGCAAGGCTGCGGCGACGATTGAAGTCACCGAGGCTGCCGCGGCGATCGACACGACCACGGCGCAGCTTCAGAATACCTACGCGTCCCAGCAGATGATGGACCTACCCTCAGCCGGATTTTCCAACGGTTCCGGTGTGATTAACTTGTCACTGCTGGCTGCTGGTGTGTCCACTGCCGGCGCGGTTGGCGTGGGCGTCGGCCCGAGCGTCGGAGGCCAGCGGCCGCGCAACAACAACTACACCGTCGAAGGCATCGACAACAACAGCGGGGGAGTCACGGGCCCATTGGTGAGCATTCCCAACGACGCGGTGGCCGAGTTTACCTTCCTGCAAAATCAGTTTAGCTCGGATTTTGGCCACTCCTCGGGCGGCCAGTTCAACCAGGTGGTGAAAGGCGGCACCAACGAGTTTCACGGTTCGGCCTACGAATATTTCATGAATCGCAACCTGGACGCCGCAGATAATCTGAATTTCGTACAAGGCATCGCGCTGCATCCGCGCTACGATAACAACCGCTTTGGCGGCACCTTCGGCGGCCCGATCAAGAAGAACAAGCTCTTCTTTTTCGTGAACTATGAATACAACCCGGTTGGCACGGTAGGATCTACGGGAACCGTTTGCGCTCCAACGGCTGGCGGCTACAGCACTTTAGCCAGTATGCCCGGTATCAGCCAAACGAACCTGAGCGTATTGCAGAAGTATCTCGGCACAGCGCCCGCAGCCACCACACCTGCGGCCTGCGCCGACAGCGCCTACCCCATTGTTGGGCCTGGAAACGAAAGTATCAATGGACCCAGCCCGACGGGCGTTTCCATCCCAATCGGATTGGTGCCGATTACGTCACCCGCGTACAGCAACTTTGAAAGCGCGGCGACATCTCTGGACTACAACCTTTCGGACCGCGACTCCATGCGGGGCCGACTCATTCTAAACCGAGACGGCTCTATCGATACCAACGGCTTCCCGTCGGCTTTCTACTACACTGTACCGTCCAACTACTACCTGGTAGCGTTCTCGGAATACCACACGTTTTCACCGACTCTGGTCAATGAGTTTCGGCTGGGCTACAACCGAAACTCCCAAAACTACGGAGTTCCCGATACCAAGTTCCCGGGGCTGGATGCCTTCCCGAACATCGATGTCTTCGAACTCGGCGGCGTGAATAACACCATGGGTCCGGATCCCAACGATCCGCAGAGCTCCGTGCAAAACCAGTACCAGTTGGCCGACAACATCACCTGGACCAAGGGCGCGCACACCCTCAAATTCGGTTTCGACGGCTGGAAGCAGATCTCGCCGCAAACCTTCACGCAGCGGTCCCGCGGTGACTATGAATGGACTTTCTTGTCGGACTACCTGTTTGACAACTATCCGGATTCGCTCGCGGAGCGCACAGTTGGAGGCGCGAAGTACTACGGCGACCGCGTTTTCACTGGTTTCTTCGTCAACGAAATCTGGAAGATCCGGCCCAGTCTAACTTTGAATCTGGGTGCCCGGTACGAATACCAGACGATCCCGTACAGCGAACGACTGCAGACCGATAACGCCGTTGCCAATGTTCCGGGGCTGATCACTTTCGGCAAACCGCAACCGCAGAAGAATGCGATCATGCCGCGCATCGGCATTGCGTACTCGCCTGGCAAAGAAGGTAAAACCTCAATTCGCGCCGGCTTCGGCATGTTCTACGACGTGCTTTATGACAACCAGGGGCTGCTCTCGCTTCCCCCGGAGTTCAACCACACGATAGATGTGGGCGGAGAGAACAAGACCGGCTTCATGGCCGGTGGTGCCATTCCGCCTAGCGCTAACGCCGGGACGCTGAGCCGAGCTGATGCCATCGGAGAAACGAGCGGCTACATCCCGAACGGGACACGGCCCGAGACCATCTCCTGGAACATCGGCGTCCAGCATGTCTTCCGTAATAACTACACTTTTGAGAGCCGCTACGTCGGCACCCACAGCGTGCACCTTTCGCTTCAGGAACGCTTGAATGAGCAGCCCGTCGTGAATGCCTCGAACGCCCTGCCGCTGTATTTGTCGGCACCGGGCCAGGGAACCTTGAACGCACTGACGAACGCGTACAACAATCCGGGCAATTCGAACGGCAACGCGTGCCTGTCGCCTACGATCGTGAATTGCCTGAGCACGATATACGATAATGGCGGCTTCTTCCTGCCGGCCTATCTAAATGCCGGCTTCGATGGCGCTTGGATTACCGCATATGAACCCTGGGGTAATTCCATTTACCACGGTTGGGCCAACACCTTAACGCGGCGGATGTCCAACGGTTGGCAGTTCATTGGAGCTTACACCTGGAGCCATGCGATCGACGATTCCACGGCTGACGTGTTCAGCACGATAACAACGCCTCGCCGGCCGGCAGACTCCACCAACCTGAGGCTGGATCGCTCCAATTCCGCGCTCGACCATCGCCAGCGGTTCACGTTCGAAACGATGTACGATCTGCCCTACCTCAAGCACTCCGCTTGGTTCATGAAGAACATCGTGGGCAACTGGGAATTTGCGCCCATCTATACCTATCAAACCGGCACATTAATCGATGTCCAGAGCGGCATCGACTCCAATCTGAACGGGGATCCCTGGGGTGATCGCGCTTTCGTCAACCCCAATGGCCAGGCGAATGTCGGCTCCGGCGTAACACCGCTGCTGAACAGTTCCGGCGACGTGGTGGCGTACCTGGCTAGCAACCCGAACGCCCGCTACATCCAGGGCGGCCTTGGCACTCTGCCCAACGCCGGCCGCAATACGGCGCAGTTGCGGCCCATCAACGACGTAGACATGACCATTGTCAAGAACCTCAACATTACCGAGAGCAAGAAGTTGCAGTTTTCGGCCAGGTTCTTCAACATCCTCAACCACCCGCAATATGTAGCGGGCTTCGTAAGCGACGTGTCGTGGGCGGGCAACACCGCGATCAACCCGCAGTCTTCCCCAACCACAAATGCTGTGCACTCTTTCGTGGAGCCGCAGTCGGGAATCTTCATGCAACCGTCCCAGGCGTTCTCCAGCAATCCGCGTCAAATACAGCTCGCGCTCAAGTTCATCTTCTGATGAATCTCGGCGGGCGTTAGCCTGCTATGTTACGGGGAGCCTTCGGGCTCCCCTTTTTTGTTGATTCTTTCCAACTCCGCGCCAGAACCGTTCCGCCGCGCCCTGCGGCCTCCTTTGCGCACGCACAGTATAATCGAAGTCAGGCGCGCTCCCACATGAAGAACCGCATCCTGTACGGCTCGGCGCTTGTCTTGTTGATCATTTCAGCCACGCTGGTGATCTGGCAGGGCTCGTTCGATTTCGGCGGCTTCCGGCCCAACGATCCTCAACAAACCTTCACTTTTTGGGCGGTTTCCATCCTCATCTTCCTGTTGATGGTGACGCTGGGTTTCATGCTGGTACGCATCGGCGTGAAACTCTATATCGAGCGCCGCAGCACCCGCGAGGGCTCGCGCATCAAGACCAAGCTGGTGATCGGGGCGTTGGTGCTGAGCTTTACTCCGGTGTTTTTCATGGTGCTGTTCAGCGTGCACGTCTTGAACCGCACGCTGGAAAAGTGGTTTATGGCACCGGTGACGTATGAGCGTGTGGCATTCGTTCAAATCGCCAAGGTCCTGGAGGACGAAATTCGAAAGAAGGCCGAGGCGCAGGCGGCCCTGCTGGCCTCACGCCCGGAAACACAGATGCTCTTAACAGCGGGGAAGGGCGAGCCCGGGGGACTCGAGCAGTTCTGCCGCGCCGAGGATGTGAAGGCCGCGGCGATTGAGTCCGCTTCTGGAACAATCGCCGACCAGTGCGGGCCACCGGAAGCGTTGCACAGCAACGACAAGAGTGCCATCGTGGTGAGCCGGTTGGTGGACGTTGGCGGAGAGACCGTGGGGCGTGTTTTGCTGGCACCGCAGATTCCCATGGACATGGCCCAGAAGCGCGCTGCGATTGAGGCATACAACAGCAACTACGCGCGGCTGGCGAACAACCGCCAGGAGGTGCGCAACTCCTCCCTGTTGCTGCTGTCACTGATCACGCTGTTTGTGCTGTTCGTGGCCACCTGGATCGCGCAGATTCTGGCCCGCCAGATCAGCGTGCCGATCGCCGCGTTGGTGCATGCGGCCAGCGAGGTGCGCGCCGGCAATTTGGGCCACCGCGTGGAAACGCCGGCTAACGACGAACTGGCCAGCCTGGTGCGCGGTTTCAATGAAATGACGCGGGAACTCGAAAGCAATAGCCGCGAACTGGATGCGCGCCGCCGTTTCACCGAGGCGATTCTCGAAAGCATTCCCACGGGCGTGATCTCCGTCTCGGCCGATGGCCGCATCCAGCGCGTGAACCGCGCTCTGCGGCATATCTTTCCCGAAGAGCAGGTCAATCGCGCGATCCGCCTGGAAGACTTGTTCTCGCGCGAAGACGCGGCGGAAACGCGTTACCTGATGAAACGCGCGCGGCGAACCGGCATGGCCTCGCGTCAGTTGGAATTTAGCGCGCAGGGGCAGGCGCGGCACGTTTCGGTCACAGTTTCCGCGCTGGAAGAGAAGCTGCGCTCCGGGTTCGTGATTGTTGTGGAGGACACCAGCGATCTGCTCCGCGCGCAGAAGGCGGCGGCGTGGAACGAAGTGGCGCGGCGCATCGCGCACGAAATCAAGAATCCGTTGACACCGATCGCGCTGTCCGCGGAACGCATCAGCCGCCAGCTCGATCGCGCGCGCGTGCCCGCCGACATCGCGCGGATCGTGCGCGAGTGTACCGAAACCATTGCCACGGAGGTGGAGTCGGTCAAGAACCTGGTGAATGAGTTTTCGCAGTTCGCACGCTTCCCCGCGGCCCAACCGGTGAAGTGTGACCTGAACGAAGTGGTGCAGAGCGCGGTGGCCGTATTCGCCGATCGGCTGGATGGCATCGAGTTGCGCACCGAGCTGGCCCCGGACCTGCCACTAGTGAACGTCGACAAGGAGCAGTTCAAGCGTGTGGTCGTAAACCTGGTGGACAACGCGGCCGAAGCCATGCAGGAATCACTTTTCAAGCACCTGCTGATCTCAACGCGGCCTGGAGGGGCGGACACAGT
>Ga0335081_10013072_pt1 | contig 13429 bp, 14 predicted proteins | sample Lox_Sample_35_FD_206713 | JGI IMG/M metagenome (GOLD analysis project Ga0335081, IMG submission 206713) | Soil microbial communities from Loxahatchee National Wildlife Refuge, Florida, United States - Lox_Sample_3.5 | ecosystem: Environmental > Terrestrial > Soil > Wetlands | place: USA...
GCGTGGATATGCGCAAGGAAGACTTCTCCAGGAACAAGGCGCGCAGATCCTGCAGCGGCATGGTCTCGGGGACCGACGAGCGCTCGGTGCCCACCGGCGCTTTCTCGAGCGTGCCGTGGCCGGTCGTGAGGTTCTTCAGGCCGTAAAGCGCCAGCTCAAACCGGTCTTTTACCCCGACTTTTTGGAAAAGCCGCGACAAATAGACCTTCACCGTGCCTTCCGAGATCAGCAGCATGGAGGCGATTTCTTTGTTCTTTAAGCCCTGGCTCAACAGGCTGACGAGCTGTCCTTCGCGCTTGGTGAGCGCAATCCGCTTGGCGGACAGGAAGCTGTCGGTGAGGGCCTTTTCAAACCAGAATTCGCCTTCATTGACGCGCTGCAAGCACTTGATCAGGAGTTCCGATGGGAGCGTCTTACGCAGAATGCCGCGCACCCCGAGCGCCATGGCCTGCAACGCCAGCTCGGTGGAAATCGAGTGAACCCACAGCACGATTTTCGCGTTGAGCGACGCTTTTTTCAGCTCGCTCAAAATGCTGAAGGTCACATCCGAGGTGAGATCGATCAGCAGGATGTCGGGCTCGCCCGCTTCCAGGATCTCTTTGAGCTTGGCGGTGTTTGAACAGACACCGGTTAATTGAAAGCCTTCTACGCTGGCCAGGACGGATTCCAGACCCTTGGCCAGAATGGGTTCGTCGCTGAAGAGGAGCGTTCGTGTCATTTCGGACATCAGAATATCATCGCTGTTAACCATAAAGCTAGGATTTTTTTTAAATTTTTTTTAATTACTCGAAAAATACGAAATAATGACGACAATCAACCAGCCGCATCGGCGGGCCCCAAAAGGCCACTGGCGGCTTGCCTAACCTTGGTGTACAGACCAGTGACATCTAATTTCGGTATTGATCGCTACCCCATAAACAATTAAATTGCTGAAGTATCTGAATTTTATCGCATGAACAGGCGTGAGAGCCCGCGTATGGACGTGAAGCTGAAATGCCATGTGGCGCCGGTTAAGACCTGGCCGCGGGGACTCTCGGGAGTAACGGAGAATATCAGCAGAAACGGCGTGCTGATGCTCTGCGCCGAGGGCTGCGAGGGGGAGCCGCCGCGGGTTGGCGAAGTCATGACCGTTGAAATCGAGTTGCCCGAGAATCCCGTGTTCGGGAGAAAATGCATTCATTGCCACGCGACTGTGGTGCGCGTGACGGGCGAAAACGGCCAGCCCTTCCGGGTAGCGTTCAGCGTGAGTCAAATGAAATTCACGGAATATGTGAGCCCTCCCGCAGAATTTCGGGGAATTGAGGCAGGCGCCGGGAATTTGCCGGTTTAGCCATTGGTCATGTCGACGACATCGCAAGGCATCGGACCGCCGCGGACACACCCGGCAGAAGCGCGGGTTTTCATCGCCACGAGCCTGATGTGCGGGCTTATGGGACTGGCGGGCGATCTGGGCTGGGGATATCTGGTGAAGCAATCGGCGAAGCGCGCGGCCGACGCGGCAGCGATGGCGGCTGTCGAGCAGTCGCTGGCGCAGGCCGGCCAGGAGAGCCAGTCGGCGTGCGGCGCGGCTATCACCTGCCCGGCCGCCGGCGAATGTTCCTCCGCCCGGAGTGATGTGCCTGCCAAGGACTGGAACACGGCCTGTTCCGATGCGGAGCAGATTCGCAGGGCCGTCGCAGTGGTCGAATAGCATGGAAGCGCCCAGGCCCAGTTTCGCGGTTCGCTTGCTTCCGTCGATGACGGATGTGGCCTTTCTTCTGCCGCTGGCCTTCCTGTTTCTGCGCATGGGCGGCGCTCCCGGCATGCTGGGCGACGGCGACACCGGCTGGCACATCCGCACCGGGGAATGGATTCTGGCCAACGGAAAAGTACCGCACCAGGATCTGTTTTCCTACACGCGCAGCGGACAGCCATGGTTCGCCTGGGAATGGCTTTGGGATGTCGCCTTCGCCTGGCTTCATCGCCAGGGTGGCATGGCGGCGGTCTTGCTGGCCAGCATGCTGGTGCTCTGTCTGACTTCCCTCCTGATCTTCCGGCTCATCCGGCGCAAGTGCGGCAACGTGCTGATCGCGATGATCCTCATGTTCTTGGTGACCGGCGGATCGGCCATTCACTGGCTGGCCCGCCCGCACCTGTTCACGCTGCTGTTCGCCGCGATCTTCTATACGCTTCTCGAACGCGTCCGCGAGGGCCACGTCCGCCTGCTATGGCTGCTGCCGCCGCTGACGATACTCTGGACCAATCTGCACGGCGGGTTCTTCGTCGGATTGATTCTGCTCGGGGCGTATGCGGGCGGCGAACTGATGAGCGCGGTCTTCGAGGCGGATCCGGCCGCTCGAGCCCAAGCGGCCAAACGCAGCGTCCCTTACCTGGCCACCTCGGCCGGATGCGCGCTGGCGACTTTCCTCAATCCCTACTCTTACCATCTGCACGCGCACGTCTACGAGTATCTGACCGACAGGTATCACTACCAGAGCATCGTCGAATTCCAATCGTTCAATTTCCATCATCCGGTAGCGTTTTTCTTTGAGCCGATGCTGCTTCTGGGAATGGCCGCCGCGGTATGGAGCCTGATCCGCAGAGACTATGTGCACGCGCTGCTGATTGGCGGATGGGCGCACCTGGCGCTGGTGGTCGTACGCAATGCCCCCATCTTCATGATGGTGGCGGCGGTTCCCGCCGGCATGATGCTCCAGAGCTTGTTGCAGGAGCTGCCGGGCAAAGAGCTGGCCGGCTGGTTGCGCAACGCCGCCCGCAATCTGAATCGCTTCGCGGCGGATTTTGGCGAGACCGATTCGATTGGGCGGCTGCACGTCGCGAGCGGGGCGGTTGTTGGTCTGCTCGCCGCGCTGTTCTACGCGCCCAATGCCCCGGCAAAGTGCCGTGCGGAATACGATCCGCACCGCTACCCCGCGAAAGCCGTGGAGATGCTTCGCAACGGCGCTCTTGCGGAAACGATTTTCACCGATGACACCTGGGGTGGCTACCTCATCTACCGCTTCCCCACGAACAAGGTTTTTATCGACGGCCGAAGTGATTTTTACGGCTCCAGCTTCAACGAGAAGTATCTGGATGTGATGAAAGTCCGGTACGACTGGGAGAAGAATCTGGAAGCATATCACGTCAACACCATCCTTCTGTCGCCGAATGAGCCTCTCTCAGGCACTCTCAAGGAATCCCGGAACTGGCACTCCGTCTATGACGACGGCGTGGCGATTGTGTTTCGGTCGAACCGGGAGGGTGCGGAGGCTGACCAAGCTTCCATCGTCTCCGGCGGTGGAAAGGACCGTGATCGCAAGATCACGAAATCCCAAACTAGTGATCTCGCGATCACCAATTCTAAAAGGAGTGAACCATCATGAAAACGCTGCTGTTTAACTTCGTAAAGGATGAACAAGGCCAGGACCTGATCGAATATACGCTGCTTCTGGCTTTCGTGTGTCTGGCGTCTGCCGCGCTGTTCATTAGCGCCGGCGGCAGTGTGTCGGGTATCTGGACGGCCACCAACTCGAGACTGGCTGCGGCCAACACCTCCGCCAGCTAGTAAGAATGTGCGGGGGCGTGGCACTACACGCCCCTCCGCTTTTGAGAAAAGGAGGAGAGTAGTGTGAACACTTTATGGAACGGGTTTTTTCACGATGAACAAGGGCAGGACCTGATCGAGTATACGTTGCTGCTGGCCTTTGTTTGTCTGGCATCCGCCGCGTTGTTTATCGGCGCCGGGGGCAGCGTCTCCGGCATTTGGACTTCGGCCAATAGTGATTTAGCGCAGGCCAACACGTCCGCCAGTTAGTGACCTACGGAGCAAACCCTGTCCACGTTGTGTTCACCGGCGCGACGCACGGAAGATGGAAGCCACTCAAAGGAGAAACCATGCTGAAGCGATTTCTAAGAGATGAGCAAGGTCAGGACCTGATCGAATACACATTGCTGTTGGCATTTGTGTGCCTGGCTACCTCCGCGCTGTTCGTGAGTTCGGGGGGGAGCCTTTCGGGTATCTGGACCAGCGCGAACAGCGATCTCGCCAACGCCAACACTTCGGCGAGTTAACGTTACTTAACCGTAACGGCAGCGCGGCCAGTTGGGCGCCCGCATCGGTATTGGAAATGGGAGATCCAAGACCCGAATCGACCTTGAGCCGGCAGAAGAAACCGGGAGAACCGGTGCTGAGAATTGCTCATTGAAAGGTGAAAAATGAACCAGCGTTTGTTTTCAGTGCTTACTTTCGCATTTGTCGTTTCCGCGGGAGCCAGCCTCTTGCTGTACCGGCTGATCGCTTCCCGCGTAACGGCAAATGCCAAGCAACCCACCACCCAGGTGATTGTTGCGGCCCGCAATCTGGAACTCGGAACTCTGCTCCGGGAATCAGATCTGAAGATGGGTGACTGGAGTGGTCCGCTTCCAACGGGCGCGTTGCTCCGCAAAGAAGATGTGGTCGGCCGCGGCGTCATGGCTGCGATTTACGACGGCGAGCCGATCATCGAGAGCCGCCTGGCTCCCAAGGGCGCCGGGGCGGGCCTGGCAGCCACCATCCCGGCCGGCATGCGCGCCGTCGCGGTGCGCGTGAATGAGGTGGTCGGTGTGGCCGGATTCGTGGTGCCGGGTATGCGGGTCGACGTGCTGATCGCCGGAAATCCGCCGGGCGCGCAGTCCAACGTCACGGGCACGGTCTCGAAAACTCTGTTGCAGAACATCGAAGTCCTCTCCGCCGGACAGAATTTCCAGAAAGACGCCGAGGGCAAGCCGGTGCAGGTGCAGGTGGTCAACCTGCTGGTGACGCCGGAGCAGGCCGAGATTTTGAGCCTGGCGAGCAACGAGACGCGGATCCAATTGGTGCTGCGGAATCCTCTGGACACGCAAACCGCCAAGACCACGGGCGTCGCCATGTCGACGCTGTTTTCGGGCACCAAGCCGCCGGAACTGGCGGCGCCCAAGCCGCGCCGCATCACGTCCAAGGTCCAGCTACCGCCTCCCCCGATGGTCGAACCTCCCAAACCCGCGCCGCCGGTTACGGTTGAAGTGATCAATGGCGCCAAGCGCGTGGACGCGAAATTCCCAGCCGGTTCGGAGGTGCGGTGATGCGGAACAAACTGACGCAAACAACGCTGAGTTTCGTAGTAGGCATTGCGTTTACGCCCATGGCGCAGGCGCCGGCGTCAGCCGCGGAAGCGGCTGCCACCCCGACCGCCGTTCAAACGCAGGCGGCCGCCACTTTGCAGGAAGGCCGCCCGCCGGCCGCCCGGGACTTGTTCGTGACCGTGGGAAAGTCGCTGGTTGTCGACAGTCCGGTCAATATTCAGCGCGTGTCCGTGGCCAATGGAGAGCTGGCGGAAGCGCTGGCGGTCAATCCGCGCGAGGTTCTGGTCAACGGAAAGGCCGCGGGCGAAACCAGCATGATTATCTGGCAGCAGGGCGGCAACCGGCTGTTTTTTGATTTGACCATCCGCCCGAGCAACTCAAAAGCCGGCGGCATTCAGCAACAAATCGACCGGGAATTGCCCGGCCAGGATATCAAAGTCACTTTTGAAAACGACGCTGTGTTTCTGCACGGAACCGTAAAGGACCTCACGAGCGCTGAACGGGCGGTGGCGATTGCCTCCACGCTCGGGAAGACGGTGAATCTGCTGCGCGTCAACGTGCCCCCGACGGAAGCTCAGATTCTGATCAAGGTCCGGTTCGCCGACATCGACCGCGTGGCCGCACAAGACCTGGGCGTGAACATCCTCAGCACGGGCGCCACAAACACCATCGGCTCGATCACCACCGGCGCGTACAGCCCGCCGCTGGTGGTTCCCGACCAAGGCACGGTCAAGACCACCATCACGGACACGCTGAACCTCTGGGCATTTCGTCCGGATCTGAATCTCGGCGCCATGATCAAGGCGCTCGAAAACGACCGCGTTCTGCAAATTCTGGCTGAGCCGAACGTGCTCGCCATTAACGGGAGAACCGCCAGCTTCCTGGCGGGCGGCGAGTTTCCGTATCCCACCTTGCAGGGCGGCGGCGGCGGTTTGGGCGCGGTGACGATTCAGTTCCGCGAGTTCGGTGTGCGCATCAACTTCACTCCGGTGATTACGCCGCGCGGCACCATTCGCTTGCAGGTCATGCCGGAAGTCAGTTCGCTGGACTTCGCCAACGGTCTAAACTTCCAGGGATTCACCATTCCGGCTCTTTCGACGCGCCGCGTGCAAACCGAAATCGAGCTCGAGGACGGCCAGAGCTTCGTGATCGGCGGCCTGCTTGACAATCGCGTGACCGAGACGTTGAGCAAAATCCCCGGACTGGCCAATATTCCGCTCCTTGGAAAGCTGTTTCAATCGCGGGGTCTGAGCAAGAACAATACTGAACTGCTGGTGCTGGTGACGCCGGAACTGGTGAGACCCGTTCCCAAGGGACAGCCCAGGCCGGACCTGAAGATGCCCATACCCTTTATGAAGGGCACGCGGCCAGACGTGCCTCAGTCGCCCGGCATGGACGTAACCGGCCCCGTACCGGTGAAGCCGGCCGAGGAAAGTGTTCCGGTCGAGCAGCTCATTCAAAACATGAAAGCATTGCCGAGCACGTCGCAGCAGAGTCAGCCCCAGATTCAATTTGTGCCCATGCTGACGCAACCTGGACAGGCGGCGCAACCTGTTGCGCCACCCGCTTCGCCGGCCGCTCCGCCGCCCTCATCTGCGGCTGGATCGCCCACCGGCACTGGAGGAGGGAGTGGATCAAATCGCTAGATGAGGTTAGCAGTTGAGGACGTGAAGTGTATTCGCTGAGTATCGGTTTAGTCATCGAGACCAAGGAACTGTGGGACGAAGTCCATACCACATTGCAGGATCTCCCCGTCCGCCTGCTCATTGAACAACATGAGCTGGGCGATCTTGTCGAGTTCCTCGACAAGACAGAGCGGCTTCGTCCCGAGGTCATGATTCTGGAAGTGATGAAGTTGCGGGAGCCCATGGAGCATGTGGTGGGCCGGATCAAGGCCAGCTCCGTGGACCCCATGGTGATTGCCCTCCATAACACCGCCGAGCCGGAGCTGATTCTGGGAGCGCTCCGGGCCGGCGCGCACGAATTTCTGCATCCGCCCCTGGCCGCCAACCTCAAGCAGGCGCTCGAGCGCAAATCGCTGGAGCGGAACAAAACACGGGAGCGGCTTCGGCAGAAGGGCCGGGTGATCGGATTCCTTTCGGCGAAGGGGGGCTGCGGCGCCACCACCATCGCCTGCCACACGGCGGCGGAACTGGGACGCCACGGAAAGCACGTCCTGCTGGCGGACATGGATCTGGACGCGGGGATGGTCCGGTTCCTGATGAAAACCAAGTCGCCCTATTCGGTGCTGGATGCCCTGAACAATCTGCACCGGCTGGACCAGAGTTATTGGAACGCGCTGATCTCCAACGGCATGCCGGGACTCGAGATCATCGCCGCGCCGCAGGCGTTGGCGTCGAAGCAGCAGCCCAACCAGGAACAGATGCAGAACATGCTGAGCTTCTGCCGGAGCCAATACGATTTCTCGATTGTGGACCTCGGCCGCAGCCTGAGCGTGATGGCCATGAATGCGCTCGACGAGATCGATGAAACGTATCTGATCACCACGCTCGATGTTCCCGCGCTCCATCAATCCAAGCAGATCATCCAGACGCTTTCCAGCGTGGGTTACGGGCGGGAGCGGCTGCGGCTGGTCTTGAATCGCATGCCGCAGCGCCTGGATGTGACCCCGGATGAGCTGGAGAAGATGATGTCGCTGCCGGTGTTCGCAACGCTCCCGAATGATTATCCGTCGCTGTACGAGTCGTACTCGGAAGGCTCCTTGCTGCCCGCCAACAGCCGTCTGGGGAAGGAATTGAACCGCATGGCCGTGAAGGTGGCGGGGATACAGGATGACAAGCCGGGCAAGAAGAAATTCTCGATCTTTGGTGGTTAAGAAACGGAACGCATGCTGACTGAAACGGTACAACGGACTGGGAATCGCGAGGCGGGCTGGGTCAACCGCCTGTTCACGACCGAGGGGTACACACCCGAGCACCAGGAGCTGAAGTTCGCCCTGCACCGCAAACTGCTCGACCGGATCAATCTGGAAGCGCTTTCCTCCATGGCCGGGGAGCGCGCGCGGGCGGAGATCCGGGCCGCGGTTGCCCGGCTGGTGGAGGAAGAAAAGACTCCTCTGAGCCTGATGGAGAAGGACCGGGTGATCGAGGAGGTGCTGGATGAAGTGTTCGGACTCGGCCCGCTCGAACCGTTGCTGCGCGACCCCACCATCTCGGACATCCTGGTCACGACACCGCGGCTGGTATACGTCGAACGCGCCGGCAAACTGCATCGCACGCCGGTGGAGTTTAAGGACGACGCCCACCTGTTGCGCATCATCGAAAAAGTTGTCTCGCGTGTGGGCCGCCGCGTGGATGAATCCTCTCCGCTGGTGGACGCGCGCCTGCCCGACGGATCGCGCGTGAACGCCGCCATCCCCCCGGTGGCCGTCGATGGCCCGCTGCTCTCGATCCGCCGTTTCGGAAGGGATGCGCTGCAAGGCGAGGACCTGGTGAAGAAACTGGCGCTCACCGAGGGCATGCTCCAGTTGTTGCAGTGCTGCGTAAAAGCTCGCCTGAACATCGTCATTTCGGGTGGAACGGGCGCCGGCAAGACGACGCTGCTCAACGTGCTTTCCTCGTATATTCCCGAAGACGAGCGCATCGTCACCATCGAAGACGCGGCCGAGTTAAGACTTCGCCAGACACACGTGGCGCGCATGGAAACGCGTCCGCCGAACGTGGAAGGAACCGGCGCCATCCGCATTCGCGACCTGGTGGTCAATGCCCTCCGTATGCGTCCCGACCGCATCATCGTCGGTGAGTGCCGCGCGGAGGAAGCCCTGGACATGTTGCAGGCCATGAACACGGGCCACGATGGCTCGCTGACGACGGTTCACGCCAACAACCCGCGCGACGCCATCGGACGGCTGGAAGTCATGGTGGGCATGGCCAACTCCAACATGGGCGTGCGCTCCATTCGCCAGCAGATCAGCTCCGCCATCGACATGTTCGTGCAAGTGGCCCGTTTCAGCGACGGCAGCCGCCGCATCACCCACGTCACGGAATGCGTGGGGATGGAGGGCGATCTGATCACCATGCAGGATATTTTCGTGTTCGAAAAAACCGGACTCACCGAGGCCGGCAGAGTCACCGGGCGCTTCCGCGCGACCGGCATCCGGCCGAAGTTTTATGAACGGCTGCGTGCCTCCGGTATGCAGTTGCCGGCTTCCATCTTCCAGACGGTCGTGGAGATTTCGTAAAGGCGCAATATGCTTGCAGCGTTTCTTGTCAGTTTTCTCGTGCTGTTTGTGGTGATCATGATTGCGGTCACCGTGGCGTCCAAATTCTGGGACGCCAAGCGCCGGAAGCAGGTCAGCTCCATGCTGAACACGGCTACCGGCGAACAAGGCACCGAAGTATCCATCAGCAATCTTTTGATGGAGCCCACCGACGAAGGCCGCTCGGTGATGGAGCGTTTTATCGAAGGCTTGGACATCGCCCAAAGACTTCAGGTGCAGATGCAACAAGCCGGGCTCGATTGGACGCCGCTGAAATTCCTGGTCATGACGGTGGTCTGCGCGGTGATCGGCGGGGTCATCGGTGTGCGGTTCCCCGTGGCAGGATTCGGGCTCACCTCCGTGATCCTGGGACTGGTGATGGCAACCTTCCCCTACTTATTCGTGCGGCGCACGCGCGCGAAGCGCCTGGCTAAGCTGGAGGAACAGTTCCCGGAAGCGCTCGAGTTTCTGGCCCGGTCCATGCGCGCCGGACACGCCTTTACGATCAGTTTGGAGATGTTGGGGGAAGAACTTCCCGAGCCGCTCGGCCAGGAGTTTCGCACATTGTTTAACGAGCAAAACCTGGGAGCCGCGCTGGAGGTGGCGCTGACCAATCTCTGCAACCGGGTTCCCCTCGTGGATATGCGATTCTTCGCTTCTTCGGTGCTGCTGCAAAAGCAGACCGGCGGCAATCTGGCGGAAATTCTGACGCAGCTCGCGAACGTGATCCGCGAGCGGTTCCGGCTGAAAGGCCAGGTGAAGGCGGCAAGCGCCCACGGCCGGCTGACGGCGACCATTCTGATGCTGATGCCGATCTTCACCATGATCGCTTTGCTGGTAGTCTCGCCCGGATACCTGCAAGGCATGGCCAAGGACAAGGACGGCAGATATCTGATCGCGTTCGCGATTGTCGGCCAGATCCTGGGAAATTACTTCATCCGGAAAATTATCAACATCAAGGTATAGGGCACTAAAGGAAGCCTGCTCATGGCGATATTGATTTCGATTCTGTTGTTCTCGCTGCTGATGGGAGCCATCAGCCTGTTCGGCTACCGGAAGTATGCGCGCCCGGGGCGGCTGTTCGAACGCCTGGGAGGGCCGGTCTTGGAAACCGGAACCGGGATTGGTACGCTTACCGCGCCGCCGGTTCCTGAAGTCGGCTGGATCGTCCGGGTCATCCAGCAGGTCGGTGAAAAGGTGCCGATCTCGCCCGAGGATGCCGGCGCCACGCGGCGCGACCTGATCATGGCCGGTTACAAAGCCGACGGCGCCGTCAAAGTCTTCAATGGGATTCGCGTCACGCTGGCCGTGCTGTTCTTCATCGCCGCTTTCGCATTCCGTTCCAGCATTCCCAATCCGGTGCTGCGCTTGGTGGCGATGGGCTTCGGCGCGTTCATGGGCTATTTTGCGCCGGCCTACATGCTGGACAAGAAAATTGCCAAGCGCCAGGAAACCCTGCGCCTTTCGCTGCCGGACGCGCTCGACATGCTGGTGGTCTCGGTGGAAGCCGGCTTGGGGCTCGATCAGGCAATTCAGCATGTGGGCCGCGAACTTCAGCTCACGCACCGCGAGCTGAGCGAGGAACTGAGCCTGGTCAATCTGGAGATGCGCGCCGGCAAGCGCCGTGTCGAAGCCTTGCGGAACCTGGCGGAGCGCACCGGAGAGCCGGAAATTCAAAAGCTCGTCGCCATCCTGGTTCAGACCGACCGGTTTGGAACCAGTATCGGCGATTCCATTCGCTCGCATTCCGAATTTTTGCGCGTTCGCCGCCGTCAGGAAGCGGAAGAACGCGCGGGAAAGGTCGGTGTGAAGCTGGTCTTCCCGATCTTCTTTTTCATCTTGCCCGCCATGCTGGTGGTGGCGGCCGGCCCGGGCCTGTTGCAGGTCTTTAAGTATCTATTCCCAATGATGAATTCCTTCCACGGATAAGAAAGGAGAACCGCCGATCATGAACGACATGATTATGCAAACGGTACTTTGGCTCACTGCAGGATTCCTGTTGGTGATGCTGATGATGCGCCGTCGCAAGCGTAAAGCTCAGCGGTAACTGCTTTCGAATGCGCGGCAGGAAATCCGGTTTCGGAGGCCGGCCGCCCGTGTCCATTCGCCAAAGGATGGACGGGGTCTGCAACGTTCGGGCCTGAATTTTTCAGCCGCCCGATTAGGTGGAGGCGTCGATCAGGCAGTCTCTCGTGAGAGCGATCGCCTGCCTTCGGCGCCGTTGGCCGGACTTCCCGATCTCGGATGGAGTGTTTTCTTCAGGACAAGGCAGCTCAGGAGAAACAGGGGATGAACTTGTTAGCGGTTCAGGCTGTGTTCTGGATCGCCGCGGCATTTCTGCTGGTCATGCTGATCTTTCGCCGCCGCAAGCGGAGGCATCAGCCGCCAATTGAATGGACATCTCGGCCATCATAAATCTGCAAAACCGTGACGGAGGCTGGCCCTACCGCAAGGGCGGCGGCTCGTGGACGGAGCCGACCGTATTCGCCCTGCTGGCACAGTCTGTCGAGAAAGGTGATGCGCAAAGTATCGACCGGGGATTCATGTGGCTGCGTTCCGTGCACCGCCAGGATGGAGGCTGGCCGCCGCGCGCGCAGGTGGCGCAAAGTACCTGGGTCACGGCGATCGTAGGTTTGCTGCCGCGTGATGCGCTGGGCCGGTGGCATCATTCCAGCGCCATCGACTGGTTGATGGGGCAAACCGGACAGGAGACCTCATTCGCCTACCGCTTGCGCAGTGAGTTGATTGGCAACGGCCCGAGCGGCCAGGAACCGCGGCGAGGCTGGCCGTTTTTCCCTGGAGCCGCGGCATGGGTTTCGCCCACGGCGTTCGGCATCCTGGCTCTGGAGAAAGCGCGCAGGTATCAGATGGGAGGCGCCATTCAGCAGCGAATCCAGGTCGGACGTGAGTTCCTCATGGACCGCATCTGTAAGGACGGAGGATGGAACTACGGGAGGAGCAACGTGCTCGGCGTGGACGCTCCGTCGTATCCGGAAACCACGGGTCAGGCGCTGTTGGCGCTGAATGAAATGCAGCCGACGCATTTGGAAAAGGCCTTGAATACGGCGCAGGAGCAAGCCCAGGCGTGCCAGTCCTCGGAAGGTTTGAGCTGGCTCCAGTTGGGATTGCAGGCGCACGGGATTGTCGTTACGGGACCGCGGCGTGCCCTTCCTTGCAGGCAAGTAGTGGATTCCGCCCTGGCCATTCTGGCTCGCGCCGCCATCGACGGAAGAAATCTGTTTCTGGAGTGAAGCTTGACAAACGGAATCACACGCCGAGAAGCTCTGGCCGCATCGGCCGCCTGCCTTGGCCTGACGCGATGCTCACTGGTAGCCGGACACCAGCCCCTGCCGCGCGTGTCCATTGTCCGGGCGTCCTATTCGCAGGGGCTCTACGATACGGTCCGCCGCCTGCTGGTGGAGCACCGCGTGGACGTGCGGGGCAGGCGCGTGGTTCTCAAGCCCAACCTGGTGGAATTTGATCCCGGCACGACCATCAACACGCATCCCATGATGGTCCATGCGGCGCTGGAGGGTTTTCGCGCGCTGGGAGCCGCGGAGGTTCGCATCGCGGAAGGGCCCGGGCATCGGCGCGTGACCCTGGATCTGGCCGATGCGGCCGGCTATTTCGAGACCATTCCCCAGTTCGAGAATCTGTTTACCGATCTCAATGTCGATGATGTTTCGCAGGTACTGCTGCGCGATCCGTTCTCCAGGCTGAATTCCGTTTACTTCCCCAACACGGCGCTGGCGGCCGACCTTTTGGTCTCGCTTCCCAAAATGAAGACACACCATTGGGTGGGGGCGACGCTCAGCATGAAGAACTTCTTTGGACTCGTTCCGGGCGGCGTCTATGGGTGGCCCAAGAATGTCCTCCATTGGGCCGGCATCGACGAGTGCATCGCCGATTTTCACGCCGCGTTTCCGCGTCATTTTGCGATCGTGGACGGCGTGGTGGGCATGGAAGGCAACGGGCCGATTCAGGGCAATCCCAAGCCGGTGGGCATACTGGTGGCCGGGAAGGACATGATGGCGGTGGATGCCACCTGCTGCCGCATCATGAAAATCAACCCTGGCGCCATTCGCTACCTCCGCCTGGCCGCCGGTCCCACGCGGCTGGATGAGGAGAACA
>Ga0335081_10013073_pt1 | contig 13429 bp, 12 predicted proteins | sample Lox_Sample_35_FD_206713 | JGI IMG/M metagenome (GOLD analysis project Ga0335081, IMG submission 206713) | Soil microbial communities from Loxahatchee National Wildlife Refuge, Florida, United States - Lox_Sample_3.5 | ecosystem: Environmental > Terrestrial > Soil > Wetlands | place: USA...
GCGCTTGGACCGCCTTGCGGAGGGTCGGGAGCTGCTTCAGCCCTTTGAAGATGACCTGGATCTGCTTGGCCCCGCTGGGTGACTCGGTGACGACGACCGCGGGGGAGGTCATGGCCGCGGTGAAGGCCGGCTCGGCTTTGTTGGCCGCCGTGATCGCCGCCTGGTACGCCGCCAGGTTGGCCGCGGTCGGCTTGGACAGGTAGACCACGGCGGCGGCGCGCTCTGACTCCACGACGACGCCGAACTTCGCGGCCGGTATCCCGGCCGCGTTGATCAGGTTGGGCACCCGGTCCACGCTGATGGCATTGTTGACCGAGGTACCGACCACATATGCCAGCAAGCCCGCCATGGCGATGAGCGGGATCGCCACGAGAAAATATATTCGGAGCCTTATGGATCGACCTCGCGATCCCATGCCACCCTCACTATTCGGACGCGTGGACGCGAGTGGCCCCCCCGTCGCATCCAGCCAACGGTCAAGACGGCCAGAATAGCCCATAACAGGCATCGTCCGGTGCCAAAAGACGATATCTGAACCGCCCGGCCTGTGTGCCGTCACAAGCGTCTATTCATCCGCGTTCTCGCAGGTAGTGGACGAATGGCTACTCCCGGTGCGGCGGACGCGCCGTCTCGCGTTCGGAGCTTTTGTCGGCGTGAGCGCCTACGCTATGGAGGTGGCCGCCCTCGCGATAGATGCCCTCCTCGACGGACTCAATCCGGAGCAGCGCGCTGCGGTGGTGCACGAGGGCAGCCCGCTGCTCATCGTGGCCGGCGCGGGCTCCGGGAAGACCCGGGTGCTCACCCACCGGATCGCCTACCTGCTCGCCGCGCGCGACGTCGCACCGCAGGAGATCCTGGCCATCACCTTCACCAACAAGGCGGCCGGCGAGATGGCCTCCCGGGTCGCCGCGCTGGTCGGCCCGCGGGCCCGGTTCATGTGGGTCATGACGTTCCATTCGGCCTGCGTGCGCATCCTGCGCCGGGAGGCGAAACGGTTCGGCTACCCCTCGTCGTTCTCCATCTACGACCAGGCGGACTCGCAGCGGCTGATGGCGCTCACCTGCCGCGAGCTTGAGCTCGACGCCAAGCAGTTCCCGCCGAAGGCGATGGCCGCCCAGGTGTCGAACCTGAAGAACGAGCTGATCGACTACGAGACGTTCGCCTCCCGGGCGCAGACCGCGCGGGACAAGGCCCTGGCCGAGGCCTACGGCGAGTACCAGCGCCGGCTGGTCGCGGCGGGCGCGATGGACTTCGACGACCTGATCATGGTCACGGTCAACCTCTTCCAGGCGCTGCCCGAGGTGGCGCAGGAGTACCGCCGCCGGTTCAGGCACGTGCTGGTGGACGAGTACCAGGACACCAACCACGCGCAGTACGTCCTGGTCAGGGAACTGGTCTCGGGTGGTTCCCCGCTCTTTTCCTCCCGAACGGATGCGGCCGATCGCCCCGGCGACCCCCTCCCGCCCCCGGAACTCCGCCCCCACGGGGGGACGAACCCTTCAGCCCCCCTGGCACCCCCCGAATTGTGCGTGGTCGGCGACGCGGACCAGTCCATCTATGCCTTCCGCGGCGCCACCATCCGCAACATCGAGGAGTTCGAGCAGGACTACCCGGACGCGAGGGTCATCTTGCTCGAGCAGAACTACCGCTCCACCCAGAACATCCTGGCCGCGGCCAACGCGGTGGTCTCGGTGAACCGCGGCCGCAAGCCCAAGAACCTGTGGTCCGACCAGGGCGCGGGCCCGCCCATCGTCGGTTACGTGGCCGACAACGAGCACGACGAGGCCGCGTTCGTGGCCGAGGAGGTGGACCGGCTCACCGACGCGGGCCAGGCCACGCCGGGCGAGGTGGCGGTGTTCTACCGGACGAACGCGCAGTCCCGGGTCTTCGAGGAAGTGTTCATCCGGGTCGGGCTGCCCTACCGGGTGGTCGGCGGGGTGCGGTTCTACGAGCGCCGCGAGGTCCGCGACCTGCTCGCCTACCTGAGGCTGATCGCCAACCCGGCGGACGAGGTGTCGCTGCGGCGGGTGCTGAACGTCCCCAAGCGCGGCATCGGCGACCGGGCGGAGGAGTACGTGGCCGCGTTCGCGCAGCGGGATGGGATCACGTTCGCCGGGGCGCTGGCCCGCCCGGCCGACGTGCCGGGACTGGCGGCCCGCTCGGCCACCGCGATCGAGGGGTTCAACACGCTCATCGCGGAGCTGCGGGAGCTGGCCGGGACCGTTCCGGTCGCCGACCTCACCGAGGCCGTGCTCGACCGCACCGGGTACGTAGAAGCGCTGGAGCAATCCTCGGACCTGCAGGACGCCAGCCGGGTGGAGAACCTGGAGGAGCTGGTGTCGGTGGCGCGCGAGTACGACGGGATCCACGAGGACGGTACGCTGGCCGATTTCCTGGAGCAGGTGTCCCTGGTCGCCGACGCCGACGAGATCCCCGATGGGGAGGATCACGGCGGCCTGGTCACGATGATGACGCTGCACACGGCCAAGGGCCTGGAGTTCCCCGTGGTGTTCCTCACCGGCATGGAAGAAGAGGTGTTCCCGCACCAGCGGTCGCTGACCAACGCGAAGGAGCTGGAAGAGGAGCGCCGGCTGGCCTACGTCGGTATCACCCGCGCCGAGCAGCGCCTCTACCTGACCCGGGCGCTGGCGCGGAACTGGTGGGGCCGTCCGTCCTTCCACCAGCAGTCCAGGTTCCTCACCGAGATCCCGGCCGCCCTCATCGAATGGCGCCGCGACGCGACGGCCGCCCAGTCGTCCGTCATGCCCGCCCAGCAGCGGATGGCCCAGCGGCCCGGGACCCGGTCACCGGGGAACCGCCAGGTGCCCGCGCTGTCGCCGGGGGACATGGTGACCCACGACAAGTTCGGTCTAGGCACCGTGGTGTCGACGGATGGTTACGGCGACCAGGCCGAGGCGAAGATCGACTTCGGTGCCGACTACGGCGTCAAGCACCTGGTGCTCCGCTACGCCCCGCTGGAGAAGTTGTAGGGCCCGGTTCCCGGCCGCGGTCCCGGCCGCCGGGCACCGCCGCGCGGGTCCGCGCCGTTCCAGCCCTCCTGACCCCGCTGGCTCCACTGTTCCCGCGGCCAGTCCGGGTCCCAGCTGACCTCCCTGCGGCGGCGCCAGAGGTACCAGCGGGCGGTGATGATCACGATGGCCAGCACGGTGGCGAGCGCCATCGCGAAGAAGCCGTCGGCGATCCACTGCGCCGCGCCGATGGCCAGCGCCGTCTTGGACGCGCCCGTGGACCGGTTGTAGCCGTAGCCGCTGATCAGCGTGCCCACCAGATAGGAGAGCACCGGGACGGGGAAGATCATCCGTCCGGCCCGGGGCCGGACGGCCAGCGCGGCGACCACCGTCGCGGCCACGACGAGGAGCCCGAGCAGGAATCCTGGCGCGCTCCGCGTCACCATGGTGGCGATGGTACCGACGGCCGCGCTGGCGACGATGATGCAGACCCCGAGGCCGCCCTGCAGCGCGCCCCACCGGCCCGGACCCGGCGAGCGCCGGGGGTTCCGCCGCCCGCGGGTATCGCGCGACGGGGGCTGGGCGGGCATCCGGCGGGTGGGAGGTCCGTCACCCGGCCGGCGCTCGTCTGGGACACGGCCACCCCAGCCGGGATTGCGCTGGGGCGCCCGGGCGCCTCCGGCCGGCGCCCGCGGAGCCGTGCTGGCTCCGGGCGGGACGGCCCTCCCGGCCCTCCAGGGCGGAGGCGGCCCGGGAACCCGGCCGCGCGGCCTGGCTCCAGGCTCGCCGCCGTACGGCCTGTTCGGGCGTTGATCGCGCCATGATGGGTCGCTCATAGATGCTTCGGATGTTAGCGCGTCGCGGCTTGGTAACGGGACCGTGACGGTAGGCTTCGACGGACGTAACGATTCCGAGCTGGGTTGCTGAGGAAACGATGCCATGGTTAGGCCGGGCTCCGCCGCCCCGTTGTGGGGCGCCGCCGGGAAGGCCGGGTACGCTCTGAGCTGCGTGGCTGCCGCCCTGGTCCTCGCGGTGAGCGGCTTTTCCTACTTTGTCGTGCGCGACGTGAGCAGCATCGGCGGCTCGCATGCCATCAACAGCGGCCCGTCCATCGGCGCGCAGAACATCCTGCTGATGGGCCTGGAGAGCCGGACCGACTGGAACGGCAACGTCCTGCCGAACGACATCCTGAGCGCGCTGCACGCCGGCAGCCGGCAGGGCGTCCTGTACGAGGGCGTCGGCGGGAACGCGACGAACACCCTGATCCTGATCCACATCCCGGCCGGCGGTAAGAAGGCGGTCGGCTTCTCGATCCCGCGCGACGACTGGGTCACCTTCCCCCAGGCCTACGACGGGCAGCCCTACGGCAAGATCGACCAGGCCTACGGAGACGCGCTGGCCGAGAAGGAGTCCCAGGTCAGGCAGCAGAACCCGGGGATGAGCCAGAACCAGGTCGCCTTCCAGGGCAACGAGGCGGGCCGGGCGGCCGCGGTGGCCACGGTGGAGTCGCTCACCGGGGTGCGGGTCGACCACTTCGCCGAGGTCAACCTGGACGGCTTCTACGAGCTGGCCAAGGTGCTCGGCGGCGTGCAGGTCTGCCTCAACCACCCGGTCCCGCTCGACACCTACTCGGGCTTCTACGCCAAGAAGGCCGGCTACCAGCACCTGAACGCCCGGATGGCGCTGGCGTTCGTCCGCCAGCGGCACGGGCTGACCAACGGCGACCTGGACCGCACCCACCGCCAGCAGGCGTTCCTCGACTCGGTCATGCAGCAGCTGCGTACCGACGGCGTGCTCGGCGACCTGACCAGGATCAACTCGCTGCTGTCGGTGGCCAAGCAGTACGTGATCACTGACTCCGGCTGGAACCTGCTCGACTTCGCCTCCCAGATGCGCAGCCTGACCAGCGGCAACCTGAGCTTCCACACGCTGCCGATCGAGAGTTACGCGACCATGGCCGGCCAGTCCGTCAACATGGTCAACGTTCAGTACATCCAGCAGCTCGTGCACCAGACGTTCTACCCGGCGCCCCGCGCCTCCGGTTCATCCCGGCCGCAGCCCACGGCCACGGCCACGGTCAGCGCGGCCCAGGCCGCCGCGACCACCGTCGACGTGTTCAACGGAGGCACCACCCAGGGGCTGGCCAGCCAGGTCTCGGCCGCCCTGGTCAAGGACGGTTTCACGGCCGGGCAGGTCTCGAACACCACCGCGCTGGCCACGACCCGGGTGCTGTACGGCACCGGGGCGGCGGCGAGCGGCGCCAAGATCGCGTCGATGTTCGGCGTCACCGCGACGGCGAGCGCCACGGTGGCGGCCGGGCACGTCCAGGTGAACCTGGGCGCGGACGCTACCGTCCCCGGCGCGACGCCGTCCGCCTCGAACTCCGCGGTCGCCCTGCCCACCACGGGCGCGCAGGGCGGCGCGGTCGTCGCCAAGAACGGCATTCCCTGCGTCGACTAGGCTTGCCATCATGGGCAAGATCCGGGTGATCGTCGCGAAGGCCGGGCTCGACGGCCACGACCGCGGGGCGAAGGTCGTGGCCCGCGCGCTGCGCGACGCCGGCGTGGAAGTCATCTACACCGGGCTGCACCAGACGCCGGAGCAGATCGTGGCGGCCGCCATCCAGGAGGACGTGGACGCGGTCGGCCTGTCCATTCTCTCCGGCGCGCACATGACGCTGTTCAGCCGGGTGATCGAGCTGCTTAAAGAGCGGGACGCCACCGACATCGTGGTATTCGGCGGCGGCATCATCCCGGACGAGGACATCGAGGAACTGTCCCGGATGGGGGTGGCCAGGATCTTCACGCCGGGCGCGCCCACCACCGAGATCGTCGCCTGGGTCCGGGAGAAGTTCGGCCACGAGGCGGCTGCCAGCTAAGATAGGCCCATGGCGGAGCCAGCCTCGACGCTCGCGGCCGGCCCCGGTCCGGCCGGCGGTGCCGGCAGTGTGGGTCTCGTCGAAACCCAGTACCTCGACCTGCCCGAGCCAGTGCGCCTCGACTGCGGGCGGGACCTGTACCCGGTCCGCGTGGCGTACGAGACCTACGGCACCCTCTCGCCCCGGCGCGACAACGTCATCCTGGTGTGCCATGCGCTCAGCGGCGACGCCCACGCGGCGGGCGTCGCGAAGACGCCGCCCGCCGAGAGCACCCGCGACGGGTTCGGGGCCGCCGATCGCGACGGCACGGCCGGCAAGGGGCTCGGCTGGTGGGACGGGATGATCGGCCCGGGCAAGGCGTTCGACACCGACCGCTTCTTCGTCGTCTCCACGAACCTGCTCGGCGGCTGCCGTGGCACGACCGGGCCGTCGTCGACCGACCCGGCGACCGGCCGGCCGTACGGACCGGGCTTCCCCGTGATCACGGTGGCGGACATGGTACGGACCGAACGGGTCTTCCTGGACGCCCTCGGTATCGAGCGGCTCGCGGCCGTGGCCGGAGGCTCACTCGGCGGGATGCAGGCCTTCGAGTGGGCCGTCCTGTTCCCCGGCCAGGTCGATGCCGTCGTGGGCATCGCCAGCACGCACGCCCTGCACCCGCAGGGCGTGGCCTGGAACGCGATCGCACGAGAAGCCATCATGCGCGACCCGGCCTGGCAAGGCGGCCACTACTACGGCACGGGCCGCGCGCCCGACGGCGGCATGGGCGTGGGACGGATGGTCGGTCACGTCACGTACCTGTCCGCGCTGGCGCTGAGCGTCAAGTTCGGCCGGCGGCTGCAGTTCGCCGAGGACATCCGCTACACGATCGACGAGCCGGAGTTCGAGGTGGAGAGCTACCTGCGCCACCAGGCCAACTCGTTCGTCAAGCGCTTCGACGCCAACACGTACCTCTATACCTCGCGCGCGCTGACGTACTTCGACCTGGCCCGGCAGTACGGCAGCGGATCACTCGCGCGGGCGCTCGACGGCGTGTCGGCCCGGACGCTGCTGATCGCGTTCAGCTCCGACTGGCTGTACCCGCCGTCCGCGTCGGAGGAGATCGCCGACGCGCTGCGCGGCCTGGGCAAGCCCGCCGAGTTCCACGTGATCGAGGCGCCGTACGGCCACGACTGCTTCCTGCTGGAGGAAGCTCGGCAGACGCCCATCATCCGGCGTTTCCTGGAGGAATCTTCGTGATCCGCAAGCCCGAGGAAGCCCGCGCGTTCGGGTTCGAGACCCGGCAGCTGCATGCCGGGCAGCGGCCCGACCCGAACACCGGCGCGCGCGCCGTACCGATATTCGCCACGACCAGCTACGTGTTCGAGGACCCGGAGTCGGCGGCGGCTTATTTCAACTTGCAGGAGTACGGCAACACGTACTCGCGCATCATGAACCCGACCGTGGCCGTGTTCGAGGAACGGGTGGCGAACCTCGAGGGCGGAGCCGGCGGGGTGGCGTTCGCCAGCGGGCTCGCCGCGCAGAACGCCGCGCTGTTCACGCTGCTGGAGCCGGGTGATCACATCGTCTCGTCCTCGGCGCTCTACGGCGGGACGGTCAACCAGTTCAAGCACGTGCTGCGCAAGATGAACGTGGAGCTGACCTGGGTCGACCCGGACGATCCCGCCGCATGGGGGAAGGCGGTCCAGCCGAACACGAAGGCGTTCTTCGGCGAGACGATCGGCAACCCGGGCGGGAACGTGCTGGATATCGAGGCGGTGGCGGGCATCGCGCATGCCCATGAGCTGCCGCTGATCGTGGACAACACGTTCGCGTCGCCGTACCTGTGCCGCCCGATCGAGTGGGGCGCCGACATCGTGATCCACTCGGCCACCAAGTTCATCGGCGGACATGGCACCTCGATCGGCGGCGTCGTCGTCGAGTCCGGCTTGTTCAACTGGTCCAACGGCCGGTTCCCGGTGGTCGCGGACCCGTCGCCGGCCTACCACGGGCTGCAGTTCCACGAGACGTTCGGCGTGTACGGCTACCTGATGAAACTGCGGGCGGAGAGCCTGCGCGACCTCGGCGCGGCCATGTCGCCGTTCAACGCCTTCCTGTTCCTGCAGGGGCTGGAGACGCTGTCGCTGCGGATGGACCGGCACGTGGCCAACGCGCGGGCGGTGGCGGAGTTCCTCGAGGGGCACGAGCTGGCGTCGAACGTGACCTACCCCGGGCTGCCGTCGAGCCGCTACCGGCCGCTGGTGGAGAAGTACCTGCCGCGCGGGGCCGGCGCGGTGTTCTCGTTCGACTGCGCCGGCGGCCGGGACGGCGGGCAGGATCTCATCCGGGGCCTGATGCTCTGGTCCCACCTGGCGAACGTCGGGGACGCGAAGAGCCTGATCATCCACCCGGCCAGCACGACCCACCGGCAGCTGAGCGACGACGAGCTGCGGGCGGCCGGCGTCGGGCCCGGGACGGTGCGGCTGTCGGTCGGCACCGAGTCCGTCGAGGACCTGATCTGGGACCTGGAGCAGGGCTTCGCGCTCGTCGCGGCGAGCGCGGCCGCGGGCCAGGAAGGGGCGACGGCTTCATGAGCGGCTTCGATCTGGCGCGGTACCAGGACCCGCTGACGATCCAGCGCGTGCTGCACTCCGCGCAGACGATCGCCGTCGTGGGCCTGTCCGCCAACGAGCTGCGGGCCAGCAACTTCGTCGGCTACTACCTCAGGCGGCACGGCTACCGCGTGATCCCGGTGAATCCCCGGGAGACAGGGATCCTCGGGCAGAAGTGCTATCCGAGCCTGCCCGACGTGCCGGAGCCGGTCGACATCGTGAACGTCTTCCGCGCTCCGGAAGCCCTGCCCGCGATCGCGCGGGACGCGGTGGCGATCGGGGCCGGCGCCCTGTGGTGCCAGTTCGGCGTGATCAACGCCGACGGTGCGCGGATCGCCGAGGACGGCGGCGTGACCGTGATCATGGACCGCTGCCTCAAGGTCGAGCACGCCCGCTACGTGGGCCGGATGCACTGGCTCGGCTTCAACACCCAGCGCATTACGTCCGTCCGCGCCGGACTCCAGTAGCGAGCTGAGCATCGCCCGTCAGGCGGCCAGCCTGCGATCCGGCGCCGGCTCACCGCCGGTGACGAACGCCGCGCGAGGGTGCTGCACCGAGGCCAGCGAGACGATGTCCCGGCCGAACAGCGCGGCGGTCAGCCAGATCGCCAGCACCCTGATCTTCCGTTCCCAGCTGGGGACGGCAAGCACGTGGTATCCGCGATGCATCAGCCAGGCCGGGAACCCCTTGATCACCAGGCGGCGGTACTGGAAGATCCCCCGGCCGATGCCCAGTGTCGCGACCGTTCCGAGACTATGGTGCAGGTACGGCTTCGGCTCCCGCCCGCGCAGGGTGGCGGCGATGTTGTCCGCCAGCAGCTTTCCCTGCCGCACGGCGTGCTGGGCGTTCATCACCGTCGCGATTCCGGGCCGGCCCGCGGCGAGATCGGGAACGGCGGCGTTGTCACCGGCGGCCCAGGCGTCCGGCACCGGTCCGGCGTCGGTGCCGACTCGCAGATCGGCCCGGACGATCAGCAGTCCGCGCTGGTCGACGGGCAGATCGGTGTGCTCGCCCACCATCGGGTTCGCGGCGTTGCCCGCGGTCCACACGATCAGCCCGGAGTCGAACTCCGCACCGGTCGACAGGACCACGTGACCGTTGCGCGCGGAGACGACCTCGGCATTCAGGTGTACCTGCGCGCCGCGCTTCTCCAGTGAGCGCACCACCCACTGACCGGGCCGGTCGGACACCTCGGGGAGAATCCGGTCACGGGCTTCGATCAGGTGGAAGTTCAGGTCCGCGGCGCTCAGCTCGGGATAGGACCGCAGCAGCGACGTCGCCAGCGACAACAGCTCACCGAAACCCTCGACGCCGGAGAAACCACCGCCGACGAACGTCACGGTGAGGAGTCGCTGGCGCAGCGGACCCGGCTCGAGCGTCGAGGCCCGGTCGAAGGCCGTCAGCAGGCGGTCCCGGATCGCCACCGCTTCCTCCACGTGCTTCAGGCCGATGGCCTGCTCCGCCACCCCGGGTATGGCCAGCCTGCGCGTCACCGCGCCGGCGGTGACGACGATGATGTCATAGCCGAGCGCGAAATCAGGTCCCTCGGCCGGGTGAACGGTGACCGTCCGGTGCGCGTGGTCGATCGCGGTCACGGTACCGGTGACCAGCCTGGCCCGGCGCAGGTGCCGCCGCAGGGACACCGCGGCGTGCCGGGACTCGACGGATCCGGCCAGCACCTCGGGCAGGAACGGCTGATATGTCAGGTACGGCCGGGGATCGACCACCACGATCCGCGCCTCATCGCAACGAAGTTTCTTCTCCAGCCGCCACGCCGCGTAGAAGCCGGCATAACCGCCGCCAACCACCAGGATCGTCCGCACGTCGTCCTCAATTCTCTCGGTCTCATTACTTCAGAGCGGACAGCGTGCCTGTTCGTGACACCCCGGCGGAGAAATTTTGGTCACCCCGGCTCGCCGGCGGCGGAGTGCTTGGCGAGGGGGTACCGGCGAGCTTCTCGCCCACCAGGCGGGACAAGAGCAATAGCGTGCGGATGCCGGCCAGGATGATCCGGACGGCCTCCGGGCCCTGCGCGACGCCGTCCATGGCCGAGCCCATGATGGTGACGTCGTCAGCCAGGTTGTCCAGCCACGAAGGGTAGTAGTCGGTGAGACTGCGAGCCGGATCGCCGCTTACCAGGTATGCCACGCCGTGCCTTCTTCGGAATCCGGCAGCGGGCCGGATGTTATCTGCGGTACTCCCTTAGGGTCCCGCTTCCGGCGGCGGATCGAACCGGTAAGAATCCCTGGGGGGCCGCCTGGTCTGCGCCGTGATTGATGCCAGGCACTTGGCGTCATGACTTGGCGCTGGTGGGCGTAGTGTCGCGCTGTAGCTCCATGATTGGGGGACTGAATGGCGTCGGCCGAGGATGGCGGCTCTGACCTGCCGGGCCCGGCCGGGGTGTTGATCGGCCGAGACAGCGAGCTGGCGTTCATCGGCTCGTTCGTCGAGCGAGCCGCAACCGAGGGTGGCGTGCTGCTGTTGTCCGGCGAAGCCGGGGTAGGCAAGACGCTGCTGCTGGAGGTGGCGGCGGCACGGGCCGCGGCTGCCAGTCCCGCCGCGTCGACCTGCACCACATCCGGCACTGGGCCAACGGCGGCCGGACCGACCTGGGCAACCTGATCAGCCTGTGCAAGCACCACCACCAGCTGGTCCACGACCGCGGCTGCCTCATCACCGCCCGGCCCGGCGGCGCCTTCGCCTTCTCCCGCCCCGACGGGACCCCGCTGCCGGCCTGCCCGCCGCTGCCGCCACCAGATGGCAGCATCGACGACACCCACGACGCGGACATCACCCCGCCGACCGGCACCGCGTCCAGGTCTTCGAACCCGAAGACTGGGACGACCGGATCCGCCAGTACTACGACCAGCAGGCCGCCAGACCGCGTCGGCCGATACTCGTCCCGACGCTGGTATTAACCGCACAGCGTTGTGTCTGTGACGACCGGTTACTTGGGAGGCCGACCGCGGGCCGGGCGGATGGGAGCCATAGGCGCCACCACGGGGCGGCGCGGTCCGGACCACTGGGCCGGCACGGCATAGACGACGGCGGCCAGCGCGTAGGCGGCCCGCTCGTAGTTGACCCGCCACCCGACGAACTCCGGCCAGGCCTCCTCAGGAGTGCGCACGATCGGGAAGCCCACCTCGCGCATCCGGGCCACCGCGTCGAGAAACTCGGCGTAGGTCAGGCTTATCCCCGCTTCCGGATCGGCCTCATCAGGAATATCGATGCCCATCGCCCGGGCAATCCGGTTGAAGCACAAGAACCCGGCGCGCAGGCACAGCCGGGCCGGTACCTCGGGCGCCTTCCCGGGTGACAGCGCCAGGAACAGCGCGGCTGAGTCCAGCACGGCCAGCAGCGCGGTTACCCAGGACGACAGCGGCGTGGGCGAGCGGAACCGGACCAGCGGCAGGTAGGTGGTGTGGCTTTCGGTGACATCGGCGGCCCAGCGTTCCCAGGCGGCATACAGGTCCGGCATCGTATCCAGGGTCGAGGTGCCCGATCCCAGCGCGTAGTGGGTGCGGGCCAGCAACTCCGGGCCCCAGGATGGGAACCCGCCCCGCGCGTTCAGCAGCGCCACCTCGGTTTCCCGCCGGTTGAACGCCGCGTACAGGGTCGGCAGGTAGGCGATCTGGAGGGTGATGATCACCAGGCCGACCGCCGCGGCCAGGAACACGATCACCGCTGGTTCCGCCCCGGCGGGCACGGCAAAGCCCAGGGTGAACATCGAGGAGCCGGCGTCGACGAAGGCCGACACCACGCCGCGGGTGGCAAACGGCCACAGCAGCAAGGCGAACCCGACGTAGGCCACCACGAGCCACACCGCCAGCTGGGTCAGCAAGATGGCCGCCGCCTGAGTGGCGAGCAGCCGGTCGCGCTGCCGGAAATCGGCGGCCCGCGCCACCGCCAGCCGGTACGCCCAGTCCACGGCCCGGTCGATCAAGTGTGTCAGCCGACTGCGAACCGCACGCGATACGATCAGCGTCCCGGTGACACTCGACACCGACGTCAGCACGAGCAGGCCGCCCACCACCGCCGCCACTACGCGCGCGGCCAGCGGCGTCACCACGGGTCGTTCTCCACCTCACCGAACCTATCGGGACGGCTCGACCACACGATGCTGGCCCCCGCAGCACGTGTCGGCGCCCACATCGAGGCCATCCGCGCGCAACCTGGCATCAGAACGCCGTCAGGCCGCCGTCAACGACCAAAGTGGTTCCGGTGATGTAGCCGGCGGCTGGGCTGGCGAGGAAGACGACTACCGCAACGCGCCGATGAGCACGCCGCCAGTGCGCGCGATCAGTATCCCGGCCGTGGCGAGTTTCGCGGCTCGCGCGAGACCAGGGCGAGCAGAGCCAGGTTCCCGATCCCGAACAGGAACCCGGCCGATCATCAGAACGCCCGCCACGACCAGCACGAGCGCCCCGCCGAGCACGGCGAAGCGGGCGCCGCTGAGGCCAGCAAGCTCGCCAAACAGAGCCGCTCCCCACATGAACGCGACGATGATGTTCAGGGGTGTCCACGAGCCCGCGGCGCGGGCGAGACCGATAGCCTCGGCCGCCCGGAACGCGGAGTAATTCCCCAACGTCCATACGATGCCCCCGGCCGCCGGCAGATAGAAGGTCCGCCATCCCCAGGCCAGCTGACCGCCCGCGACTACGAGGGCAGCCCCGGCGAACATAGCGTTGCCAGCCGTTACGTAGAGGATCCGCGTGCGCTGCGGCACGCCTGGCGCAGCCTGGGCCAGTGGTATCCAGGTTCCCCATGACACCACCGTGATCAGCGAAAGAAGTGCGATCACGCTCTGTATTATACTCGGTCTACGAGTAAAATAACTGGCGCGGTGGCGATGACGGACCGGAGGCGAGGCCTCGGCCGCTGTGGCTTGCCAGTGAACCTTCCGGCACTGCCGCGATGTGCCCGCTCAGCGGTTATCCCGTCCCGGATCGCCGGTCCGCCAGGCGCAGCTCGGCCCGCCCGCCAGCATGGCG
>Ga0335081_10013075_pt1 | contig 13427 bp, 11 predicted proteins | sample Lox_Sample_35_FD_206713 | JGI IMG/M metagenome (GOLD analysis project Ga0335081, IMG submission 206713) | Soil microbial communities from Loxahatchee National Wildlife Refuge, Florida, United States - Lox_Sample_3.5 | ecosystem: Environmental > Terrestrial > Soil > Wetlands | place: USA...
CGCGAGCGAGGCGGTGATGGGCCGAAGCTACGCCGGCGCGGGCGCGACCATCGGCCCGGCGATGACGTTCGGCTATATCGCGGCCCGGACCATGGCGGAGGCCTCCGGGGGGTGAGCCGGCAGCTGGCGCTCGCGCCGGCGCCGGGCTGTCATCAGGCCGAGCACGACCATGCCCGTCAGGCTCAAGCTCAGCAGCGTCGCCGCGACCGGGACCGGGCGCGGCGCCGGGGCGAGCTGGCTGAGCACCTTTACCGTCCCGGCGTCGGCCTTCCCGTTGGCCGGCAGGCCGTGCCGGGACTGGAATTCTTGGGTGGCGGCCAGCGTCTGCGGCCCGAATATCCCGTCGTGATAGATGCCCGCCCGCGGCGGATCGGCATTGAGCAGCCGCTGCAGCGCGGCCACGCACGGACCCTCCTGGGGGTAGGCGATCACGGCCGGGCACGTCCTGAAGCTGACATCATCGCCGTAGCGCGCTACCGCCTGATAGGCATAGGTACCGCTGTAAATCGTCACCAAGGGCACGAAAACAATTAATGTCCACCAGAATATCCTGAACGACCGGGTTGACATCCCGCATTACCCCCCAAGGCACGCCGGAACGGTTTCTTCCCGGGAGTTTACTCCGGTGCCCGGTGATTTACGGCGGCATAGCCGCGAATCAGGCCCGGGTGGCTTCGGTCCACGGACGGCCCCGGGTGGCCGCGACATCCACCAGCCGTTCCAGCCGCGGCAGCGCCACCGTGGTGAGGAACTCCTCGCGGTGCCGGCCGGCCAGGGCCACCGTTTCACGCCAAACCGAGCGGCCCGCGATGAAGCCCGAGGCGCCTCCTTCGTCGGCGGCGATCTCGATGATGTCGGTGAACTGGTCAAACGGCACGCCCGCGGACAGGACGGCCCACGGCCGGTGCAGGACCGCGGCCAGCCGGCGGCAGCCGGCCGGCGAACCGGGATACTCCAGCTTGAGCAGGTCGATGTCCAGGTCGTCGAGGGCCCGGGCCGCCTCGATGATGGCATCCTCGCGGGCCTGGCCCTTCAGGTCCTCACCCGGCCGCGCGTACACCAGGTTCTCGATGACCACCGGCACACCGGTGGCCCGGCCATCGCGGATGATCTCGTCGCAGACGGCGAGCCCCTCGGCGACCAGGTCCGGCTCACCCGGGCCTGGTCCCGTGGAGCCGGTGGAGGCCGGGCGGTCGGCGCGCAGCTGGAGGAAGAACTTGAGGGCATCGCCGCCCTGATCCAGGACCCACTGGGCGGTCAGGTCCGGGTCGCGGTGGGTACGCGGCTCGCCCTGGTAGCTGCGCCGCTCGGACGGTTCGGCGGCCACGAGCAGCCCGCACCCCGGGGCCAGCGCCTTCGCCGCGGTGATGGCCGGGACACCGTAGGTCGGGTCGGACAGCAGGCCGGAGGCGGCCGGGGTCAGCACGCGGGCGACGTCGGCCTTGGCCACGCGCAGGTCGTCGTCGGTCGCGTCGAGGCCCACCGCGGTGAACATGCGGCGCAGCGTGTTCCGCTGGTCCATGGCGATGATGGAGAACACGTGGTTGTCCGCCGCGATGTCGTCCAGGGTTCGGGCCTGGGTGGCGTATGTCATTGCGTTCCTTCCCGGATGAAGCCGGCCAGGTCCGTGCTGGCGAGGCCGGGGCCGACGGCGTACGAGGCGAGCAGGGCGGCCCCGGTGGCCCCCGGCTGGACTACGGGTGAGAAGCTCAGCGCGTCGATGACGGCGGACTTGGCAACGCGCACGCTGGCCATCTGCGTCCAGCCCCCGGCGGCCACGGCGCGCCGGTGCGGGCCGGCGATCTTCTCGATACCGGTGAGCAGGAGCCGGGCCTGGCTGGCCGTATAGCGCGCCGCGGCGGTCCAGATCGTGGCGGGCGAGGCGCCGTCCTGGATGCGCAGGACGACGTCGTCCTGGGTCCGGCCGTCGCCGCTGACCGACAGGCCGACGGGCAGGTCACCGACGCTCAGGCTGGCGTGGTCAAGCGCCGACCGGGCCGGCTCGGCCTCCGCGCCGAGCGCCGCCAGCACGCGGCGCAGCAGCAGCCCGCCGCTGATCCCGGCCAGGAGCAGGCTGGTATCTGGCAGCACGTGCCGGCCGAACGACCAGCCGGCCGTCACGACCTGCTGGCGCTCGGCCTCCGGCAGCGTGCCCGGGATGGAGCGGGCCAGCACGTCCGCGGTGCCGCTGGAGTTGAACAGCTCGTCCGCCCCGACCGCACCGACGCCGACGGCCGCCACCGGATGATCGTGCCCGGCCACCGTCAGGACGGCGCCGGCGGCGCAGGAGACGACACCGTCGTGCCGCAGGAACCCGGCCGGGCAGCCGGCCGGCCGTTCCTCGGGGAGAATCCGGGCGGGGAGCCCGGCCGCCGCCAGGGCCTGCGGCCAGAGGCGGCCGGTGCCCTGGTCGACCAGACCGGTCCGGGACGCCAGCGACGGCTCGCGCACCAGGTCGCCGCCCAGGGCGAAGACGATCCATTCCGGCACGCTCAGCCAGGTCGAGGCCGGCCCGGCCGGCCGGCCGCTGGCGCGCAGCCACAGCAGCTTGGCCAGGGTGGCCTGGCTCGACCACCGCAGGCCCGTGGTGCGCTCGAAGGCGGCGGCGAATCCGGGGTCCTCGCGGGCCAGTTGCTCGATCTCGTGGCGGCCGCGGTGATCGAACCAGGCGATCACCGGGGCGGCCGGCCGGCCGGCCGCGTCGAGCAGCACACCGCTCTCGGCCAGGCCGGTCACGCCGATGCCGCGCACCCGGACAGGGCCCCAGGCGGATTCAGCAGCCCGGACGGCGCTCCCGATCAGGTCCGCCGCCAGGCTGACGAGGCGGTTCGGGTGGATCTCGGTGTGGCCGCAGGCGTCCGTCTGCCATGGGGTGGCCTGCTCCGCGAACGGGCGGCAAGGCCGCCCGTTCGCGGAGCAGGCGACGGCCTTGGACGAGGTGGTGCCGATGTCGAGGCCCACGACGATGCTCGTGGTCATGGCCGTTGCTCCCCGGAGCCGCGTTCGATGAGCCTGGCCGGCACACCGATGCGCTGGACCGGAAGGCCCGGCTGGTCCAGGCGGGCCAGGAGCCGCGCCGCGGCCACCCGCCCGACCTCGCGACCGGGATGATCCACGACGGTGACGGCCGGACGGAGCGAATCGGCCATGGGAAAGTCACCGAACGAGACGAGGCCGATGTCCGTCCGCCCGGCCGAGTGCAGGGCCGGGACGACGCCCAGGGAAGCGCGTGTGGTGGCGCTCAGGATCGCGGTCGGCGGCCGGGAGCCGCCGAGCAGGGCCGACACCGCGTCAGCGGCGGCCCGGCTGGTCGGGCTTGTGGTGTTGACCAGGTTCTCGTCTGTTTCAACCTGGTGCCGGGCGAGGGCATCGCGGTAGCCGCGCAGGCGGGCGCCCGAGGTGGGGATGGCGGGCGTGTCGCCGATGTAGGCGATGCGCCGGTGGCCGTGGGCGATGAGATGAGCCACGGCGCCGAACGCCGCGCGGTGGTCGTCGATCTCGACCAGGTCGGCGGACAGGCCGGGGGCGGGCCGGTCGACGAGCACGACCGGGACGCGCGGGCCTCGCGGGCCTCGCGGGTCGAGCCAGGCATGGTCGTCCACGGTCGGGCAGAGCAGCAGCCCGGCCACCCGGCGCTGGATCATCCGCCCGATGGCATCGCGCTCCCAGGCGGGGTCCCGGCGGGTGCTGGTGACCAGCACGGACCGGCCGTGCCGCGACATCTCCAGCTCCACCGCGTCGATGACCTCGGCGAAGAACGGGTCGGAGATGGACTCCACCACGAACCCGATCGTGGTGTCCGTGCCCGCCCGCAGGGACCGGGCCATCGCGTCGGGCTCGAACCGCAGGTCGAGCATTGCCGCCTGGACGCGCTGCCGGGTGGCCGGCGCGACCCGCGGATCGTCGTTCAGGACCCGCGAGGCGGTACGCAGGCTCACCCCGGCCGCATTCGCGACGTCGAGGAGCCTGGTTGGGCCGCCGGCCGGGCGCTGCTCGAATTGGTGCTGTCCGGAAGGGTGCTGCTCGAACGGATGCTGCTCGAACGGGTGCTGTGCCATCGATGGCATAGCGTCATTGTGCCCTGCTTTGCCATCGATGGCAAGACCTCGGCAGGGTGGGGGCGGCGCGGGGTGGGGGCGGCGCGGGGTGTCGGCGGCGCGGGGTGTCGGCGGGCAGGCGCTGGAGTTCCGGTCGGGTACTAGAGCTCCAGTCAGGTGGCAGCAGGCCCTTAGCGTCGATCGTCGGGGGAAATTTATCCGCTTTGTCCGAGTTGCGACGTGGGCTTGGATGGTTGATCGGGGTTATGCGGTTGATTGGGGGTACCCCAGTCCCCCGGATCAACCTCAGAGCCCCGATCCACCACGATAAACGGAGCGAATCTTCCAGATGGGCGAATTGCGAGGGATCTGCGGTAGTCGTGATGCCGGGGAGGACAGGGTTACGCCAGTTGCCTCAGCAGCGCTTTAGCTGGCGGGCGAGGTCGAGGGCGGTGAGGAACGACGCGGGGTCGCGGATCATGTTCTCGTCGCGGGTTCCGGCGCGCCCGGGTCGGGCGCCGGACGAGCTGGTCCGGTGGCAGGTGCAGCCCGACCAGGGGGTTCGGCGTCCAGGGGGCGGGTGGTGGTGGGCTAGGCGGATGAGTCGGCCCGTTCGGTACTCAAGGGGGTGACCGGCTGTGCGCAGGTTCGCGCCGGCCGGCCTGGTCAGGGCCGGGCCAGCGCGGTGGCCGCGGTCGGGCTCAGTGGCAGCGACGGGAACAGCAGGGCCTGATAGGAGTGGTACAGGTCCGGCTTGCCTGACCAGGTGGAGGTGGCCGGCGTCATGTCCGGAGCCAGCTCCTGCCACCAGCCGCCGTGCTCGCGGTCCAGGAAGTAGAGGTCGATCTCGTCCCACCACCGGGCCGCGACGGCGGCGAAGCGGTCCTCGCCGGTGCGCCGGTGCAGCGCGTCGGCGGCGAGCACCGCCTCGCAGGCGACCCAGTGCATGCGGGCCGTCACCACCGGCTGGCCGGCGGCGTCGATGGTATAGATCAGGCCGGGGTGACCGTCCCGCTGCCAGGCGTCGGCGACGGCGGTGTCGAACAGCGCGGTCGCCGCCTCGAGCAGCCAGGCGGCGGGCTGGGTTGCCTCCAGCGTCAGCAGCAGCCGGGCCCACTCGAAGGAATGGCCGGGGGTGGTGCCGGGCGGGCGGAACGGGTCGTTCGGGCGGTCGGCGTTGTAGTCCTGGAGCGGCTGCCAGTTCTGGTCGAAGTGCTCGGGTATCCGCCAGCCATGGGCCCGGGCCTGCACGTTGACCAGGTAGCCGGCGATCGAGGCGGCCCTTTGGTGCCAGGCGGGGCGGCCGGTCACGTCGCCCGCCGCCAGGTACGCCTCCACCGAGTGCATGTTGCTGTTGGCGCCGCGATACGCCTCGGGCTCGGTGAATCCGGCGTTCCAGCTCTCCAGCGCGAGGCCTTCCGCGTCGGACCAGAAGTGCCGGTCGATGGCGGCCGTGGCGGCCTCCAGGGCGGCATCGGCCCCGGGGATGCCGGCCGCCATCGCGCTGGAGGCGGCCAGCAGGACGTGAGCGTGGGCGTAGTTCGCCTTGGCGGTGTCGAGGACGTTCCCGGCCGGGTCGAGGCCGGCGAACCAGCCGCCGTGCTCGACGTCGGCGTAGCGGCTGGCCAGGGCGTCCAGGCCGGAGGCGGCCAGGGCGCCGGCGCCGGCCACCCCGGCCAGGTGGGCCAGCGCGAACACGTACGTCATGCGCGCGTTGATGTACAGCGGGCGGGGCTGCGCCGGGTCGATGCGGCCGTCGGTGCCGAGCCACCCGAAGCCGCCGTCGGGCAGCGCGGCCGCCCGGCCGAACTCGATCAGCCGGCTGGCTTCGGCCTCACGCCACGGCCCTGTTCCCGGCTGGCCTGTTCCCGCCTGGCCTGTTCCCGCCTGGCCTGTTCCCGCCTGGCCTGTTCCCGGCTGGCCTGGCCCTGGTTCGGTCATGGTCTTCTCCCCTTCTCGCTCAGGCTCGCGGGGGCAGCTCGCCGGAGCCGCGCGGGATCAGCCGGACCGGGAGGACCGTCCGGCGGCGCCCCGGCGCGCCGGGGTCCTCGATGCGCTGCATGAGCCGCTCGACCGCGATGCGCCCCAGCCCGGCCGGGTCCTGGTCGATGACGGTGATCGCCGGGGACAGCGCCGCGGCCAGCGGCACGTCGCCGAACCCGACCACGGCGACGTCGGTGCGCCCCGCCTTGTGCAGGGCCAGGACGAGCGCCATCGTGCACGGGACGTTCGAGGAGAACACGGCCGTGGGGGCGTCCGGCTCGGCCAGGCGCCCGACCAGCTTGGCGGCGGATTCCTCGGGTGATCCGCCGGACGTGCAGACGAAGTCGGGGCGGTCGTCCAGGCCGGCCTCGGCCACGGCCTCCCGGTAGCCCTTCAGCCGGCGCCGGGTCGTCATGACCGGGGCGGAGATATCGAAGAAGGCCACTCGCCGGTGGCCGTGGGCCGCCAGGTGCAGGACGGCCTCGCGTGCGCCGGCCAGGTCGTCCTCGATCACGTAGACGCCGGAGAGCCCCCGCGGGGCCCGGTCCACGAACACGACCGGCGTCCGCTGCTGCCACGGGGCCAGGTAGGACTGGTCCGGGCTGACGGCGGCCACGATCAGGCCGCTGATCTGGCGCCGGAGCAGCGACTCCAGGGCCGACCGCTCGTGCTCGGCGCCCTGGCGGAGGCTGGTCACCACGACCGCCATCCCGCGTCCGCCCAGGTCCACCTCGATGCTGGCGGTCATCGCGGCGAAGAACGGATCGCCGATGTCGGGGATGGCCAGGCCCACCGCCGGGTCCGCGCCGACCCGGAAGCTGCGGGCCAGCATGTTCGGTACGTAGTTCAGCTTCTGCATGGCCCAGCGGACCCGGTCCCGGGTCTCCTCGGTGACATGAGGGTCATCGTTGAAGACCCGGGACACGGTCTTGGCGCTGACTCCGGCGACGCGGGCGACGTCGCGCATGGTGGTCATGGTGGATAATCTCCGCGTGCCGCCGGGGGGATCAGCAGAGGTGTGGGCGGGTCGTCAGCAGCTGGTCTTGTAGATCGCCGCCTGGCTCTGCGGCGACGTCAGGTTGGCCTGCGTGATGATGGTGAACTTGGTGCCGATCTTCGGGGTGGTCGGCTTGCCTGTCAGGGCCTTGTAGGCCTGGTCCACCGCGTTGGTCCCGATCACGTACGGCGACTGGGCGATGAGCGCCTGCACGGTGCCCTGCTTCAGCGCGGTGACCTCGTCCGGCTCGGCGTCGAACCCGACGATCTTGACCTTGCCGGACTTGCCGGCCTGGCGGACGCCGGTGGCGGCCCCCTCGGCGGAGAACAGGTTGGCCGCGAAGATCCCGACGATGCCGGGGTTCTTCTGCAGCGCCGCCAGCGTGACCTGGGCGGCCACGGACGCGCTGTCCTGGTCGAACTGCGTGCCCACGTACTTGAACTTGGGGTCGGCCTTGGCCGCGTTGGCGAAGCCCTGCTGGCGCTGGTCAGTGGTGCTGATGCCGGGCTTCACGTTGACGACGAGCACCTCGCCGCCGCCGGGCACCAGCTGCTGGATCGCCCTGAAGGCGTAGCCCCCGCCGGCCACGTTGTCCGAGGAGATCTGGGAGACCGCGCCGGACGGGTCGTTCAGCGTGGTGTCGACGAGGACGACCTTGATCCCCGCGGCCATGGCGGCGGCGATCGGGGGCCGGCTGGCCGACACATCGTTGGGGGCGATCAGGATCGCGTCGGGCTTGGCCGCGGTGACCGACTCGATGATCGGGTTCTGCAGCGTGGCGTCGAACTGCGTGGGCCCCTGGATGTTGACGGTGACGTTGCCGAGCTTCTTGGCCTCGGACTGGATGCCGCAGCCCATCGTGACGTAGAAGCCGTCACCGGCCACGCCCTGGATGAACGTCATCTTGTAGGACTTGCCGCTGGTCGAGCCGCCGGTGGCGGTGGAACCGCCGGCCGCGCTTGACGAGCTCGATGACGAGCACGCCGCCGCCGTGAGGGTCAGCAGCAAGATTGCCGTCGCCCCCGCGGCTGGTTTCGCCAAAGACCGCTTCATACCTGCTCCTTCGCGTGATTTCTGGGTTCGGCTGCCGGTCCTGCGATGGCAGCTTGTCCCCGCGGACCGGCATGTTCAGCTTCTGGCAACCTCTCCGACACATACGGGCCGATCTTGCAGCAGCTATGTCACCGATGTCAATACCATCCGGTCGATGATCTATAACACGCTTGAACAGGGCCTACAGGCAGCATGTATCGTTTTGATTCCAGCTATTGACATCGGTGACATGACAAGGGACCCTCTTGCTAAACATTGCGGCACGGTTACGGCCGGGTTGCGGCATCAGCGTTGGATTCGGCGGGTTGAAGATGCACAGCTGAGTCAGGGCCGCAGTCGATAAGGAGTGGTTCCATGAGCGTGGCGCTGGAAGCACGCGACATCACGAAGGTGTACGGTCACGTCCACGCGCTGGCGGGCGCCAACTTCGAGATCAAGGCCGGCGAGGTGACCGCGCTCATCGGGGACAACGGGGCCGGCAAGAGCACGCTGATCAAGATCTTGTCCGGGACCGAGACGCCGACATCGGGCGAGATCCTGGTCGAAGGCCAGCCGGTGACCATCGACGGCCCGCTCGCGGCGCGCCGCTACGGGATCGAGACCGTGTACCAGGACCTGGCCCTGGCCCCCCACCTCAACCCGGTGCAGAACATGTACCTGGGCCGCGAGATCATGCGGCCGGGCCTGCTGGGGCATCTGGGCTTCATGAACAACGCCGATATGCGCGTCGGCAGCCGGAAGGCCTTCGACGAGCTCGGCGCGACCGTGCGCAACTTCTCCGGCAGCATCGGCGCCATGTCCGGCGGCCAGAAACAGGCGGTTGCGGTCGCCCGCGCGGCCGCCTGGGCCAAGCGGGTCATCCTGCTCGACGAGCCCACGGCCGCGCTCGGCGTGGTGCAGACCAAGAGCGTCCTCGACCTGATCCGCCGGGTCCGCGACCGCGGGCTCGGCGTGGTGTTCATCAGCCACCAGATGCCGGCCGTGCTCCAGGTCGCCGACGACGTGCAGGTCATGCGGCTCGGCCGCCGGGTGGCCAGGTTCCGGGCGAAGGACACGACGATGGAGGAGCTGGTCGGGGCGATGACCGGCGCCCTGACCCAGGATGACAGGACGCAGGAAAACGGGATGCGGGAGAGCCAGTCATGACCGAGCAGACGACCGTGCCTCCCCCGGTTCCCGATGGCGCCGCGCCGGCCGGCGCGGCGCCGACCGAGGAAGAACCGACCGGCCGGCTCGCGCGGCTGGCCCGGCTGCAGGCGCTGCAGATCATCATCGTGCTGGCCGTGATCGTTGTCATCTTCTCGATCCTCAAGCCCAGCAGCTTCCTGACCGTGTTCAACATCCGCGGGATCGTGCAGAACACCGCGATCCTGGCGGTCCTGGCTGTCGGGATGACCTTCGTGATCATCACCGGCGGCATCGACCTGTCGATAGGCAGCGTGCTGGTCTTCAGCGGGGTCGTCGCCGACAAGGTGATGGCCAACGTCGGCGGCGGCCAGGGCTGGGGTTCGGCCATCATCGGCGCCCTGGTGGCCATCGGCTGCGGGCTCGCCTGGGGGCTGCTCAACGGGTTCCTGGTCGCGCGGGCCAAGGTCCCGCCGCTCATCGTCACCCTGGGCACCCTGGGGATGGCCCTCGGCCTGGCCGAGGTCATCACCGGCGGCGTGGACCTGCGCAACGTTCCGACGGTCATGGTCAACTCGGTCGGCTTCGGCAACATCGTCGGAGAGATACCGTGGCTGGCCGTCATCGCCGCGGTCGTCGTGCTGCTCGGGATCGTGCTGCTGCACCGGACCCGGTTCGGGCTGCATACCTACGCGATCGGCTCGAACCCCGAGGCGGGCCGGCGGGCCGGCGTCAACGTCCCCCGTCACCTGGTCATGATCTACGCCCTGTCCGGGCTGCTGGCCGGCTTCGGCGGATGGCTCAACCTGGCGTTCTTCCAGTCGACCACGATCGGCGGGCAGACCTCGACCAACCTGTCCGTGATCGCCGGCGTGGTCATCGGCGGCACCAGCCTGTTCGGCGGCTACGGGTCGATCCTCGGCAGCATCATCGGGGTGTTCATCCCGGCCACGCTGCAGAACGGGTTCGTGATCATCGGCATCCAGCCGTTCTGGCAGCAGGTCGTGGTCGGCGCCGTCCTCATCGCCGCCGTCTACGTCGACCAGCAGCGGCGCGCTGCCGCCCTGCGCGGCGGCAGCCCGAGGATGGCCGGCCTGCTGGGTCGCTGGATCGGCAGGCAGGGCGATCCGGCCCGGGAGTGAGCCGGGCCCGGTCCGTCCGGGTTCGCCCGGTCCCGTCCGCCGAAGGAGCAGCATGAAAGCCGTTGTCTACGATGCCCCGGGAAGCTTCGCGATCAGGGACATCCCGACACCGGATCCGGAGCCAGGGGAGGTCCGCGTCCGCGTCCGCCAGACCGGGATCTGCGGCACGGACCTGCACATCCACAACGGCAAGTTCTTCGCCGAGTTCCCGCTGACTCCCGGGCACGAGCTCATCGGGCCGGTGGACGCGCTGGGCGAGGGCACCGAGGGGTTCCGCGTCGGCGAGTACGTCTCGGTCAACCCGAACATGAACTGCGGGCACTGCGAGTACTGCCGGACCGGGCGCACCTTGCTCTGCGCCAACCTCAAGGGGCTCGGCACGAACTGGCCCGGCTCGTTCGCCGAATACGTCACGGTCCCGGCCAGCCTGGTCTTCTCGGTGGACGGCATCGATCCCGATATCTCCGTGTTCACCGAGCCCACGGCGTGCGCCATGCACGGCGTGGAGACGCTGAGCCCGCGGCCGGGGAGTTCGGCCCTGGTCTTCGGCGCCGGCCCGACCGGACTGCTGCTGGCCCAGCTCATCGCGCGCGGCGGCGCGGCCAGCGTGACCGTGGCGGCTTCGTCGGCGTTCAAGCTCAAGCGGGCCGAGGACCTGGGGCTCGACGCGACGTTCCTGATGGACCGCGCGGACCTGGCCGGCGACGCGGCCAAGCTGAAGGCGGCCTCGGGCGGCGGGTTCGACATCGTGGTCGACGCCACCGGGGCGGCGGCCGTGTCCGAGCAGTGCGTGCCGCTGACCCGCAGCGGCGGGACCGTGATGTTCTACGGCGTGACCGAACCCGAAGACCTCGTGCGGGTCAGCCCGTACGACGTGTTCCGGCGCGAGATCACGATCAAGGGGTCCTTCGCCGAGATCAACGCGTTCCCGGCCGCGATCGCGGCGCTGCGCGGCGGGCGGGCCCGGACCGACGGCCTCATCACGCACCGCTTCCCGCTCGACGACTACGCCGGCGCCCTGGATGCGCTGCGCGGTGACCGGACCGTGCACAAGATCATCATCGAGTGCTGGCAGCCGTAGGGCGGAGTGCTGGCCGGGATGAACGCGATCTCCACCCTGGGTCTTGACCTTGGCACCAGTTCGGCCAAGGCCGTCGTGACTGATACCGGGGGCAGGGTCCTGGCGCAGGCGTCGGCCGGCTACGCCGTGAACTCGGAGCAGGCCGGCTACGCCGAGAGCGACCCGGGCGACTGGTGGAGCGCGGTGCGGGCCTGCGCCCGCGAGGCCGTTGACGCCGCCGTCCGCGCGGGCAGCCGCGCGGGCGGCAGTACGGGCGGCGCGCGGCCGGCGGCGATCGGGCTTTCCGGGCAGATGCACGGCCTGGTGCTGACCTCAGCCGACGGCGAGGCGCTCCGGCCGGCCCTGCTGTGGGCCGACAGCCGGGCCACCGGGGCGCTGGCTGCCTACCGTCGCCTGGAGCCGGCCGCGCTGGCCCGGCTGGCCAACCCGCTGGCCCCCGGGATGACCGGGCCGCTGCTCATGTGGGTGGCCGAGCACGAACCGGGGACGTACCGGGACGCGCGCTGGGCGCTGGCACCCAAGGACTGGCTGCGGGGCCGCCTCACCGGCGAGATCCACGCCGAGCCCAGCGACGCATCCGCGAGCCTGCTCTACGACGTGCCCGGCGACCGCTGGGACCTCGACGTCGCCCGGGCGCTCGGCCTGGACGCCGCCCTGCTGGCACCCGTGCTGCCCTCGGCCGGCGCGCCGGCCGGGCACCTCACCGCCGCGGCAGCGGCCGAGCTGGGGCTGCCCGCGGGCATCCCGGTCGCGGCCGGGGCCGGGGACACGGCAGCGGCCGCCCTCGGCAGCGGCATCGGCCCGGGCGACGTCCAGCTGACCGTCGGCACCGGCGCGCAGGTCCTCCGGCCGATGGCCGCACCGGTCAGCCGGGCGGACGCCGGGGTCAACCTCTACCGGTCGGCGACGCCGGACGGCTGGTACCAGATGGGCGCCACCCTCAGCGCCGGGCTCAGCCTGAACTGGGTGCGCGAGGTCATGAACGCCAGCTGGGCGGAGCTGTACGCCAGCGCGGACCGCCCCGCCCGGCCGCACGACCCGATCTTCGTCCCGCACCTGTCGGGGGAACGGACACCGTACTGCGATCCGGCGCTGCGCGGGTCCTGGACCGCGCTGTCGCTGGCCGACGACCGGACGTCGCTGCTGCGGGGCGCGCTCGAGGGAACCGCGTTCGCGATCCGCGACGCGCTCGACGCCCTGCTGGGCGAGGACCGGCCGGCGCGCCCGCGGCCGGCGCGGCTGCGGCCGGCGCGGCTGCGGCTGGCCGGCGGGGGCACCCTGGCGGCGGGCTGGCGGCAGCTGCTCGCGGACGTGCTGGGGCTGCCGCTGTACGCCGTGGACGTGCCCGCCGCGTCCGGCCGGGGCGCGGCCCTGCTGGGCGCCCACGCCGCGGGCCTGCTGAGTTTCGACGACATCGCCGGACCGCTGGCTCCGCCGGCCGGCCTGGCGGCCGAGCCGGACCCGGCCATGACCGCCTTCCACGCGGAGCGTTACGCCAGGTTCCGGCATGTCGTCCCGGCCCTGCGATTGACCGGGGCCCGCGATTGACCGGGGAAGGAGCCGCATGACCACGGTGACCGGGAAGACGCTGGCCGAGCTGAACGTGCCGGTGCCTGGTTATGACCGCCGCCAGGTGACGACCGGGATCGTGCACATCGGCGTCGGCGGTTTCCACCGCTCGCACCAGGCCATGTACATCGACACGCTGATGAACCGCGGCGCGGCGATGGACTGGGGCATCTGCGGTATCGGGGTGCAGCCGGCCAACACCGCGATGCGCGACGCGCTGGCCGCCCAGGACGGCCTGTATACCCTGGTCCTGCGGCACAGCGACGGCACCTGGGAGCCCCGCGTGATCGGGTCGATCGTGGAGTACCTGTTCGCGCCGGACGATCCCGGGGCCGCGATCGAGAAGATGGCCGACCCGGCGACCAGGATCGTGTCGCTCACCGTCACCGAGGGCGGCTACAACCTCGACGCGGTCACCGGGGAGTTCGACGGGTCCGACC
>Ga0335081_10013076_pt1 | contig 13427 bp, 14 predicted proteins | sample Lox_Sample_35_FD_206713 | JGI IMG/M metagenome (GOLD analysis project Ga0335081, IMG submission 206713) | Soil microbial communities from Loxahatchee National Wildlife Refuge, Florida, United States - Lox_Sample_3.5 | ecosystem: Environmental > Terrestrial > Soil > Wetlands | place: USA...
GGACTGCGCGCCCCAGTCGGACCAGACCAGGTTCTCGGCCGTGATGTCGTCGGTGGCGCAGACCACCAGCACGACGTCCGGCCTCACCTGCGGGTTGCTGCCGCAGTAGCCCAGCGTCACCGGCGGTCCCGGCGGCGGAGCGGGTGCAGGGGCGTGACTGCATGCCACGAGCAGAAGCAGCGACAACAGCAACGTCGCCGCAATCGCGGTTTTCTTTCCTGCCGGCAATCTCATCGCGTGCTCGCCGCCGAACTCCTGATGCCGTCGTCGCTAAGGCCGGACTAACAAACGCGCACCCGGAATACGGTAACGGCATGATCACGATCAGGTCGCGCGACGGTTCGAGCCGGGACAGCCGCCCCGCCGCCCGGCACGCGCTGCCCGCCGGCGGCTGAGCCTCATCCCGTTCGGATGAGGCGGCGCGACGAGGCCGGGACGGATGCTTTCCGTGGTGCGCACGACCGCAGCGTTGGATCGGGAAATGGGGACTCGTGGTGAGTGATGATCTGACCGCGCTGGCCGCCGAGGCTTACATCTACGGCTTTGCGCTGGTCTTCGACTTGCAGATGGTCGGCGGCTTCACGCAGCAGGGCCTGGGAGCGACCCCGCCGGCCGCGTTCAACCACTTCAGCCATTCCCCGAAGCTGGCCGGGCCCGACGACCGGTTCGTACCGATCAACAACGACACGATCTACTCGATCGCGCCAGCCGACGTCAGCGGCGGCCCGGTGCTGCTGCGCGTGCCGGACGCGGCCGGGCGCTATTACGTGCTGCAGTTTGTCGACGCGTGGACCGACAACTTCGCCTACGTGGGCCGCCGGGCCACCGGGACGGCGGCCGGGTCCTTCCTGCTCGTGCCGGCGGGCTGGAAGGGAGATGCGCCGCCCGGGACCCGCGTCATCGAGTTCCCCACCACCGTGGGCACCATCGTCGGCCGGTGGGCTTGCGCAGGCCCGGACGACCTGCCCGCCGTCCGGGCCTTGCAGCGCGGGCTGTCCCTGGAACCGTACGGCACCCCGGCGGCCCTGACCGGCATCCCGGCTCCGGCGGCCGTCCCCGCCGAGCTCACGTTTTTCGAGCAGCTGCGGACCTGGATGCAGGCCTTCCCCCCAGCCGAGGCCGACCGCGCCTACCAGCAGCGATTCGCCCCGCTCGGCCTGCTCGAGCAGGCCTCGCCCTACGCGGACTGCCCGCCCGCACTGGCCGGGGCGCTGACGGCGGGCGCCGGCACCGCCAAGCAGGAGATCGAGACGACCCTGAGCAAGGGCGGCCTGGCCCCGGTCGTCAACGGCTGGACGCTCACCTACCACATATTCGACTACAACCTGGACCACCTGGGCCCGGGCACCGTCGATGACCCGGCCTGGAAGATACCCGACCGCGCCGCCAGCTACCTGGCCAGGACCCTGGCCGCCCGCGGGGGCCTGTGGGGCAACCACGGGTACGAGGCGGCCTACCCGATGACGTACACGGACGCCGACGGCGACCGGCTCGACGGCCGCAGCCGGTACACCCTCACCTTCACCCAGGACCCCCCGGTCGACGCGTTCTGGTCCATCACCATGTACGACCTGCCCGACTTCTACCTGGTCGCCAACCCGATCGACCGGTACTCCATCGGCGACCGCACCCCGGGCCTGCGCCGCGATGAGGACGGATCGCTCACCATCGTGATCCAGCACGAGCGGCCCGCCGACACCAGCAACTGGCTGCCCGCCCCGGCCGCGCCATTCCGGCCCATCATGCGCCTGTACCAGCCGCGGGCCGCCATCCTGGACGGCAGCTACCAGATCCCGCCCATCACCAAGGCGGCCAGCTGACTGCTCGGGGTAAGAGCAGGCTGAGCTCCCGGCCGCGGTCGATGGCATCGCACCGGCAGGAGACGCCCAGTTTCCTGTAGATGGCCCGGACCTGACTCTTGACGGTATTTTTTGACACGCCAAGTTCCTGGCCGATCTCGTGCAACGGCAGCGTTCCGCGCAGCAGCCGCAGCACGGCTGCCTCCCGTGCCGTCAGCGGCTCGGCTGGCCACATCGGCCGCTCCCCTGGTTCCGCCGGCCGCAGCCGCCGGTCCTGGCGGCCATGCCGGTCCGGGCGGCCGCCCGGAACCGGGGTCAGCGCCTTGATGGCGTGCTCGACCCTGCTCAGCTGCTTGATGGCTTCCTCGGTCCTGCTCAGGTCCGCGTCGCCGCCCTGGACGGCCAGGGCCTGGAGCGCTTCGGCCGCCTGTTTCTGGATCCGGGCGGTGGTCGCTATCAGCGCCGCCGTCGATGCCATGGTGGCCAGGAGATGCGTTTCCAGGCTGCCCCGGGGCGGCCCCTGGCGGGAACGGCTGCGTACATCACGGTTCTGGTCCAGCCGCACTACTGAAGCAGATCTCGTCATCGCGTCATGATCATGCGGGCAACCCGCGACCTGCCAGGGGCTTTAGTCCTGTGGTCGGCCGTTCTCAGGAGGCCTGCCGGGCGATGATCACGAGGTAGAGGCCGAACCAGCTCGATGCGACGGTGAGCACGGCGAGGAGGGGAATCAGGACCGAAGTCCGCAGCGGAGCCAGCAGCCGCGCGATCGGGAGGGCGAGCAAGAAGGCCGGAAGGATGAAGCGCGGCTTCGAGCTCATCCAGTTGGCGCTGGTCGTGAAGGCCATCAGGGCCACCACAACCGTGTAGGCGTGCAGGTAGACGGGGACGCGTTCGGTCAGGCTCCACGCCGTGAGCCCTAGGGCCGCCAGGAACGCCAGCACGACAAGCACCCGGGCCACCGTGGGCGCGTCCAGGAACGTGCGGCTGATAACCCGCACCGTGCTGGTTCCCCAGTCGAACGACATGTGGAAGACGTGCTTCTCGATCCAGAACCACCCGTCGAGCCTGCGTGTCACCACTGCGACGTACGCGAGGTAACCGAGCAGCCCCAGCGGCGCCAGCAGCAGTGCGGCGACGGGACGCCACCACACGGCGATCCGGTGCCGCGCCGGCCCGGCCTGGATCAGGGCGGTCAGCACCGCGACCGCGACCGCCGCGATAAGGGCCAGGGCGGTGCTTCGCACGGTCCCCGCCAGGGCGACCAGCGCCCCCGCGGTCAGCCAGCGCTGATAGAGCAGCGCGACCAGCGCCCATGCGGCCAGGGCGCAGAACAGCGCCTCGGCGTGCTCTCTGGACAAGACGACAGAACTGGGGGCCACCGCCCAGAGCGCCACCATGAGCAGGCTGATGCGCGGGTCAGCGGTCAGCTTGAGGCCCAGCGCGACCAGGCCCCACGCCGCGGCCAGGCCGGCCAGGACGGTTACGGCCAGGCCCGCCAGCGCGATGCTGGCTCCGGGGAGCCAGGCCAGGGAGTCGATGGCCGCCGGGTAGCCGGGCAGGAAGGAGAACACGCCGGCGTGGGCCAGCTGACCAGGTTGATACTGGTAGCCGTGGGCGGCAATGGTCCGGTAGTAACCGCCGTCACCCCCGGTAACCCACTGGGCTAGCGTCACGCCTCGCTGCCGGAAGGTTCCGTGGCGCAACAGGAACACGGTCACTACCAGGCTGAGCAGGCGGATGCCCGCGTAGATCACGACGCCGGCCACGGGCGGCGAGAATCGCGGAGGCGCCGGAACGGACCACCGCCTCGCGGCGGAATCCGGATCCGGCCGCCCTCTGGCCGCGGCAGCGTCGGTGTCTGACGTTATTCCAGGGAGTGACATTCGTTATCCAGGCCTAGTTGATCAGAATGCCGGGACGCGTAACCGGGCGCGGCCCAACGGCATGGCGGTGGGTCCAGCTGCCGACGGCGCTAGCGATGGTAACAGGTCTCAGACGATCAGGGAGATGCTGTTGGCGATGAGCCACAAGCCGATGATCAGGCTGCCCAGGACGATCGCCTGGTCGGTGTGACCATCTATCCAGGCCCGGAACCTGGCCAGGAACGCGTGGCTCCGGGCGGGCCTGAACACGGCGTAGATCAGCATGGCCAGGTATGAGGCCGAGGCCAGGACGCAGTACAGGAACAGCGCCAGAAAGCTCTCCCAGCTGGACAGCTTGGCCTCCACGACGGTGGCGGCGCCCGCGCCGATCAGGACCCAGGGCTGGAGCGCCGGGGCCAGGCCCATGGCGAACCACGGGGACATGTTGTCCACGTGCTCCTGCCACTTCGGCGGCGCCTTCGGCTTCTTGGGCTGTCTCATCCCCCGGCGATGCCGGATCGCGATCACGACGAGGACGACCCCGAGGGCGATCTTCCCGGCCAGCGCCGCGAGTGAGGGTACCGTTTCCGGCTTGGGAGGGTTATTGCCGGTAGCGAGCACCGAGATCGTGACCACGACGGCCAGGGATACCAGCCAGCCGAACGCGAACGCGGCGCCCTTCTGCACGCCCCGCTGCGAGGGCAGCACGACCAGGAATGCCGTGAGCGGCAGCGGGTCCAGGGCCACCGCCACCCCGATCAGGACAAGGTTCAGCACCATGGCCGTCCGCCCCGGCCGGGCCGACGGCGCCAGGGCGCAGGGTTGCCTCCGTGGCCTGCAGGTTTTCTGCATGTCGCTAGCATCCACGGCAGCCGGGTCCGGGTCATCGCCCTACAGGGGGTGGCTATGGCGGGACCCGATGAGGGTAGGTGACTGTCGTGGATCTTAACCAGGGGCTGGTGGACCTGGTGGCCGTGGCGCTGGTGGCCGCGCTCGCGCCGCTCGTGGTCGCCATCTTGCCGGGGCCGCGCATTCCGCAGGTTGTCATCTTCCTGGTCGGCGGCGTCCTGATCGGCCCGCACGGACTCGGCGTGGCCGAGACCTCCAACATCCAGCTGCTGGCCAATATCGGGCTGGGCTTCTTGTTCCTGCTGGCCGGTTACGAGCTGGATCCGGCGCTGCTGCGGCAACAGCCGGGCAAGCTGGCGGCCGGGGGCTGGCTGATCTCGGCCGTCCTCGCCGTGGTGGTGGCGGCGGGCCTGACCGCGGCCGGATACATCAAGGACTACGTCCCGGTCGGGCTGGCGCTGACCACGACGGCACTGGGCACGCTGCTGCCCATCCTGCGGGACAACGACATGCTCGCCGGCCGGTTCGGCCAGCACGTGTACGCCGCCGGCGCCGCCGGCGAGCTGTTTCCCGTCTTGATCATCGCGGTCTTCCTCACCCAGCGGGGCCATTTCGTGGCGCTGGCCTCGGTGGCCCTGGTCGGCGCGCTCGCCATCGCCCTGTCCGCGGTACCGTGGCTGACCAGGAGCGGCACGGTCCGCCGGGTCATCCGGGAGGGCCAGGACACGACCGGGCAGACCACGCTGCGCTGGGCCGTGGTCCTGCTGTTCCTGCTGCTCGCCATCGCCAGCCGGTTCGGCCTGGATGTCGTGCTCGGCGCCCTGCTGGCCGGGATCGTGCTGCGCGCCTGGACCCGCCGGTTCAACCTGGACACCGAGGGCCTGGAGCGCAAGTTCGACGCGGTCGGCTACGGGATCTTCATCCCGATCTTCTTCATCTCGTCGGGGATGACGCTCGACGTGAAGGCGATCAGCCAGGACCCGCTGCGCCTGCTCATCTTCTTCCTGCTGCTCCTGATCGTCCGCGGCCTGCCCTCGCTGCTGGTCTACCGCTCCGCCCTGGCGTCCAGGCAACGGGTGGAGATGACGTTCATCACCGCGACCACGCTGCCGTTGCTGATCGCCCTGGTGGAGATCGGCCAGCGGGATGGGGTCATGCTCCCCGCCACCGCCGCCGCCCTGGTGGGCGCGGGCGTGTTGTCGGTCCTGGTATTTCCTCTGGTCGCGGTAGGCCTGCACCGGTCGGCTCCGCTCACACCGGCGGATGCCGGGATCCCGGCGGAATCTGCCAGCGGAGCCAGCGCGAAGCCGGAGAGTGATCCGGTCGGCGAGCACAGTCAAGACGGCCAGAGCCCTGTCTGAGGATAGGCCGACGATCAGGAGGCGTGTGATGACGGATGCGGACGAGCAGGCGCCGAAGATCCTCGACGTGCCGATCGGCCTGAACGCCACCGGGATGCGGCAGGAGTTCGACAGCCTGGGCACGGTGGAGGTGCCCGCGGACCGCTACTGGGGGGCGCAGACCCAGCGCAGCCTCCAGCACTTCACCATCGGCCACGACCGGATGCCGAACGAGGTCTATCACGCCTACGGGTATGTGAAGAAGGCGGCGGCCGTCGTCAACACCCGGGCGGGCCGGCTGCCTGCCTGGAAGGGCGCGCTGATCGAGCGGGTCTGCGATGAGGTGATCGGCGGGGCGCTTGACGAGGAGTTCCCGCTGTACGTGTTCCAGACGGGCTCGGGGACCCAGTCGAACATGAACGTGAACGAGGTCATCTCCAACCGGTGTATCCAGCTGGCCGGCGGGACACTCGGCTCCCAGCAGCCGGTCCACCCCAACGATCACGTGAACATGGGGCAGTCGAGCAACGACACCTTTCCCACCGCGATGCACATCGCCGCCTACACGATGGCCACGACCAAGACGATCCCGGCGCTCAAGCGGCTCCGCGACGCGACCGAGCGCAACGCGAAAAAGTGGGCCGACGTGGTGAAGATCGGCCGGACCCACCTGGAGGACGCCACCCCGCTGACGGTCGGCCAGGAATGGTCCGGCTACACCGGAGCCCTCGATGACGCGATCGCCGAGGTCGAGCACGCCACCCGCGGCCTGCTGAAGCTGGCGATGGGGGGCACGGCGGTCGGAACCGGGCTGAACGCGCCGCCCGGGTTCGGGGAGGAAGTGGCGGCGGAAATCACGTCGATGACGGGCGCTCCGTTCGAGACCGCGGCCAACAAGTTCACCGCCCAAGGGACGCTGGATGCGATGGTGCGCGCCCACGGCGGACTGAAGGCGGCGGCGGTGAGCTTGTTCAAGATCGCCAACGACCTGCGCTGGCTCGGCTCCGGGCCGCGCACCGGGATCGGCGAGCTGATCTTCCCGGCCAACGAACCCGGATCCTCGATCATGCCAGGCAAGGTCAACCCGACCCAGGCCGAGGCGATGCTGATGGTCGCCATCGAGGTCATCGCCTCCGACGTGGCGGTGAGCATGGGCGGCGCGGAGGGCAACTTCGAGCTGAACACCTTCCGCCCGATCCTGATCAGCAACTACCTGCGCTCCGCGCTGGTCATGGCCGACATGTGCGACCACTTCCGCGAGTTCATGGTCGAGGGCACCAGGCTCAACCAGGCCAAGCTGAAGGAGAACATCGACCGGTCGGTGATGATGGTCACCGCGCTGTCGCCGGTCATCGGCTACGACAAGGCCGCGGCCATCTCCCACTACGCCATCGACCACGACCTGACCCTCAAGCAGGCCGCGCTGGCCAACGGCGTCACCGAGGAACTGTACGACCGGGTCGTCGACCCGATCGCGCTGACCCGCCCCGGGTCGGCCGATGTGCCCGCAGGACCGGGAAAAGGCTGACATGGGGTCCCCCCTGGGCGCGCAGGAAGAGCGCCACTCCGAGCCGGCCGGGCGGCCCTGATCGCGTCGGTCGGCGGCCAGCGGGGCTGGACCGACTGGGCCAATCCCGATCACCGGCTACGGCGGCTGCTGGCCGAGTTCATCGGCATGGCCGGGCTGGCCTTCGTCCTGTCCGGGGGCGCGGCCATCCTGGTCCGGTACGGCGGTCACCCCCGCTGCAGCCCTGGCAGACGGTGCTGGTGCTGTCGCTGGTCTCGGCGCTGTGGCTGGTGGTGGCCGCGCGGCAGGATGAATTCCTCGACGGCCTTGGCGAAACCCTCGTCATCGTTGGCGGCCGCCACGCAGGTGGCCTGCCGGGGTACAGGCCGTGCGCGCGGATCACGTCGATGACAGCCGGCCCGACATCCGCCGGGATAAGCCGCTCCTCGATGATGGTCATGTCCGGCTGCGCGATGACCCCGCCGTTGAAGGCGGCCATCGGCCCGCGCATCTCCAGCGGGTGGACCAGCATGCGCATGCCGCGCGGCGGACGCCCGCTGGTGATGGCGAACAGATACCGGGCGAGCGCCGCGCCGGCGGCACGTGTGCAGATCGGCCGCAACTCGGTGAACCTCGAGCCGTAAGACCCAGCGGGAGGAACACTCGTTCGGCCAACTCGTTTTCGTAGGATTTCCCGGTGGCGGCCTCGACCATCCAGATCGGGCAGTATGCCCATAGACCCTGCGGACGCAAGAGAGCGATCACCACCACGGATCAAGCGCCGAAGCCCGGCCTTTCAGGACTGGGAGGGCGGGGAGCAGTCAAGGAGTTGTACATGCCTGGCTACGTGTTCATGCATGCCGATGTCACCGATCCGGACGGCTACGAAGAGTTCAAGTCCCTGGCGTCAGCCGCCATCGCCGCTCACGGCGGCCGCTACCTGGTCCGGGGCGGGGCGATGCAGCCGCTCGAGGGTGAGTGGCGCTCGCGGGTCGTCCTGCTTGAATTTCCGAGCTACGCCGCCGCCCTGGCCTTCTACGACTCCGCTGCCTACCAGCGGGCTCGCCAGGTCCGCTTGCGTTCATCCGCGGCAAGTGTGCTCGCCATGGACGGCGTCTTCGACTCCTGACCGGCCCGCGCGCCGGTGACCCGTGAGAGCCCCGGCCTGCGCCGCGATCAGCCGCTGACGGACCGAACGAGGCGGGGTGCCCGCCTCGGCGCAGGTTTGGCGGGCACGGCTAGGCCTGTCTAGACGTTAGCTGGATGGTGTCGACTGAGCTGGCGGCGTGCGCCGGTGGTCATGAGGCGGCGAGGATGAATACGCTCGAGCGGCGCATGCGCGCCATGATCAACCCGTGGTCGACCGCGCTCACCAGGTGGTGGTGTCACTCGGCGGCCCGCTCCGCCCTGACCGGCTATGGGCGGCGCGCAGACGGGCGTCGGTGGCGGGACGCTGTTCGGCCCACGCCAGCCGACGCACCGGCCGATGGCACGCAGGCGGTACTGATCGAGCCGCTCACGCAGGCGGACATCGCCTCCGCCGTCGAGCTTGCCGTACGTGTCCTCCGGGTGACGCCTGGCGACCGCGGTGAGCAGTTCGCAACGGATATCACTGACGGCCTGCGCCAGATGTTTGTCGCCAAGGTCGACGGCCAAGTAGTCGGCTATGGCAGGGTCATCGAGCTGGCAGCCGATGAGGCGGGGCCGGAAACTCCGGCTGGCTGCTACCTCAGCGGCGTGCTGGTCGATCCGGCCTGGCGAGGCCGGGGTATCGCCACGGCGTTGACGCGCGCCCGCCTGCGCTGGGCCTTCGCTCATACCGACACAGTGTTCTATGTCGCTGGAGCGGACAATCCCGCATCGCTTCATCTGCACGCGGCTCTCGGTTTTCAGGACGTCAAGTGCTTCGAGAGCGAACGGTCCGCAGCTGGCGTCGACGTGCTGTCGCAGCTGGTGAGGAATACCGGCGGACAGGTCGGCGTCGCCCGGACTGGTGGAATGGGACCGGCCGCTGCGGGAGCCGCTCCAGTGTTAAGCGGCCGCCCGCCCGGCGCCACGATCGTCCCGTACGGCCCCGCCAGCCACGCCGACCCCGGGCTTGCTGGCCCGGATCCGCGCCGGCGGCCGCCCGGAAACGACATCGATGTCCCATTGATGTCGTCCTGGCAGCATCGATGGTCCATCGATGTCGTCTGGGCGGATCCCCGGGGGCGCCGGGCTGAGGCTGGAGGTGCGCCACGAGGCTGACGTAGATGACGAGCACCTTGGCGCCCTGATCCTCGGCCCGGCCGGGCGACCTGCGCATATGTGCGCTGGCATCAATATCGATCGCCGCCAGCACGGGCGCGTATTACCGTTCGTTACAGGTAACACGCGATGACCGGTCACTCACGGAGGATGGCATGGAAGATGCGGTGACCGAACGTGCCGAGCAGCAGGTCAGGTCGGCCTTCCCCGACGGCGCGATCGCGCGGGTGCAGGTACTGCGACACGGCGATGATCCGGAGGTCGAGCCGGGGCAGGCGGCGATGCGCGTCTTCTTCGACTGGCCGGGCCGGCCGGAAGGCGGGAAAGCCGACCCTAAGACCGTCCACGCGTTCGTGGTCGCCAACAGCGCGGCGCTGGACGCGCTACGCGATGAGCTGCCCGGCGTCATCCGGTGGGTCGAGTTCCGCCCGGAAAGCCCGGCCGGGACGGCCGGCCCTCATGGCCTGGCCTACCGGATCACAGACCGCGGACGGCAGGCGGCGGCCGCGGATGACTTCACTCCCGTGATGACCCGGCTCGGGCCTGCGGACCTGGCGACCTTGGACGGCCTGATCACCGCGGGCATCGTGAATAGCCGCGCCGAGGGCGTGCGCTGGGCGATAGGCCGTCTCCGCGAACACCCGGCCTGACCCGCTCATCACGATCATGATCCCGAACGGCCCCGGTGCCCGCCCCGGCGCCCCGTCCTGTCCGCGCCGGGCAGGCCCCCCTGCCGCTCCGCTGATCCTGGCCGGCACGACCTATGGTATTGGCATCGGGAATGGCCCAGGATGAGGGCGAGAAGGGCGGCGCGGAGCATGTTCGAGCGGTTTACCGAGCGGTCTCGCCGGGTTGTGGTGCTGGCGCAGGAAGAAGCCAGGATCCTGAACCATAACTACATCGGCACCGAGCACATCCTGCTCGGCCTCATCCACGAGGGCGCGGGTGTCGCGGCCACGGCCCTGGAGTCGCTGGGGATCAGCCTGGACGCGGTGCGGCACGAGGTCGAGGAGATCATCGGCCAGGGCCAGCAGGCGCCGTCCGGGCATATCCCGTTCACGCCCCGGGCCAAGAAGGTGCTCGAGCTTTCGCTGCGCGAGGCGCTCCAGCTCGGCCAGGAGTACATCGGCACCGAGCACATCCTGCTCGGCCTCATCCGCGAGGGCGACGGCGTGGCCGCGCAGGTGCTGGTGAAGCTGGGCGCCGACCTGAACCGGGTACGTGAGCGGGTGATCCAGCTGGCGGCCGGCCGGGCTGGCGAGGACGTGACCGGCCCGGGTTCCCCGCGGCCCGACGTGGCTCCGGCGCGGCCCGGCTCGCTGGACCGCCGGCTGGCCGCGATCGAGCGCTGGGTAGGCCTGCGGCCTGACCTGGACGACCTGGACCAGGAGATCGCGCGGGTGCGCCGGGAGAAGGAAGCCGCGATCGGCAGGCAGGATTTCGAGGACTCCGCCGCGCTGCGCGACCAGGAGAGGCAGCTGCTGGCGGCCCGGGCCGGCCGGGATAAGGAGTGGACCGCGGCCGCTGCTGGCCGCGTGCCGCTGGCCCAGGAGTTGGACCGGGTAAAGGCCGAGCTGGAGAGGCTGCAGGCCGTCTTGCGCGAGCACGGCATCGCACCGGGTGACGACGCAGCCTAGGCGCCCGCCCGGTGGCATCCGCGGCCGCGTGCCGCACCGTCTCAGCCGACCAGCAGCACGAGCTTCCCGCGCACGTGACCGTCCTCGCTGACGCGGTGCGCCGCCGCGATCTCGGCGAGCGGGAAGGTCTGCGCGACCGGGAGGGAGAAGCGACCGGACTCGATCAGCTCGCCGATCTCGGCGGCGAAGCCAAGCGACGGCGGGATCGGCGCGTAGTGGGAGAGCAGCGCCAGCTCGGCCGCGCCCGCGCCGTCGTCGGAGAAGCCGAACACCCGATCGCCGACGGTGACGTCCGTGACGCCCTCACCGACCTCGTTGACGACGCCCGCCACCTCGCGGCCCGTCGTCTGCGGGAGCTCCCCGCCCACCAGGCCCCTGCGCAGCTTCCAGTCGGATTGACGCCGGCCGCGTGCACCGCGACCCGGATCTGGCCGGGCCCCGCGTGCGGATCCGGAAGATCCACGATCTTGAGGACCTCCGGGCCCCCGAACTGGCTGTAGCGGACTGCCTTCATCGTTCGCTCCGATCCCGGCCCCGGGGTGTCGCTTGCTCCGCGCTCGACAGCATGCCAGCTCAGCGCGCGGAGCCCGCGCTCAGCGCCACGTCCGTCCAGGTGGACAGGGCCGGGGAGCGCATCATCACCGACGGGCCGTTCGCCGAGACGCGCGAGTACCTCGGCGGCTAACGGGTTCAGGTCTCGATCGTGGCGACGTTCTGCACCGTCGGCGGCGGACCGGCCGTTGGGTCGGCGCCGTGAAGATCGGGGATCACGTGGGTGGCGATGTACCGCTCGTGCTCGGATTGCGGGTTCCGCACCAGGTCAGCCAGCAGCTCGGGCGCGTGGTCCTGCTCGACGCCTTCCCAGATCAGTACCATCAGGTCCCCGGCCGGGCTGGCCTGATGGCGGATGTGCTCCCGCTTGATGCCCAGCCGCCGCATCATATGCCGGTGGGCATCGGCCTGGTCCCCGCTGGCGATGCTGTCGACCCACGCCCGCCACTCATCCGGCATTGCCACCGGGAACACGGTTACCGCAAAGGTCTCGATGTCTGCTCCCCCCCAAGCACGACCGAGGGTAGATTTTCCCACGCTGGTCGTCCGCTGTCCATCGGGTCCAGCCCCGCCGGCCTTGCTTTTCAGGCCGGACATGTCCCCGGCAGCCGACGCTTACCAGCTGCCATGACTCCTCACTCCCTGACCGTGCACTCCCTTCCGCCATGCCGCCACAATCGGATAAATTGCGCCCGTGGTGGCTCTTCGCGCCGTGTGCGTGTTCTGCGGGTCTTCGGCCCCCGCTGATCCCCGCTACCGGGATGCTGCCTGTGCCCTTGGGGCGCTGGTAGCCCGCAGGGGCATCGATCTGGTCTACGGGGGTGGCAGCGTGGGGCTCATGGGTGAGCTGGCCGATGCCGCTCTGGGTTACGGCGGCCGGGTCATCGGGGTAATCCCGGCGGGCCTGTTTGCCCGTGAAGCTGGCCACCCGGGCCTGACCGAGCTGCACGAGGTCGCCTCGATGCACGAACGGAAGCAGCTCATGTACGACCTGTCCGATGCCTTCATCGCCCTCCCCGGCGGGCTAGGCACGCTGGAGGAACTCGCTGAGGTCGCCACCTGGTCACAGCTAGGGCTGCACAGCAAGCCGGTCGTCTTGCTCGACGTCGACGGATTCTGGGGACCCCTGGTCACCCAGCTCGACCGGATGGCCGGCACCGGGCTTCTCAAGCCAGCCGGCCGAGATCTCATCCAGCGAACTCGATCCCCCGAAGAAGCCCTCGGCGTCCTCGCGGCCGCCAAGCCAGTACCTTCGCAGAAGTGGGTTACCGCAGAAGAGCGGTAGCCGCCCCATCGGGCCGACGGGTGAGGCCGAACGACCCCTGCGCTCGGTACGTGGGCGGCGGGAGGGTTACCGTGGCCGACCAGCCAAGGCTGCCGGTGACGGTGAGGCTGCAGGAGGCTTCGCCGCATCCGGAATGTCGGCGCTGGCGGGCAGACTAACTACCACCTGGCCTGGCATCGTTCGACCCGGCCGCGACCGATGGGAGATGCAGTGCGAGCGAAGATCTTCTTCATCACTCTGGCCGTAGACGATCTCGGCCGGTCGGTCGCCTTCTACCGTGACGGCTTGGGCTGGCCGACCGAGGGCATAGTCGGGCAGGAGTTCCACGACGAGATCACTGGCGCTG
>Ga0335081_10013077_pt1 | contig 13426 bp, 21 predicted proteins | sample Lox_Sample_35_FD_206713 | JGI IMG/M metagenome (GOLD analysis project Ga0335081, IMG submission 206713) | Soil microbial communities from Loxahatchee National Wildlife Refuge, Florida, United States - Lox_Sample_3.5 | ecosystem: Environmental > Terrestrial > Soil > Wetlands | place: USA...
ATTTGCCACCGTTGGACGACCCGACAATTACCTTTCTACAGGAGATCCTGTGCAAGATGAGTACTTTTCTCCATGTTGACTTGTCTCATGTTAGCGATCGCCGCGTATCTCTCGCGACCGAGATATCTTCGAGCAGTCTGTCTTCTCTCCCTGTATCTCACCGCCAATAACGGAATTTCTCCCCATTCTGCTTGTAGTTCAATTTATGGTGTATTCTAATGAAGACCCCATACTGCATATTGGTGCCAGTATGATCGCCACAGCCACGACGGAGGAAAGCATGTTCTTGGGATTTGCCTATGGTCGCCTTGCAATTCGAATAATAGAAAGTCACATCTCCGCCCCGGAAGTTGCTTGCTGCGTCTATGGTTTCTTCGCCTCACATATTCTCGTGTGGCATCGTCCGCTCGTGGATACTCAAAGATATTTCCTCGCAGCGATCAACAAGGGCCTCGAAACCTACGATACAATGTGGACTTCCATGGCCGTCATCGATCGTGCGGTCTTCGGTTTCTTTGGCGGCGAATCGTTGGATTTGGTTCTTGCAAAACTCGAAGAAGCCGTCCCCTTAGTCAAACGGGACGCAGGACGGCATTGGCTTGCAATGCCAGCAAAGGTGATTTATCACCTTAGGGGGATGGAAGTCAAGGAGGAATTCGGGGGTAGTGCCAATTTCGATCCGGACATAGCTTTGTTGAAGGCGCAGGAGTATCGGGCTCATACGCATTTATTTCGACACCATTTCTATCAGATGCTGTTGGCGACCTTCACTGGACAGACGGATGTAGGTCTTTCTCATGCAAAGGCCTGTGAAATTTATCGTACTTCGGCAGGAGGCTCATTTTTCTCCGGAATGTACGTCTTCTACTCTGCTGTTCTCTTTCTCGATAATCAGGACACCTTGGTGCAGTCGGAACAAACTCTCCTTCGTCAGAAAATGGATCTCCTTCTCCTGTGGAGTAAAACATGTCCGTCCACTTTCGAACACAAATACAAGTTCTTACGAGCGATGCAAGCTAGGAAAGGTTTGGACCCTTTGAATGTTCTCGACGCTTTCGATGAGGCCATTTTCCTCGCGCTTGAAAGTGGTATGCTTCACGATGCGGCCTTATTTGCCGAACAATGTTCTCGATGGCTCGCAAGCTCAAGTCCCAATCGAAGTTGGCAGTACCAGGATTTTGCGAGGCGACATTACGATTTTTGGGGTGCGTCGGCCAAGGTTAAAGAGTTGACGGAACTCATCGCCATTCGACGAGCAAGTTTTGGTCTTCGTGGATTCTGTAACTCCCTCCGGATGTTAAAGTTGACGGTAGCAATCTTACCGAGTCCGAGCCCGAAGGAGGAATCCAGAGATCCATTCATCCATCGACGTCTTTCGGATGATCCAGTGGGCAACTCAACTCGTTCTCCGCTACGCCTTCGCTCGACCCCAGGATATAATTTCAATGAAATTTATGTTCGTCCCTCTCTTGGCCGCGGGAATTCAACGACATCCATCCACAGTTCCTCAACGGATGAGGAATCGCGACGGAAAGCGTCAGGATTGACATCAACTTGGTCGCCCCGAGATTCAGATATCGGCTCCGAGTTGGATTTACAGTCTGTCATGCGCGCCAGTTTGGCCATTCAAGAGGATGCCCAGGTGCAGAATATTATTCTGAAGCTGGTTCGGATTATTATGCAGACGGCTGGAGCGAATTATGGCGTTGTCATGCTGCGAGAACAGAATTCGGAGAAAAAGATGTTGCACGTTGAAGTAATTGGAGAAGGGAATAAAGTCAGTCTTGTGGATCACAAACCACTTCATTTGCAGGCAGATGTCGTTCCTGCAAGGCTTTGCGAGTATGGTCTCTTTCGACAGAAGCTGACACAGGCTTAGGACCGTTGCAAGATTGGGAGAGCCCATTATTCGGAATGGGGAGACTCCTGCCAGCAACTTTCGATTTGATTCCATCTATGGCAAAGATCCATATTTCCGGGGCAAAAGCCCAGCTTCCGTCCTCTGCATGCCAATATCTAATATTGGAGTTCTGTATCTTGAAAATTTCCATGTCCTCCAAGCATTCCCGCCGAAACGACTTGAGGTGCTAAAATTGCTTTGTGCCCAAGCAGCTATCACAATTGACAAGGCTCAGATGTACCGAAGTATGGAGAAGGCTAAGCAAGCCGCCGAGACTGCGACGTTGATGAAGAGCACTTGTACGTCCTATTCTATTCTTTTTAATTTCAGTTTTGGCAAATATGAGCCATGAGATCCGGACACCGTTCAACGCCGTGATCGCCTGCAGCGTCTTTCTCTTGGACACCGAATTGACTCCCAAGCAAAAGGAATATTGTGAGACGATTCATACGAGTGCCACAGAGCTCTTACGAATCATTGATGACATCCTTGGTATCACTCTGATTGGAGGTTTACTAACGAGATTTCTCCAAAATCGAACATGGTCGAATGGAATTGGAAGTGCGCCCATTTTCACTTCGAGACAGCGTAGAAACTGCGCTTGGTGTTGTGGCCTATCCTGCAGCAGCAAAAAATCTCGATCTCGTGTACGATAATCAGCACCATGACTTTCCAGATAAATTCCTTGGCGATGTCACTCGGTTCAGACAGATCCTACTCAAGTGCGTATAATTTTTGCTGTCGCTGACTGTAGTTTGTTGGGCAATGCTGTTAAGTTTACGGAGACTGGTTACATCTTGGTCAAATCTCAAGTTGAGGAGCAACCGCGTAATGATAGTGGGAGGTATTTTAAAGTTTTGATGACGGTTCAGGACACTGTATGTGCCCTTAACAATTAATCTCTAATGCCAGGGGATGGGGATCTCACAAGATAAATTCGAACTGTAACCAGAATCCCCGACCACACTCACATTAGATTGTTCCGGGCTTTCTCTCAGTTGGATAATTCGAACAAGCGCAGTTATGGTGGGACCGGACTTGGTCTTGCCATATGTGAAAAGGTAACATCTCATTGAAATGAGCCTAATTATAGCTTGTAACTTTGATGGGCGGCAAGATCTGGGTCGAATCTGAGGAAGGAAAAGGCACCCGGTTCCATTTCACAATGTTCTTGAATACACTAGAGGACCAAGGCCCAGATCCCTCAATTCCGAAGTTTGTCGACGATGCACCTTCCGAGCGCAGACAATGCCTAGTTATCGAACATTCACCCATCGTTCGCAAACTGCTTGCTCGCGACATCGGCGCACTCGGTTTGCACGATACAGCTGTTGCATCGATTGCGGAGGCGCAGACTTGTTTCCAATTGAAGTCATATTCGATTGTTATCATTGACGGAACACTTTCAGAAGCGGATCAATTCGTCGAGAACCTTGGGACAACTGCGCCGGATGCACGGATCATTGTTACCTCTGTTCTGGGCACTGCTTCCGATTTAGATGGACCGAATGTTGTCACAACGATTGTCAAACCAATCCGCCGGTGGAGATTAATGAAGGCCCTCGAAACCGGTCTCAGTCAGTCGCCACTGAGAAAGAGTGTGGTTGATCTGTGTGGTCTCCACAAGGATACCAAACGCCACACTTTGGCTAGTCTGGGTTTCCGTCATCCGCTGCGAATTTTGGTGATGTCCTTGTTCCTCCCGGTCTAACGTATAGCTTGCCGAAGACAATCCTGTCAATACCAAAGTTGCCCTGCAACATCTGAAACGCATGGGATATACTGCTGATCATGCCAAAGATGGCCTCGAGGTTCTTGAGCTATGCGAACGAGCCGCCCTTGCGGATTCCCTTTACGATGTCATTCTTCTCGATATTCAGATGCCAAATATGGATGTATATCTTCTCACTTGGCTTCTCTCATGGCAGGGATACGAAGCAATGCGAATTCTGAAGCAAAAATATCCAGACAATATACCAGCGATTGTCGCCTTGACGGCTAACGCGACACAAGCAGATAAAGAGAGATCATTGGAAGCCGGGATGGAAGGGCATATTTCCAAGCCAATACTGCCAGATATGCTTGCAGAAGTTTTGGGATCGATTAAACCGAAGCGATCGACCTAAAAATGTATCGTGAATATCAGCATGTAATTTTTTCATTCATGACAATTTATGAGGATGGATGGCGGGTTCCAATATCCACTTAGAAGAATATATACAGTACATACTCGATCAAGATGCAAATTTGTAACCAAAACTAAGACAAAGGAGGTTGTGAGATAAGTTGTAGATTAAGATGAAATTGTTTTCTGCTGCCGGCCCCAAGTTGAAAACACTCGCAACTCGAACAGGATTCTGTGGGCCAAATCCAATTTGATTGCAAAATGCTATACTAAACACCTATACATCCTCCCCAGGTACCCCGAAAGCACATTGGCGCTTGTCTGTTCGAAGGAAATTTCCAGGTTTCCCACAAATTTGAGGGGGTTTAATCTTGTTTTTCGGCGTCCTCATCCAAATTTTCCACCAAGTTGGGGACATCGTCGTCATCGTCATCGGGTTTATCGGCACCCTCGGGTCCTTGCTTTTGTTGGAGTGATTCAGCGAGTTGACGTAGAGTCGCAAGGGAATCAGCGCCGAGTTGATTTAGGATACCGGGAACGAGTTCAGTGAGTTCCTTCTCTTCGCCGTGACCGTAAATGGCAAATGTATTGGCAGGTACAGATGCATGAACTAAGCAAAATCCGTATCAGCATCAAATCATCAATGAATTAGATTAGCGGGAAATTTACCCTTCGGAGCGGTGAAATGGATGACTTGGCCATCTTCTTTAAACATGTTGACCTCTTCAATTGTTTGAATGGGCTGAACATTCAACTTCTTCAAGGTACTTTGCAATTTCTTGTCATCCGCACCGGTGCTCTTGTGTGCTTTTTTGACCTTTCGACGTGGGGTTCCTTTTCCGCCGATTCGGACGGCTGCGGCCTGAGCCTGAAGCCTTGCGAGCCTAGCTTGGTCCATGATTCTGCTGAACTAGACATTGTTAGACAAAGCCCGTGGTGATGAGGAGATACTTCGACGGATGATGCGAATTGGAGATGAAGCGCTGTGGGTAGAAAGGTTGAGGGGAGGTTGCGTAAGTGTCAATGTGGAGGACCCTGGTGAAGGCCTTACGCTGCCCTTGCGTGACTGTCAATTCCGATTACAACTGATCGAGCAGATCACGTGTACAAACCCGGATCTTCAGTTTCCTCTAGAGAACGTACGGAATGATACTTGTTCTATCCCCTACCTTTTCTCCAAACCTCTCCTTGTACCACAACAAATGAGATCTTGCCCTTGGCGCTAAATTGCAGATTGTCCAGAAAACAAACGCCCAAGCAGACTCCCTTCCTTGCAGAAGCGCGAAACCAGTCCATTCCGCAATTTCCGACGCATAATTCGGAGACACAATGTACTTGTAGAGTCCCCAGTCCGGTAAGATGTATTGTCCTCCGGCCTTTTGACGCGCATCCTGAAGTTGATAGTCCATTTGAATGTTGGTGACCATCCCCGAGACGAAGAGAGCTAGACCGGCGAGGGTTTTGATGGAAAGTTCGAACGCTTGGGTATTCAGGTCAGCAAGATCATATCCGATCCAGCCCGCGTTGATAGCATTAAACACCGCTGAAAAGAGGACGATATCGAGTCGAGATTGTTTTACTGAAGGCGATCTGATGACGGAATAAAATGAGCGATTGAAATAATGAGCAAGCCAGAAGAAGAAGAGGATGCGACCAGTCGAGAGTACGGGCCCGTGGGTCTTGAATGTATTAAACATGAGAACCATCGTCGCCGGCGAAACCATTTCCATGATCATCCAGCCTGCCTTACCGTTGACGGTCGGGACAAAGGAACTGGGGACAAAGTGACGACCGTAGCTGGCCTTGATCTTCTGACTTGCGAGAATGCTAAACGCGAGGATTCCGAGGCCGTACCAGCCGGCCTTGAGTTGCGCTGAATACGGGAGGAAATATCTTTCAACCGTTTGTCTCACAAAGACGCGTAGATTCTCCATTCTGGTGAGACGACAGAGGAGGAGAGGTTGTGCTGTGCGGGCCGGGCTTTTCAAAAAGTATCCCGGCGCAAAGCAGATCACATGTACGTCACAGGGAAAACCAAAACAAATTAAAAGGCGGCGCGAAGGAAGACCGTAATTGTCTTGACATCACGAGGTTGAAAACCCCGGTGTCCCGGACTCCCGGATATCATTGTGATCCAAACAGCCAAACCCCGGATTTCGACGTCGTTTCCCTGTCTCCAGAACGTCATGGCCTTGCGTACGGGCTGTGTGTCGTATCTGCTCGCCGCCGCACTCCACTTTCTCCTAATCCACCTCATTTCAGCCCAGTCATTCACATCGAGTCCGTCCGCCAATTCGACGGCAACTCCGACGACCTCCGGCAACATACCTCAGATCACGGGAATCAACGGATCATTGCCGCTATGTGCAATCGTATCACCCCCTATTTACAGGACCCATGTAATCTGGGTTAGTTATCATGTCGACAGGTTCTGACAGAGAGTAATGTGGAATGTCCGAATGTTACGGTCAAATGTTTATGTTCTAGTACGAACTTTCAAGCGGATGCGGCACATTGTATTAAGACAAGTTGTACGACCCAGGAGGATCAACAAAATGCATACAATTTTGGTGTTCAAGTATGTGATCAGGTTGGCATTACGTTGCCTTCTTTCAGTGCTATTGGACAGTCTAGTATAGGTGCCGTGATTAAATTGGGATCTCGAGTTTCTATCGGCATAAGAATCGCCGCGGCTCTCTTTGTGGGAGGGCTATTATAGAGCCAATAACAATGTTGAGCTGTAAAATGATTCGTCCCAGCGAATGAGCAGAAGATAAAGGCCGAATACATGAAACCAATCTCAATATAAGAAAGACAGCGGATCCTGACCCTAGCATACCTAACATACCTTGATAACGACGAGGACCTGGGTGAGGTCTGCCAAAACGCCCAAGTTATATAAAGAGTGTGAATTCTCGATCTTTACTCGTCGGTAACAGCGATTGACACCGGCAGAAAGCGGGTGATTGGCGGTAAAGCTGAGGGAAGTATCCATTTCTTCTCGATATAGAATCGTGCCACATGATGCAATTATAATTCTTAAGAACTAATTCGGTGAAAGATGTTGATACAAGGATTGTTTTCCGGTAAGATTTATATCGGGTTCATGCTGACGTGTTTTTACGTCCGACGTCAAGGTGGCCGGTCTGAAAGATGGGTCGATGTGGTTTTCGATGACAAGAGTTTTGTAACGGACATGACCCCAAAGATATATAAATGTCTGGGTTTAGCGTCGGCCTCGGCACCAGTGTTCCAAAAGAAACCCATAAGGAGGAACAAGGGAGTGAAGAGATCGCCGAAACGAGTATTCTTGCATTCGCGATATTAGGGAGATCCGAGTTCGTGAATTCAATTCCGAATCTCGAATTATCCATCCCAAGATAAGCGCATACGTTGGCCGGAGCGGTGAATGATTAATGAATGGACCATGTGCTGCCACCATGAACAGGAATGATATCACTCGATCAGTCCCGTATCCACTGGTGAGCTTGACCCTGTAAAATGTGCAGTTCTTCAGGGACAATGGATGGATCATGCATGATGATGGCTGGCGATGTATTCATTCATCGCTGGCGGAACCGACGAGATTTACTGTCCGAGGCCGCTGGCGCGGTTGAGCTTTTGGGCCAATCAGCTTGATGAAGGGACCCACGGTTTTCCATGACTTGCAAGATGGGTAGGGCTCAGCTTCGGAAACATACAGACACTAAAAGAGAGTTAGTCAAGCTCAAAAGGCGGGCACCTTCGCTTTCCGTTTCCTACCGAAGGCCGCGGAGCGCTTCAGCCAATAAGCTTTGCCAGCAATGGCTAACATTCATGGCACTTTTCACGTATTACGTTAGTTATTCGCGCCAGCGCAAATAAGTCCGCTCATTGATCCATCTGTGATACAAACAATTTTCCGGATTATTCGTCTCCGGAAAGGCCCCTTGGAAATACGCTTTGAGGATTGGAAAGACATGGTGGAGTAGCTAAAAATCACACATAGGATCCATCGGTCCTTGGAATTCAGCCGACGCATGTTCATTCCAGGCCAAATTCGCGTCTGTGCGCAGCGAGGAAACCTTATTCGGCATCGTGATTCCATTGGCCACGTGCCCCCCCTTTCCGAATCCTTCCACACGCAATGGCCAAGCCATTTTCATGGTATTGAATGCCAATCATCGTCTATCTGTCATCCACAAAGCTGCGGCCGGCTATTGGCGCTATTAGCTGTTAAACCAAAAACGGCTTCGAACGAAATGATGAGACGAGTCAGGATCGAGTTTAGCTGGCCGATAAGCATCCGGGAATGGCGGAGCGGCTTCCCTCCGGATGGGTGGCACACACACGAGGCGCCGCCAACTCCTATCTGTAACCTCTGACGCAGCAGGATTTCGTAACTTTCATAAATGCCCATGCGGCTGGCGTCCGTTGCCTTCTGTCCACGCAGTCCCCTTCTCTTGTCTGCCAATCGAGATGAATCACCATTCGGGGAAAATGGAGGAAAGCAGCACACCACCGGTTGTATCTGATGAGGAGAAAAGGCCCGTTGCAAGTCCTCCGGCCATGAGTCCCCAAGACTCTGCTTCGGAGCTAGGATCCATCGAGGGGATCGACGTGCTCAAACTGGCCACCGATGATTCACACCCCGCGCACCCTCGAAACTGGAACATTTGGAAGCGGTGGGGAATTTTGCTTGTACTCTGCACATTTCAGGCCTTTATGTACCTTTCCCGCCAAGCGCGGAGTCTGACTTTGGCTGTGCAGTTTGATGACGTCGACAGCCTATCTTTCCATCGAATTCTTGATTCAGGAACAATTCCATGCGACGACACAAGTTACTGCCTTGGGGCAATCCCTATTTATTATCGGCAATGGCGTTGGACCGCTTTGCCTGGGTCCTCTTTCGTATTGATACTTGAGAGCGCTCGCCATTGACATGCAGGGATATCGCGGGTCGCCGATGGGTATACGCGGGCTCCTGTCTCCTCTACGCCATATTCAACATTGGCTGCGCCTTCCCCCGCAGCATCGCCCAAATCATTGTCTTCAGCTTCCTCTCCGGCGTCGCCGGCTCCACCGCCGTAACCAACATCGCCGCCTCCGTCTCCGATATGTTCCCATACGCCTACGCAGGCCAGGCTATGGCTCTCTTCGTCGTGTCCGCCAACATCGGACCTTCCGTCGGGAGTCCCATTGGCGAAGCTGTCGCGGAAAACTTGGGGTATCACTGGTGGTATTATATCAATATTATTATTGCAGGAACGTTTGCAATTATTTTGGCGCTGTTGCCGGAAACGCAGCCTTCAGTTGTTATTGCTAGAGCTTCGGCACCGGGGGATCCGCTTGCTGACAAGATTAGGCAGAGGAGGAAGGGATTGAATGTTGCGAGGGAAATGTGGTTTGTTACGAGTGAGGCTATTAAGATTTTCTTTACGGAACCAATTGTGGCTTTCCTCGGGATTTTCAACGGATTCGCTTACGGATTGCTCTTTTTATACCTTGACGTATCTCCTCCCTGTCTATGCGAGCAAGCTGGTTAATCTCAGGGTGTCTTTGACGTGTTTGCGATCAACAACGGCTTGAGTTATATGGCTGCGGATTGCACCTATCTCAACTTCGTCGTCGGTGTCCTCATTATGTTTACCTATCAACCCGTTCAGGATTGGCTTTATCGCCGTGACGCCGCGAAACGAGGAGGTCGTACTCGTCCCGAAGCTCGGTTTCTCACATCCCTTGTTACCGTCTGGGGCTTCCCCATCTCGCTCTTTTGGTTTGCCTTCACGTCCGATGGCGGCGTTTCTTGGGTATCACCTTTGATTGCTGGCACCCTTCTCGGAATCGTCGATCCCATGCTTTGGCTCGCTATGTTGACATACATAACGGATTCGTATCCTAGTGTTGCTGGGTCTGCTATTGCTGCCTTTTCGTTGCCGAGTATGACAATTGCAGCTGCTCTTGTGCACGCTGGTATTCAGATGTTTGCGACGATGTCGACTACTTGGGCGGTATCCATCCCTTCCCAACTCTTCTTATGGGGTTGAGATTGACGATCTAGGTTGCAACTGTTGCCTTTGTCTCTCTACTTTTGGTGGTCCTTGTCTACATTTTGTACTTTTTTGGACCGTGGCTGCGGAAGCGCAGTCCTATTGCGAGAGATCCAGATGCAGAGGAAGAGGTTACCAATTTTGCCTTGTAGACGTGCAGTCAATTCTAGTACATAGATATGAGCCATTTGCTATAAACACATTTATATCTCGTTTTTTTATGATATAGTGATGGGTAGAATAAAGTTTGATTTTGTGGATCGGCACTTCCGAGATTTTAGCATGTCAATTCGTTTGAATTGCGAATCAATGAGGAAATAGAGCCGGCCAATAGATGAGCCTCGCTAGCGCGGGTGACATCTCGACTTAAACTTTCAATCAGGCGACGACGGTACATTCAATCCCCTGGCTCAATGCATTCCCAAAAGCAACAAAGCGCCGCGAATAACCGGGGTGTCGCAGGAGCTCGGCGCCTGGGTGCCGATGCCTCCGGTAATTTCCGGTATGCTCGGAAAAAAAGTTACGCGTTGGTCAAAGATTTTCTGCGATTTGCGGCCGGACCGACGGTATTGCACGTGATAGATAAGGCGGTGAGGTAAGATGACTCTCCGCTCCTCCCTCATTCTACGGTCACCGCACCCATCCGAATACGGATTTATTTAAATATCTCCCTTCAGACCCGCTGGCCCGATCCCGAGTATATAATATTTTTTGTGTTATCCCATTTATCCACCCCACCCCCCAACTCAGTTTAATTCATTGTCCCTCGGCCAGTCAGCAGCAAAGCACTCGCTGTCTCTATTTGCCTTCGCCCACGACGGAAGAACCAACAAAATCACAAGAAAGTATAAATACCCCGCCCCCCAATTTCCCTCGTATTCTCTCCAACGAGACAACCCCAACCAAATACTAATGCGTGCAGTGTCGCCTGTCGCCGGCGTCGAAGTCCTCGGCCCTGTCACTGCCGAAGCGCAGTCTCTGCTCTCCCCCGAGGCCCTTCTTTTCCTCGCCTCCCTCCATCGCACCTTCAACACCACGAGGAAGCATCTTCTGAAACGCCGCCAATTGAGACAGCAGCAACTCGATGCCGGCGTCCTCCTTGACTTTCTCCCCGAGACGAAGCATATCCGCGACGATGACACTTGGCGTGCTGCGAGGCCTGCCCCCGGACTAGAGGACCGGAGAGTCGAAATCACTGGACCTGTCGATCGGAAAATGGTATGTCACACAGCTCCTTCCTTCCGAACGCAGCGATTGACGGAGTGATTTGTCTAGGTTGTCAATGCACTGAATAGCAATGTCAAGACGTACATGGCCGACTTTGAAGGTATTGTTCTAGCTGCGTCATTTTGTCATTTGCTCGATCTAATTGTGATGGTCCGTAGACTCTCAATGTCCCATGTGGTCGCAGCTGCTCGCGGGTCAAGTCAATCTCCGCGATGCCATCCAAAAGAAGATTGACTTTAGAGCTGCAAATGGAAAGGAATATAAGCTTCGCACCGACAAGAAACTCCCCACTCTCATAGTCCGGTATGTCCCGGAGTCATATCTAGTCCCTTATCGGGTTCTAGCCCCCGAGGTTGGCATCTCGACGAAAAGCATTTTGTGGTGGATGGTGAACCCATCGCCGGCGCCATTTTCGATTTCGGTCTCTACTTTTTCCACAATGCCCACGAACTCGTCAGGACCGGCACAGGACCCTATTTCTACCTCCCCAAAATGGAGAGTTACCTTGAAGCGCGACTTTGGAACGATATTTTCTGTGTTGCGCAGGATTGGATCGGCATGCCTCGAGGGACGATTCGGGGCACTTGTCTTATCGAGACGATCCCTGCGGCCTTTGAAATGGACGAATTCATCTATGAATTGAGGGATCATTCTTCTGGATTGAATTGTGGTCGATGGGTTTTAACCCCACCCCCGCTTAGATGGGATCTGACTTAGATAGGACTACATTTTCAGTTTTATCAAGAAGTTCCGCAATCATGCAGAGTTCGTTCTCCCTGATCGCGGCGATGTTACGATGATTGTCCCATTTATGGACGCATACGTGCAACTCCTCATCAAGACATGCCACAAGCGAGGTGTTCATGCTATGGTACCATCCCGATCCCCATCTCAGTTTGCACACATACCGACTGTCCTCCCATTTAGGGCGGTATGGCTGCTCAAATCCCGATCAAGAACAACCCGTCGGCCAATGCGGCCGCCATGAACAAAGTCAAAGCGGACAAGCTCCGCGAAGTCAAGGCTGGCCATGACGGCACATGGGTTGCCCATCCGGATCTCGCCCATAGTGCCATGGAGATTTTCAACCAGCACATGTTGACTCCGAACCAAATCTTTGTCCGCCGCGAGGACGTCAGCATCACTGCAAAGGATTTGTTGAATACCAGCGTCCCCGGAGGAAAGATCACCGAAAAGGGCATCAAGGAGAATATTGAGGTTGGCTTGCTTTATTGTGAGGCTTGGTTGAGAGGAATTGGATGTTCTCCTATCAACAATTTGATGGAGGATGCCGCGACAGCCGAAATCTCGGTACTTCCTTCCCTTTGATTGGATATCCCCTCCTCGCTCCGTTCTTTGAGAATCTGATATCTCATCCTCTCGTTCTGGAATGTGTCTCTGACGGATAGCGCTCTGCATTGTATCAGTATGCCAGGCATAAAGTGACGACGTACGAAGGGACCAAGATCACCGGTGACGTCCTCCTCGGCTACCTTCGTGAAGAGACTCAAAAACTGGCCTCCAAAGCCCCCAAGGGACACAAATTTGATATTGCTGCCAAGTACTTTGCCGAGCAACTCACTGGTGAGGAGTCGAAGTTCCAGGACTTCCTGACTACGATGTTGTATGATGAGATTTTGGAACTCAAGAGTGGAGGATCGAAGCTCTGAGATTTGTTTTCCTGGACTCTCCTATACATTCGTTCATATGTCATTCGAGTGAGAAAAATTGGTAGGAATGAAATGTTATGATGTTATAAGAAGTTCATTCGATTTCCAGTTCATGGTGTGTTGAGATCGGAGCGTTGGCTGGGTTAGGGTTGGAATTGCGGAGTTCGTTCTTCAGCATCAAAAATATTCTGCGGCACGTTATTACCAACATGGAGAATGTCATTTTGGAGACGTCAATGGGCAAGATCGTGTGCGAAATGTACTATGACCATGCCCCACGTACATGCAAGAATTTCGTCGAGTTGGTATGTCATTCTTTGATCTGAAATTTGCTGACAATTCCGGCTCGGAGAGGATATTACGACGGAGTGATTGTACCTTCATTCGGTCCTATGACTTGCTAACTGTGTAGTTCCATCGAATAATACCAGACTTCATGATCCAAGGAGGCGATCCGCAAGGCCCCTGTTACCAC
>Ga0335081_10013078_pt1 | contig 13426 bp, 9 predicted proteins | sample Lox_Sample_35_FD_206713 | JGI IMG/M metagenome (GOLD analysis project Ga0335081, IMG submission 206713) | Soil microbial communities from Loxahatchee National Wildlife Refuge, Florida, United States - Lox_Sample_3.5 | ecosystem: Environmental > Terrestrial > Soil > Wetlands | place: USA: Florida...
GTGCACCCACTCGACGTCGAGGCCATCCGCAAGCATTTCCTCTTCCCTGCCGGCGGGCGGGTAGTGACCAACAACGCCGCGAGCACCCAGCCGCCGCAAGAGCTCTTCGACCTGCTCCGCACGCTCGGCGCCGGCTACGAGAACGTCCACCGCGGCCAGTCGCGCGCCTCGCGGGCCACCACCGCACTGTTCGAGCAGTCATTCGACGCCGTCGCCCGGTTCATCCACGCACCCGGCCGCCGCAACCTCGTCGTCTGCAGGAACACGACCGAGGCGATCAACGCCGTCATGTACACGCTGCTGACCGAGTTCCGCGACGGCGACAACGTGGTCACCACCATGTTGGAGCACAACTCGAACTACGTGCCCTGGTACGGGATGTGCCGGGAGATCCTCCCCCGCTTCGGCGTGCGGATGGAGTGCCGGCTGGCGCGCTTCCGTGCGGGCGGCGAGCTCGATCTCGATCACCTCGCCTCGCTCGTCGACGCGCGGACCCGGCTCGTCTGCTGCACCGGCGCGTCGAACTTCTTCGGGACGAAGAGCCCGCTGCACGCCGTGCGCGAGATCGCCCGCCGCGCCGGCGCGTACCTGCTCGTCGATGGCGCGCAGCTGGTTCCGTCCGCTCACGTCGACGTCGCGGCGCTCGACGTCGATTTTCTCGCCTTCTCGTTCCACAAGATGCTGGCGCCCTTCGGCGTCGGCATCCTCTACGCCAAAGAGCCGCTGCTCGCGGACGCCCGGCCGTTCCTGTACGGAGGTGACATGATCGCCGAAGGACAGGTCTCCCCCGGGCACGTCACGTACAACTCCCTTCCCTGGAAGTACGCCGCCGGAACCCCGAACATCCTCGGGACCATCGCGTCCGCCCAGGCGCTCCGGCTGATCCTCGATCTGGCGCTGAACCCGGACCGCCATCGTTTCTTCGGGCGCGACGAGGCGTTCGAACAGGGGGAGGTGAAATCGGCGATGGACCGCATCGGCGCGCACACCGGACGCCTCACGCAGCGCGCGATCGACGCGCTCGCCCGCATCGACGGCATCGAGATCTACGGTCCGCTCGACGCGAGCCGGCGAACGCCGCTGGTGGCGTTCAACCTGCGGGGGCGCAGTCCCTTCGAGGTCGCGGCGGCCCTCGACGAGCGCGGCGTCGAGGCGCGCGCCGGCTGCCATTGCGCGACGTTGGCCCACCGCGAGCTGCGGCTCGACCCTCCCGCGAGCTGCCGGCTGAGCTTCTACCTCTACAACACCGAGGCCGAGGTCGACCTGGCCACCTCCGCGGTGGCGGACATCGCCCGCGCTGCCATCGCCGCCTGAGTCATCGCTGCCCTGGTTCCGGGTCGCCGAGCGCCTGCGCCAGGTGCAGCCGCGCCTTTTCCCAATCTCGCCGCACCGTCCTCTCGGTCACGCCCAGCGCCGTCGCGGTCTCCTCCTCGGTGAAGCCGCCGAAGTAGCGCAGGACCACCACCTCGGCCATGCGCGGCGCGCGCGCCGCCAGCTCGTCGAGGGCCCGATGCACTTCGAGGATTTCCTCTCCCGCGCGCGCTCCGACCAGCTCCTCGTCGAGCGGCTGGTGCGGCGCGTTCCCCCCGCGGCGATGCGCGTGACGCCGGCGCAGGTGGTCGACGATGATGGTGCGCATCGCCGTCCCCGCGTAGCGCAGGAAGTGAGCGCGGTCGGCGATCGACACCCCGCGCGCATTGGCAAAGCGTGCGAACCACTCGCTCACCAGCGAGGTGGTGTCGAGCAGCGAGTGGTGCGCGCCGCGAAGGCGCCGGTGCGCGAGCTGGCGCAGGTCCGCGTAGGTCTTCTGCAGCAGCTCGTCGCCGGCCGCGGCGTCGCCGCTTTGAGCGCGGCGGATCAGGTCGCCCAGCGTCGTTTCGCCCGCCATCGGTGCTCGACTGTCGGCAGCCGGCTCGCCCGTGTCAAGGCAGCGTTGACAGGGGCGCCCGCGGGAAGAACCATCGGGGACATGGGCGACGCGGCCAGCTGGCAGGTCCTGGATCGGCTGCTCGATCAGGCGCTGGACCTGCCGGAGGAGAAGCGCGAAGCGTTTCTCGCGAAGCTGCCTCCCGCCGAGCAGCCGTACGCAGACCGGCTGCGGCAGATGCTGCAGCGGACGCGCTCGCCGATCGACACGCTGCCAGCGCTGGAATCGGCGGAGGTCGAGCCTGCAGAGCGGCCGGGCGATCTCGTCGGGCGCTACCGGCTGGTGCGGCCCATCGGCGAAGGTGGAATGGGGACGGTATGGCTGGCGGAGCGCGCGGATGGCCTGGTGCGGCCGGTCGCGCTGAAGCTGCCGCGCGGCTCGTGGCGCCCGGCGGCGCTGGCGGAGCGCCTGAACCGCGAGCGCGAGATCCTCGCCTCGCTCGATCATCCCAACATCGCGCGGCTGCTCGACGCGGGGCTCGACGACGGCCAGCCCTGGCTGGCGCTCGAGTACGTCGAGGGCACGCCGCTGACCGCGTTCGCCGAGGCCCGGCGGCTCTCGCTGCGCGAGCGCGTGCGGCTCTTCCTGCAAGTGGCGGCGGCCGTCGCGCACGCTCACGGGCGGCTGGTGGTGCATCGAGACCTGAAGCCTTCCAACATCCTCGTCACCGCGCAGGGGCAGGTGCGGCTGCTCGACTTCGGCCTCGCCAAGCTGCTCGAGGCCCGCGAGGAGGAGCGCGATCTCACCGCCGCGCACGGCCGCGCCTTCACCCCGGCCTACGCGTCGCCGGAGCAGATTGCGGGCGGGCCGCTGGGCGTATCCACTGACTTGTACTCGATGGGCGTGGTGCTCTTCGAGCTGTTGACGGGCGGCCGGCCGTACCGGCCGCAGCGCGATTCGCGCGCGGCGCTGGAAGAGGCCATCGCTTCGGCGGAGCCGCTCCTGGCCAGCGAGGTGGCCGGCGCCGCCGGCGCGCGCCGCGAGCTGCGAGGCGACCTCGATACGGTGCTCGGCAAGGCGCTGAAAAAGCAGCCCGCCGAGCGCTACCGGACCGCCGACGCCCTCGCGGACGATCTCCAGCGCTGGCTGTCGGGGCGTCCGGTCGAGGCCCGGCCGGATTCGTTCCTCTACCGGGCCGGCAAGTTCGTGCGGCGCAACGCGCTGGGCGTCGGTGCGGCCGCGGCGGTGTGCGCGGCGCTGGCTGCGGGCGCGGCGGTGGCCCTGTGGCAAGGGGGCAAGGCGCGCGCGGAGAAACAAGCCGCGGAGCAGGTGAAGGAGTTCATCGCCTCGCTCTTGCGGCAAGCCGATCCCAACGAGCGCTCGGGAGACAAGCCGCTTTCGGTGACGGATCTCTTGAAGAAGGCACAGGCGCGCCTCTCGAAGGACGCGCTGGCCCGACCCGAGGTGCGCGTCGAGCTGCTCGACATCGTCGGCGCCGGGTTCGAGGACAACGGGCTCAGCGCCGAGGCGGAGAAGACCCTCGACGCCGCGGTGGCAGAGGGCGCCCGCGAGCTGGGCGAGAACCACCCGCTGACGCTGCGCGCGCGCGCCATCCGCGTGCGGAGCTATCGCTACCTGGGGAAAAAAGCGGAGCTGAACCGCGAGCTCGGTGACCTCGTCCCGCGCATGCGGCGCATCCCGGCGCTCGCGCGCGACTTCGTCTTCCTGCTGCGCGACCAATGCCGCGTCGACAAGGAGGAGGAGCGCAAGGAAGAGAGCCTCGCCGCGTGCGGGGAGGCGCTGGAAGTCGCGCAAAGGCTCCTCGGGCCGCGAAGCGCGGAGGCGGGCGCCGCGGCCACCTGGCTCTCGGCGCTCCAGACCAGCCTGCACCGGCCCGACGACGCGAGGCGCTACGCGGAGCTCGCGCTGGACATCGCGCAGGAGGTCCACGCTGGCGAGCCGGCGCATCCCGAGGTGGTCGAGGCGCGCCTCTTCCTCGGGAAATCGATCGCAGAAGGGGGCGACCTGAATCGCGGGCTGCGGCTGATGGAAGAAGCGGCGGCGCAGAAGGCCGCCTTTTTCGGCGCGGAGAGCATGGAAGCGGCCGTCGAAGCCAGCAACCGCGTGCGCTACCTGTTGCGCGCCGGCGAGGTGGACAAGGCCGTCGATGCGGCGGCCTTCGCGACCCGCATCTACGCGCAGCACGCGGATCCGAAGGCCGTCCATGCGTACGCGGTGCGCAGCACGTACGGCGGAGCCCTGCTCGAGGCGCGCAAGCCCTCGCTCGCGCTGGCCGAGCTGGACGCGGCGCTGCCGCAGATCGAAGCGCGCGCGGGCCCGGCGCATGCCTGGACCCAGAGTGCCCACGAGCAGCACGCGCTCGCCCTGGCGTGGCTCGGCCGGCTCGACGAGGCGGAGAAGGAGGTGGCCGGTCTCCCGCGGCCGAAGCAGCGCCCGCACTGGAGGACGCTGCGCGCGGCGTCCATCGTCGAGCGGCTGCGCGGCGACGCGCCGGCGGGCGAGGTCGATGCGCGCGAGGCGCTGGCCGAGCCGGATCCTGCGTCGGTGGAGGTGCAGCGCATGTCGGTGCTGCCCGAGCTGGGGCTCGCGCTGGAGGAACAGGGCCGGCACGCGGAGGCGGCCGCAGCGCTCGGGGAGGCGCTGTCGCTGGCGCAGCGGCTGCAGACCACGTTTTCTCCGCTGCAGGCCGAAGCCTCGGTCGGGCTGGCGCGAGCGCTCCTCGCGCAGGGCGAGCCGACGCGCGCGCTCCCGCTGCTGCGACGAGCCGACGCCTTCTGGCGGGCGCGCCGGACCGAAGGGCGCTGGGGGAGCGAGGCCGCGCTGTGGCTCTCGCGCGCCGAAGCCGCGTCCCGCGCTCACTGACGTCCGTCGTCGTCGAGGATCTCGAGAGCGGCGGTGTCCTGGGGTCCGAGCGCCGCGCAGCCGCCGGGCCCGGTGAGCGAAAGCCGTGCCGAGCGTGCGCCGTCCACTGTCGTGTTGTCGAGGATCTGCACCGGCACGAAGCGCGTACCCTCCTCGCCGTCGGCGAACCGGACGAGCCCGGCCGAGGTCTGGTAATCGATGCCGGCGACCGCGGTGTCGTCTGCCGCCTGGAACAGCGCGCTCACCGCCCCTCTTGCGCCGCCGCTGCGCGTCACCGGAATGAGCGCGATCGCGCCTGCGCCCTCGAATGCGCGCACCGTCGCGGCGCCGAATTGCAACAGGCCCGCAGCCGGGTCCGGCCCTCCCGCGCAGGTGAGCGCGGTGGAATCCGGTGGCGGCGGAGCGCGCTGCTCGAGCGGCGTCGCCGCCTGCTCCACCACCAGGCCGTCGGTCTCGAGCTGCAGGCCCTGCAGCGACTCCGGGTCCCAGAAGAACGCGCCGGCAAAGGATTCGAACTGCTTGCGGTTGAACGACCGCGCGAGCACGTGGACGTACACATCGACGTCGTCGTCGACGCTGACGCCGCCGAGCGGCACGGAGAGCTTGAGCGGGGGTGGCGGCGCAGCCGGATCGGACGACGGCGGCAGGCGCACGATCGCGCGCGCGAACGGGTCGGAATCGTCGCCGAAGTCGGGGATGAACTCGAACGTGAATTCGTCCCACACGAAGGCGTCGCTGTCGCCGTCGGTGCCGGCGTGGAAGGCCCAATGGCCGTGCCAGCCGTTGAGCCGCGCGTGCGCACCGAGGTGGTGGACCGGGATCAGCGCATCGTCGGGCGCGACCCGGAAGGCGTCGATGGTGAGTTGCATCTCGGACACCATGCTGTCGGCGCAGTCGTCCTCGTCGACGTTCTGCACGTCCCACGGGCACTGCGCGCCGGTGGGCCGGAACGTGCCGGTGTCGATCAGGTCCAGGAGCAGGCCGGTGATGGCCACCCGCAGGCTCGCCTGATCGGCCGTCCGGCGCAGCCGGCGCGCCACGGTGAGATCGGTGAGGAGCCCGATCGGCTGTCCCACGTCGTTCGGGCTGCCGGAGGGCGCGACGCTCTGCGCGTGGAAGGTCTCGCCGTCGGCCGTGGAGGCCACTTCGCCGAACGCTTCGGCCGGAAGGCCGCGCGGGTGGAGCGCGACATCGCCCACCACTCGATGATCGAAGAGCTCCTCGCCGATGACGAACTGCGGGGGGCCGACGAGCGCCGTCTGGCTGGCGAAATTGTCGGACGCGCCGGTGCGGGTCAGCTCGTACTGCCAGACTTCGAGCGCCTGCGGCACGGCGGTGCCGGCATCGGGGGCGCCGGCATCGAGGTCGCCCCCATCGCGCGACCTTTCCCCGGACCCTCCACAAGCGGCGAGCAGGAGCACACATGCGACCAATGGCGACACAGCCGACTTCATGGCGGTTCCTCCCGCCGGGCTCAACGCAGGATGCGGGTGCAACCGGACATGCGCAGCCGACGAGACCCGCGCCCTTCCAGCCCGGGCTACGCCATGACCGGGTTCGGTGCTGGCTTGCGTTAGGGCAGATGGCGGTCATGTCGGCCGTCCACTTCGACGAGGGCCTCATGTCGCGCGCTCTGCCTCTGACCACAACAGCGCTTTGCCTCCTCTTCGCCGCGCCGGCGCCGGCCCAGATCTCGGGCTCCATCGGAGGAGACTTCACCGTGCTCGACCGCAAGCAGATCTTCCTCACCGGCTCGCTGGTCGCGCACGACCTCGCCCTCCTCCGCGCAGCCGACGGGTCGCTGGCGCTCGCCGAGGCCAGCGCCGGCGCGCCGGTTCGCCTGGCGGCCCTCGGCCTGACCATGCCGGCCGGCTCGACGTGGGGGAGCATCGTCGTGCGTCCGGGCGATGCCAGCGGCGCCGAGCACACGCTGCTGGCCCTGGTGTTCGATGCGGAGATCCGGCTCCTGGACATCGGCTCCCTGGCGAACCCGGGCTCGCTCACCCTGGCGTCACTCGGCTCGATCCAGGTCTCCGGGGCCTGGACTCCTCGCTCGACGGCCGTCGACATCATCGCCATCCTGATCGGCCAGGTCATCGAGTCCCGCGCGCCGGCGGTGCGATTCCAGGCCTGCTCCGCCTCCGCTTGCGAGGTGGTCTACGGTTTCGACGGCCAGGGCCTGCGCCAGGTGCATCTCATCGAGGAAGAGGGGATCTGGCGATAGAACCTTCAGCTTCCGTGCGGGCCGCTGCTCACCGCCTTCGCCGGGGGATCGCGTCCGCGCTCCGCGTGTCGTCGATCATCTTGCGGATGCTGCGCTCGTCATCGAAGACGAGGACGCGCGCCGGCTGCGCGGCGGTCACCTGCGCAGCTCGTCGATCTGCCGCAAGCGGCGACGGCTCCAGAGCAGCTCCATGCCGCCGGCCCAGCCGGTCGCGAGCAGGCACCAGAGCCAGGCGCAGAGCGTCATGACGCGCAAGCCGTCGTTGAGCGGCGTTTCGACGGCGACGAAGATCCAGAAGCAGAGGCCGCCGAGCGCCAGCGCATGGACCAGCCGCAGCCGCGAGGCGTGGTAGTGCTCCCACTGAAGCTGCGCGTCGAGTAGCGCGCGAACGAGTCGGCGCCGATCATCGCCGCCCAGCGGCAGCTCCAGCGGGGCGTTCATCGCGCGGCCACGGGCGGACGGCCGAAGTGCTCGTCGAACGCCAGATTGACGCGCAGCACGTTCACGCGCGGCTCTCCGAGGAAGCCGAGATCGCGATGCTCGACGTTTCCCTCGATGACCGCGCGCACGCGCGCCTCCTCGACGTTGCGCGCCTTGGCGATGCGCGGCACCTGCCAGAGCGCGGCCGCGGGCGACAGATGCGGATCGAGACCGCTGCCCGAGGCGCTGACCAGCTCCGCCGGAATCGGCCCCTGCGCGTCCGGGTTCTCCTGAAGCAGCCGCTGTGCGTCCTTCTCCATGCGGTCGTGCAGCGCCTTCGAGGTGGGGCCGAGGTTCGAGCCCGACGATCCGGCGGCGTCGAACCCCTTGTCGCCCGCCGCCGACGGCCGCGGCTGCAGGTAGCCGGCATTTCCGAACGGCTGCGCGATCAGCTCCGAGCCGACGTTGTTGTCGACGAAGCTCCCATGCGCGCGCGACGGGAACAGGACCACCGCGAACCCGGTCGTGACGAGCGGGTACGCGAGGCCCAGGAGGACCAGCGTGACGAGCGTGGCACGGATGGAGACGATCAGCTCATTGCGGACCATGGTGACTCCTCAAACCAGCCCGATCGCGGCGAGGCCGAGATCGATGATCTTGATGCCGACGAACGGCGCGATGACGCCGCCGACGCCGTAGATGAGCAGCGATCGCCTCAGCAGCGCCGCTGCGCCGACGGGCCGGTAGCGCACGCCGCGCAGCGCGAGCGGAATCAGCAGGATGATGATGATCGCGTTGAAGATGACCGCCGAAAGGATGGCGCTGTAGGGCGACGAAAGCCGCATGATGTCGAGTGGCCGCAGCTCGGGGAACGTCGCCACGAACAGCGCCGGCAGGATGGCGAAATACTTCGCCACGTCGTTCGCGATCGAGAACGTCGTCAGCGTCCCGCGCGTCATCAGGAGCTGCTTGCCGACCTCGACCACCTCGAGCAGCTTGGTGGGGTCGCTGTCGAGGTCGACCATGTTGCCGGCCTCTTTCGCCGCCTGCGTGCCGGTGTTCATCGCCACGCCGACGTCGGCCTGCGCGAGCGCCGGCGCGTCGTTGGTTCCGTCGCCGGTCATGGCCACCAGCTTGCCCCTGGCCTGCTCCTCCTTGATGAGGCGCATCTTCGTCTCGGGCGTGGCCTCCGCGAGGAAGTCGTCCACGCCGGATTCCTTCGCGATGGCCGCTGCGGTGCGCGGGTTGTCGCCGGTGATCATCACCGTGCGGATGCCCATGGCGCGGAAGCGCGCGAACCGCTCGCTGATGCCGCCCTTCACCACGTCCTTCAGGTGGATGAGGCCGAGCACCTTGCTGCCGTCGCAGACGGCGAGCGGCGTGCCGCCCTGGTCGCCGACCCAGGCTGCCGCTTCGCGGATCTGCTGCGGCATCGAGCCGCCCTGCGACTCGACATGCTGGGCAACCGCGTCCACCGCTCCCTTGCGTACACGCCGGCTGCCGACGTCGCAGCCGCTCATCCGCGTCTGCGCGGTGAAGGGAATGAAGTGCGCGTCCTTCGTCTCCCGCGCGCGCAGGCCGAACTTCTCCTTCAGCAGCACCACGATGGAGCGGCCCTCCGGCGTCTCGTCCGACAAGCTCGCGAGCTGCGCGGCATCGGCCAGGTCCATCAATTCCACGCCGGGCGCCGGGATGATCTCGGTCGCCATGCGGTTGCCGAGCGTGATGGTGCCGGTCTTGTCGAGCAGGAGCGTGTCCACGTCGCCCGCCGCCTCGACCGCGCGCCCGCTCATCGCGAGCACGTTCTTGCGCAGCAGACGGTCCATGCCGGCGATGCCGATGGCGCTCAAGAGCCCGCCGATGGTGGTCGGGATCAGGCACACCAGGAGCGCCACGATGGCCGTCGCGCCCAGCGTGATGCCCGAGTAGAGGCCGTACGGCACCAGGGTCACGCACGCGAACAGGAAGACGATGGTCAGCCCGACGAGCAGGATGTGCAGCGCGATCTCGTTCGGCGTCTTCTGCCGCGACGCGCCCTCGACCAGCGCGATCATCTTGTCGAGGAACGACTCGCCGGGATTCGCGGTGACGCGCACCACGATGCGGTCGGAGAGCACCTTCGTGCCGCCGGTGACCGCGCAGCGGTCGCCGCCGCTCTCGCGGATGACCGGCGCCGACTCGCCGGTGATGGCCGACTCGTCCACCGATGCGATGCCTTCGATGACGTCGCCGTCGCCGGGAATGATGCCGCCGGCCTCGATGATCACCACGTCGCCCTTCGCCAGCTTCGAGGCCGCGACCATCTCGAACGTCTCGTCGCCCGGCCACTTGCGCAGCTTGCGAGCCATCGTCTCCTGCCGCATGCGGCGGAGCGCGTCGGCCTGCGCCTTGCCGCGGCCTTCGGCCACGGCTTCGGCGAAGTTCGCGAACACCACGGTGAACCACAGCCAGATCGACACCGCGAGCGTGAACCAGTGCGGCGCCGCGCCTGGAACGGTGGTGAAGAGATCGCGCAGCCAGATGAGCGTGGTGAGCACGCTGCCGACCTCGACCACGAACATGACCGGGTTCTTCGCCACCTGGCGCGGCGAGAGCTTCCTGAAGCTCTCCACCGCGGCGGTGCGGAGTATCTGCGGGTCGAACAGCGAAAGCTGCTTTGCCTTGGCGGCCATCTAGAAGAGCCTCCCGGCGTTGGCGGCGAAGTGCTCCACCAGCGGACCGAGCGAAAGGACGGGGAAGAAGGTGAGCGCGCCGACGATGAGGATGACGCCGATGAGCAGCGCCACGAAGAGCGCGCCGTTGGTGGGGAAGGTGCCGGGCCCGGCCGGCGTCACCTTCTTGTCGACCATCGCGCCGCCGATGGCGAGCGCCGGCAGGATCATCCAGAAGCGGCCGATGAGCATGTCGGCGCCCATCGCCAGGTTCCAGAAGCGCGTGTTGGCGTTGATGCCGCCGAACGCCGAGCCATTGTTGCCGGCGCCGCTCGAGAACGCGTAGAGCATCTGCGTGAGCCCGTGGGGCCCCGCGTTGCTGATCGACGACGTGCCGTACGGCGCGATCGCCGCCCAGCCGGTGAGCGAGAGGATGATCAGCGGGAAGACGAGCACGTAGAGCATCGCGAGCTTCATCTCGCGGCCCTCGATCTTCTTGCCGAGGTACTCCGGCGTGCGGCCCACCATCAGCCCGGCGATGAAGACGGTGAGGACGACGTAGACGAGGATGCCGTAGAGGCCCGCGCCGACGCCGCCGAAGATGATCTCTCCGAGCTGGATGTTGGCCAGCGGCACGAGCCCGCCGAGCGGCGTGTAGCTGTCGTGCATCGAGTTCACCGCGCCGCACGACGCGTCGGTGGTCACGGTTGCGAAGAGCGCGGACGCGGGGATTCCAAACCGGGTCTCCTTGCCCTCGAGGTTGCCCGCGCCCTGCTGGACGTGCGCGATGCCGCGCAGCGCCGGGTTGTCGTGCGACTCCGCCCAGTACGCGGTGCCGACGCCGGCGAGGAACAGCACCGCCATCGCGGCGAACAGCGCCCAGCCCTGCCGGTGGTCCTTCGCCATCGCGCCATAGGTCCAGGTGAGGCCCGCGCCGATGGCGAAGATGGACAACACCTGCGCGAAGTTCGTCAGCGGCGTCGGGTTCTCGAACGGGTGCGCGCTGTTGGCGTTGAAGAAGCCGCCGCCGTTGGTGCCGAGCATCTTGATCGCCTCCTGCGAGGCGACCGGGCCCATGGCGATGACCTGCTTCACGCCTTCGAGCGAGGTGATCTCGCGGTAGGCGTCGAAGTTCTGCAGCGCGCCCTGCGAGACGAGGAAGAGCGCGTACACGAACGAGATCGGCAGCAGCACGTAGACGCTGGCGTGGATCAGATCGACCCAGAAATTTCCCAGCGTCTTGCCGCGCCCCTGTCGCGTGAGCCCGCGCGCGAACGCGAGCGCCACGCCGATGCCCGCGGCCGCCGAGGTGAAGTTGTGCCACGCGAGCCCCGCCATCTGCGTCAGGTAGCTCATCGTGGTTTCGGGCGTGTACGACTGCCAGTTGGTATTGGTCGTGAAACTCGCGGCGGTGTTGAACGAGAGCGCCTGCTCCACCGCGCCGAGCTTCTGCGGGTTGAACGGCAGCACGCCCTGCACCCGCATCAAGAGATATGTGACCAGCAGGCCGAACATGCTGAACGCGAGCACCGAGAACGCGTAGGCGCCCCACGTCTGCTCGGCGCCGTCGGTGCCGCACAGCTTCAGGAAGAACTTGCCGATCTTCGGGAAGGGCGGCTCGCCCTCGAAGACGCGGTACATGTACTTCCCCAGCGGCTTCGTGATCGCGACCACGACCGCGAGGAAGACCAGGATTTGCACCCAGCCGATGGCAGTCATCAGAACTTCTCCGGCTTGATCAGCGCGTAGGCGAGATAGACGAGCAGCGCCACGGACAGCGCGAGGCCGATTCCGTATTCGAGGTTCACAGCTTCTCCATCAACCGCGCGTAGCCCCACGAGAGGCCGAAGAAGGCGGCGGTAGACAGCAACAGGACGAGGTCGAGCATGGTTCCTCCGGCGGCACTGAAGAGCATCCGGCGTGCCAGCCGCAGCACCGCGCGTTCATTGAGGACGCAACAACTGCGGATTGCAGAGTGCAAGAATCACGGGCCCGATCGCGTGCGGCCTGCAGCCCGGCCGCCGGGTCTCCTCTGAACCGAGCCGGCACGAGGTTTGCGGTCGCCGACGACCATGCGCCAGGTTCCCTTCTTGCTGACCTTCGCTTTCGCCTTCGCCGCGGCCGCCGAAGAGCCCGCGTCGCCGCAGGCGGCGCCGGCGGTGAAAGTCTCCGGCTACGTCGAGGCGTTCTACCAGCTCAACTTCAACTGGCCCTCCAACCTGATCACGGCCTGGCGCGGCTTCGACAACCGCAGCAGCTCGTTCACGCTCTCCAACGCGGCGCTCGACGTGACTGGAAGCGAGGGGCCTATCTCGGCGCGCATCGCGCTGCAGGTCGGCCACGCGCCGGCGAGCTACTACCTGGCCGAGCCGACGTATCCGGCGGAAGCGGGTGTCGGCGCGAGCGATCCGCAGCTCTGGCGCATCGTCCAGCAGGCGTACCTGAGCTACCAGGTGCCCGTCGGCAAAGGCCTGCTCACCGAGGCCGGCATCTTCCTCTCGCCGATCGGCATCGAGAACCTGCCCATCGACACGCAATGGAACTGGTCGCGCTCCGACCTGTTCTTCGCGCTGCCCTACTACCACGCGGGCGTACGGGTCACCTATCCGTTCACCGATCGGCTCACGGGCGTCGCCTACGTGGTCAACGGCTGGAACGACGTGGTCAACCGGAACCCTTACCCTTGCTTCGCCGGCATCGCGCAATACACGGTCACCGACAAGGTTGCGCTGCAGCTCCTCTACTTCGGCGGCGTCGAGCCTGCTACGGGAGCGCCCCAGGGCCAGCCCTGGCGCAACCTGTTCGACGCCACCGCCACCTGGAACGCGACGCCGTGGCTCACGGTCGCCGCGCAGGCGGACGCCGGATTCGAGAACAACAACTTCGGCAGATCGTCCTGGGTCGACGGCGCGGCGTACGTGCGCGTGCAGGCCCACGCGAAGCTCTTCTTCACCGCGCGCCTCGATCACATCCACGAGAGCGAGCCGGCCGGTGCCCCGCGGCTCTTCTTTCCCGCCGACGACGTCGCCTCGGAGACCCTCACCGCCGACTACCGGCCCGCCGACGGATTTTCGCTGCGGCTGGAGTACCGCCACGATCACGCGAGCGGTCCCATCTACTTCGACGGAACGGTGCAGAGCGTGAACGGCGCCGATGTCGCGACGGCGCGATCGCAGCAGACGCTGACGCTCGGCGCAGTCGCTTCGTTCTGAATCGCATTGCGATTCGCACGAGCGCGGGCGGCCCATTCCTGCAATGCGCAGCGGGCAGCGAGCGTGCCTTCGGCTTTCGCGCGGCAAAGAGGCGATCCGAGCCCCGGCACGGGCGGTGCATCGCTGCTGGGCATGGACGTAGAAACGCCGACGCCGGAGCGCTTCAGCG
>Ga0335081_10013079_pt1 | contig 13426 bp, 16 predicted proteins | sample Lox_Sample_35_FD_206713 | JGI IMG/M metagenome (GOLD analysis project Ga0335081, IMG submission 206713) | Soil microbial communities from Loxahatchee National Wildlife Refuge, Florida, United States - Lox_Sample_3.5 | ecosystem: Environmental > Terrestrial > Soil > Wetlands | place: USA...
CGCTGCTCCTGAACATCCATAGTCCTCCACGGCATCCCGCTCACCTCCGACGCGTCAAACGCGCCGGAGTGTAAAGGATGTCCCGGGACAATCTGTAAAGGATGTCATGGGCCTGAACACTTTAAGAGTGGGATGCTCCGCCTGTTACTTCGCGCCCGCCCCGCCGCTCCCCGAACTCCGATCACCCCGCGTCACGAGCCCCAGCGCCTTCACCGTGGCCTCGTCCGGCGTCGTCTGCCCATTCTTCGCCGTCACCACGCCGAACCCGCCGTGGTACTCCCACATGGCCCACCCGATGCCGCGTTTCTCGAGCGCCGTGCGCACATCGCGCAGCCACGCCGCGCGATCCTCCGGATCGGCATTCTGCCGGTACACGCCAAACTCGTCGCACTCGACCGGCACGCCCCACCGCTCGGCCCACGCCGCCACCTGCCCGATCTCTCCGTCGATGCGCTCCGCGTTCCAGCGGTCGAGCCCATAGCGCACCACTTGCAGCCGGTGCACCGCATCCGGCAGCTCCGCCGCGGCCGCTTGCACGTTTTCCGGCGTCGAGGGATACGGCACGCCCTTCAGCTCATGCCAGAAGTTCGACGACCACGTCGCGCCCTGATGCGTGAAAAGATGCGATTCGTAGAAATGGAAGGCATAGATCACGTTCGCGTCGCACAACGGCTCGAGAAAAACCAGATCGTCGTCGTCCGACCAATGCGCGCCCGTGGCGATGATCGTGTTCCCCGGCGCCCCCTCGCGGATCGCCGTCGCCAGCTTGGCCTCCACGCCGTACCAGCGATAGCGGTCCCGGCCCTCCGGCTCGTTCAAAATCTCGAAGAACACCCGCTCCGCGTCGAGGCTCGCGTAATGCGCCGCCAGCGCCCGCCAGAAGTCCGCAAACTGCTCCACGAACTCATCGTCGGCCGCGAGCTTCGTTTTGAACTCCGAATCCGCGAAAATATTGATCTCCACCGCCAGCCCGCGGTCCAGAATCATCTTCACCGCCGCATCCAAGTAGTTCAGCTCGTCCGACGCAATCTGCTCCGCTTGCCGCACATGGAACATCGGCTTGGGGTCCACGCTCAGCCGCACGTGGTCGAACCCCATCGCCTGGATCAGGTCCAAATCGTGCGCGGTGATCGCCGTATCGAAATGTTGTTTGGTGAATCCGTTCGGATCGTAAACCTGCGCGAACCAATCGCTGATGTTGATCCCATGCCGCAAATGCGCCACCCGCCCCGCCGCCACGCCGCCACGCCGCGCCCGCTGCATTCCTCTGCGCCGCTCCGCTTCCGGCGGCGGCAAATAGGCCGGCGAAACAAAGCGTCGCGACAATTCGGGCGGATAAAAACATCGATATCCGCTTTGCCCTCAATTCAAGGTGCCTGACGGGCACTTCGCCGGCCTCGCTTTCAGATCTGGTGCAAGCTGAAAAGTATCGGGCACCACCACTGTCGCCGAAAACTCCATCCACCGGACCGTAGTGCCGTCATCGGCTGTCAGATGTTTCAGCGGTTTAAGCTTCAGGAGGGCCCGTCGCAACGACGGCAAGATCGCCAGAAATTTCTCTGCCGAGTCGGGTTCAGCGCTTCCCGGCCAATCCGCATATTGTTCGTAAATCTTGATCCCACGGCTATGGTCCTCGGCCGTCGGAGCGAAAAATACCTCATGCTCGTACTTCAGATGGTACTCGACTGTATCGCCGTATCCCGTGCCGAGGTATTGAGAATTGTCGGAATGAAAAGGAGGATTGAGCGGAAAACCATAATCGTCTTCGCTGCCTTCCGGGCTCAACTGAATCGTCCATCCGTTATCTTTGAGAGGCAGAAGCTTCAACCAAAGACTCGCTCCGAGACGGCGCGAAAATCCGTCGCCGCCATTGACGCGGCCTTCGAACGAAAACTCCCTGCATGCAGGCAGGGATGCAGCCGATCCTCCCGATTGCTGCGGACTCGGCCAAGACAACAACCCGGCAAGAAAATAGATGACTAGCATCTCACCACGTCCCGCTGGGCTTTTATCCGCCCACCAACTCCACCGCCGAACTTAATTGAATCGCCTTATGCAGCGTCCGGTACAACGGGCACTTCATCGCATAAAACCCGTGCACGCGCTCAATCGTCTCTCGCGCGCTCTCCGGAGCCGCCAGCTTCATCACCACGTGGATTCGCCGGATCACCAGCACGCCTTCCTCGGTCTCCACTTCGCCGGTCACCTCGCCCACCAGCTTCCCGTTGCTGGCATCGATTTGGCGCGCTTCCAGCGCGCCCCCGAAGGTTCCCACCATTCAACCCGCCGTCGCCGCGATCACGTAATCGATGGTCGCCGCGTGCGAGCCCTCGAGCTTCGCCGGATCGACTTTATAGTGCTCGGCAATCGCATCATGCACGCTGAACACCACCGGCTTCTCCTCGCCGGCAATCTGCGCAATCCGCAACGGCCCCTTCTTCCGCTCGATCCGGTTCCGCGAAACGTAAACCACCACTCCCATTTCCCCTCCCGCTGAGCGCAACCCTTGTAGCTCAGGTCGCCCGCTGGCTTTCGCAGCGGGAGACCTGAGGTTTTTTGCACGGTCTCGCCGGTCCCCGTCCCCACTCTACCACCAACACACCGCCTGCAACTCCCCGCTCCCGCCTTGCTAAAATAAGGACCGGGACCCCGGAAATATTGCTCCGCTTCGTTCGTCTACATCTCAAGGAGGCCGACCTGAGAGCCGGCTACATGTCCTTCGCCAACCGCAGCGGCTTCGCCCCTGCGGCCGAGCCGCGCGGCGCGCAACGCGCCCGCCCTCGCTCCGCCTCCGGCGAAGCGCGCCAGGGCGACGACCGCCGCATCCTGGACGCCTTTGCGCGCTATCGCGCGCGCCTCGCCAGTTTCATTCGCCGCCGCGTTCCCGACCAGGGCGAAGCGGAAGACATCTTGCAAGAAGTCTTCTACGAACTCGTCGCCGCCTATCGCCTCTTCGAGCCCGTGGAAGAGGCCGGCGCCTGGCTGTTCCGCGTGGCCCGCAATCGCATCACCGACTTCTTCCGCAAGAAGAAGCCCGAACCCTTCGCCAATCTGGCCGCACGCACCGAGGACGGCGAAGCGCTCCTCTTCGAGGATCTCTTGCCTTCGCCCGGCGCCGGCCCGGAGGCCGCTTACGCCCGCTCCGTGCTGCTCGACGAGATCGAAGCCGCGCTCGACGAGCTCCCGCCCGAGCAGCGCGCCGCCTTCGTCGCGCACGAAATCGAAGGCCGCAGCTTCAAGGAGCTCGCCGCCGAAGCCGGCGTCAGCGTGAACGCCATGATCCTGCGCAAGCACCACGCCGTGCTTTACCTGCGCCGCCGCTTGCAGGCCATTCGCGACGAGTTTACCCGCCCATGACTTCCCGTCGCTCCAGCACCCGTTGTCATTCCGAGCCCGCGTCGGGCGCACAGCGCCCGAGGGTCTTTCCGACGCGGGCGAAGAATCTCTCGGAAGCGTTTGTCGGGAGCTCGCATTTTCTTCAGCATCGGAGGTCACTCACATGAGAGGACATCGTTTGGCCCGCGCCGCACGATTCATTCTCTTCGCCATCGTCGCCGCGCTGGTGCTCAGCTTCATCGTCATGCACTTATGGAACTGGCTCATGCCGCCGGTCTTCGGCTTCCGCCTCATCACCTTTTGGCAAGCCCTCGGCCTGCTCGTGCTCAGCAAACTGCTCTTCGGCGGATTCCGCGGCGGCCCCTGGGCCGGCATGCGCTGGCGCCGCCGCATGATGGAGCGCTGGGCGCAAATGACTCCCGAGGAGCGCGAAAAATTCCGCGCCGCCATGCAAAGCCGCTGCGGCTCCTTCACGCCTCCCTCGCCCGAAACCAAGCCGTAATCGCTGCCCCTGCGCGTGCGACCAGCCTCTAAGCTGTGCGCACCATTGGATTAAGGTATCCCACTGATTGCACCCCTGCCTCGCTCCTGTAACACTCCCTCAAGTCTGAGAGCCGGCCTTCCTCGGCTTCGCTGTTAGCCGCTTCGCCAATCGAGTGGAGGCCAATACGAATTCCTTTGCGCGTCCTTCACATTTTGCCCAGTCTTCGGCCCGACGGCGGCGAACGCATCGCCGTCTACATCGCCTCGCGCATCGACCGGCGGCGATTCGATCCCGCGGTGGTGTCGGTCAGCGCCCCGGTGGGGTCGGACCTGGAGACCGCCCTCGCCCAGGCGGGTGTAAAAGTCTGGCATCTCGGAAAAGGCCCCGGATTCGATTGGCGCATCTACTCCCGGATGGACCGCGTCTTCCGCGAATTTCAGCCCGATATCGTGCACACGCACATGCAAGTATTCCGTTACGTCTTCCCCTCCCTCCTGCTGCATCGGCCGCGGCTCACAATCCATAGCGTCCAGAATGTCGCCGATCGCGAACTGGAATGGCGCGGGCGCATGCTCCAGCGCGTGGGATACCGCTTTGGCGTCAAACCGGTAGCCGTCGCCCAGGAAGTGGCCCGAAGCGTCGCGCGCGTCTACGGCATCCGCGATTGCGAAGTGATTTCGAACTGCGTTCCCACCGATCATTATGGGAGTCCGCAAATCAGTCGCGAGGATTGGCGTGCGCGCCAGGGATTCGCGCCGGACGACGTGCTCTTCGTCTGCGTGGCGCGCTTCTTCCCGCAGAAGAATCACCCTTTGCTGCTTCAGGCTTTCGCCCGCGGACCGGCGCAAGACCCGCGCGCGCGCCTGCTGCTCGTGGGCACCGGGCCGCTGGTCGCGCAAGCGCAAGCCGAAGTCGCGCGGCTGGGCTTGACTGGTAAAGTCCACTTCCTCGGATTGCGCTCGGATATTCCCGACCTCTTGGCCGCCACAGATGCGTTTGTGCTGAGTTCGGATTGGGAAGGCACTCCCGTCGCCATGCTCGAAGCCATGGCCGCAGGACTGCCCTGCATCGCCACGACTGTGGGCGGAGTGCCGGAGTTAATTCACAACGGAAAAGAGGGCCTGCTGGTGCGCCGCGGCGACGCCGCCGGAATTGCGGATGCCATGACAACTCTCTTGGGCAGCGGCGAGGGGCGCCGCTCCATGGGCGCGGCCGCCGCCGCTCGCGCGCGCGAACAGTCCGACGTTGGCAAAATGGTGCGCGCCTATGAAGATCTCTACGAGCGCTCCCTCGCTCCCGCTTACGCTCCCGCCGCCGCTCCCGCCAACTCCGATCCCCAATAACTCCGCGGTAATCGTTGACCCTATCCCCTCACGGCCAAAGGCGCGAGCGCCAGCGCAATAATCGTAACCACCATCATCGCGCCCGCGAACAAAACAGGCGCGTCCAGCGGATTGAAGGAATAGACGTTCGCCCATAGCGCCGGCCAGCCCTCGAAAAGCGCCCACGCCGCCCGATCGATCAGACCGCTGCCCGCCTCGCTCCACATCCACCCTCCCAAGCCCGCGCCAATCGCCAGCGCACCACCGATCTCGATCCACTGCGCCAATCGCTGCGCTCGCTCGGCCCCCGCTTGCCTTCCCTGAAGCTGCGCGCGCACCCACAAAATCCGCGCGTCCGGCAACTCCCTTTGCGTTTTCCCCTCCCGAGCCAGTGCCTGCATCCACTGCGCCGACTCCCGCGCCTCCCGGCACATCCCGCACTCGCGCGCGTGCGCCTCGAGCGATTCCGTCCAAGCGCCGCTCCGCACTGCACGAACCACCGCGCCTTCTCGCGCGCAAATCTCTTCCGTCATGGCTTCCTCCCGCCCAAACCCGCTTTCTCCAGAATTCGCGCCAATCTTTTGCGCGCCCGAAAAAGCAGCACGCGCACGCTCTTCTCTTTCACGCCTAGCGCTGCGGCAATCTCGCGATGCTCGAACTCCTCCACGTAAGCCAGCCACAGCAAGAGCTGTTCCTGAGCCTTCAGCGCGCGGAAAAGCCGCATCCTCTCGTCCGGATATTCCGGCGCTTCCGCCTGCTCGCCTCCCCCAAAAATCCGGCGGCTCCAGCGCCGCTCCCGCTTCACCCGCCGCCAATGGTCGTTAACCAGCGACCCCGCGATTTTGTACAAATACGCCCTCAGCTGCCCGCCGTCGAGAGCGGAGCCGCGGGCCTTGAGATCGGCACGCAAAAAGCGAAGAAACGTCTCCTGCAGAATGTCGTCCGCCAGCGCATCCTCCCCGCAGGCTCGCCGGATATAACCGCGCAGACCCGGCGCCGTCCCGGCGTAAAGCGCCTGAAACTCCGCCGCGTCCATGCGCCGGGCCGCCAAAGGCGCACCCGCCCCAGGCCAATCCCGAGAAGCCGAATCCTCTTCGGCCTCCACAAAATACAGGCTTGCGCTCCACCGCATCTTGCTCTCTCTATCTCCTGTGCTAACCCTGCGCCATCGGCTGCCCTGGACCGTGCGGCCCCTCGCCGCTCCATTTCTTCGAGAAGTAGTGCGTGAGTGCGGCGGATATCAGCAGCCCTGCTCCCAACGCCAGCAGAAGCACTCCCGGCACGATCGCTTCCCGCCTCAGCATCCCCAGCAAGAGGAATCCGGCGCCCAGCAAAGCGAGCGTGATGCCGCCGCGCATGAACCGAAAAATGCTATTCGTCGAGCCGTAAGACTGCAGGGACAAGCTCTCCAGAAAGCGCCGGTTTCCTTCCGTTCCCAAAAACTCCGCGAACTCTTTTCCCGAGCCGAACTTGTCCAGGATCTGCTTCTGGAATTGCGCCCGCGCCTGAAGTTCCGCCTGCCTGCGCCTCACGGCCAGCCAAGCGATCAGAAACACCAGCGCAAACAAAGCAAACGGTATCAACTCACCGAGAATCGCCGGTATGGTCCATGGCGCCGCGCCGCCGAATTGGAATCGTCCCTGTCTCAGCTCCTGCTGCACCTCGTCCCGAATCGCTTGCTGCAAATCCGGCGAGACGCTCTGCAAAATCGCCAGCGGGTTCGCGAAAATCATGGGTCCGATCATCGTCTGCTCCTTCCGTTGCTCATTTCTATAGCTATAACGCTCGAGAAGGGGCAAAGGTTAACAACGGTTAGCAGGGGAGATGCACTTTGCAGTTCACGCCCTTGGAACGGAAGGACGATCGAGGAAAATTCGACCGCGCGTCAATCACTCCTTCGGTTTCTCCGCGTCGTCCTGCTGCGAATCGCGCCCTTCCAGCAAGCGCGAAGCCACCAGCGCGTCCTCCTGCCGCACGCGCAGCTTGATGCCGCCCAGCAGGTTCGACCACAGCCAGTCCATGCGGATGAGATTGTCGTCGCCCAGGAAGCATTCGATGCCCGCCGATTCGAGCACGCTTTTCGCGAGGAGCGCTTCCGGCAGATCGCGGAACTGCCGGATGGTCAGCAGATCGCGGAACTCCGCTTCCGGAAGAATGGCGTCAGCGGAATCCTCGGAGTGGCTCGCCTCCAGGGTTATCTCGCGGCGTTCCATCTCCGCAGCCAGCGCCGTGCGCGCCTCATCGGTGAGCGATCCCATCTCGCGAGCCAGTTCGCGCAACTCGCCGTCGGACATCGCCGCATAGAGCCGCGCCAATCGCTGCCGTTCCTGTGAGGAACCGAATTTCCAGCCGTAACTCGCTCCCGCCATGGCTCCCGCCCTCAAGTGGAACGCTAAGTTTGATGCTAGCCCAGTGTGCTTGTGGGAAACGGTCAGGTCAACTCGTGGCGCTTTGCGAATCCGCCAGCGCCTTGGCGATCGCTTCCTCGGAGATTTGCCCTTCCCGCACGATCCTCCACTCTTCGCCATCCAGCGTAACGATGGTTGAGGAGGCGCTCGCTCCCGTATCGCCGCTGTCCAGGATCAGCGGCAATTTCTCGCCCAGTTGTTTCGCCAACTCCTGGGCGTTCGAGCAGGATGGAAATCCCGATACGTTCGCGCTTGTCCCGGTAATCGGCCCTCCGAGCTGTTCAATGATGGCGCATGCCACCTTGGAGTTCGGCCATCGCAAAGCCACGCGTCCCTTGTTCGCCGTCACTTTCAGCGGCAAGCTGTGCGCCGCCTCCACCACGATCGTCAGCGCCCCCGGCCAGAAGCTCTCCGCCAGCTTGAAAAAGTTGGGCGGAAGCTCGCGGCCCAGCAGCGCAGCCTGCTTCACGGAGTCCACCAGAATCGGAAGCGCGCGGTTTTCCGGGCGTCCCTTCACCCGATAGATCTCTTCTACCGCCGCAAGATTAAAGGGATCGGCCGCCAGACCGTAAAACGTGTCCGTGGGCACACCAATCACCTGGCCGCGTTTGATGAACTCGGCGGCGTAATGAATGGCGGCGCTGTCTGGGGCTCCCGCTGAAACTTTCAGCAGTTCAGCCGGCAATTTAGGTGGCCTCTGCAGTTTCCGGATCGTGTTCGAAGACCCGCTCTGTGTGTAGCTTACGCCCTCTCGAGAAGTTATGAAGTTATCATAGCGGGCCAACGCCCAGCAAGGCCGCTTCGGCAACCTCCCGAATGCGCAACCCACAACCGCCCGCCGGCGGCACCTTCTTCGCACTGGCCACAAGTACATGTTTTCTGCCAGGAACGTTAGGCTTTCTCCCATTGCTGCGCCCCTTGTTCGAGAGTACACTTCGGTAGCCTCGCCTGGGCGGTGAACCGTGCGTCGGTCTTCTGGCCTGCTTTTCTTCTTCGCGGCTTTCTCGGTCGCGTTGTGTTTCTATTCGCTTCCTCTTGCCGCCCAGAGGCGTCCCTCCGCCAATCCCTTTCCGGACGATGACGAGCTTGGCGCCAGCGGATACGGCCACTACTTCAGCATCAGCGGCATGGTGGCGGACCGGCAATCCGGCCTGCGCCTGGATGGCGTCCGCGTCGACCTGAACTCCTTCGGCAAAGGCGTTGTGGCCACCACCTTCACCTCGTCAGGCAGCTTCCGATTCGATAACTTGCGCGAAGGCCCTTACGAGATCAGCTTCACTCTGACCGGCTACCAGGATGTGCAAGAGCATCTCGAAGTTTCCGGTCCCATGTTCGGCATGACCGTGAGTCTCAAACCGCTGAACGCCGCGCCCCCGGGCGGCCCGCCCACCGTCTCCGTGCGCGATCTTTCCATACCGCAAAAGGCCCGCGACGCCATGAACAAGGGACTGTTCCTTCTGCACCAGAAGTCCGACTATGCCGGCAGCATCAAGGAGTTCGAGCGCGCCATCAAGATCTTCCCCAACTACTATGAAGCCTACGCGCAGATCGGCTACGCCTACATGGGCCTGAAGGATCCGGCGCACTCCGAGGAAGCCCTGCGCCAATCCATCGTCGTCAGCCAGGAGCACTATCCCGACGCGTTCTTCTTGCTCGCGGCTCTTTTCACCTCGCAAAAGCGCTTCGAGGACGCCGAACCGCTGGCGCGAAAGGCCGTCGATATCGCCCCGGACTCCTGGCACGCGCAGTCGGAGATGGCGCAAGCCCTTCTGGGAGAAGATCGTCCCGAGGACGCCGAAAAATACGCCCAGGCCGCCGTCAGGCTGCAGCCCGAGAATTCTCTGCTGTTTCTCTTGCTTGCCGACATCCACGGCGAATTGCAGAACGACGCCGCGCTGGTCGAAGACCTGGACACCTACCTCCGGCTCGCGCCCAAGGGGCCCATGGCCGATCGCGCCCGCCAAGGACGCGCTGACGCAAAGCAAAGATTACAGCAGAGCCAAGCTTCAACACCGGCTCCGCCCGCGTCCTCTCCCGCCGCCAGCCCCGCGACTTCTTCGCAAGCCAACCCGCAGTAACTCCAAAGCTGTCGCGCTGATTAGCGCGACGAAACCTGCAGGATGCGCACCGGCTGTTCCCCCCGGGCGCAAAGCGCCACGTAGAAAAGAAGTCCGTCGCCGGATCGGCCCCCGGCTTCGGGGTGACCCGGGCGCGAAGCGCCACGCAGGAAGAAGTCGTGTGGGCCCGCCAAACGTCGGCGCGCCAGTTACAGCAAACTAGGCTTCGCCTGCTGCCCGCCAAGCGCCGCCCGCCACACCTTGTCATTCCGAACCCAGCGGCCGTCGTCGATGTCCCGGCTCTTGATCGTCGAGCCCGAAAAGGCCGTGGACATCACGGCGCTTTTCGGGCTTCAAAAGTCGGTGAGGAATCTGCTTTTGCGCGCCTGAACTAGCCCTACGAAACCTCCGCGGCTGTAGCGCAGGTCGCCCGACGCTTTTCGTCGGGAGACCTGAGGCCTTCGGTCCCAAGAATTGCTCGAATTGCCGCGCTTCGCCTGAATCAGCGCGACGAGACTTGCGTGATTCGCACCGGCTGCCCGATCAACATCGCCGGATCGGCCCCCGGCTTCGGCGTGAACTTCTGTGTCCTTCCGCCAAACGTCTCCGCGGCGTAAAGATTCCCCGCCGAGTCCACCGAGAATTGGTGCACGCCCCAGAACGCCCCCGGGAACGATCCGTACGTGCCCCACGAGTACAGGAGCTTGCCGTTCAGATCGTATTTGAGGAACTTGTTGGTCACGCCGTCGGCCACCCAGAGATGCTGATCGGCGGTAACCATGATGTGGTAGGGCTGCCGGATATTGTCCCACTCGCTGAGGTACTTCCCGTTCTCATCGAAAATCTGGATGCGGCTGTTGGAGCGGTCCGCCACGTAGACGCGCCGCTGCGCGTCGATATCGATGGAGTGCGGCAGATCGAACTGCCCCGGCCCCTTCCCTTTCGTGCCCCAGGTCATCAGGAATTTTCCGTTCTTGTCGAACTTCACCACGCGCGTATTCACGTAGCCGTCGCTGATGAAAAAAGTCCCGTCCGGCAGCCAGGCAATGTCCGTGGGACGCCCGAAGTGCTTGTCGTCGTCGCCCTGCTTCAGGCGCTCGCCGAGCGTCAGCACCAGTTGCTTCCCGTCGTGCGTGAACTCGAACACCTGCTGCACCATGTCGTCCACCACCCACACGTGCTTCTCCGGATCGTAGGGATTGATCTTGATGTGGTGCGGCCCGCGCCCGCCGGCGAAAAGATGGTCCCACTGCGTCCAGTCCTCCAGCAGCTTGCCGTTGCCGTCCACCACCAGGATGCAGTTCTCCAGGCGCGGCTTGCCCGAAGTTGCCGGCTGACCAAACGCGCCGTAGCCTCCCGTGTAACCCTCCGGCGCCTTCGGCGGAATCGGCAGCTCGCCGCGATTGGCGATGTAGATGCGATTGGGACTCTCGGCGAAAACGCCGCCTTGCGATCCCCAGGTCCATCCGGGATGGCCCAGCGGCTTCGGCCAATCCGCGGCGACGTCGTACGGCCCCGTCTCCTCTTCGCCGCCGGCTTGATTCTGCGCCGCAGTCTTGGCTTTCGTTTGAGCGAAGGTCGTGCCCATGCGCGTGCTCAGGCCTGCCGTCAATAGGCCGGCCGCCAGCAAAAAAATCACACCCAGGCCAATGCGAAATTTCGTCCGATCTCTCATGTGATCCTCCAGGAAAAGCGTTCCGGGCCCTACGCTGCCGCGATTCTACACCCGTCCGGCCACGACCCGCATCGGTTCGCCATCCGGTCGATCAGGCGGCCCCGATCTGGCCGAGATGATGACGCAGATGTCGGACGTAGTCCTGCACCAGAAAGCGGAGCGTGACCGTTTTTTCGGAGCCAATCGTGCAGGGAGTCTCGAGCTTCTCCGGCGGCAACTGCGCGATCACGTGCGCGAGATAGCGGTTGTACGCGGCCCACAGCGAAACCAGCGTCCCCCAGTCCGCCTCTTGCGGCCGCTCCACGCGCACGCAGCCGTCCTGATCGTATCCCGGGAAATCCAGCGACGGCTCGAGCGCGGCCCTCACGAATCGCTGGTGGTTGTTCGATGCGGAATCGATCAGATGGCCGAGCACCTGCCTCCGCGACCATCCGCCCGCCAGCACCGGCTTGGTACTCTCGGCCGCGCCAATCCCGCCGAGCTGCCCCTCCGCTTTCTCCACGACGCCGAGCAAGTCTCGACCGATCTCCTTCATCGCTCCTCCAAATGACCGGCCCCCCGGTATAACACAACCGCGCGAAGAGCGCGTTCTTCCCGCAAGGCTAACGATTTGGGCAAGCGGGATGCAGTGCGAACGGCGCTTCGGAGCAAGGGCAACGCGGATGTGCCATATTTATTCAGTCATTGATGGCACGGTTGTGTCGTGCGGCTGATCAAAGAATCGCTCTGAGAAGCATTGCTCTACGAAGCGTTGATCCGAGAATACCCGCCTGGCAGTTTCTTTCGCAAATCTTCGGCGTAACTAAAACTTAAAACTGGCCGCCTTCGCTTCGGGCCACGCTGCGAACTCGTGCGCGCGCGTCGCATCGTTCCGGCTAGATCATCAACTGGCGAATGAGTGCCTCAGATTCGAAAAAAAACGACTTACGGTCAGATCCAGGCTCTCACATGCGGGCAGGAACCACAGATTGCACGTCACGCCCGCGCACCGCAAAGTCTCGGCCAGATAGGGAAATCCGCCGGTTTTGAAGTACTCTGGAGTTGAGGGCGTCTATGTCTCCAATGGCAGCGGCCATCAGTCGAGGAGGACACCGCAGAAGAGATCATTTCAGACGCTTATCCGCAGCAATGGCCCTGAGCCTGGCGGCCACGCTTCTGGTGATCGCGCTGGTGGAGACAGGATTCGCCGCCACGGGGCAGCGCGATGCGTCACGCAAGATTGCCCCTCAAGTTTCCAGCGAGCGGGGCGGCAGGCCATCCCCTCCGGTGTCATCCCGGGACGCCGCAGGGCTAATACCAACCAGCGTGGTCGAGAAAATTCCGCGGCGCGCGGTCGGCCCGGATGAACGCCAGGGAGATATCGTCAACTTTCTGATCGTCGGCTCGGAATCAGACATGATTCTGGTGTTTCGCGCCGGGGGATGGACGGCGGTGCAGCGCGCTCAGGCCGACGCAGCTCCCTCGCCCGAGAGGCTCGCGAGTCTTTCAGAAGAAGAATATGTAGGTATGCCCCTGCGCGACGAGGATCTCTTCGGCAAGACGCAGGACTACGGCTTCGCACAGGCGGCTCTGGTGACAGTACTCCGCGCACGCTACAGTGTTCGCATCTGGAAGGCTCCGTTCACGGTAAACAGACAAGCGCTTTGGATCGGCGCGGCGTCCCATGAGGGTCCCTGGTGGGACAATAGCACGGGGGCAGTCAACCACGGCGCCGACACGAATGTGGATGACGAGAGAGAATTCTTGGAGACGTCACTGTCTGCGACTGGACTGGCGGAACGCCTCGGGTATATCTCGGCTCCAGGAGAGCCCGAAAAGACGGATCGAGCGGCAAGCGAGGGCTTACACACCGATGGTCGTGTGGTTGTGATCAGGCTCATTCATTTGTGAGAGCCGCCTTTCGAGGGGCGCACTTATCGGCAATTGGGAATCATCTGGGGTGGCCGCTTCATTTGGATTTTGGATTCGAAATGACGATTCCAAAACGCTAAAGAGAGGTCAACTCATCCCCACAGCTACGAGCTGTCAGGATCTAATCGCTGACCCGCCATCGCGCTGCGGGACACTGGATTTCAGGTAGAATACGCGGCAAGGATGGCCGTAGGGGGCGATATGAAACGTATGCCAAGACGAAATATCGGGGC
>Ga0335081_10013080_pt1 | contig 13425 bp, 9 predicted proteins | sample Lox_Sample_35_FD_206713 | JGI IMG/M metagenome (GOLD analysis project Ga0335081, IMG submission 206713) | Soil microbial communities from Loxahatchee National Wildlife Refuge, Florida, United States - Lox_Sample_3.5 | ecosystem: Environmental > Terrestrial > Soil > Wetlands | place: USA: Florida...
AGGTTCCGGACCTGGGTTCGATGGTCCAGCAGGTGAAGGCGCTGGAGCAGCGCGTACTTTTTCCATCCCAGCTCGGCGAAAAAGATCTGCGGCGCCGTCAGGCCGTCCTCCATTTTACGAAGAGTCACCACTACGGTCCGGACCGTCGGCGCGGCCACGGGCGTTTCGTCGGAAGCGTCCTCGAGCACCTCGATCATCGACCGATTCGCGTCGCGAAGCTCGGCCACCAGCAGGTCCCACGGCGCCCAGTCGCCGGCGCCGGATCGAAGCGCCTCGTACACGGGCGGAAGCGGCGGGCGGCGGCCGGCGAGCAGGTGGCGCAACTCCTCCGCGCCCCGGACCTGCGTCTGCGCGATGTGATCCACCACCTCCGCGATGGTCCACTTGCCGGGAATCGGGCGCACTCTTGCCTGCGCGGGGTTTACCGCGTCCACGGCGCGCTCGATCTCGGCTGCCGCGGCGCGGATCTTTTCGCGGATCGCGGACGCGCTCATTTCCGTGGCGCGCTTCTCCAGATAATCGAGCATGTAAATGGATTCCGGTGCGAGCGGAGATCCGTCCACCGCAGTCATTTGAGATTCACTCGGCTGCACGTTGGCCTCCTCTCGTTATTGGACCACCAGTTTGCCGCCGCTTTCCCGGATGCGCACCGGATCGGCCGAAGCGCACGCCGGCAGGGGGCGCGCGGCGTAATAATTGAGCCCATAGATCCACTCGCGGCGGACGCTCTCGTCGATGCAGGCGTGGGACGCTTCGCTCGCGTGCGCGCGCCAGAAAGCGCGCACGGACACGCGATCGTCGAGAGCCGGGAACGTCCTCACCTTCACGTAAACGAGTCCAATAGCGATTCCCGCGATCACTGTGGCGAGCGCCAGGTTCGGCCGCTCGCGCCAGGCGAACCACCACGCCGCGCCGGCGAAGATCGCGAAGGCGATGCCGAGAGCCGGGTGCAGCGGCGCGCGGCGAAGACCGGCGAGCAGCGCGTCGGGCAGCGCGGCCGCCACCGCGGGCAGCGCGATCAACATCAGCGCGCTCGATGCCAGCCACCACTTCCGCTTCACGCCGGTCTGCTCGAGAGCGGCGCCGAGGACAATCGCGAGTGCCGGCAGCAGCGGAAGCGCGTAGCCGGGAAGCTTATTGCGCGCGGCCGAAAAGAACACCAGTGCATAAATCAGCCAGCCGATCAGGAATCGCACCCGGACGTCTGCATAGGTTTTGGACCGCGTCAGCAGGCCCACCAGCGGGGTCCAGGGAAACAATCCCGCGAGGAGCACGGGGAGGTAATACCAGAACGACTGCGTATGCTCGAGCGAGGGCGAAAAGAATCGCAGCACCTGCTGCTTCCAGAAGTAGTCCTGCCAGAACGCCGGCCCATTGCGCGCCCAGGCGGCCAAATGCCATGGCGCCGCGACCGCAATGCACCCGGCGAGCATGGTCATTCGCTTTCCGCGCGAAATCAGAAATAACGGAAGAAACAGCACCAGCGGGACGAAGGCCTTCGCCAGAATCGCCAGACCCAATAGCACGCCCGCGACGTAGCCTTGCTCCCGGCGCGTGTCGAACATGGCGATGAGCATCGCCGCGGAAAACGCCGCGGTCATGGGCAGATCGGTGACGGCGACGGAACTGTACGCGATCCAGCCCGCCGAGGTCGCCAGAATCGCGGTCGCGCTGAGGGCGATGCGCGGCGAAAACTCGCGCGCCATCGTCTTCATGAAGAACGCGAGAAACAGCAGGCTGACCAGGACGACCGGTAGCCGCGCAGCCCATTCATCGGAAAGGTGCGCCAAGCGGCCCAGCGCGACCATCCAATACAGCAGCGGCGGTTTTTCAAACCAGGCGTGCTGGTCGAGGCGCGGCGTGATGAAATCGTGCGTAGCGGCCATCGCACGGCCGATCGAAGCGTAGCGCGGCTCGTCCGGCCCGATGAATCCGACAGCGCCGAGATCGAACAGGTACAGGGGGATGAGAAGAAGGATCAGCCAGCTTCGCGACAAGCCTTCAGTATAATGTTCCGTCGCGGCCGGAAACCGGCGCGCTAAGATCAAAGCAATGTGATGATCCAGCTCCCCACCGCCGAAAATTCGACGATTCATCTGAATGCTGCCGATAACGTCGCCATCGCGCGCGTGCCGGTCAGTGAGGGCGCCATTTTGCGCGTCGCGGGGCTGGAAATTCGCGCCAGGACCGCGATTCCGGCGGGGCACAAGATCGCGATCCGCCCGATCGCGGCGGGGGAAAACGTTATTCGCTACGGACAGGTGATCGGGCGCGCGAAATCTTCCATCGAACCGGGCGCGCATGTCCATACGCACAACCTGGCGTTCGAAGAAATCGCGTTCGATTACGAATTTCCTTCAGACGACGCGCCGATTCCCGCGTCTCCCGCGGACGCACCGACATTTCTCGGCTACGCGCGCGAGGATGGGCGCGCGGGAACGCGGAACTACATCGCGGTGGTCGCGGCGAGCAATTGCGCGGCGCACACTGCCGAGCTGATCGCGGCGAGCTACGAAGGTGAATCGATGCCCGAAAATGTCGACGGCGTGGTCGCGTTTCCGCATGGCGAGGGTTGCGGGCACACGATCGGTCCGGACACGGAACAGTTGCAGAGGACGCTTGGCGGCGTGCTCGACCATCCTAATGTTTCCGCGGCGATCATTCTGGGTCTCGGTTGCGAGGTGAACCAGATCAGCGGATATTCGGGGACGCGACTGGTGGGCATGACGCTGCAATCGAGCGGAGGCACGCGCGCGACCGTGGAGGCCGCACGGCGCGAGATCGCGATGATGATCGAACGAGCGGCCGCGGAAAAGCGCGTGCCGATGCCGGCTTCGAAAATCGTACTGGGGCTGAACTGCGGAGGGTCGGATTCGTTTTCCGGGATCACCGCGAATCCGGCGCTGGGCGTGTGCTCGGATCTGCTGGCGCAGGCCGGCGGGACGGCGGTGCTGGCGGAAACGCCGGAAATTTTCGGCGCCGAACATTTATTGGTACGCCGCGCACGCAACCGCGAGGTCGCCGAAAAACTGCTGGGCTTCGTGCGCGGCTACAAGCAATATCTCACGCGATTCGGCGGCGGTTTCGATGACAATCCGACGCCTGGGAACAAAGAGGGCGGCCTGAGCAATATTCTCGAAAAATCGTTGGGCGCGGTGGCGAAAGCCGGGACGTCGCGAATGAACGACGTGGTGGATTACGCCGACCGCGTCGCCACGCCGGGATTCGTTTTCATGAACACCCCGGGCTACGATCCGGTTTCGCTCACGGGACTCGCGGCGGGCGGCGCCAATGTGATCGCCTTCACCACCGGCCGCGGCAGCGCCATCGGATTTCCCACCATTCCCGTAATCAAAATCGCGAGCAACTCCGGCACCTTCGCCCGGATGCGCGACAATATGGATGTGAACGCCGGACGGATCGCGGACGGCGAGGCTTCGGTGGGGGACATCGGTCACGAAATTTTCGACCGGCTTCTGCGCGTCGCTTCGGGCGAGAAGACCGCGAGCGAGCGCCTGAAGCACCATGAATTTGTGCCCTGGCGCATCGGCCCGGTACTCTAGTAGGTTAGGAAAAGATCAGGAGCAAGAATGAAGACGGCACTTTCCCTATTGCTGGCTGCAACGGTCTTCGCCCAGACCGCGCCGAAGCAGGAAAAATCGGCGTTCGACAAGGCGACACTCGAGGCGTACCTGCGCAACCTGGAACTGTACCTTCCCTCGGTCCAGGCCAAGATCGACGACGCGCAGCCCTCCAAGGAGATGCCCGGATTTTTCGATGTCTGGGTGCACTGGGTCGCGCCCAACAACGCCACCAAGGATGAGCTGGTATACGTCTCCAAGGACGGCAAAACCATTTTTCAGGGAAGTGTTTACCAGGTGAACCGCAATCCGTTCCAGCCCAATCTCGACAAGATCCACACCGATTTGCAGCCGAGCTTTGGAGCGCGCGGCGGGCCCGTGTCGCTGGTGATGTTCAGCGATTTCGAGTGCCCCATGTGCAAGGCCGAGGCCGCCATCCTGCGGCAGAACGTGGAGAAAAGCTTCCCCGACAAGGTGCGCGTGTACTTCATCGACAATCCCCTGGATTCGATTCACACGTGGGCGCACACGGCGGCCGACGCAGGCCGCTGCGTGTACAAGCAGAATCCGCAGAAGTTCTGGGATTACTTCGACTGGGTCTACGACCAGCAGGAGAACATCGGGCTGGATAATTTCTCCAGCAAGCTGCAACAGTTCGCCACCCAAAAGGGCATCGACGGCGTGGCGCTGGGGCATTGCGTGGAGACCAAGGCGAGCGAAGCCGACGTTCAGCGCGAGATGGCCATGGGCAAAGCGCTTCAGATCAACGCGACCCCGACGCTGTTCATCAATGGACGCCGGCTGGAAGGCGAACTTCCCTGGCAGACGCTCGATACGCTCATCAAGATGGAACTCGATCATCAGGCCCAGGAAGCTCAAGCGGCCGACAAATGCTGCGAAGCGGGGCCGCAGAAGGTCGTCAAATGAGGACGGTGGTCAAGTGAGGAGCCGGCGTTCCCTTCCGCTGCTATGCCTGATCGCGGCCGCCGCCTACGCGGCCGATGTCAATCCGCAGAGCTTCCTGGCCGATGTCAAATATCTGGCGTCGCCCGAATTAAAGGGCCGCGCGACGGGATCGCCGGAGCTTGAAAAAGCCGCGCAGTTCATCGAGGCGCGGATGCGCTCGGCCGGATTGAAGCCGCGGGAACTCCCCTTCCCGGTCGTCATCGGAGCGCACCTGGGTCCCGGGAATCGGATGGAAGTGAACGGCTCGACGCTCCTACTGAATCGCGATTTCATCCCCTTGAGTTTTTCTTCGAGCGGCCGGCTCGACGCGCCGGTAGTCTTCGCCGGCTACGGAATCACCGACAAAGACAGACATTACGACGACTACGCGGGCATCGATGTCACCGGAAAGATCGTGCTGATCTTGCGGCATGAACCCAACGAGCATGGGGAGCTTTCGAACCACGCCACTTTCGCGGAAAAAGCCGTGAACGCGAAAATGCACGGCGCGAAGGGCGTGATCCTGGTGAACGACGTGTTCGCGCACGGCGACAAGGACGATCTGCCGAAGTTCTCGGTCGCAGAGGGCCCCACCGACGCGGGCGTTTTTTTTGTCCAGGTGAAGGAGGCGCTCGCGGATCAATGGCTGAAAGCGCAGAGCAAGAGCCTGGAAGACGCGTACCGCGCCATCAACAACGATCATCAGCCGCATTCCTTTGCGCTTGAGAAGCTGAGCGTGGCGATCGACGCCGATATCCGCCGCGATTCGAAAACGGTCAACAATGTCGCCGCCTACATTCCCGGCTCCACCAATGAGTATGTCGTGATCGGCGCGCATTACGATCATCTGGGCCTGGGCGACGAGCATTCGCTCGCGCCGTCGCTGATCGGACACATTCATCCGGGCGCCGACGACAATGCGTCGGGCACCGCGGGCGTGATCGAGCTGGCGCGCTGGTTCGCCAAACAGCCGGAACAAAAGCGCGGAATCCTGTTTTTGAGCTTCGCGGGCGAGGAACTGGGGCTCCTCGGCAGCGAATGGTACGTGAACCATCCCATGCTGCCGCTTGAAAACGCGGTGACCATGATCAACATGGACATGATCGGGCGCATTCGCGAGGGCAAGGTGTACCTGGGCGGATCGGGCACCGGCTCGACCTTCGCGCACATGCTCGAGGAGGTGAAGGCGCCGCCGTCGCTGCACATCGAAGTTTCCGAGAAAACCGGCTACGGATCGAGCGATCACACCTCCTTCACCACCAAACAGGTCCCGGTGCTGTTCTTTTTCTCCGGCCTGCACGCCGATTATCACAAGCCCAGCGACACTTGGGACAAAATCGATGCGCCGGACGCGGCGACGCTGCTCGATTATGTCGCTGATGTGACCACGTATCTCGAAAAATCGGACGCGCGCCCGCAGTTCGTCCGCGTGGCCGAGGCCGAGGAGCCGACTGGCGGCGGGGGCGGCTCGGGTTATGGGCCACTGTTCGGCAGCATTCCCGATTTCAACGAACCTCCCAAGGGTGTCCGCTTCGCCGACGTGCGCGATGGAACGCCGGCCGCCAAGGCGGGGCTCAAGGCCGGCGATATCCTCATCGAGTTCGACGGCAAGGACATCTCCAACCTGTACGATTTCACATACGCTCTTCGCGCTCACAAGGCTGGCGATTTAGTACTAGTGAAAGTCCTCCGCGGAAATCAGACAATTGAGGCGAAAGTACTGCTCACGGAACGCCGATAACTTTGACATACTTGGTCAGAAAGTAAGCGAACCGTTATGAGCAACGCGAAAACGCTTCCGCCGCTGATTCTTCATCCGTTCGCCGACTCGGCCGGACCCGACAAGCTGGTCGAAAGCTCGCGAGCGAGCCTCATGCTTCAGGGATTGCTGCCCTCGGGCGAGCGCACGCCGGAGGATCTCGACCGCGCCCTGCTCGACGGCCGCTATTGCGAGATCCGCATGCTGTTCTACGTCGGCAAGGACCTGCTGCGCTGGATCGACCAGTGCCTGGAGCACATCGACCGCGATCCGGAGCTGCGCGGCAAGGGGATCAATTATCAAAGCTTTGCCGCGTACCTGGTCCACAACACGCCGGCGGCCGTGCAGGCTAAGCTGCGCAAATGGGGCGTGGCGGATTATCGCGCCATCTTCACCCGCGCGCTCGGTTTGAACGCCGTGCTGGCGGGCGCGCCTCATCGCGAATCGTTCTCCGACGAATTCATTCGCGCCTATTACCGCTACGCGGACCAGATGTTCCAGTGCCGCCAGGGCCAGGCGCAGTTCACCGACATTTCCGGCTTCGGCTTCGACTTCGAGATTTTCGCTTCGGGCGAATATTCGCGGATGCTGGAGCGCGAATGGTCCACGCCCGCCGACGTCTCGACCGGCCTGGACGCCGCGGAACTGGAGTAGCGCTGGAGAGCCATTTTTCCAAGCGCCTCAAACCCAGATTTAGCGCCAATCAGGGACGCGGCAGCCCGCAGGTGAAATTGTCGGCCTGATCCGTGCTGCCCGAACCCTTCCATTGCGCCTCATACGGATAAGCGCACAGCGGACGCGTCCGGTCCGCGGCGCCATTGGTCAAGTGCGACGCAAGGATCCGTTCCGGCGCAGCGCCTTTCTCCACCCACCCGTCGAGCGCCGCGAGCATGTTGAAGCTGGTTGCCCCCGGCCCGCCGCCGCAATGCTGCATGCCGGGAACCATGAACAGCCGATAAAATTCGCGCACTTCGCGGTAACCGTGATTGCCGTTATGCGCCATCGTTTTCACGACGCTTTCGTAATAATTAACGCTGTTGAGCGGCGTAATGTCGGGATCGCTCCAGCCATGGTAGTGAATCATCTTACCGCCGCGAGCCTTGAATGCACTCAAATCCGGGTCGGTTGCGTTGAACAGCGCGCCCAGCTTCGAGTCCGTGAAATCGACATCGTTATCGAATCCCTTGGGCGCTTCGAATTTGAAGGTGTGGTAATCCCAATCCGGATTGTCGAACACCATGAATTTGAAAAACGGCAGACCCAGGCCGGCGTGCCCACTTTTTCCGGGCTCCCGTCCTGTAATCCAACTGGACCATCCGCCTGGTCCCGCTTCGCCCCCTGGAACCAGCCCTGGATAGATTTGATCGCCGTCGGCGTTGCGATATCCCGCATACAATTTTTTCACCGCGTCCACCTGCGCTTGCGTCAGGCACGCCGCATTATCCGATCCCTTGCACAGCAGAACCGCGGGATCGAAGTGGCAGCGCCGTGGATCGTTCAACACTCCGTCTTTCACTCCGTCGAGCGCATCGCAGGCATTGTTGACCGCTTCGGCCAGCGCCGCAATCTTCGCCGCCGGAATGTAGCCGTCGCCTTCCATGGCGAGCGTCGCCCACAGATGACCGCCAATATAATGATGCGTCCAGAAATTCGCCGGATCGCCCGCGATGATGCCGTCGAAATCGTTGGGATAGCGCTGTGCCTCGATCATCGCCTCATGTCCGCCCTGCGAGCATCCCTCAAAATACGCGTGCGCGGGCTGCGCGCCATAAAACGCCCGAAGAATCGCCTTATCGGTATCCGCCAGCACATGAATTGCGCGATCGGCAAAATCGACCACCCGTTCGAAATGCCCCAGCGCCCAACTCCCGTCATTGCCTCCGGCGGAATGGCCTGTGTCCGTGCTGCTGGTGGCATAGCCCTGCGCAAGAGGACCGCTCATCGCGGCAAAACTGATCGATCCCGCGAGCCCGCCGTTGCCCACCGTTAAAAGCTTGTGGTTCCACTGTACCGGCATCCACAGCTCGAACTTCACTTCCGGCGCGATCACGCCTGCCACGCGACAGAAGGCCGGAACATCGGCAGCGCGGCGGCCCGACGGCGGCGTAAACGGCCCCGCGGGCACTGACGCCGCGAGCGTAATCGTCAGGTTCGGAACGGTGAACGATGTCAAGCTCTCGCAGGGCTGTTGAGCCCGGACGAGCGCCGTTGCCGCGAGCGCAAATGCGATTCGGCAGATCATGGCTGCTTATTCTCTCACGAATGCTTCTGGTCCACGGATGCGAGGATACGATCAACGTTCAGTGGATCGCGTTAAGTCGCCGATGGAACTCCGCAAAAGCGGCCGCTCGATGACGTAGCCGCTGACCGAATCGCGGGTGACTTTCGTGATTCTCAGCTCACGGCGCGCGCCTTCCGGACCGCTATAAAAGATGAGGGGATCTTCGGGCGAGCGATGGCGCAGCCATATGGTTCGCCGGTCGGGCATCAACCACATCCAGCCGTCCACGGACTGGCCGACGGCATCGGCTTCATCGATTCCAATGGAAATTCCAGGAGCCAGCTGCCGGCTGTGATGGACAGGCACGGTGAATGTCAATTTGCCGTGCTCCGGATGGTCCGCGGCGCGCGCCACCGCTACGGGAGGATTCTCGCCGGACGGGTTGCCCGCGAGCTGCGCAGCCGGATTTTCCTGCGGACGGCGCGATACTTGCCGGGCCTTCACGATGAAGCGATCCGGCGCCGATCCAATGTAATTGAACGGATAACAGGTCACTAAAGTAAGCTCCGGATAGGATCCCGCCTTCAATACGCTCACGTCGCTCGGCGCGACAATTTGCGTTGATTCCACCTGATAACGATAGGTCGCGTCCAGCGTTTGAAACTCAATCATGTCGCCGTCCTGAATATTCCGCAGGCCGCGAAACAGCGTGTCCCGATGACCTGCGATCGCGACATTTCCGGTTTGTCCTGGAAGCGCAGTTCCGGGAATATGGCCCACCGCAATTCCCAGCGTGTCCTGTCCCGAGCCTTCGCGGACAATTGCGCTCAAATGCAGACGCTCTATCGTGACACGGCCGACGATGTCCTTATTACGAATAAAATGACCCGTCTTTTCCGGGGATCGTGCGACTCGAGCCGATTCATCCGGACTCGCCGAAATCAGAAAACGGCACCAGTCCTCCACTTTTCGAAGGGCCGCGTTCGCTTTCGCCGACACATACGTCCCGGCGGTTGCCGTCTCCTGCCGAAGCTCGCTTTCAAATACCCAGTTATCCCAATCCTGGGAGACCATCGGCAGCGCGTTGGACCACACCCACAATCCCACGCCTGCGATTCCCGCGAATAACATCAATCGCTCGAACCAACGGCGCACGAACCCGCGATTACGTTTGTGCTTCTTCATAACCGGCGCCGGTGACGCTGACATCCAGCAGAACCAGGCGAACGCCGCTGCGGATCGCGTAATTCTGAACGCTCTCTTGCCACGGCGGCGCTGCGTAGAAAAAATGAACCGGCGTCGCGATCAGATTTCGAATGGCGGAACGCCGGTTCATAAAAGTACGGTATGCAGAGTTTATGCGGCCTTCGTAGCTCTCAACCAGGTAAACAGGCCCAGGCAGATCAAGCCACCCAGTCCAAACATCGGATACGCCGTCGCTGTCTTCGGCAGCTCGGAAGGCGGCGGAGGCGGCGGAGCCTGAGGTTCGGCCTGCGGCTGAGTTTCAGGCGCGGGCGGCGGTTGCGCGGCCTCGGGCTGCGGTGCAGGTGCGGGAGCAGGCTCTGGAGCCGCTTCCACTGAAGGAGCCGGTTCAGCCTCAGGAGCGGGAACTGCTTCAGGAGCTGGCGCGGGCTGCGCCGGCGCCGCATAGGCGATTTGCCTCAAGTTTTTCGGATAAGCAAACTCCTGGCCGTAGTTGTCGCCAGGATAAAACCAGGCGCGCAGGGCTCTCACCGATCCCGGCGGTGTTTCCCAGAATGCAAAGCGCGAGTTGCCCGTCGGCTTCAGCCGGTAATTCGGGATCGCGATGATGGTATTGATTACGTGCCTTTCATCGGCAGTAAAAATTTGCACGACATTGCGATTCGAAGGCGAGTCCACCAGCTTGAGTACATAAGTTCCCGGCTCAAGATAGGTATCGCGGATCTGCGTCGGTTCATCAAACCGGACGATGGTTTTCTTGTTCCACTCGTCCGCGCGAGCGTGAATGGAAGCCAAGCCGAATCCCAGAGCAATGCCGCACAGAGCGGCTGCCTTGAGGCCGGATCTGGCATTGAACTTCAAATTCATTGTGTTTACTCCTTTTGCGCTCCTTTGGCGTGCCGCCGTTCAAATGCGGCGGTCGAAATAACGGTTTGAGGAGATGCATCTCAGATGCCGCGTGAGGTCTTGATCCGGTTCTTCAATGACTTGAAGTCGTCACGCTGCAAATTCCGGTACTTTTTGCAAAGGCTGCAGGGAGCGCGAGTTGTCAATTCTTCAGGAAACATTAAATATGAAACAACTCGAGCGCGGCCAGATTTCATTCGGACGGGCGGGAGTCCCGCTGAGCGCCTCGTCCCCAGGCATCGAACATTGCAAAATCACCCTCTTTCTACGCCGGTTCCGGACCCGGCGAAGGCGGGGTGTTCCGCGTAATAATACAGGAGCATGGCGCCCGAAAAGTGGAAGCAGATCGAGGAGCTGTATCTCGCTGCACTCGACCTTCGGGATGAGGAGCGCGCCGCTCTGCTCTCTCAGGCGGCTCCGGAAATTCGCGTCGAAGTCGAGGGTATGCTGGCGCAGCCAACCGGGTCGAAACTGCTCGATCGTGACGCGTGGCTAAGCCGTTCGGAAGCCTCAGCCGGTTCGCCGGTTAAGGCGGGTACGCTGCTCGGGCAATATAGAATCGAACACACCATCGGCACGGGCGGAATGGGCGTCGTATTCCGCGCTTTCGATACCAGGCTTCACCGTCCGGTCGCGATCAAGCTCCTCAGCGATGAACTGGCGGACGCCGCGGCTCGCCGGCGTTTTCAGCGCGAGGCTCAGATGGCCTCGTCGCTGAATCACCCGCATATCTTGACCGTTTATGATATCGGCGAATTCGACGGGCGCCAGTACCTGGTGGCCGAATTCGTGGATGGCGGCACACTCAAGGACTGGCTTAAGCGCCAGCCCCGCACCTGGGAAGACGTGGTCGAACTGTTGACCGGCGTCGCCGATGCGTTAGCCACTGCTCACCAGGCTGGAATCCTGCATCGCGACATCAAGCCGGACAACATTCTGGTGACGGCGAGCGGTTGGGCCAAGCTCGCCGATTTTGGCCTGGCGAAACTCGAAGACGCGCCGGCGTCCGCAACGCGAACGCTTACCGGCCTGCAGACGCGCCAGGGGATGGTCGTCGGGACCATCGCCTACATGTCGCCGGAGCAGGCGCAGGGAAATCCGCTCGACGCGCGCAGCGATATCTTTTCGTTCGGAGTGCTGCTATACGAGATGCTTGCCGGCGATCGTCCGTTCCGCGCCGCGACCAACCTCGAATTGCTCCAGCAGGTGATCCATGCGAACCCGGCGCCGCTGAAGGCCGATCTTCCCGAGCCGCTGCGCGCGCTGGTGATGAAGACGCTTGAGAAAGATCCGGCGAATCGCTGCGCATCCATGCGCGAGGTGGTGACGGCGCTCAAAAGCTCGCGGCGAACGGGCGGCCAGGCGGCGCCGGCGTCTGTCTCGCGGCGCGGAGGATGGCCGGCCGCGATCGCCGCTGCCGCGGTTGTCGCGCTTGGGGTGGTCCCCGCCGCGTATTTTTTCAACGCCTACCGCGGCGCGCCGGCACAGCGGTTGAATTACACACCGCTCACCAATTTCACCGATTCCGCTACGGCTCCGACACTATCGCCCGACGGGCGCATGCTCGCGTTCATCCGGGGAGACAGTAACTTTATTGGTCCCGGCGACGTTTATGTAAAACTCCTTCCCGATGGCGACCCGGTGCAACTCACTCACGACGGAGCTGCGAAGATGGTGCCGGTGAGCTTCTCTCCCGACGGCTCCCGCATTGCTTACACAAAGGGTTTATGGGAAACGTGGACCGTTCCGGTGCTCGGCGGCGAGCCGACGCGGCTGCTCGCCGGCACGGAAGGCTTGAGCTGGACGAATTCCAGCCCTCCTCGAGTGATGTTTTCGGCGCCCACGGGCGAGAGCCTCCACATGGGGATCTTCTCTTCCACGGAGAGCCGGTCAGAGCAACGAACCGTATACCTCCCCGCCAATGTCGCCGGTATGGCGCATCGATCCTTCCTTTCGCCCGACGGCAAGTCTGTGATTGTCGTCGAAATGGGGCTGGGCTGGCTGCCCTGCCGGGTGGTTCCATTCGATGGGAGCTCGGCGGGACGCGAGGCAGGTCCGCCATCCGCCCAATGCACCTTCGCCGGCTGGACACCCGACAGCAAATGGATGTATTTTTCAGCCAACACCGGAGACGGCTTCCATATCTGGCGCCAACGCTTCCCGGATGGCACGCCGGAACAGGTCACCAGCGGCGCAACCGAAGAAAACGGCGTTTCGTTTTTTCCCGACGGAAAGTCTTTCGTCAGCTCGGTCGGCGAAAGTTTCAGCGCGCTATGGGTTCACGAGTCCACAGGCGAGCGGCAAATCACCTTCGAAGGCTACGCGTATTTGCCATCCTTCTCGCACGACACCCGTCGCGTGTATTATCTCCAGCGCTCCAAAGCGAACGACCGCTTTGTCAGCGGCGAGTTGTGGATGGCGAATCTCGAAAGCGGAAAGAAACAACGTCTGCTGCCCGATTTCCTCATGGAGCACTACGACGTCTCGGCCGACGGAAAGCAGGTGGTGTTCGTCGGCTCCAGCGCCGCTGGACCGACGGCATTGTGGATCGCCACCACCGACGGAAGCGCCGCACCGCGGCGGCTTGTGGATCAGGATTGCACTCGCGCGCTTTTCGCGCCTGATGGAGAGATTTATTTCTCCGGCGGAAAACCAGGAGAACTGTATCTCCAGGCCATCAAACCCGACGGAACCGGCCTGCGAAGACTCATTCCCGAGAAGGCGGCGTTCCTGTACGATATTTCGCCGGATGGAAAGTGGATCGCGGTGTGGGTCGACGCCGGCACGGATATCAAGATCTACTCCACATC
>Ga0335081_10013081_pt1 | contig 13424 bp, 13 predicted proteins | sample Lox_Sample_35_FD_206713 | JGI IMG/M metagenome (GOLD analysis project Ga0335081, IMG submission 206713) | Soil microbial communities from Loxahatchee National Wildlife Refuge, Florida, United States - Lox_Sample_3.5 | ecosystem: Environmental > Terrestrial > Soil > Wetlands | place: USA...
AGCACACCCACCGTTCCATCGAAACGGCCGGCGTGCGGAATGGCGTCGATGTGCGAGCCGGTGGCCGCCGCGGGGAGCGCCTCCTGCGTGCCCGGCCACCGCGCGAACGTATTGCCGACCGCATCTTCGCGAATTGAAAGACCGGCTTCCGAGCAGAGGGACTTTACGTAGCGGCGCGCGCGCAGATCCGTATCGGAGAAGACTACGCGCGTAACCGCGGGCGGCTCGACCTCCGAGAACGTCGCCAGCGTGTCCAGTTCCGCCATCAGGCGGTCCGCATCGATCTCGAGGTGCATGTTCACTCCAGCGGGTGACGGTTCCAATCTTTGTAGATCAGGTATTTCGCGGGCGCTTTGCCGAACGCGCCAAACCATTGCGGACAGTAGGGCGCCATCCAGATGAAGTCACCCGCCGCTACCGGATACCAGCTTTCGCCGAGGCGGTAGATGCCTCCGCCTTCGAGCATCAGCAGGCCGTGCTCCATCACGTGAACCTCCACCATGGGCAGCGCCGCTCCCGGTTGGAAGGTCATGGTATTGACTGCGAAGTCGAAGGCGAAATCGTCTGGAAGTAAGACGCGGACAGCAAGGTCTTCATCGCCCATGAGCGGCTTGGGTTCCACGTCGCTCTCCCGGCCGGTCAGAATGCAGGGCGGATTCTTGTCCAGCGGTTTGTATGCTTTTTCAATTACCGCGGCACGGCTGGGTACTGCGGCTTCGAAGCGGGCAGCCTGCGCAGTGGACAGAAAACAGTAATCACCGGCCGCGAGCCGCTGCTCACCGGAGTCCCCTTTGAGCATCAACTCGCCTTCCATCACGTAGACAAATCGCTGCTCTTTGGCGGGGGCCAGCACTCCGCCGGCTTCGAATTCCGCGGTGTATTGGGTGAAGCCCGCGCCCATTGCCGGGGAAACATGCACCACTGCCGTTGCGCGCTGCATGCCTGGCAGTGGGGCTCGGATGAAGGTGTCCGGCGTGAGCAGCAGGTGGTCGTGCTGGCATGTGCTACGGGTGTGTCCCAATCGTTGCATGAGGCGCCTTCTTGGTGAGATTCGGCCGGACCAACTTGCCGCCGGAGTTCGTCAGGATCTTGCCATCGACAAAGATGGTGGTGCCGCGCAAAAGCGTGCGGCGCACGGTGCCGCGAAACGTTTTCCAGGCGTACGGCGTGAGACGGTGCTTTTGAAACAGATGCTTCTCTTCGAGGGTGTGCCTGGCAGCAAGATCCACGAGGGTGAGATCGGCGTCCATACCGGTTTCGATCGAGCCCTTACCGGGAATGGCAAAGCGGCGGGCGGGCGCTGCCGCCGTCAGGCGCGCAATTGCTTCGAGCGGCAAGCCGCGCTGCTGATGGCCCTGATCCAGCAAAACAGCCAACGTGGACTGCACGCCTGCCACTCCGCCCCAGATGCGGAAAAAGTCGCTGCCTTGTTTCATTTCGGGCGGGGAAGGCGAATGGTCGGACGCGATGATGTCGACTGCGCCTTCCAACACCGAAATCCAGAGAGTCTCCTGCACGCCGGCGTTCCGCAGCGGGGGCGCGCATTTGGCCACTGCGCCCAGCAGGAGCAGATCGTCCTCGGTGAAGAAAAGATAGTGCGGGCAGGTTTCAATCGAAACGTCGACACCCAACGAGCGGGCTTGGACGGCAGCCAGCACCCCGCGGCCGGAACTGACGTGCACGATGTGCAGTTTCGCGCCCGTTTCAGCTGCCAGGAGTGTGGCGCGCTGGATGGCTTCCACTTCCGCCAACACCGGGCGGGATTCAAGGTAATCGCGGATGCCGGTGCGGCCCGCCGCCACCGCACGCCGCGCCAGCGTTTTTGTGAGCTCCTCGGATTCGGCATGCACCGAAACCGGCAGGCCGAGCCGCACCGCTTCGCGCATGCCTTCATAGAGCGTGACGTCGTCGGCGCGCGGGAATTCGTCGAGCCCCGAATCGCTCATGAAAGCTTTGAAGCCGACGACACCGCACGCGCCGAGCTCGGCGATCTGGTCGCGGTTACCGGGAACGATGCCGCCCCAAAGCGCAAAGTCCGTTATGGACGCGCGTTCCAGAGCTTGCCGTTTCTGCTCGAACTCCTCCGGTCCGACGGTACAAGGCGCAGAGTTCAGCGGCATATCGAAGAAGAGCGTGCCACCACCAGCCGCCAATGCCCGGCTGCCGGTTGCCGCGCCTTCCCAATCGGTGCGGCCGGGTTCGTTGAAATGCACGTGGCCGTCAATCACGCCTGGAAAAATCGTGAACCCGCGCGCATCGATCTCCTCGCGCGCGGGCGGCAACTCCGGAGCGATAGCTGCGATGAGACCATCCTCGATGGCGAGATCGCCCCGGCGCGGGCCTGCCGAAGTGACCAAACTTCCGCCGCGAATCACCAAGTCAGGCACCGAGCGCCTCCACTTCCTCCAGGAATCGAAAACCCGCGGCCAGCGCGGCTGCGACATCCTCGGGCAAAACGGTCTCTTCCGGATGATGGCTGAGCCCGCCCGGGCTGCGCACGAAGAGCATCGCCGCGGGGCATTTCGCGGCCATGATCATGGCATCGTGTCCGGCGCCGCTGGCCATCCGGTGGACCGGGAAGCCGGCGCGCGCGACCGCGCGTTCCATCGCCGCGATCATCGTGGGATGCATCGGTGTGGCCGGCTGGTCGAGCCGCTGCGCCCAAGTAACCTCCAGGCCACGGCGCTCCGCGACCTGAGTCGCCGAATCGAGCAGAGTGGTGATCGCTCGGTGTCTGACCTCATCACTCGTGTGCCGCACATCCAGAGTGGCGCAGACGCGGCCCGGAATCACATTCGATGCGCCTGGCTGGACATCGAGCGATCCGACTGTCGCCCGCAGGTCCGGCGTCGTACAGGCCTCGCGTTCTACGCGGCTGATCCACTCTGCGGCACCGGCCAGGGCATCGCGGCGAAGCGCCACAGGAGTCGTGCCGGCGTGGTTGGCGCGGCCCTCGAAAACCATTTCGAAGCGGCTTTGTCCGGCGATCGATTCCACGATACCCAAGGGAAGATCGAGAGATTCGAGCACGGGCCCCTGTTCGATATGGAATTCCAGATAACCGAGTACACTGCCGGACATAGCAGCTTCGGGAAGCCGCGCCGGATCGAGTCCGAATTCGCGAACGGCATCGGCGACCGTGAGGCCTTGGGCGTCCGCGAGCGAGAGCAGTTCGGCGGCGGTACCCGCCAAGGCACGGCTCCCCAGAAACGGGACACCAAACCGGACCCCTTCTTCCTCGGAAAACGCCAACACTTCGATTCCGAAACGCACGCCGCGGTTTTCGAGAGCTTCCACCAGGGCAATTGCCATCACCACGCCCAGTACGCCATCGAATGCGCCCGCGTGCGGCACGGTGTCGATATGCGAGCCGAGATACAAGATCGGATCATGCGGGTTCAGCCCGGCACGAAGCCCGCGCAGATTCCCGGCGGCATCCACCCTCACCGCGAGACCCAGCTCCTCCATCCAGCGGCGCAGATACGCATGCACCTCGCGCGTCGCCGGCGAAAGAAACGTGCGGGTGATGTGCCCGGGTTCGTCCGTAAAGCACGCGATCTCCCGGCATCGCTCGATCACTTTTTCTGCCCGTTCGATCCAGTGATCCATCACGATCCCCGGTAGGTGCTGTAGCCGTGCGGCGCGATCAGCAGCGGCACATGGTAGTCGCCGTGCGGATCGGAAATACCGAAGCGGATGGCTACCTCGTCCAGAAAGGGCGGCTCGCTGAGCTTCTCGCCCATCCGCCGAAAGTACGCGCCGGCGGAGAAGATCAACTCGTATACGCCCACAGTCAGGCTGTCGCCGGACAGAAGTGGCTCATCGGTACGGCCGTCGCTGTTGGTGACCGCGGCTTTCAAGCGCCGCGGGGCGCCTTTTTCCAAAATGGAGATCGACACTTCCACACCGGCCGCGGGCGTGCCCCGTGAGGTGTCGAGAACATGCGTGGATAGTCGCGCCATATTAGCGCCGCAACCTCAACCCCAAACAGCCATAGGGCGGCCGCGGGTCGGTGAAGACTCCGAGTTGCTCGCCGGTCTCCGCTACGGTGTCCCAGGTGCGGTTGTTGGCTTCCAGGTCCACCGCGGCCACGCAGAGTAGTTCCGCCAGAATGCGGTTGCCCAGCTGATAAATGACCTGTTGGATGCTGCCGGATTCGAAGGCCTGGAAAACATCGTGGACCATGCCGCGCACACGCGCCGTGACTTGGCCATCCGTGAATCCAGCCGCGGGCGAGGTGTACTGCCACTCCAGATCGAGCCACATATGCAGCGGCCGGTTAGCGATATCGGGCAAGGTGGTGTATTGATCGCGCACAAAGCCCTGGAAGGAACTGCCGCCCAGCCGCAGCAGCTTGATTCCGCGCAGGCCGGAAGCGAGTTCCACGCAATCGATTTTGTCCGCGTTCCGGCTCAGCTCGATGCGTGCCGTTGCGCATTCCGGACCCGTAGGGGCAAAGGCCACGCTGCCATCGCCAATTCCGGCATATGGGATTTCCGAAGCCGACACCTGTATGCCTTCCGTCTGCGGGTACGTATTTAGAAATTTCTCGGCCAGAAACCGGCAATAGGATTCCAGGTCGCCGCCCTCGAAGTTCAGCGTCTCGCGCTGGATGAAATTCTTCATCGAATCGGTGGCAACCAAGCCGGTGTTGTCGCCGGTTGTGTAGGTGGGCCAGAAGCTATCGCCATAGAGCAACATCTTGACGGAGGCGCCGAACACAGGGCTCTGGCCGGCCGGAGCGCTGCCATCCCGATGCAATCGGTAGACGATCACATCGCCTTTGCCGTAGTAGTTGCGCTTCCAGCCGCTTGAGAACTGTTCCAATCCGTCACCTCACAGCGCGACCGCATCTTCGAGGCGAAACCAGGCGATCCGGCCGACTTCTGAAAGCGCCTGGCGAAACTCGTCCTCGGGCGAAGAATCCATGCGCACGCCCAGGGCAACGAAAATCTCGAGCTTGGTGCTTCCCTTCACGGCGTAAAGAAAGGGGAAGCCGAATTTTTCGCGGTACCCCACGTTCAGCCATTCAAAGTTCGCGAATTCCTCAGCACTCAATCGATCGAGGCCGGCCGAGGACTGTTCACCCGCAGAAGCGGCGCTCACCTTGGCCCGCGTGCCCAAATCGGGATGAGCGCGCAAGAGAGCCAACTGCTCCGCGGGTGTGGCCTTCTCCAGTTCATCGGTCATCGAGCGATGCAACGCCTGGCGCGAGCTGAACGGGCGGTGCGGCCAGGTTCGCTCGGCCACCCACGGTGAGTCTTCGAAGATCCAGCCCAGCGCCGCCACGAATTGATCGCGGGTCAGGGAGTTAATTTCGGCTAGTGTCATCATTTCGGAATACCACGGAACGCCGGCCGGCGTCGGGTGGTTTGGGTTGGCGTCACTCCCGCAACACTCCTACAGCCACGGTGGCGCGCTTGGGTGCATCACTGCGCGCGCGCGCGATGGCCCAGAAGACGCGCTCGGGGGTCGCCGGGCTATCGAGTGAAACGGGGCCCTGTTTGCCGAACGCCGCAATCGCATCGCGCAGAGCCTCTCTCACAGAAAGAGCCAGCATCAGCGGCGGTTCGCCCACGGCCTTACTGCCCAGAATCGTGCCCGCTTCGCCAGCGCGCTCCAGGAAATTCACTTCGAACACTTCGGGCAGCTCCGACCAGGAGGGCAGCTTATAGGTGGATGCGCCGCCCGTGGACACGCGGCCGTTCGCGTCCCACAGCAACTCTTCGAGCGTGAGCCATCCTGCGCCTTGCACGAACCCGCCTTCGACTTGTCCGCGATCGATCAACGGTGAAAAGGAATCGCCCACGTCCTGCAGAATGTCGACGCGCCGCACTCGGTACTGCCCGGTAAATCCGTCCACTTCGACCTCGGAAACGGCGGCGCCGTATGCGAAGTAGTGAAACGGCTGTCCGTGGCCGGCTTTGGCATCGTAGTGGATGCCCGGCGTTCGGTAGTAGCCGTGCGCGAACAGCGGCACGCGCGCCCGGTACGCGGCTTCAATCACAGCCGGAAACGGGATGCCCGTCCTTTCGTCGGACGCAAACACCAGCCCGTCCCGGAACTGCACATCACCCGGTTCGCAGGTGAGAAGTTTCGCCGCAACCGGTTTGAGCCGCTCCAGGATTTGATCGCAGGCATCGGCCACGGCCGCGCCATTCAGGTCCGTACTGGCGGATGCAGCAGACGCCGAGGTATTGGGCACCTTATCGGTACGCGTCGGCATCAAGCGCATGGCTGCCGGCGGCACACCCAGCCGGAGCGACGCGATCTGGCGGATTTTGGTGTAGAGACCCTGGCCCATCTCCGTGCCGCCGTGGTTCACCTGCACGCTGCCATCCCGATAGACCAGCATCAGCGCCCCGCCCTGGTTGTACCAGGTCAACGTGAAGGAGATGCCGAATTTCACGGGTGTGATCGCCAGGCCGCGCTTCATATGAAGGCTGGAGGCATTGAAGCGTTCGATTGCCGCGCGCCGCTCCGCCCAGCCGCTCGTAGCTTTGAGCTGGCTCCAAATCGTTTGGATTCGGCCGGCGTCCTTGACCGTTTGGCCATAGTGCGTGGTATGGCCTTCCCGATAAAAGTTTCGTTCGCGAACCTCGTCAGCAGGAAGTCCTAAAAACCGCGCGGTGCGGTCGAGGATTTCTTCAATCACCAGCATACCCTGCGGGCCGCCAAAACCGCGAAATGCCGTTTGCGACGTTTTGTTGGTGCGGCAAATCAAGCCGGTGGCCTCGACCGCCGGCAGGTAGTAACAATTGTCGAGGTGAAACAGCGCCCGCCCCATGACGGGTTCGGAGAGATCCAGGCTCCAGCCGCCATCGGAGAAGAGCGAGACCGTCAACCCCAGTAACCGCCCCGCATCATCGAAACCCACCCGATAGCGCGCCAGGAAAGGATGCCGTTTGCCGGTAAGCGCAATATCGAGCGCTCGCGATAACCGCACGCGCACCGGCCGTTTGGTTTTCCACGCTCCGAGCGCCGCGATCGCGGCCCAGGGATTGGCTTGCGTCTCCTTGCCGCCGAACGCGCCACCCATGCGCAGGCATTCCGTCGTCACCTGGTTCCGCGGAATCCCGAGAACGCGCGCCACGATCTCCTGCGTCTCGCTCGGATGCTGGGTGGAAGCGTGAACCGAGATGCCGCCCGATTCGTCAATCCACGCCAGGGCATTTTGCACTTCCAAATAAAAATGCTCCTGCCCGCCGATGGAAATCTCACCCTCAAGGTGGTGGGGGCTCGAGGCGATCGCTTGGGCGGCATCACCGCGCTGCAGGCGCATCGGCGCGCTGAAGAACTGGTCGGCGGCGATGGCCTTCTCAATGGTCAGAATGGCCGGAAGAGGCTGGCAGCGGACATTCACTTTGGCGGCGCCCCGCTTGGCCGCGTCGAGCGTTTCGCCCAGCACCCACAGGAGCGGCTGCTGGTAATGTTGGATCTCGCTCGGAAACAGCGGCTCATCGTGCCGCGCTGGACCAGTGTTGGCTTCCCCGGGGACATCATCCTCGGTGAGCACTGTGTACACACCCGGCTCCTCTAGTGCCGCTGAAGGATCAATGGACAACACGGTTCCGTGCGCGAGTGGCGCCAACACCGGCCAGGCGTGCAGCAGTCCAGGATAGCGGCCGGCCAGGTCATCGGTGTACAACGCGGCGCCGCTCACGTGGCCGCGCGCGCTCTCGTGGGAAACGCTGCCCTTCATGCCGCTTCCCTCCCCGACTCGTACGCGAATTTGCCGAGCAACGATTGCACCATGGCCACGCGGTAATCGGCCGAGCCCCGGTGATCGGAAATTGGCCGTACGCTGCGCATCGCGGTCTCCTGGGCCTTGCGGACCGTGGCCGGGTTCCAGGTGCGGCCTTCCACTGCTCGTTCCGCCTCGAACAATCGCACAGGCATCTCTGCGACGCCGCCGTACGCGAAGCGGGCTCTCTCGACGACGCCGTTCGAGCTGAGATCGATCGCCAGGCAACAGGCCACCGTGCTGATGTCATCCAGCTTGCGCTTGGCCACCTTGTAGAATCGAGCCAGTGCCGGAAACGGTTTGGGAATCCGCACGGCCACCAACACCTCACCCGGCCGCAGAGAGGTCGCGCGATAGCCTTTGAAGAAAGCAGTCAGGGGCTGCACACGCTCACCGTTGGCATCTGCGATTCGGACCTGCGCATCGAGCGCCAACAGTAGCGGGGCGGCATCGCCAATGGGAGAAGCGGTTGCGAGATTACCTCCCAGCGTGGCCCGGTTGCGAATCAAGGGAGACGCGAACAGATCGAGCCACTCCTGGAATGCGGCGGGAGCGCCTCTCCAGCGGGAGCCAATCTCATTCAGCGAGAGGCCCGCGCCGATCTCCACATACTCGTCGGTCTCTCGAAATACTCGCAATTCCGGAACCGCATCCAGGCTGATGAGATGCGGAAACCGGGCGCCCCGCAAATTCGATTCGGCCACCAGGTCGGTCCCGCCAGACACCAGGCGAGCCTGCGGATGTTCCGCTAATTCCGCAAGACACGCGCGGAGCGTCGCGGGACGAGAGAATTTCGCGCTGCCGTCCGAATAAGCAAACTCACCTGGCTGCGGCGCCGGCAGCTCTAGACGCTCCCGGAAAGAATCATCCGCTGCGGGCCCCAGCGAGCGCGCGGCATCGGCGATCGGCCGGTAGCCGGTGCATCGGCAGAGATTCCCGCCGAGGGCCGCTGGGTCACAGGCTCCGCTGCGTCCGGGCCGATAATATTCGGCGAACAGGCTCATTACGAATCCCGGCGTACAGTAGCCGCACTGCGAGCCTCCGTGCTCGATCATCGAGCGCTGCACGGGATGCAGCTCACCCTTGGCCGCGAGGGCTTCCACCGTGTAGACCTCTTGCCCCGCCACCATGGGGAGAAGCATCAGGCAGCTATTTACCGGCCGATACTCGCAGCCCCGGCCGTTCTCTTTCACCAAAACCACGGTGCACGCGCCGCATTCACCTTCGGCGCAGCCCTCTTTGCTCCCGGTGAGGCCGAGCTCGCGGATGTGGTCGAGCAGCGTACGCTCGGGCGGCGCATCTTTGACGGAAATGGTCTGACCGTTCAGATGAAATGCGAATTCCCGAGGGCTCGGAGCGGGTTCCGGGGGCATATAACTCTATCCGCGCAGTGCGACGGGAACCGCGCAAAGACTATGGTTCAAGCATACACGAGCCAACCGGGCCGGCGGTACCGGCTGGCGGCCGCAACGGTACTAAGCGCGTTACTCGGTTACGCCGTGCCGTTCCAGCATTTCCACCGCCCGGGGGTCTCCGTTTTCCTGGGCCGCGCGGGCGTGCCTCCAGGCTGCCTCCATGTCGCCGCGCACGGCGTAAATCTCCGCCAGGGCCGCGTGTGCATCCGCATATCCGCTTTCGAGCCGCACTGCTTCCAACAGCAACCCGAGAGTCTCATCCTGCTTGCCTTGCATGCGGTAGAGTTGCGCCAGGTTGTGATACGGAGTGGCATTTTGAGGCTCCCGCGCAATCCAGGCGCGCTGCTCTTCGATGTGGCGGAGCGTCTCGTAGTCGAGCGCGACATCGATCACTTCTTTCCGCCAGAAGCTCACTTTCGAGATCCTACCAGAACCAGCTGCACGTCCATAACATTGGTAAGTGTGGGGCCGGTTTTCACCAGATCGCCGAGAGCCTCAAAGTAATGGTACGAGTCGTTGTCGTCGAGGAACTTCCGGGCATCGGGTTTGCGGCGCAACGTGTCGCCGTCGGCGATCGCCCCGGCAGCATCGGTGGGACCGTCGGAGCCGTCCGTTCCCGCGCTTAAGATCACGGTTTCGGCAAGCCCGGCGATGTCGATCGCGGCAGCCAACACGAACTCCTGATTGCGCCCTCCCTTACCGTGACCTTTCAAGGTGACTGTGGTCTCACCGCCAGAAATGATGCAGGCCGGCAGCTTGACAGGCTGTCCCGTGCGGACCAGCTCGCGCGCGATGGCGGCATGCACGCGTGCCATGTGCCGCGCTTCTCCCTGGATCTCGCTGGTAAGCACCAGCGGGTGAAAACCGAGTTCCCGCGCGTGCCGTTTCGCGGCAGCTAAGGCCAGGCGGTTGGAGCCAACTACGGTGTGGCGGACGTGCCGGAAGAGCGGGTCTCGCGGCTTGGGGGTCTCCGCAATCTCGCCGCGCACGCCTTGTTCGATGCGATCCCGCACGGAGCGCGGTACACGCTTGCGCAAACCGTACTTATCCACAATCGCGGCTACCGTGCCGAAGGTTGTCGAATCCGCAGCCGTCGGGCCGGACCCGATGACGCCAGCCTCATCTCCAATCACGTCCGAGAGCAGCAGCGATTCGACCGTGGCCGGCGCAGCCAGGCGCGTCAGTTGCCCGCCCTTGATCCGTGAAATGTGTTTCCGCGTGGCGTTGATTTCGTGAATGTCCGCGCCAGAGGCCAGCAGCAGCCGGGTCACCTCTTGCTTTTCCTCAAACGTGATCGACGCGGCCGGCAAGGGGAGTAGCGCCGAGGCTCCGCCGGAGATCAAGCACACCACCAGATCTTCGCGCTGCGCCTGCTCCGCAATCCGCGCAATGCGTTCGGCTCCGGCAACGCCCTTCTGATCGGGAATGGGATGGCCGCATTCATTGAGCTCGATGCGGCGAAGCTTGGCCACGTGCCCGTACTTCACATTCACCAGACCCGCCGTGATGCGCCGCCCCAGCACTTGCTCCGCCGCGGCAGCCATGGACGCGCCGGCTTTACCCGCCCCCACCACGTAGATGTTGCGAAAACGCGCCGCGTCCAAGCGCTTCAGGTGACGTGCTACCGCCGCTTCCGGGTCGGCCGCACCCACTGCTGCGCGGAAGATCGCGAGCGCCTGGCGCCGAAGCGTGCGCGTGCTCACCGGGCAATTCTCATCGCATCAGGGGATGGCAGAGGATCGTTTCGACGGTCTCCGCGGCATCGTCGCTAGCTATCGGTACATGCACTTCAGCAAGCCGGTACACTTCCAACCGTGAGCGGTACAGCTCCGCCAATTCGTTGGGATTCCGCGCCAAGGGCCGATGCGCCGCCTGTGCCACGCGCCGCGAGACGGTTTCGAACGGGCAATCCAGCCAGACCGTCACGCCGCGGTCTTGCAAGGTCTGGCGATTCTCCGGTTGGGCGAAAGCTCCGCCACCGAGAGCCAAAACCGCCGGCCGCCCGCGTTCGATCCAGCCCACGTGCTGCCGCACAATCGCCACTTCGATGCGGCGGAACTCCGGCTCGCCGCGTTGATCGAAAATGTCGGCGATCGACATTTTCTCAGCGTGCTCGATCTCTTCGTCAGTATCGAAAAAACTCCAGCCGAGCCGGTGGGCGAGCAGACGCCCAATGGTCGACTTTCCCGACCCCATGAAACCGACCAGGTAGATGCCAGGTGTGCGTTTGAGCTTGAGATTCATGCTGTCTGATTGAGGGCCGCCAGGCGGGCTTCGACAAATGCAGGGAACAGGCGCGCGGCGGCGATTAGCAGCCAACCCGAGCGCGGTGTCACCACGGTGCGCGCGTCTCGCTCGACTCCCCGGCGGATGGCACGCGCACACTGCTCCGCGGTGATGGTTAAGCGCCGTGCACGGACCATCGCCTCGGGCGGCGAACCACCACGCGCGTTTTGCTGAAACGCTGTTCGCACATAACCCGGACAGACGATCATGGTGCGGATACCATCGCGCCGGAGTTCCATGCGCATGCCCTCGGTGAGCGCGCCCAGGGCATACTTCGATGCGCTATAAACCGTCAGCCAAGGCAGCGCCATCTTGCCGGCGATCGAACCGACATTCACGATCACACCGCTACGGCGTTCGCGCATGTGCGGCACCGCCAGTTGAGTCAGTGCCATTGGCGCAAAAAGATTCAGATCGAAGAGCCATCGCACTTCTTCCAGAGGTACGCTCCACGATGGGCTGTAGAGACCGGCCCCGGCGTTGTTGATCAAAATGTCAATCGCGCCGAAATAGTCGAGAGTGCGTTCGATGATCGCCCGCCGGGTTCTGTCCTCGGTCAAATCCCCGGCCGTAATCAGAGAGCCCTCAGGCGCGACCTTCGATAACCCTTCTTCCGACCGTGCCGTTAAGGAAACACGGGCGCCGGCCCGCGCGAATTCTGCGGCGCAAGCGGCGCCGATCCCCTGTGAGGCGCCGGTTATCAGCACTACCTTACCGTCGATTCGCATGCCTGTAAGGTTCTCGAAGGTTATTTGCTGCAAATTCGGGGAAAACGCCATAATAGTACCATGCCTTCGGGGTTGATCCCGTTATTCCCCTTGCAAATTGTTGTATTCCCGGGTACGTCGCTGCCACTACATATTTTTGAAGAGCGTTACAAGGAAATGGTGGGCAACGCGATTCGCGATAACTCCGAATTCGGCATCGTCCTCGCGCAAGAGGAGGGCATCGTCAACGCCGGGTGCACAGTGGTGGTGGAAAAACTGAACGAAATGTACCCGGATGGCCGCATGGATGTTCTGACGCGCGGACGGCGTCGCTTTGAAATCTTGTCACTCAACGAAGAGAAGACCTATCTGCAGGCGGAAGTGAATTTTTTCGAGGATGACGACTTCCGGCCGCCGCCGCCCGAGCTGCGCGAACAGGCGCTCACCCACTTCCGCGATCTGAGCAAACTGAACGCCACCAAAGAGATTGGCGAGCCCGACCTGAAAAATCCCCAGCTCAGCTTTCAACTGGCGCAGGTGCTGCCCGATCTGAACTTTCTGAGCGTGTTGTTGCGGCAACGCTCGGAAACCGGCCGGCTCCGCGAATTGAACGAGTATTTGGCGCAGTATATTCCCAAACAAAAGGCAATCGAACGGGTCCGGGCGCTGGCGCCCACCAATGGCTTCGGGGGCAAGCACGTGGAGATCTAGGGATGCGGGTCGTGGTCCACGCGGAAACCAGGCGTTGGCAGAGCGGATTCTCGTTTGCGATTTCGATCTGTTTGCACGGTTCGGTGCTGGGGTGGGTGGCTCTGGGTCCCTTGATTCCCAAGGAACGGCCGGCCAGCCTCTACGATCAGGAGATTCGTCCCAACGCGAATCGGCTGGTCTGGTATAACCTCCGCCTGCCCGAGATCTCGCCGACACCCAAGCCGGCCGAGCGGCGCCCGCCGCGCGCGCACATCCAGGCCCCGAGAACCCTGCTCGCCGGAGCAAAGGACACGCCGCGCCCGCCGCAGATCGTCTGGCTTCCGGCGCCCGCGCTGGAGACGCCGAAACTCGTGCCGTCTCCCAACGTGGTGGCGCTCACCCATCCTGCGCGGCCGGTGCGCGACTTCACTCCGGCCGAGCAGCCGCGTCCCAAGCTCCTCGCGCCCGTTCTTCCGGAAGCGCCGCAATTCGCCGCCGCACAGCCGCAGCCGGTTCCGCTGCCCACTATAGCCCGGCCGCAGCCGCGCGCCTTCACGCCCCCTGTAGAAGCGCGCATCCAGA
>Ga0335081_10013084_pt1 | contig 13420 bp, 12 predicted proteins | sample Lox_Sample_35_FD_206713 | JGI IMG/M metagenome (GOLD analysis project Ga0335081, IMG submission 206713) | Soil microbial communities from Loxahatchee National Wildlife Refuge, Florida, United States - Lox_Sample_3.5 | ecosystem: Environmental > Terrestrial > Soil > Wetlands | place: USA...
CCAGCCAGGCCGGTCCCTGCCCCTCATGCCCGCTGGAACTGCTGTCCACAAAACCGACGGCGTTCAGCCGGAGGTCCGCGCCGACGACAGGGGAGCGGAACGATTCTTTCGGCCCAAATCTTTCCCGTCCGCCGGCGATGCGGGCCTTCTCCCCTGCGAGATACCCTGTTAACGAGTCGCCTAGCCGTTCCATTGCCTTGTACCGCAGGACCTTGGGATCTGCAATCAGGCCAAGCCCGAAGATGCCCGGATGATCGTTGCCTGCCACGCCAACGCTGTCAGCCCACAAAACCGACGGTCTGGGGCCGGTGGAAACCAGCCTGGAGATGAGGGCAATCTGGGGAGGATAGGCCTCGCTGTAGGTATCTACCGAGGTGATGAGGACGGCGTCAACACCGACCTCGGTGCTCAAAGACTGCGATGTCGCAGTATCCAGGCCTGCGATATAGCGGACACGGTGTTTCTCCATGAACTGCTCGAGCGCCGCGTCATCGAGCACATCGGCCCCCTGCGCCTTCAACCGCTCGATTAGCGATTGCCGGATTTCTTCCAGAGGTACATGGGCTATGCTTTCGTTATCGACCGGGAATACGGCGACATGCAGATTTTTTTTCTCGGGGGGGCTGGTCAGTGCAGTATTTCCGGTGCCCGCGCATGATGTTAGAACAAGAAAACAGGCAGCAGCAACAAAAAGACCCCGTCTATTTAAACTGCTTATCGATAATTTCATCAACAGCCTTCTCGGTAACTATATTCATAGGTTCACCGCACCCGCCAAGAGATGGTTCCCGAAGGCGATACCACCCCCCCTTTGACGATGCGGCCCTGCCCCGCTGCATAATAAAGAACCTCAAAATAATAAAACCGGGCATACCAAAGGCGTCATCCTTCGGCAGTTCGGCCATCCTAATCTTCTAAGACCCGCTGATTTACGTCCCCATCCCCCCGGTGGCTTTGGTTTTCGTGGAATTATTTATTTATTCACGTGGTGTGAATGAATCATTTATGTCTATTCAGAATACTTTTCAGAATGTCATCACATATCGGATGGAAATCTATCTTAAGTGTAGCAGGGGCTATTGATGCTGTAAAGTGTACTGTGGGATATTTTTTTTTGGTATCGCACGAAATGACAACAAGGAATAGCCGCAAAAAACCCCCAAAATAAAATGTTGAATATAAAGATTGGTGACTGCGACAACTCCAGGTGGTATGTGCTATTTTTATTATGTTATACAATTATCTAGATCACGCGCGAAAATAAACTTTAAAATTGCATTTTTTGGTATATTGAACGCGCACATAGTCTTCAAAGGACCTTCGGGTACGCTCGTCCCTTCGGGGTTTCTCCGCCATAGTGTTGAATATTTAGTTACTCGGGGGCACTAAAAGGGGGCGTAGCAAAAAAAAGACGACAATTCACGCTGTAACCCCTTTGATCAGTTTGGCAGCGGAAAGAGGATTTGAACTCTGACCTTCGGGCTTAAGCTCCAAGTGCTTTCGTCCATGCGAAGATTTGGGAAACAGCTTAAACACAATCTTCTCTGTTGAGCACATTCGTATATTATGACTTTTTTATTAGCTCTGCACACCTAAGGACCATACGGCTGTCATGGGATCAGTGGGATGATTGAAATTATCTGGATAGAAGGTGTCATTCATCATTGCGCAGACAATCAAGCCCATGCTATCCCGTGTATTCGCTATTTTGAAGGGGCCGGGACCATATGCTCCGCCGACAAACTGATAGTCCTGAGTAAGTACAAGAGTAAGCGCGGACCATTTAGGGACCCCGTTAAACATCGTATTAGAATCACCGTCGGGCCCCCAATATGGACGGGTTTTCCCAGGTGACCACTGACCGTGAATGCTAATGGTTCTACAATTCCCGAAAAAGATCGTACCTACATAGGTTAACCCCTTGGGATCCAATATCTTCGTATCAAGGATGATTTCAGGTGATGTGCCTAATAGTTTTGATATATCAAGATCGGGTGCATTAAGTTCGAGTGCCTGTTTCGCAGTCATTTTTACCTCCCCTTGCCTTGTTGGTTTTTCGTCGCTTCAAATCAAAAATCCGGAACCTAAAAATAATACCCGATGCCGATCGTAAACACAAATACCAGCTGGAACGACTAAAAAAGCTATCTGCCCAACAACTCCTGATATGAGAACGTCCTTATTCGCGCTCCCGCGGTGTTCCGCTTTATTCAATAGAAAAAGCTCGAATCAAGATGGGAACGTAAGCTCATCGATTCGGGCTTCCCGGGGCTTGACAGATTATCCTGTCGGTCAGCAAATGATCTACTCATGCGTTTTACTGTTTTGTGTATTTACTGTCCTTGGAGAGTTTTCAAAACCGCTTTGAGCAGCGAAGCACTATGCCCTAACTGGACATAAGCCTCTTCTTTGGTCATATTCCTGTTTTCTGCCTTGATTTTCAATCCGAGCTGGCGCGATATATTAGCGATCCTAGCTATCTCCCTTGCTAGGTCCCCCTCGAAATTATCCTTGCTCAATTTGATCTCATACATGTTCTTTTCAATTTCTTTCATCTTATCCAGGATGTCCTCGTCCACGATGCCATCATTTGCTAAATGGTGCATTTGATTAAACTGGTCATAGGGAAGGTTGTGAAGCGGCTGGGACAGGTCCCCGATATAGTGGACAGCGAAGGCCATGGGGTATTCAGCGAACTTGCCGGAGGTTTTCTTTGTCTGATATTCCCTGAGCGAAGCAATTATTGCACCGTATAGATGGCCCTCTTCATCGGAAGGGCTATTGTATAGCCTGGCCTGGTCAAGAACCAGCTTGTCTGTGACCGGAACATCATCATAATTGTTGTAATAATGATTTTTCTCTTCTATCGCACCTGCTTTTGTCTTTGTTATATCGGCACCGGCGGCGTTGAACCAGTACTGATAGCCTGCGGCTTTGGCTATGGCAATATGCGTTTTGTCATGCCACGCATAACCAGGCGAACTGAATACGACTAACACAATCAGTAGTAAAACATTTAATGGTTTCTTCATTATCTCATCCACACCTGCAAGACTGTTATAGATGATTAATCAACAGCGGTGCAGTATTCTGATTGTAACTCGCACTTGAACTGGCGCCTGACACGCTGATTGTTATAGATCATCGCGTCTTTCTTTGCACTCTATCTCATTAGCATGATCATGACATTAAATAACTTCTTTTCATGCCATTATTCCATTTTTTTTACAGAAATAACCTTCGAGAGCAAGAGTTATGTCGTCTCTGCCGTGGTATTTGACAAACTTTCCTAAAAACTATTCTTTGACTTCGTGTAATAATCGCACTGGGGATAGACCCGTCAGGAGAAAAAGTGCGTTGTGCCCTTTCCTTCCTGATGAGTCCATAGTGCTTAATTCGGAAGCGCTTTCTTGTTGCTCACTTACCAGTCTATGCACTGGTCAGGCACAGCCATCCTCATTTTTCTAGATCTGGTGCATTTTCTCTTCATCACGAAAGGTCCGCTTTTTTGAAGCTTGTTTTAAGCTAATCACAGGCATAATAATTTGTCAACATACAATATTTCGACTTTACACTTGTAGCTTACATAGGGCAATAAATGTCGAAACTGTCCGTCCTCCTCTGGGGGTGCAAGATAATCAGGGTGGTAATAGCAGGTGCTCATTCTCGCAATATCATTCGCCAACTGCTGCAGAGTCAACAATATATATTGCGTTGAAAATGATTTAGCGCTGCTTATTAATTGATAGTTTGAGTTCCTGCTCTGATTTCAATGCTCATTAGGAGAATGCCACTTCCCTCAAAGAATGATTCTGCTGTATAATCATCACAATATGAAAGCATCTTCCCAATCACGACCTGGCATCCAATATCGTAAAGCAACCCCAACTGATTTCGATGGCATTCTCCATCTACAACATCAAAATCTCATAACCACCCTCCAAGAAAAGGATTTATCGCAGGGATTTCTGATGATAGAGTTCACAAGAGAACAACTTTACAAGATAAACAGTGAACTTGGTATTTTTGTTGCCATTCATGACAAGAAAGTCATAGGATATCTCATGGCGGAGTCTGTAGATTTTGCTGTTGGGTCGCCTTTGATCGCTCACATGTTTAACCGGCTGACGGAATTCACATTTGACGATGTTCCATTATCATCATGTAAATTGTTTATCTATGGGCCTGTCTGCATTGACAAGCACTATAGAGGACAAACAATATTGAATGAACTATTCCAGGTTATGCTCAAGACATTGCAAGGGCAATATGATCTAGGGATCGCTTTTGTTTCAAAATTAAATCCCCGTTCTTTCAATGCACATAATAATAAACTTGGTATGCGGATAGCAGACGAATTTGAATTCAATGGACAGAAGTATTGGACTCTTATCTTTACGGTAGAACAGCAAGAACGAGAGTGATGTAAATCATGAAGAAACAAAGGCTGCTCAAAAGAGTTATTCGATTGATTCTTGTCATCCTTGCCGCCATTTGGCTGCTATTTGAGGACTGGGTATGGGATACCATTGTTGACCTCATGGCAGAAGTGGGGCGACTGAAAATAATTAATCGCTTTGAAAGCTTTGTCGCAAGACAGAATCAATATCTCCTTCTGACACTATTTACTTTCCCCTTCCTGATTGTGATACCTGCCAAGCTTTATGGGCTTTTTCTTATTACAAACGGGAAGGTTATTCGAGGCGTCATAATCTTCGTTGTTGCAGAGGTTTTGATAACTTCTCTTCTCACCAGACTCTTTATAATCAGCAAAGACAAACTTCTACAGATAAAGGCATTTGAAACATCTTACTACTGGTTAAAGGATAAAAAGGAATGGTTATATTCGGAAGTCCGCAAGTTACGAGCATGGCAGTTGGCAAGAGAATGGATTGCACGGCTAAAGGCAAAGTTACGCTTTTTGAGAAGGAAGGGACAATGAGAACCCAAATTTTAAAGGGCTGCATCTGTCGATGCAACCCCTTGAGTTGATTGCTAGCCAGGACCGGATTTGAACCGACGACCTTGGTGTTATTAATCCGATAGTAATATATGCTGCAAATTAACTCCTCTGGTATTTGCGAGAACTATATCCTGAAACAGAGCATTCGGAAATGACCTGAAATTTGTTGCCTCCACCTAAGCCGCAGATGTTAGCAGGCTGGTCATTGAAATGATCATTAATTACCGAATGATCTGTTTGTTGTTACGGAGAATGGAGACCCCACTATTTCAAGAAGGAATTTTGTTCTAACGTTTCAAACAAAAATTATTACGCATCAGTTAACGATGGCTTGTCAAGGTCACTAGAAAGTCATGCTAGCGCCTATCAAAAGTGCTGCAGATTCCCGATCGTAATATTTTGATCAACTGAAACTGCTGTGGGGCGCTGTTTTTCAGCGCCCCACGCCGTTCCTTATTTCCATGCATCAGGTGCTTCCTTACCGCACAATCAGATCCCCCTCATGGCTTAGGATCATGAATTTGTCATTCCCGATATATTGAAGCTCGACAGCGCTATACTGACCACCACTGATCGACCCTGTGGTCCCTGGTGTAGTGCTTTGAATCCACGGTGGGAAAAAGGTATAAATCCCACCACCGAGGATTACAGCCACGGGCCCCGTGACGTCAGAGGACGAGCCAACCGGCGTCCATCTGGCAGGGAAATGCCCGCATACATGGATCCAGACAAATGGGATAGATTCAATATCACCCACAATAGACTGGCCCGCGTTCTGTGCTATCTTCCAGCCGCCAGTGCCGACGCCGGACACCTCGATAATGTCACCCTTTTTAAGAGAAGTCGAAGCAGGTAACGTGATCGTGACCTGTGCAGTGCTGTCTGCCATGTAACCGGTATTTGGAACAGCCTGCACCGAAGTAGTGGTGACATCCACCCAGTTGATCCCGGCGCTGCTGCAAACGTACGTGGTCGAAGTCACCTCGCCCGGCTGGAGTATGCCGTCATTGGCAATGCCGCCGTTATTGCCGTTATCCAGTCCTGAGCTTACCTTCAACCCGCCGTACATGCAATTGCTTCCAGATGGTTCCGAAACGATTGAAACGAGCGAATTAAATCCATTCGTGCTGTTGGTACCGTTCGCGCCGTTGCAGATGTACTCGCTGGAGGTTATCTCTGACGGGTCGAGAATACCGTTTTTATTCGTATCAAGTCCCACATTGAGCTTGTAGCCGCCATACGAGCAGTTCGTACCCGAAGGTTCGCTCACGACGGATACGAGCGATGGCAGGCCGTTTGTACCATTACAGATGTAATCGCTGGATGTTATCTCGGATGGATCGAGGACGCCGTTGTTGTTCGTATCGAGTCCCACATTCAGCTTATAGCCGCCATACGGGCAGTTCGTGCCTGATGGTTCGCTCACGACGGATATGAGCGCTGACAAGCCGTTTGTCCCATTTGTCCCGTTCGTGCCATTTGAACCGTTTGAGCCCGACCCACCACAGGCTGTAAGCAGAACCACCATCGAAAAAATCAGAATCATGATACTGAAAATCCGTTTCATAGTGACCCCCTTGGTTACATCGCTGTATTGTCAAAATTCTACGATTTATTCTAGTAATTTGTTATTTATTTTCAATATGTTCTTAAGCAATAAGTTTGCCCGACTGAAAAAAGGTTTATCACGGCTATTTTTTAATTTCTTGTTATTAACTATTGAACCAATAAAAAAAGCCGAGCTCACCTAAGGCATTATCCTTCGGCAGCTCGGCTGTCTTGTCTTCCAAGACCCTCAGCTTTCCGTCCCCTCCTCACGAAGGGTTTGGCTTTGTCGGGTATTTTTAATAATATAATCTATAATACTAAAGTTGTCAATCTCAATGATTCGCAACTATTTTACTTTATTGTATTTGCGGGTATATGTCGCTTATCATGAGAATTTGCCGCATATAGCGTCGGGGTGTTCAGAAGGGATGAATTGAAGGGATCTTCTACCTCATAATGACTGCATTTTTATCAATTTCTATATGAAGCATACAATGTCGAAGTGATGTCATTTCTTTTCTATCAAGCCGAGCCAGGTTACGGATTATTAATCACAACTTATTGAATATACAGCACAAATTGTCGAATAATGATTTATGATTAAATCATGATGATGGTCCAATAGAGCCCTTTGACCACTTCGGCCATTCTATCGTAATCCAGCGTATCCGCCGTATCACTCGGCTTATGGTAATTCTTATTCCGGTAAAAGGCGCTGTCGGTAATCATGACGGCAGAATAATTGAATTTCCAGTAACTCTGATGGTCGGAAAAACTGATGCCGGGAATAAAGGATATCGCGGTTAGGGACTCGATTGGTACTTGTGATTGAGCGGCTAATGACTTTTTAACCTTTTTTACGAGGCCACCCTGCCCCAATTTTCCTACGACTGCTATGAAGTTTCCCTTGTCGGGATAAAACCATCGCAAAAAGCATAGAGGATATTTTTGGGAATTGGGACGATCGCTGAAATATCCGATCATCTCAAGGCAGATCATGGCTCGCACAGATATACCGGCTTCGGCGAGCGATTTGGCGTGGGTGTAGCTGCCGTAATGACGGGCAAATGGATGTTTCAAAAATTGTCCTTCTTCCAACGTATAGGCCACAAAATCGATCCGGCATTTTAGTTCCATCTTCAGGGAATGAACGAGGCGGCTCAATTCCAGGAGTCCTGCTACACCACTGGCATTGTCATCCGCACCCGGCTGATTACCGCACACATCATAATGGGCGCCGACAATGATCCTTTCTCCTGTTTCCGGACCAAAGGAGCAGATCACGTTCTTGTACTCTTTGCCATCCTGAGTGAACCTCTGGATGTCAACGCGCCCTCCGGTTTTCCTGAATTCCTCAAGGATATAGTCAGCGCTCTTATCGAGAGAATCCACATTTTTGGCATTGCGGGGCGGAACCATAGCCGCCAGCGTTTGCACATCATGCCGCAAATGCTCTTTGTCCACCGGTATATTCATCGGGGAGTTCCGGGTGCCGGAAATTTCAATCTGCCGGGACCGGTGCCGTTCAACTGTTTCTGACATCTTCCGATCTCATTTCTCTTGTTGCTCAGTACACGAAAAGTATAATGGAATTTCTCTGCAAGATAAAGCTGAAAAAGATGAATACAAAGTTAACGTCAACGGCTCGTAAATTGTAGTATTACAAAGAATGAAAACTTTAACTGATTACAAAAGCCGGAACTATCGTTGAATACAGGAAGAATGTTGAGAGTTCAGTAAAATGCGACTGCCGCCGGCTACAGGATGTAACCGACCTTAATCACGTAGGTTTTTACTGGCCGATATTCCCATTTTTAAGCAACTTGGAGAACCGCGTGTCTACCGAGGTGTCTTTTAGGACCTCCTTTCGCAAATTCCTGAAAGTCGTTTTCGGCCAGGCCTTAAGATAAAAGTTAACGAGCCATTTCGGGATCCACCCTTTCGGATCGCAGAGGAACTCCGCATCGACCCTGGTCTTTTTATCGTTATCGATAGAACTCAGGATGAAGGTCGTATCGATCAATTCACCACGAATGTAATTAGTTCGCGGAGCAGAGGAATCGTCTGATGGCTGATAATGGAAAACCATCTCCTTCTTGGACAGATCAAAGCTCATCTTGCTTATCGATACAAAATCACGATCCTTGATGAATAATGGCATTCCAATATGGTCGTACTCAATGAAATTGTCCTTGTCTTCCCAACGGATGATCCTGGAGTCGACGAGGCCCGCTACCCATTTCCGACGCCTGTCGGTATCAAAGATGACCGTCGCTACTAAGGGCAATGGTGCGTCAACGACGCCGATACCCCGAAACGCAACCAGCCCGCTGCCTTTTATTTCTTTCCTGAAAATCTGAATCCCATCAGTCGTGTTGTCAACAGATTGCCATTCAAACGCGTGGCTTAGGTGCGGTAAGAGTGTAAATAGTGCTATACATAAACCTACCATCCATCCTAAGTAACAACAAGAATTGCTCTGAGAGAATGCTTTAGGCGCTCTCCATTTTAAATGACTAGGGTCACTCACTTTATTGTATTTTGCTCTATTCTTTCTGTGTAAAACAATTTATTAATGAAGTGGTTAGGAAAAGTATCTCAGAATGAATATTCTCAGTCAAGGGTAATTGGGTATTTTTTTAGGATTATGACCGGGTATTTTATGAGTATGATATTAACGGTCACGGGTTGGAACTTTATTCGTTGGGCGAGTAGGCATCTCTATACCTCACGTAGGTATACTTTGTGTTCCCTGTATCTCCTCCCTTTCGGTACGAGGAGTGTCACACTATTCTACCGTATGATGTGTTTCGATGCCCCTCACAGGTAGGGTCGAGGACAGGCGCGCCGGTTTAGGTTGATGTTCGTGTTCTCTGTTGTCTTGCCCTTTCGTTTGCAAGTGCCACATTATCTCAACCATACCACGTTTCCAGTCCCCGCCACGTCAAACACAGCATGCGGGTTTCCCGCACTATGCTTTCCTATTGGCTTCACCTCAAGGGTTATGATGCCTATCTGCTGGCAGCGCTTTCAAGCCCATAGTACCTCACCCGGTAATCGGCATACAGCCCAAGGTGCTTGTACAGCCAGACTTTACTCCACCTGTTCCAGCCAAAGCCCGTACGTTTTCGGCCTCTCATAAGATGCCGCCGTATCTTTTTCTCTACCCAATCCTTGATGTAATGAAGGTACCTGCTGGAGTGACCTATCCGAAAGTAGTTAACCCAGCCGCGGAGCTTCGGGTTAATCAGCTCGATCACACGGTGTACTGGCTGCGAAACGAATCGCTGGAAGACCTCCTTGAGATTTCTTAGGAGATTTGTCCGCGCTTTCATTCGTGGTGTGATGAGGACTCCCCATTTCTTGCTCAGCGTCCTGACTCTCCGTATATCGAATCCCAGAAAGCTATCTCCTTTCATCAGGTCCGCCAGACGGGTCTTTTCTTCATTGATGCATACATCAAGTTTTGCCAGCTCTTCAAGAAGTCGCCGATATACTCTCTCTACTAACCAGTCCCAGCGCCGATACGCGTCTACCAGAATCACGAGGTCATCAGCAAAACGGGCATACTCTATATAGGTATAGCCTGCCTTGCTCGTTACCTCCTTCGCCCGCTCAAGCATCTTGTCTACCTCATTAAGATAGACATTTGCCATGAGGGGCGAGATAACCCCGGGCAAATCCGACTCCCTTACCGACCCAGTGGAATTTCGGTTTTTTGCCTTATATCCACCAGTTGCTGCTATGCAGCATTGGCAAGGGTCTCTCGTGCTACCCCGTATGGCTGCCCTGCATGTCACCCCTGGCACCCCGGAAGTCCACCTATCGGTTTTGGCATTTGCGTTAGGATAGGTGCGGCGGCCTTCCCCTACTTGTAACAGGGTCGGCAACTTCATCAGTTATTACGAGGCTACATTTAGGTTCGCTTACGCTGCGACCCGTAGGCTTGCTCGCCCTCTAAAATGGCTTTGTCAGAGAACTTAACGTTCTGGATTACTCCTCACGCCTCCCTCGTGCTACGTGGGTGGTCGAGTAGATATTTCTATACCTCATGAAGGCATAGTTTGTGTTATCCGTTTCTCCTCCCTTTCGGTATGAGGAGTGTCACATTATTCTGCCATATGAAGCATATCAACACCCCTCACAGAACCGTGCTTGCGCTTTTAACGCACACGGCTCTTCGGAAACGCATCCCTTACGCGACGGATAACGTATATGTCCGATGATATATCTTCGGCACCGGCAACGGGTTCCAAGAAAGATATTTCCTGAAGAAGCCCCACGTCATGCTCTTCTTCTGGCTCCGGCGATTGATCCACTTAAAGGCAAGGAGCTCAGTTCTACGATAATATGCTCTTACCCTGTCCATATTCCCGCTGATGCCATAATATTGGTAGTGGCCGACAAGCTTCTTTCTCAGCGTCCTCCACCACTCCTCCAGCGGTATCTCATTCCGGATTTCCTTCAGCCACAGATTCATGACCTTGAGCTTTTGAGCAAATTTCTTCCGGCTGGTCTGTCGACCTGCCCGAAACCTCCCCTTTCTTGTCGTGGTGCAGTAGTGGGTAAATCCAAGAAAGTCGAAGGTCGCGGGCTTGCCCCCTTGTTCCTTTGCCTGTTGCCATGTCTTACGTCCGAAGGCGATGGTTCTGCTTTTCGTTTCGGATATGCGAAGCCCGAATTTGGCGAGGCGCTCTCTGAGCTTGATCCCGAATGCCTCCGCTTCTTCCTTGTTCTCAAAGCAAACAATGAAGTCATCGGCGTACCGGATCATCTTGGTGTAGCCCCGCCTCTCTTTCTTCACCTTCTTCTCATACCAGAGGTCGAGAACGTAATGGAGATAGATATTGGCCAGCACCGGGCTTACAATTCCGCCCTGTTGGGTGCCTCTGTCCGTCTCCATGTAGTTGCCCTCCTCCATAATCCCAGCTTTGAGGAACCGGATTATGAGGCGAAGGAAGCTCGGGTCATTTATCCGCTGCTTCAAGCATTCCATCATCCACCGGTGTTCGACACTATCGAAGTATTTCTCGATGTCCATATCGACAATGTAGTTTACCGGCTCTCTCATGATGGCCTTGTCCACGACTTCCAGCGCATCATGACAGCTCCGTCCCGGACGGAAGCCGTACGATACATCTCTGAAGTCCGCCTCGTAGATAGCCTCAAGGATCTTCTTCATTCCCATCTGCACGATCTTGTCTTCTACCACAAGTATCCCAAGAGGGCGTTTACTCTTCTCGTCCTTCGGAATATACGCCCGCCGCGCAGGCTGGGGCCGGAATTTCTTGCTCTTTAACCGGCTGACCAAATCCATGACATTCTCGTAGAGGTTTTCTTCATACTGCCGTACCGTTACTCCGTCGATGCCGGGAGCCTTGTTCACTTTTAGCTCCCGAAAACACGCCAAGAGAAACCCTTCGTTCAGCAGATATGCAAGCGTGCTGAACTTGCACTTCCGGTCTCTTCTGGCTCGCTCGGTTATGAGTCCCAATTTCGTGTGCACCCATTGCCCATCTCTAGGTATGGTGGATGTTTCATCAGGACTCATGGCGTTTCCGCCACCTCCTTCCCTCCGCGGGCATTACCCCGCCTCGTCAGTACTATAAGGTGGTCCGACTGCCATGATATCGTCTTCCGCCCCTTGCCGTTTATGGGCTTGTTGGCTGAATACTCGAACATCGAGAACATCATGGCTCTCCCAAGTTCCTATCCATTCTCTGTGGTATCATGCAACGGTCTTCGACCCCGCCGAGTTCTCTCCTCCTCGCCAATGCGGAGGAAAAGAATACTGCCTTCCATGTGCAGTTAGCATGTCGGCCTCTGGATGGCAAAATTATTTCGGGGCTCAACACCTTCACTTGCGTTGAAGCCTGATACCTCCCGTACCCCGGCTCCATACAGCTCGTTGCCTCCCTGCATGCGGGGCTTGGTACTAGGCTGGTGGCTAGCCTCTGCCTAGGCCGGACTTGCACCGGCTAGAATAGATACGCTTATCTTGGCGCACAACTGCCGAACTCCCACGGTCGGACTTAAACCGACTAGTCATACGATATACACGGCATGCTACAAGCATGCACTGCCAATATCTTGACTAGGGCAAAAAATACCAGTAGTATCTTGCATTGCAAGATGGGTCAAATGGCATAGCGTTTTAAAATGCTAATATAGCCATGACATACCAAAGAACCCGCTACGTCCCGGGAGACAGCAATGGAACGATTGCCTAGAGGAGCGTCGGATGAGCGGTAGCTACGCGGCCGTCGTCCTTGTCAGAATTTTTGCCGCTGTTGTCCTCGCCATGGGACTATGAAAAAAGGCGTTCCAGATCGCTGTCAAACCAGATGCAGGCCATGGAAGCAGCGGCAGAAGCGTATAGACCCCACTATCGAGTCGGTAGGCCCTAAAAGAACGGATCTTAGCCAATTACATGTGATGCTCATGGCCCATTGGCATTTCCATGGTTCCCTGGAGCGTAAGTGGTACCTGCTTCTCACCCGATTTCTGAAAGACCAGGGTCATGTTAAATTTCGAACCAACAGTCATTGTCTTAGGCATATCCTGGATCATGATGTGGCTGCCGCCCATCTTAAATTCCAGATTGCTTTTCGCGGGGACTTCAACCGTATCCACATTCACCATGCGCTCACCCTGCATAACATGGAACAAGACTTTTGCTCCTGGTATGTCAGTCTTTACTCCCTTAAGAACATCCGATCCACCTTGGTTTCTGATATTCATGGTCACCATGGCTTCGCCCACCATAGCGGGAGATAATTCGGCCTTGGCCCCGTCAATGCTGACCTGCGGCGGGCCGCTTTGGCACGCAGCAACGATCATGGTGGCTACGAACAAGCATATTGCTAATAGCCTGAACTCCCTCGTTATTCCAACTGTTTCCATGATAGC
>Ga0335081_10013087_pt1 | contig 13420 bp, 8 predicted proteins | sample Lox_Sample_35_FD_206713 | JGI IMG/M metagenome (GOLD analysis project Ga0335081, IMG submission 206713) | Soil microbial communities from Loxahatchee National Wildlife Refuge, Florida, United States - Lox_Sample_3.5 | ecosystem: Environmental > Terrestrial > Soil > Wetlands | place: USA: Florida...
GCCGATGGCACTGTCGAGGGTTTGGATCGCTTCGTGGCGACCATTGGAAAAGAGATTCCGGGCCGCCTGGAATTCGATCAGGGCACCCTGAAAACTCTGCAAGAGCGTGTCGTGCAGGTTGCGGGCGATGCGCGTACGCTCGCCGACTCGCTCATCCAAACGCGCGTCGAATTCGCGTGCGAGCTGATGCAAGCGGTATCGATAGAGCGTCCACAGTAATATGAAGAAAACTGTCACCGACGCCGCCCGGAACCAGGTGGTCTGATAGTAGGCCGGGGCGATTGAGAACTCCAGGGAGTCGCCGTTCTCGTTCCAGACGCCGCTGTTGTTGGACGCCTTCACGCGGAAAACGTATTTGCGCGGCGGAAGATTGGAATACTCCACTTGGCGCTGGTTAACGACCTCCCTCCAGTCCTCATCCTGTCCCTCAAGTTTGAATCGGAAATGCACGCTCTCCGGAGCGGCCAGGCTCAGAGCGGTGTAATCAATGACAAGGTCGCGGATCTGCGCAGGCAGGCGTAATCCGCTCGCGGGATCGTACCTTTTACCATTGGCGGTGACTTGCTCGATATGGACGGGCGGCGGAAGGGGGTTAAACGGAAGGTGCTGCGGATCAATGGCGCTGACGCCGTCCAGATGTGCGAACCATAATTTTCCATCGGGAGACTTGGTCACAACTGGGGTAAAGGGCTTTAGCAGTGCATGCACTCTGATGCCGTCGGCCTCCCCGAACAAAGTGGTGTGAACGGCACGTTTCGGGTTGGATGCCCACGCCTCCAACTCGGGCCGAGTAATGCGCACCAGGCCGCAGGCGGTATACAACCATAAGGAAGAAGCGTCGTCCTCGATCGCCCAGTAAACCGCATCGCACGGCAGTCCACTTTTGTCTGTAAGGGTCTCCACGCCTTCGTCTCTGATTCGGCTCAGACCTCCATCCGTTGCGGCCCAGAGCGTACCCTCTCTATCAATATGAAGATCCCAAACCCTCCGCCCAGATAACCCGTATTTGGCGCCGAAGGTTGTGCCGACTTGATGGCCGCTCAAATGGGCAATGCCCTGTTGCTTGAATCCAATCCAAAATCCATCCTTGACCGGGTCAGATACCATGGCCGAAAGACGCGGCTCGGTTTCGTCGGACCATGGCCAGGGTGCCGATTCGACGACCCTCCCTTCGACTACATGACTGAGACCATAAAAGGGATAGCTGATCCAAATGCCCTGGTGCCGATCGGGGAGAACCGCGTTCACAGGTCCGACAGGCAGCCTGCCACTCACGGGCGTGAATTTGCCATTCTCAAACCATGCAGCTCTGCCACGGGTAGTGACCCAGATGCGACCTTGTTGATCTTCGAAGAGCGACTCCACCTTGTTGTCCGTTGATTCAGGCTCAGTGATTTCGACCAGTCCACTATTCAATTCACTATGGAAGGGCGCCCTGGGTTCGACGAGGGAGTGATAGACGGTCAGTTGACCTTGATGCCATCTGTGCAAACCTCGGTCGGTACCGATCCACAGGCTACCATCGCGAGTTGCGAGTACGGACGTAGCCTGGCCCAACAATCCTTGATCAGCAGATATCGTGGAAACCGCGGGTTCTCGGAAGCGGTCAATACCATTGGTCGTGCCCACCCAAATGCTTCCTTCACGATCCTCAAACAGTGTCGACACGGAATCGCTGGAGAGTCCGTCGCCGTGCGCAAACCGAGTTGTCTTTCCCTGATAAACGCGCAAAAGTCCCTGAGCCATGCCGATCCATAGAGCGTCATCGTGATCTCGCATGAGAAGGCGTGCAAAGGGCTGCCGCTCACCTCGAACGAAATACTCCTTACTGTTCTCGCCCACCACCTGCCGCAGCAGCCCGTCGCTCGCGGCAATCAACCCTGTTGCGTGATCTCCGGGAGCGAGAGCATGGGGCCAGATTAACGATCCTGATAGGATTTTTCTGGGAGGGCCGGGCTTCCACTGCCAGAGGCCCGACCCGGCTCCTGCAGCCCACAGACGACCCTCATCGTCCTCGAATAACGACTGCATAGCCACGCCGCGGAGGAAAGGGCTGGGCTCAGGGCACTCAGCTTTGCCGCTCCGAATCGAGCAGAGTCTGGCGTGTAGCCCAGCCCATACTGCTCCCTCGTGATCTTCCAAAAGGGCAAAGACGGGCTCTCGATCGATTCCGGCGTAAGCCGTCAGCCTGCCATCTCTAAAACTTGCCAGTCCCTCTGTGGTGCCGATCCATAAGGTACCATCGCGTGTGGCTAACAACGCCATAATGTCGTTACTCGGGAGACGTTGCCCGGCCGGGGGCGCCCAGGAATTAAATCGAACGCCATCGAAGCGCACTAGGCCGAACTCCGTGCCAAGCCATAGGTACCCGTCAGGCGTCTGCACAATCGACCTCGTGTCGCCCGTAAGACCCTCGCCGTGGGTCCAAGCCCGATGGAGGTATTGATTGACGTCAAGCGAGGGATTCAGGGCGGAAGCGCGAGGGCATAACAACAGCATGCTCACTGCGCCAAGCACCAGCTGCGCCAGCGAAAAGTAGTCGGAGACTCGAAGGCATTTATCGGGCAACAAATCTCCCTCAGAACTTTAAACGTAACGCAAACTGCACTAGCCGGGGAGTGGCCAAAGGCGAAGTCTCGGTCACGACTCCAAAATTCGCATTGCCCACCTGAGTGTTCGGAGCACCGAATCGTTCGCGGTTGAAAAGATTGAAGAACTCCGCGTGGAACAACAGGTTCCAGTTCTCGCGTACCGCGAAGCTCTTGCTAATGGCGAAATCAAAGTTTGCGATACCTTCGTCGCGCAACTTCGGGTCAGTGCGGCTGGCGTCCCCGAAAGCGAAATTGCCGGGTTGCTGGTAGCAGGTGGTGTTGAACCATTCGTTAAGGCGCGATACCGCCGAACCGGAAATCCCCGCGTTGCATCCGGGGACTACATTCGGCCGCATGGCGTTGTTGAATTGTGACCAGGACGCGCCGAATTGTTGTGAAAGAACATTGGCAAGGGCGGTCATGCTCAGCGGTTGCCCCGAGGAGAACGTAGTCACGCCCGATATGGACCATCCGCCAATCAGATCGCTGGCCGCTCGGTTCAGATGGGAGAGGAAGAGCTTTCGTTTGCCGAACGGCAGGTCGTAAATGTAGTTGATCACGAGGCGTTGCGGGACGTCCTCGCACGCTAGCGAGTAATCTGCGCGGCGGTTATTCCAGTCTTGAGTCCAGCCGCACGTAAGATCGTTTTCCATGGAACCCGTGGCTGTGTCGGTGTTGGTCAGGAGTTTCGACCAAGTGTAGTTGGCCAGAATCGTACCACCTTGATTGAAGCGTTTCTGGAAGGTCGCCTGCAATGAATTGTACGAAGAGGTGGCCTCGTTTTCCGTGATCGTTTGCACGCTAAGAAATTGAGGGTAAGGTCTCAAGAGATAGCCGAGCGCTACCGTCGGCTGCCCCAACACTCCGACGCTTGCAGGCAAAACTCCGTAGAACGGATTGGGAACCTGTTTCAACAGGGCTGATCCCAGCGAGAGATACTGGTCGGGAATCTGGTCTAAATTCACGCCTCCACCTGCACCGGTAGTCCACGCGAGGTGTCTTCCGCCCGACGCGGCGTAAGTCGCCTGCACCATCGCATCGTGCCCAAGGTCGCGCTGCACGGTGAAATTCCATTGCATCACGTATTTGTCCGGCTGGTCGGTCGACCCGAAGACGTTCCCACCTTCGAGCGTTTGGAGAAAGCCCGGGCTACGCCCGGCTGGCTGGAGCAGCCCATTCGGAAACGCGTTGCTCATCACAGCGTAAGGCGTCAGTCCGCTATTCAGCGTGGTCACCATACTGGTAGTCGCCGAGTTCACCGCAGCCAGGACAGAAGGGTACCTCATAACGAGATATGGCAGATAGTTGATTCCGAACCCGCCGCGAATCACCGTGCTGTCGGTCGCCCGCCAGGAAAACCCGGCTCGAGGCGAGAAATCGTTCCAGTGCCGCTGCGTTTCCAGAGGGCTGGGATGATCTGGCGAGGCCACCAGCACTGGTTGGCCGACCAGATTGGACAATCCGGCTGCGGTGCCGATCGGATCAGGCTTTGTCAGATCGAGCACAACGTCGCTGTTATTTAATTCGCCATCGGACCCGGGTTGGTCCCAGCGAAGACCGAGATTCAAAGTCAGTCTGGGATGAATCTGGTAGGTGTCCATTACGTAGAAAGCGTAAGTGTTCAGGTAAACGTAGATCTCCTTGACGGTCCCAAGCTGTCCGGTGGTTGGGTAGCCCAGGATGAAGTCGGCGAATCCCGCTCCTGAAGTTGCCGAATTGGTGGCATTGGCGGACGTGAACGTCGAATCGAAATTGAAGCTATTTGCGGCCGCGAATTTATTCGCGGCCAGGTCTCGCTTGAAGGTGCCGCCGAACTTAATCGTGTGACGGCCCTGGATCTTCGTCAAACTGCCCGTGTAGAAGTAATCGTTGTTCCGATTCAGCTGCCCCGAGGCGGCCAGTGAGCGGAACCCCCCGGTGATAGTTTCGGCCGGGTATAGCGTGAAGGGCAGCTGTTTACCGATGGAGGCCCACGCTGGGCCAAACTGCGACATGTCGGCATCGACCGAGGAAGCAAACGAGGGAAAATTCTCTCTCAAGTAAGCCCCGCGGAAATCTGCAATTAGGGCCGGCGTGATCGTGTAGCTATACCCTAAGACGATTTGGTTGACACCGAGATGGTAGTTGTTATTCCCGGTGAGATTGTGGAATGGGTCGCCCGGACTGTTCCCCACATTCCACCAGCTATATCGCGCGAACAGGCGCTGTTTATCGTTAATCGAGTGATCGACCCGGCCCAACACCTGGTTCGAGTTCGCGCCTGCCGGAAAATTCAGCACATAATTATTCACCGTGCCCGGCTCATTAGGCAGCGGCCAGTATTTCTGCATGACCAGTGTGGTGGGGTCGAACCGGCTGGCAGGGATCTGGTTATTTTGAAAAGGTGTTCGGGTGATGATGGGTTGACCGTTCGCGTTAACGGGGCAGGTCGGATTGCTACCTACTCCGCACGTGGTCAGCGGATCGTAAATAGTCGGCTGACCGGCGAAGTTGCCCGCCCGGAAGGCGGCCGTCGGTACCGTGAATGTACTCGGTATGCCCGTGCGTAGCGCAAACCCTTCCCAAGACGCGAAGAAAAACGTCTTGTTATGGATCAATGGCCCGCCGAGGGTGGCGCCGTACTGGTTCCGCGTGAACGGTGGGCGAGGGACTCCGCTCCGATTGTTAAAAAAATCGTTCGCGTTCAAAACCTTATTGCGAAGGTACTCGTAAAGACCGCCATGTAAGGAGTTAGTGCCCGATTTGGTGGTCATGTTAATTATGCCCCCACCAAATTGCCCAAATTCCGCGTCGACGTTGTTGGTCGCGACGCTGAATTCCTGAATGGCGTCCTGGGTCGGTACCAGCGGCGTATTGTTTCCGGAGAGATTGTCTTGAACGCCATCGATGAAGATCGAGTTCTGAGCGGCGAGCCCGCCCCCGATCGAGTAATTCCCGAACGCCCCGGGGTTGGTGCCGGCGCCACTGTTACCCAGTGCATTACCCACTGCGGAGCCTTGGCTGGATCCCAACGGCACAACGCCCGGCGCCAACGCGACGAGATTGAACACATTGCGACCATTGAGCGGCAGATCCTGCACCTGCCGGCCTTCGACTACCTGGTTCAGAGCCGCTGATTCGGTTTGTAACAGAGGGGCATTCGAAGTTACCGCCACGCTTTGCCTGATTTCGCCGAGTTCGAGGGACACATTGACGCGCGTCGCGTTATCTACGCGCACCTGGATCTGATCGCGTGTTAGATGCTTGAAATGCGGCTGCTCAACATCCAGCTTGTAAACACCAGGAAGCAAATTTGGAAACTGGTAGTTCCCCTTAGGGTCGGTCTGTGCTGCGAGTCCCTCCGCAGTGCCCGAATTGGTGAGGGAAACTCGCGCACCGGCGATCGCGCCGCCGGAGGCATCGGTGACGGTGCCCAAAATCGTTCCATAGAACGTCTGTGCGTTAACGGGACCTGCCTCCATCAAGGCGATGAGCGAGAGAAGAACGACAGCGCGAAATGGCAGGGTATGTGGCGTAATGCAGCTCTCATTCCTCTTCTTGCTAGGCCGCGAAGGTGATTATACGCGAAGCGCATGTGGCTAGGGGTGCCGGGCTACCAGTGTAGCTTCATCCTTTGCGCCTGCGATTGCCTTCGATACAGCACCTCGCGGTATAGGGCGTGGACAAATTTGTAGCACGCCGACGCGCTTGGGTTCGGCAACTCCTTGGGCTCTATGTTACGTACGATGTAGTGCCGGCGTGCCAGGCCTTGGCATAACTCTTCAAAGTAGTCCACGTCCATGCCCGCTGCGCCAGCGCTGAGCGCAGCGGAGAAGACGATGCCCGTGAGGCTGGCTGCCTCGAGAGCTCGACGCTCCGCTTCGCTCAAACGCTCGATCTGCAGTTCGATCATCTGACCCAGCTCCTCCGGCACATGCAGATCGATTTCATCGAGCCCCACGTTGAGCTTCCACCCTCCGCTTACGCGGGAAATGAAACCCCGCTGGGTCATCTGGTCTAGCGCCGCGGCTATGAACAACGGATTACCTTCTGACTGCCGGTGAAGCAACGCGGCAAGACCGTTCGGAGCGCTACCGTTCGGCGAGTCGGCGGCCAGATACGCGCTTATTTCTTCTTCCCTCAGACGCTCCAACGGCAGCTTGCAGCACAGTTGATGAAGCAACAGATCTTGCTTCACTGCCTTCAAGGGGTGGCCGGCGACGAGCACTTCCGTCGGACGGTATGTGCCGATCAACATCAGCTTGGCCGAGCCTCGGCCGCGCGCCAGAGCGGAGATGAAATCCACTGTAGACGGATCCACCCAATCGAGATCCTCCAAGACCAGCAGGAGCGGTTGCTCGGAAGTAATGGTCTCCAACGCCTCGCAGATCTCGCGCAGCATTCTCTGCCGCGTCGCTCCCTCGATTTCGCGCTGCAGCATATCGCGCTGTTCTTTTTTGATCAATGCCGGAAATTGAACCAGCCAGGTAGGAGCTTGCGCGGCCAGGATCCGGACCACGGAGTCTCCTTCGGGGCTACGGCACAAACTGCCCAGCGCCTCCAGCACCGGATAATAAGCCTCCTTCCCGCCGTAACCTTCCAAGCATTGGCCTCTGGCGATTTTTATGGGCACGGCTGCCGAAGCCTGGCGCTGAAATTCATCCACCAGGGTGGTCTTTCCTATCCCAGACTCGCCCGCGATGAAAACGATCTGCCGCAGCCCACCCAATGCCTTCTGAAGACAAGCCCCCAAATCAGCGAGCGGCCGATCTCTGCCCACGATTTTCGTCCGCCCCGCGACTTCCCCTAGAGTGGGTTCAGCGTGCCCCGCATTGCGAATATCAACGATGAACTGGTATCCGAGCCGGGGCAGCGTTTCGATATAGGTCGGATGCCGGGGATCATCTCCCAGCACTTCTCGGATTTCGAAAATGTGCCGCTTCAGAACCTCGGGTTGAACATGCGTATCGGACCAGACCGCATCCAGGAGCTCATCCTGGGTCACCAAACGGCCGGCGTGTTCTACTAGATATCGCAGAATTGCGAACGGCTTCGGTTTCAGAGCAACCCGTTCGTCTTCTCCGCTGCCCATGCGCCGCCAAAGGCACTGATTGACAGTGTCCAGCCGGAACGGAGGAAACTCCTTCGTGCCAAACCTCGCGATGATTGGGGAGACACTGGCGTTCCGAGGCTGCTGCCGATTTGTTCGATGATGGGCAATACCTCGGCGGATCGCATCCAACAGGACTTCATCGTCAATGGGCTTTGTCAGGAAATCCAGCGCACCTGCCTTCATGGCTTGCACTGAGATTGGAATATTGGCGCGTCCGCTGAGAAAAATGATCGGGATCCGAACATCCGCCTTGGCAAGCTCTCGTTGCAGATCGAGTCCGCTTAGTCCGGGGAGCTCCACATCGAGCACCAGACAGCTGGGTACCTCGGCACGGGTTCTGGCCAAGAACTCTGGCGCCGACGGAAAGGTTTCAACCCTCCATCCCGCGGAACGAATGAGACCTCCTACGGCTTCGCGCACGGACGCGTCATCGTCTACGACGTACACCGGCACGCCTGTGTCACTCATAGGAGCGGAGCACCTTTTTCAATTTATGAGAGGCCAAAGGGGACAACGCGCTGAGCCCCCTCTTACCTCCGACTGCAAATCAGGGATGCTTCGATATTTATCCCATTCGAGTCATTCTGAGTCACTCCTGGGTTAGAGCCTTGCGGACTGCACTCAGCAACTCATCCTCACCCAGCGGCTTGCTTAAAAAATCCACCGCGCCGTTCGCTAACGCTTTCGAGCGCACCCACTCATCCGATCCATGTGCAGTGATGAAAATGACCGGCATTTCCCGATGGCTGGCCAGCAGGCGACGGTGCAGTTCCATTCCATCCATCCCCGGCATGCGCACATCCAATATCAGGCATCCGGTATCGCCCAGATGGCCGGAACTCAAGAACGCCTCCGCCGAAGCATATGCCTTTACTGCGTACCCGACAGACCTCATTAAACCCTCAATGGATTCACGGACTGACTCGTCATCATCCACCACCGAAATCAGGCAAGTATTTGCCACTCGCAGTGATTGTGCGGCGTTTCAGAAAAGAAGTCTATTAGACCTTGGTATTGGTAGCGCAGCCGCCTGACTGCTGGCAGCGGCTACAACTCTTTCGTGCGCCGCATCCCCAGCATGTCCGACATTCTTACCAGGTCCGCCAAAGAGTCGGCCCGCATCTTGTGCATAACCTGACCTCTGTGAGCTTTGATCGTCATCACGCTGGTCCCCAGCTCGGCAGCGACTTGTTTATTGAGCAGTCCGGCGACCACGCGCTCCATCACCTCCCGCTCGCGCGGTGTCAGCGATTCGTAGCGGTGGCGCAACTCCCTCAGCGTGGCTCGCTGCCGGCGTACAGCCCGGTCGCGCTTTATCGCCTGGTGAATCGCGTTCAGCAGATCCTGGTCCGAGAATGGTTTGGTAAGAAACTCAAGCGCTCCCGCCTTCATCGCCTGCACCGATGTCGGGACATCGCCATGCCCGGTAATAAAAACAATCGGGATCTTAAGGTCAATCTCGGCCATCCGCTTCTGCAGATCAAGGCCGCTCAGTCCTGGTAGCGCTATGTCCAGCACCAGACAACCCGGCGCATCTGCGCGGGGGTGAGCCAAAAAGTCTTGGGCAGTGGCAAAGGTCTCCACCGTCATCCCGGCCGACCGAATCAGACCGGCCAAAGCCTCTCGAACCGACACGTCGTCGTCCACCACCAGGACGATTGCTTCACGGTCCGGCAAACAGAGCTCCTAGTTGTGCTTCAGAACCGTGAAATGAAAAGTTGCGCCGGGGCCCTCATTCGCCGCCGCCCAGAGCCGCCCCCCATGATCCTGGACGATGGAGCGGCTAATGGAGAGCCCCATGCCCATGCCTCCGTGTTTAGTGGTGTAGAAAGCATCAAAAATCCGTTCCACACTCTCTACATTAATGCCAATCCCCGAATCCTGGACTGTTACCCTCACCTGGCCGTCCCCATCGTTCTGTGTTGTAATGATCAGTTCCCGCGGCCTTTCTTCCACGGTGCTCATGGCCTGGACTCCATTCATGACCAGGTTCAGGACCACCTGCTGCAGCTGCACCCGGTCACCCAAGACAGGCGGAAGATCATCCGCAAATTTCGTCCTAAGGTCGACACGACTTCTGCCCACCTCGTCCCGGGCAAGAGCCACCACCTCCCGAATGAGCTCGTTGATGTCCAGCCGTCCCTTGGCTGAGACAGTTTTCATCGCCATGGCCCGAATCCGCGCGATGACTTCGCCCGCCCGCTTTCCATCGCGGACGATACGACGGGCGGCTTCCCGGGCTTCCTCGACGTTGGGCGAGTCTCCCGCCAGCCAACGCAGGCACGTATTGGCGTTGAGCACGATACCCGAAATCGGCTGGTTGACTTCGTGGGCTATGGAGGCGGCCAATTCTCCCATGGTCATGATTCGCGTGACGTGGGCGAGATCCGCCTGCGCTTTGCGCAATGCTTCTTCCGCCCGTTTCCGGTCTTCGATGTCGGTACGTGTGCCGTACCACCGAAGGACGCGTCCCTGCGCATCGCGAAACGGATTGTCCCGGATCAAGAACCAGCGGTACTGCCCGTCTTTCCCCCGGATTCGAGCTTCCATCTCAAAAGGGGCGCCCTCTGTAAGCATTCGCTGACGAAGGTCCTCCAGCCGCTTCAGATCTTCCGAGTGAAAGATTTGGGCAACTGCGTCTTTGGACTGGGCCTCTCGCGGAGTCAGGCCAGTGTATTCCAGTTCTCGCCGGTTCGCAAAAAGAGGACTCCAGTCGGCGTTGAAAACAAAAACCTGCTGGGGAATCGTATCGATAAGCTGTCGAAGCTCCTTCTCGCTTTGCTCCGCGCTGTTGCGCAGACGTTGCTCGATCTGATGGAGAGCCTGCTCGGCGCGCTTTCGCTCGGAAACATCCCGGATAACACTCAAGACAATGCGACCGTTGGCCGATTCCACCGGGCTGAGCATGATGTCAACGGGAAATTCGCTGCCATCTTTGCGTCTGCCAAGAAGCTCTAGGCCTGTGCCCATCGGGCGAACGCTTGGGTGGGCGCTGTAGCTTCGCCGGTGGTTGGGATGTGCGGCTCGGAATCGCTCGGGGATCAGGGTCTCCACCGGAAGTCCCAGCAGTTCTTCCCGCGTGTATCCGAAAGCTCCTTCGGCTTGCGAATTCACGTTCGTGATTCGTCCGCCTTCATCCGTGACAACGATCGCATCGGGCGAGAATTCGAAGAAGTTTTCGTACAAAGTCTAACTCGGCAGCGTGAGAGCCGGTTCGTTCCTCGGGACGATTATAGACCCAGTTCTACGTTCAGCCAACCTTGGATAGTTGCGCGCAAGCCTAGCTCGATAGTGGGGAGTTAGGCTCCCACTTTTGGGGGATGAAGCTCTAAAGGTCCGGGGTATGGATGTGTTTCCGGCCGAAGAGCCGGGCATCGATCGACCAAGCGCCTGGTCCCACCATGGCCAAGCTCGCCCCCAGGGTTGCCAACATGATCGGGATCCAGGGATTGCCTATGTGTGTATACGCGATCCACAGTTCTATGATGGCTATCAGCGACCCCGTGAGCGGGGTCCATAAGCCGGCCAACAGAAGAGTCCCCAATGCGGCTCCTATAAGTTGCGGCGCGAAGGGCGCAAGCTCTGTTGTCGCCCTTACATAGAGAACCGCACAATGAAGCAGCGCGACGCCGGTAAGCAGCCGCTGGAGCAGCAGGCCCCTGCCGGGCCAACCGTCCGCGAAAGTCGAAAAAAGCCGTTGCAAAAACTGGTCCCACTTATAGGGTAAGAAATTCACAACCAAATCAAAACGTTCGATATTGGAATTTTGCAATCCTACTTTTGGGGGATGGGCGGCTGGGCGGGCACAGATTCCCATTGCGCGACCGATTTGATCAGCTCCGGTGACAGCCGCACCTCGTGGCCGATGAGCCGGGTCACGATGGCGAATAGGAGGCCCGCGGAAAGCCCACACATCAGCACACCGGTGAGGCTTTCCACCGGGCCGAGGTTCCGCCACATCCGCGGGAGAACCAGATCCCCGTAACCAACCGTCGAATAACTCGTTGTCGAGAAATAGAATGCGGCTTCCCACGAGGGAAAGCAACGCCAGCGATAGAACCCGGCCCACAGCAGGATCTGCAATAGGTGCAAGGCGATCATCACGCTGGTGAACCGGACCATAAGCTCAGCCGAACGCACCAGGCCAAACCTGTACGTGTATCGCGCAAAATGACGGATCGCCCAGTCGATGAGTACGGCCATCCCGGCGCACTCAAACGCAAGTGTGAGCGTTACGAGAACGAATGCGGCGCCCGTTTGGGTGAGAAGGCTAATTGACACAAACCCGTCTGCTGAGAAGAGCGGCGGATCGCCGCTTTTGTTGTCGAGGAATCTAAATTTCGATAATCCCGCGCTTTAGCCCTAGGGTGACGGCATGGGTCCGGTCATTGGCGCCCAGCTTGGAAAGGATGTTCGTGACGTGGCTCTTGACGGTCTCTTCGGTAATCGAAAGCTGAGCCGCGATTACCTTGTTCGCGTTCCCGGCCGCGATCAGCCGAAGAACCTCCATCTCGCGCTCAGTCAGGCCACTTTCGCCGGTGTGGTCAGCCAAATCGGCGGCGACCTCCGGGGGGATTCGCTTTTGCCCGGCATGCACGGCGCGGATGGTCTCCAAAAGCTCACCCGCCAGGCGGCCTTTTAGAATGTAGCCACGCGCCCCGGCCTTCAGGGCCCGGGTCACTTGGACGTCACCTAAGTACGTTGTCAGCACAATGATCCGGGCATTGGGAAATTCACTCCGAATGCCGATGATTGCCTCGATACCGTTCATATCTGGCATCTGCAGATCCATTAAGGTGACGTCTGGCTGATGTAGCCGGAACTGCTCGATGGCTTCCCGTCCGGTGGAGGCTTGCGCGACTAGCTCCAGGTCGGGTTCGGTGCCGACCAGCGAGGCTATGCCGTAGCGAAGAAGAGCGTGGTCGTCTGCGGTAAGAATTCGAATCGGTTTGGAATCGCTGCTCATGGGTTCGTCTTCTTTCTAGTGAGGAGCCGAAAGCGGCCACGGCGGGCTGCCCCATACGCGATTGAGGATGGGATGCTCAGCTCCACCTCCGTCCCCGCGCCCGCTTCGCTCCAGAATTCCAATTGGGCGCCGATTCGTTTCGCGCGCTCCCGCATCCCCAGCAAGCCCCAGTGTCCTCCGCGGCCACCAGCCTTCACGATTACCGGTTCGATGCCTTTTCCATCATCGCGAATCCGCACGCGAAACGTGGAATCCTCGTACCGGATCTCAGCTTCAATCTGGCCAGCCTGTGCGTGCCGGAAAGCATTGCGCAGCAATTCGCGGGCGATGCGGTAAGCCTCGTCCTGGATGATCGGATCCAGATCTTTCCGCTCGCCTTCCACTGCCACACGGAAGATCACCGGATTTCCGTTCGCATCCTCGGAGCGCGCCAGATCTTGACCCGTTACCGTCAGCAACTGGTCCAAATCGCTCTGCACTGCCGGCTGCGCACGCAAATCCTGAATCGCATCCCGGCCTTCGGTGATTGCACCCTCCGTCATGGTGATCGCCTCATCGAGAGTTTGAACTGCTTTTTCGGGGCGCCGGGAAAATAGGTTGCGAGCCGCCTGCATTTGGAATAGTGAAGCCTGAAAGCTCTGTAACAGGGTATCGTGCAGGTCGCGGGCGACGCGCGTGCGCTCGCCGACCCTCTCTTCCAGCCGCACGTTAAACTCCCGCGCCACCTGATGCAGGCGGTACCGGTACAGCGCCCAGACCAACCCCAGAAAG
>Ga0335081_10013088_pt1 | contig 13418 bp, 14 predicted proteins | sample Lox_Sample_35_FD_206713 | JGI IMG/M metagenome (GOLD analysis project Ga0335081, IMG submission 206713) | Soil microbial communities from Loxahatchee National Wildlife Refuge, Florida, United States - Lox_Sample_3.5 | ecosystem: Environmental > Terrestrial > Soil > Wetlands | place: USA...
CGCGGAACTCGGCCGATCGCGTCCATGCCTCGAAGGCGGCCTTGCTCTGCCACACGCTGTGGGAGGCGTAGAGCGTGTGATCCTCCGCCTCCGGCCCCTTGAGCAGGTGAAACTCGACGAAGCCCGGAACCCGGTCGAGATAGGTCTCGCGGTTGAGCCACACCGTCTCGAAGTCGGCCTCGGCGCCGCGCTTCACGCGAAATCGATTCATGGCGATGAACATGACCTTGTCTCCCATCGTCGGCCGGTGTCTTTCAGGACCATCCGGTGTCTTTCCATCCGGTGTCTTTCAGGACCGTTCAGTGCAGCTCGCCGCCGCTCTCCTCGCGCCGTTCGTCCTCTTCCTCGTCCGCGGTGACGGGCACGGCGTAGACGCCCGACAGCCAGCGATTGAGGTCGACGTCGGCGCAGCGTCGCGAGCAGAACGGCCGGAACGCCTCGGCGGCGGGCTTGCCGCAGATCGGACAGGCTTTGCGGCGGCGGACATCGGGCATCATCGCAATATGGGACCGGGGGCACTCTCATGCCAGCGGCCGGTGAACGGCGCGCTTGCGGCCCGAGGCGCGGCGGCCGCGAGACTGCGCCCTCAGACGGCGTTGAGCCAGCCGAAGTGGACCGGAAAACCCTCGCCGCTCAGGAGCGCCATGGTCTCGTAGAGCGGCAGGCCGACGACATTGGAGAAGGAGCCGACGATCTTGACGATGAAGGTGCCGGCGATGCCCTGCGCGGCATAGCCGCCGGCCTTGCCGCGCCATTCGCCGGAGGCGAGATAGGCCTCGATGTCCTGATCCGACAGCCGTTTGAAGCGCACGCGTGTCTCCACATGGCGCTGGCGGAACGTCTCCTTCGGCGTCACCAGGCACACCGCGGTGTGGACGCGGTGGTTGCGGCCGGACAGGAGCCGCAGGCACTGCGCCGCCTCGTCGAGCGTCTCCGCCTTCGGCAGGATGCGCCGCCCGACGGCGACCACGGTGTCGGCGGCGAGGATGTAGGCGCCCTTGAGCTCCTCATCGAGCCGCACCAGCGCGAGCGCCGCCTCGGCCTTGTTGCGCGCAAGCCGCGTGGCGCAGGCGCGCGGCAGCTCGCCCCGCTTCGGCGTCTCGTCAACGTCGCCCGGCCGCAGCGCGTCCGGTTCGATGCCGGCCTGGTTGACGAGCGCGAGCCGGCGCGGGGAGCCGGACGCCAGCACGAATTTCGGCCGCCCGATCACGGCCGGCGGCTCTCGCTACGCACCGGCGCGAACGCCGCCGCAGCCTGGCGCGCGCGCAACGCACGCCGCGATGCGGCGCGCGCGTTCACTTGAAGCGATAGGTGATGCGGCCTTTGGTGAGATCGTAAGGCGTCATCTCCACCAAGACCTTGTCGCCGGCGAGCACGCGGATCCGGTTCTTGCGCATGCGGCCCGCCGTATGCGCGATGATCTCGTGATCGTTTTCAAGCTTGACGCGGAACGTTGCGTTCGGGAGCAGTTCCGTGACGATACCGGGAAACTCCAGAAGTTCTTCCTTCGCCATTCGCTATCCGGCAATTGGTGGAACGCGGGGCGCACGCGGCGCGGCCGTTCAATTTGCGCGGAACCTAGCTGATGACAGCTCATTCCACAACTGCCGCGCACGCTCGCGCGACGGACCGTGGCGGCCTTCGCGACTTCCTCCTCGACCTTCATTCGTTGCCGGGCGGCTTCGAAAAGAAACGCTGCCGGATCCGCTCAACAAGCTGGTCGCGCACGGCCCGGTAGGCGTCGAGCCGCTGCTCGCGGCTTCCCTCGACGATGGTCGGGTCCGGAGTTGGCCAATACTCGACGTCGACCGCGCTGGTGCGCGTGAGCTCGAGCGCGCGGTGATGAGCCTCGGGCGCCAGCGTGACGATGAGGTCGAAATTGAGCCCCTCCCATTCGTCCAGCTCCTCGAAGGTCAGCGGCTTGTGGCGCGAGATGTCGAGACCGATCTCCGCCATCACGGCCACGGCGAACGGATCGACCTCGCCCTTGCGCACGCCGGCGGAGCCGACATAGACGGCGCGGCCGGCCATCTGCGCGAACAGCGCGGCGGCAATGGGCGAACGCACCGAGTTCAGTCCGCAGGCGAACAGCACCGCCAGGGGTCGCGTCGCGGACGCCGACATCGCGGCTCCTCACCCCTTCCAGTGCAGCACCGTGACCAGCGTGAACAGCCGCCGCGCGGTGTCGAAATCGAGCTCGACCTTGCGCTTGAGCCGCTCCATGAGGATGCGCGAGCCTTCGTCGTGCAGCGCGCGCCGGCCCATGTCGAGCGCCTCGATGCGGTCGGGCGTCGCCGTGCGGATCGCCGCGTAATAGCTGTCGCAGATCACGAAATAGTCCTTCACGATGCGGCTGAACGGCGCCAGCGAGAGCAGGTGGGCGATTACCGGCGTGTTGTCGGCGAGGCGGATGTCGAAAACGAGCCGGTTGCCGTTGATGCTGAGATTAAGCGCGTACGGGCCGCCCTCATGGCCGGCGGGGCGGAACGAGTTCTCCTCGAGGAGATCGTAGATCGCGACCGCGCGTTCGTGCTCGACGTCGGGATTCGACCGTCCGATGGAGGCCTCGTCGAGCGTCACCGCCACCAGGCGAGCAGTCGGCTTGTCGCGGTCGGAACGGGCCATCAGCGATTGAATCGAATGGCGACCGAGCGGGCGTGGGCGCCGAGCCCTTCCGCGGTGGCGAGGGTGATCGCCGCGTCGGCGAGCGCGCGCAGCTGATCTGGGCCGCATTTGAGAATCGAGGTCCGCTTCATGAAATCGAGAACGCCGAGTCCGGAGGAGAAACGCGCCGAGCGCGCCGTCGGCAGCACATGGTTCGAGCCGGCGACGTAGTCGCCGATCGCCTCGGGCGTGTGCGCGCCGATGAAGATCGCTCCGGCATTGCGGACGCGCCGCGCGAGTCCCTCGGCGTCGGCGGCTGCGATTTCCAGATGCTCGGGTGCGATCGCCTCGACCAGCGGCAGCGCCTCGTCGAGGTCGCGGGTGAGCACGATCGCGCCGAAATCGCGCCAGGACGCGCCGGCGACATCGCCGCGCTCAAGCTCCGCCAGTTCGCTTTCGACCGCCCGCTCGACGGCCGCGGCAAGCGACGCATCGTCGGTGATGAGGATCGCCTGGGCGCTGGCGTCGTGCTCGGCCTGCGCCATGAGGTCGGCGGCGATCCAATTCGCGTTGCCGGTCCGGTCGGCGATGATCAGAACCTCGGAAGGCCCGGCGATCATGTCGATGCCGACCTTGCCGAACACGACGCGCTTGGCGGCGGCGACGTAGGCGTTGCCGGGCCCGACGATCTTGGCGACCGGCGCGACCGTCTCGGTGCCGTAGGCGAGCGCCGCAATCGCCTGCGCGCCGCCGATGCGGAAAATCTCGTCGACCCCGGCGAGCTTCGCTGCGGCAAGCACGAGCGGCGCGAGCGCGCCGTCGGGCGCCGGAACCACCATAGCGAGGCGGGGGACGCCCGCGACCTTCGCCGGAACCGCGTTCATGAGCACCGACGAGGGATAGGCGGCGGTCCCCCCCGGCACGTAGAGGCCGACCGCCTCGATCGCCGTCCAGCGCGCGCCGAGTTCGACGCCGAGCGGATCGGTGAAGCGATCGTCGCGCGGCAATTGCCGGCGATGATAGGCCTCGATCCGGTCACGCGCGAGTTCGAGCGCGGCAAGGGTGTCGCGGCTGCAGGCGGCGACCGCGGCATCGACCTCCGCTTGCGTCACCCGCAGACCAAGGCGCATCGGGTCGAAGCGGTCGAATTTCTGCGTGTACGCGACCAGTGCGCGGTCGCCGCCCGCGGCGACATCGGCGACGATCGCGCGGACCGCGGCCTCGACGTCGGCCGAAACCTCGCGCTTGGTGGCGAGAAACGCGGCGAACGTCCCGGCGAAATCGGCGGCGCGTGTGTCGAGGCGAATCGCCATGAGGATAACCTTGCCCTGTGCGGCGCCGCGCAGCGTGCCTGCGGCCGGCTGCGGCGTCTACGTCTGATTCCAGCGGAATCCAAGACGTGGATGGCCGGGACAAGCCCGGCCATGAACGAATTGCAAAAGCGTTCGTGTTTGCGCGGGCTCAGTATCAGGTCTTATATATTATAACAATTCCAATATTCGGGTTTCTGATTGACAAAAGGTCGGGCGTTGCCCACCTCTTTTTGTACTCAATGCATTCGCGGCGACCAGACGAACTAATGGCCATGACCAGCCTGCTGACACGGTTCGGCCCGATATTGCTTGCGACGGCCGCGCTCCTCGCCGCGAGCGGCGCCCGCGCCGACGACGCCGTGATACTGTCGCTCACGATCAAGGACCATCAGTTCCAGCCGGCCGAGGTGCATGCGCCGCCAGGCAAGCCGATCACGTTCAGGGTCAAGAATCTCGGCCCGACCGCCGCCGAGTTCGAGAGCAACGAGCTGCACGTCGAGAAGATCGTCGCTGTTGGGGCCGAGGCGACCGTGCATGTGCGGCCGCAACAGCCCGGACGCTACACCTTCTTCGACGATTTCCACCGGCAGACCCAGGGCTACCTCATTGTCCCGTGATGCTTACGTCGTGAGTCGACCGTGCTCCCTTCTCTGCTGATCGTCTTTCGTGAGGTATTCGAGGCGGGCCTGATCATCGGCATCGTCATGGCCGTCACCGTCGGCGTCCCGCAGCGCGGGCGCTGGGTGGCGGGCGGCGTCGCCGCCGGCGTGCTCGGATCGTGCGTGGTGGCGGTGTTTACCGGCGGCCTCTCGGAGCTGTTCCACGGCAACGGCCAGGAATTATTCAACGCCGCCATTCTCAGCTTCGCGGTGCTGATGCTCGGCTGGCATAATGTGTGGATGGCGCGGCACGGCCGCGAGCTTGCCGCCGAGATGCGCTCCGCCGGCGAGGCGGTCGTTGCCGGATCGAAGTCGCTCGCGGCGCTCGCCGCGGTGGTCGCAATCGCGGTGCTGCGCGAGGGCTCTGAAGTCGTGCTCTTTCTCTACGGCGTGGCGGCGGCCGAGGGCGGCGCCGGCCTGGGCATGGTCACCGGCGGAGCGGTCGGGCTCGTCCTCGGATCGCTCGTCTGCCTCCTTACCTATCTCGGCCTCGTCACAATTCCGGCCCGTTATCTGTTCGCGGTGACCAGCGCGCTGATCACGCTCTTGGCCGCCGGCATGGCGGCCCAGGCGATCGCCTTCCTCGAACAGGCCAATATTCTCACGCTGTTCGATCAGACGGTGTGGGACACGTCGTGGATTCTCAGCGACGGCAGCTATCTCGGCCGCGCGCTCCACACGCTGATCGGCTACGTCGACCAGCCGACCGCCATGCAGCTCATCGTCTACGCGGCGACCCTCGCGGTCATCGCCGCCCTGATGCGGGCTTTCGCCTTGCCGGTGCCGCAGCGCCCGCGCGAGGCCTGAGCGCGCGATCCTGCCGTTCGACCGCATTTCGCTGCCGACCGTCCGCGTTGCACTGATCCGATGCACTGATCCAGTGATGTAGACGACGCTCACGCCGTCGCCGGATCGACGGTGAAATGATCCGGACAAATCGCGGCGGCGAAGACCTCGCCAAGATCGACGAGCTCCGCCTCCAGGCATTCGACGTCGAGACGGATGGCGCCGCCGCCGGAGAAGGTGAGCGTCACCGTGCCGGAGGGGGCTTCGCGCTCGACGAACTCGACCGCGAGCAGGTTGAGGAGCGCATTCTTGTCGGTTTGGTCGAGACCGCGGCATTTGCAGGCCGTGACGCGTTCGAACCGCAGCGCCGTGCGGCAGCGGCGATACTCCGCGCTCTCGGCATCCTTGGTCTCGACCGCATTCATCCAGTCGAAGCGTTTGAGCGCCATGACGAAGCGCCGTTCGCGCGGCTGCCAGAGCATCTCGCCGACCTTGACGAGGGCGTCTTGCACATGCGCCGACACCACCTCGATGTCGTCCTTGTCGAGCGCGACGAGTTTCAGCTCTTCCATGGCGGCCTTGTCTTGCTGTGATCCTCCTCCGCGAAATTAGGCAGCGCGCCCCCTGCCCGCAAGACCCGCAGCTAAAAACGCGCAACGATCCCGCCGGACGGCTCCGAGACCGCGGATTCATCTGGAAATCGGAGCGCGCGCACGCGGGCGCGCTGACATCCGTTGGATTTTCGTCGTTGCCGCCGCGCAACGGCGCCAATCGCGCCGCCTTCCGGGTCGTTCAAGCAACGTCGCCCGGCTGCCGGACGCGCCTTTAGATTAACGGAGCCATTGCATCTCGCACCGCGATACAACTTGCAGCCGCGTCCAACCAAATGAGAACATCGGCGGAACTTTGATCGGCGGTATTGTATTGCAGACGACCGCAAGTGCTAAGCGCACGTTTGTTTTTTTTGATCAATCCGCTTTGATCTACATGACGAGATGGTCTGTTATGAACAGCCGCCGGAGCCACTACGTAAGTTCTATTTGCTTCCGAGCCGATAGGTTGCTAAAAAGCATCTAACAAAACTGTTTTTTAACGCGCCTACCCTATCTCAGCAGCGGCGTGAAAACGCTCCCCGACGATCTCAATGCGATCTGTTATGTGTTTTTCGACCCCAAAAGGGATGATCTAACCTGACTTTCTTGGAATGGAGGGATTATGGCTAAGAAAGCAAAGAAGCGGCGTTCGTGGACCTCGACCGAAGTACGCGAACTGAAAACGATGGCACGCAAGAAAACCCCGGCGGCCAGGATAGCCAAAAAGTTGAAGAGGTCTGAGGGCGCCACGCGGCAGAAGGCCTTCAGCATCGGGCTTTCGCTCGACTCCCGTTCCTGATCAACGACAAGCATTGCGGTTTTCCGGGCGCGGAACTGCTGGGGCCTCTGCGGGGCCTCGGCGCGACTGCGCTTGGCTGCGTTCCTGCTCCGGGCTGGCGAACATTGCGACGCCGCGGTAAACAATCAAGCGTGGCGCAGTTGGCCGAACTGATAGGGAATGACGTCCGCAACCGCCTGGCACGGAAGGGTCGTCTCTCCTCAGGTCGCAAGGTCTACGTGAAAGACCGGAAAACCCGGGCGCAAAAACCCGGGCGCAAGACCGCGGGAAGGCGGGACCGCGGCCTGGGTCTAGCCCTTCGGGCTATTGGCAATTCGGAATGTGGCTATTTGACCCCGCGCGTCCGGCGCATATCAATGGAATAAAATAATAAGAAATAATCCATGAAATAGTCTTTTTACGACGGGGTCGTGGTATTCTACCCGTCGCGGTGGTAGGCACCTACCTATGAACCAAACACCCCGCCTGCCACGGCAGCCGTCGGCGAGCACCGAGCTTGCGACCGCCCTTGGCGCCTGCCGGCGGGCTTTTGTCGCTATCGCGCTGTTCAGCGGCATGAGCAACGTGCTCATGCTCACCGGCGCCATTTTCATGCTCGAAATCTACGACCGGGTGCTGCCGAGCCGCAGCGTACCGACCCTGGTCGCCCTCCTGATCCTGGCGGCCGGTCTCTACGCGGCGCAGGGCGTCATCGACACCATTCGCAGCCGCATCCTGGTGCGCGTCGGCAACAGCCTCGACGAGTCGCTTAGCCTGCGCGTGTATGATGCCGTCGTCCGGCTGCCGCTGAGGCTCGGCGGCAAGGGCGACGGCGCGCAACCCATCCGCGACCTCGACTCGGTGCGTAATTTTCTCTCCGGCAGCGGGCCGGTCGCCCTGTTTGATCTGCCGTGGATGCCGGTCTATCTCGCTATCTGCTTTCTGTTCCACGTTTATATTGGCCTCACGGCGCTTGCCGGCGCCGTTATTCTGATAACGCTGACGGTCCTGACCGAATTTCTGACGCGGCGACCGACCCGCGCCGCCACCCAGTTCGCCGCGGCGCGCAGCGCTCTGACTGAGGCGAGCCGCCGCAACGCCGAGGCGATCACGGCGATGGGGATGGCGAACCGCGTCGCACAGCGCTGGAACGACCTCAACCGCAACTACGTCGCCAGCAGCCGTCGCGCCAGCGACGTCGCCGGCGGCCTCGGCGCTATGGCGAAGGTATTGCGCATGCTGCTGCAATCTGCGCTGCTTGCGGTCGGCGCCTGGCTCGTGATTCATCAGGAATCCACCGCCGGCATCATCATCGCCGGCTCGATCCTCGGCGCCCGCGCGCTGGCGCCGGTCGATCTCGCCATCGCCAACTGGCGCGGGTTCGTCGGCGCGCGGCAAAGCTGGCACCGCCTGTCGCTGCTGCTCGGTCATCTGCCGGTCGAGACCGAGCCGATGCCGCTGAAAGCCCCGGCCAAGGCATTGTTCGTGCAGAACGCGGCCGCAGCACCTCCCGGCGAGCAGAAAGTGGTCTGCCAGGATGTGACGTTTTCGCTCACCGCCGGCAAGGCGCTCGGCGTGATCGGGCCGACGGCGTCGGGGAAATCTTCCCTCGCGCGCATGCTGGTCGGCGTCTGGACGCCGATCCGCGGCAGCGTGCGGCTTGACGGCGCAAGCCTCGATCAGTGGTCGACCGAGGCGCTGGGCCGGCATATCGGTTACCTGCCGCAGGATGTCGAATTGTTTAATGGCACGGTCGCCCAGAACATTGCTCGTTTCGAGGATCCGCCCGATGCCGAAGCGGTCATCGCCGCGGCGCACGCGGCGGGCGTGCATGAGCTCATCATCAATCTGCCTGACGGCTACGAGACCAATGTCGGCGAGCATGGCAGCGCCCTGTCCGCCGGGCAGGCCCAGCGCATTGCGCTCGCCCGCGCGCTCTACCGCGATCCGTTCCTCATCGTGCTCGACGAGCCCAATTCCAATCTCGACGCCGAGGGCGACGAGGCGCTCACGCGCGCCATCCTCGGGATTCGCGCCCGCGGCGGAATCGCCGTCGTCGTCGCCCACCGCCCGAGCGCCGTGGCCGGCGTCGACTACATTCTGGTCATGGCCAAGGGGCGCCAGCAACAATTCGGCCCCAAAGAGGAGATACTCAACCGCGCCGTCCAGCCGAGCCCGCAGCCGCGCGCGCTCAAGGTCGTGCCGGATCAGGGAGGTGCCTGAATGAGTGCCAAGCCGCTTCGCAGTTCCCGCGCCTCGATCCGGCTGCACGTCCTCCTCGGCATGATCATCGTCGTGATCCTGGCGGGCGGCCTCGGCGGCTGGGCCTCGACGGCGGAGATCTCGGGCGCGCTGATCGCCCAGGGTTCCATCGTCGTCGATTCGAACATCAAGAAGGTGCAGCACCCGACCGGCGGCGTGGTCGGCGAATTGCGCGTGCGCGATGGCGACCGGGTCAAGGCCGGCGACATTCTCATTCGCCTCGACGAGACCGTGACCCGCGCCAATCTGGCGATTGTCGTCAACGGGCTCACCGAACTTTACGCGCGCAAGGCACGGCTTGAGGCCGAGCGCGACGGCGCCGACACCGTCGCCGTGCCGAAGGAGCTCGCCGGCCGGCTCGATGTCCCCGAGGTGGCGGACGCGCTGGCGAGCGAGCGAAAGCTGTTCGAGCTCAGACGCAAGGCGCGGCTCGGACAGAAAGACCAGCTCCAGCAGCGCATCAAGCAATTGCGCGAGCAGATCATCGGTCTGACCGCCCAGCAGGATGCCAAGTCCAAGGAGATGGAGCTTATCGAGCAGGAGCTGACGGGCGTTCGCGACCTCTGGCAGAAGAACCTGGTCCAGATCAATCGCCTGACCTCGCTCGAACGCGAGAAGGCGCGCCTGCAAGGCGAGCGCGGGCAGCTCATCGCCGCCGCTGCCGAAGCGCAGGGCAAGATCATCGAGACCCAGCTCCAGATCATCCAGGTCGATCAGGAGCTGAGCAGCGACGTCGCCAAGGAGCTGCGCGAGATCGACAGCAAGATCGGCGAATACGTGGAACGCAAGGTGACGGCGGAGGACCAGCTCAAGCGCACCGACATCCGCGCGCCGCAGGACGGCATCGTGTTCCAGTCGACCGCGAACACGGTCGGGGGCGTGATCACGGCGGGCGATCCGATCATGCTCATCGTGCCCGAGACCGATACGCTGCAGGTCGAGGTCAAGGTCGACCCCAAGGACATCGATCAGGTCAAGTTCGGCCAGGCGGTCGTGCTGCGATTCTCGGCCTTCAACCAGCGCACCACGCCGGAGCTCAACGGCACCGTCGTGCGCATCGCGGCCGATACGACCAACGACCAGCGTACCGGGCAGCCCTATTATCTGGTGCGCATCTCCATGACCGCCGACGAGATGAGGCGGCTCGGCGCCGTCAAGCTCACGCCGGGCATGCCGGTCGAAGCGTTCATCCAGACCGGCGAGCGCACGATGCTCTCCTACCTGGTGAAGCCCCTTCACGATCAGCTCATGCGCTCGTTCCGTGAGAAATAGGTCATTGCGCCGGGCGCCGGCGCGGAATGCGACCGAACTGAACGTGGCGGAGATGGCGTCGGCGGCGACATTCGCCGGCCTGCGGGTGGAATGTACCCCGTCTTGCCCGTTTGTGAGATAATCCGCGCACCACACCATCGGGGAGCTCCCTCCACCGCGCTCGGCGCGGTCATTCTCCCCCGTCTCGCTGCGCCACGCAGGGGAGGATGTCCGAGATGAAGACACTTGCTCGCTGGGCGCAAAGGTTCGGCGTAGCGCGGGCGGTGTGCATCCTGCTCCTGTTCGCGCTGGTCCCGCTTCGCATTGCCGATCCGCGCCCGCTGGAGGAAGCACGGCTGCGGACCTTCGACCTCTTTCAGGTTCTGCGTCCGCGCCAGCAGACCATGCGGCCGGTCGTCATCGCCGACATCGACGAGGCAAGTCTCAAGGAGCTCGGCCAATGGCCGTGGCCGCGAACGGTCGTGGGCGATCTGGTCAACCGCCTCAACGAGTTTGGCGCCGTCGCCATCGGCTTCGACGTCGTGTTCGCCGAGCCCGACCGCCTTTCGCCCGGGGTCGCGGCGCAAAGCTTCCGCGGCCTCGACGCCGAGACGCGCGAGAAGCTTGCGAGCCTGCCGAGCAACGATGCGGTCCTTGCCGACGCCATCCGCCGCGCGCGCGTCGTCGTCGGCCAGGCCGGCTCGGCGATCGTCACGCCGCGCACGGAGGCGGAAATGACCCTGCAAACCGGCTTCGCCGTGCGCGGACCCGATCCGGGGCAGTTTCTGGTGAGCTTCCCCGGCCTGCTGCGCAACATCCTGCCGATCGAGGAGGCGGCGGCCGGACGCGGGTTATTCTCGATCAACCCGGAGCGCGACGGCATCGTCCGCCGCGTGCCCGTCGTCATGGAGGCGCAGGGCAATTTGGTGCCCTCGCTGTCGCTGGAGATCCTGCGCGTCGTCACCCGATCCGGCGCAATTCTGATACGCACGGATGAAGCCGGCGTGCGCTCGGTAGCGGTTCCCAGGCTGGAGGTGCCGACCGATCCCCACGGCCAGTTCTGGATCCGCTTCAACAAGCACGACCCCGCGCGCTACGTGTCGGCCACCGACATCCTGCACGGTCGCGTGTCCCCCGACCGCATTCGCGGCAAGCTCGTCCTGGTCGGCACCTCCGCGGTCGGCCTGCTCGACACCAAGACCACGCCGGTCGAGCCGGCCATGCCGGGCGTCGAAGTGCACGCCCAGATCCTCGAGAACGTGCTGACCAAGTCGCTGCTGGCACGCCCGAACTACGCGATCGGGATGGAGCTCATCGTCGCCGTCGTCCTCGGACTCGCCATCATTGTCGTCGCGCCGATGCTGCCGGCATCGATCGTGGTCGCTCTCGGCGCCATCCTGATCGGCGGCCTCATCGCCCTCTCGGCGTATCTGTTCCTCGCGCACAATCTGCTCATCGACTTCACCTACCCGCTGCTGTCGAGCTGGCTCATCTATCTGGTACTCACGTTCGTCAATTATTTCCGCGAACAAAAGCAGCGCCAGCAGATCCGTTCGGCGTTCGGCTTCTATCTGTCGCCGCAGCTCGTCGAACAGCTCGCGCGCTCGCCGGAACGGCTGGTGCTGGGCGGCGAGGAGCGGCGCATGACCATCCTGTTCAGCGACGTGCGCGGCTTCACCTCGATCTCCGAGCACTACAAGGACGATCCTCAGGGCCTAACCCACCTGATGAACCGCTTCCTCACGCCGATGACCAACGCCATCATCGAGCGCAAGGGCACGATCGACAAATACATCGGCGACGCGATCATGGCGTTCTGGAACGCGCCGGTCGACGACGCCGAGCAGGAGAGCAACGCCTGCGATGCGGCGCTGGAGATGCTCGCTCGCGCCGAAGCGCTCAATGTGGAGTTCAAGCGTGAGGCGGACGCCAGCGGCGGCGTTTACATGCCGCTGCGCGTCGGCATCGGGCTCAACACCGGCCCGTGCGTCGTCGGCAACATGGGGTCCGACTTCCGCTTCAACTATTCGGTGCTGGGCGACACGGTCAACGTCGCCTCGCGGCTCGAATCGCGAACCAAGGACTACGGGCTTTCGATGGTGATCGGCTCGCGCACCGCGGAGAAGGCGAAGGACAAGTTCGCCACTATGGAGATCGACCTCATCAAGGTGAAAGGCAAGAAACAGCCCGAGGCGGTGTTCACGGTGCTCGGGCGCGCCGAGGTCGAGCAGGACCCACGCTGCCGCGAGCTGCGCGATCTCAACGCCCGCATGCTCGCCAGCTATCGCAAGCAGGACTGGGACGAGGCCTTGAGCCTCATCGACCGCTGCCGCAAGCTCGCCAACGGCTTCGACGTTGCGGGTCTCTACGAGATGTATGTCGGGCGGATCGCGGCTTACCGCGCCGAGCCGCCGGGGCCGGACTGGGACGGCGTCTACGAAGCCGAAACCAAGTAGCAGGCCGCGGGTCTCGTTGCGGCGGCCGGCAGCGCGTTCACGCCTGGTGTTCCAGCGGCAAGCCTTTGGCCGCGCCGCTTCGCAGGCCCTTCAGGCTTTCGAGCAAATCGCGAAGCGTAACCAGGTCGACGGGCTTGTGGACCGTCTCCGCGATGTTGAGGTTGAGCGACTTGCCGACGCGCAACGTTTCGCGGCACACGGCGCTGTCGCAGCCGCTGATAATGACGATCGGCGCCGTGCAACCGAGCGTGCGCAGGTGGCGCAGCAGTTCGGCGCCGTCATGCTCGCCGAGCGATAGGTCGAGCGTGATGCAGTCGAACGCGGTCTTGCGCGCCAGCAAGGCGGCGTCCTCGAAGCTCCCCGCCTCGACCGGAGCGTAGCCGGCCTTGGTCGCGACGCGGCAGATGATCAGCCGATGCAGGTCATCGTCGTCGACGACGAGAAGGCGGGGAAGCGCGAGTTGCGCGGCGTGCGAGGCGACCAGATCCATTTCGCCTGCCGCTGGAGATCTTGCCCGTTCGAGCATGCGATCCCTCCAATGCCAGTGAGTTTCGACATCAGCATTTAGCCAAGGCACGCAGCGTTTGCCTTAATGCTGAGCGGCATTCGAGATGAATTGCGCCAACGCAGTTAGCTGTCGGTAAACGCGATCGCATGGAGCGCGATCATATGGAGGACGCAGGGGTGATGGCTCGGCCGGACTGCTCGGGCCGAGC
>Ga0335081_10013089_pt1 | contig 13418 bp, 8 predicted proteins | sample Lox_Sample_35_FD_206713 | JGI IMG/M metagenome (GOLD analysis project Ga0335081, IMG submission 206713) | Soil microbial communities from Loxahatchee National Wildlife Refuge, Florida, United States - Lox_Sample_3.5 | ecosystem: Environmental > Terrestrial > Soil > Wetlands | place: USA: Florida...
CTTCCACCGGCGAGGACTGCTCGAGGTGCCCCTGGGCCTCGGCCACCCGCGACACCGACATCCGGCGCCCCTCCTGGGCGGCGGCGAGCCGGGCCTCGGCCTCGCGCAGGGCCGCCTGGGCGGCGTCGTCGGCCGCCTCGGCGTTGTCGAGGGTCTGCTGCGGAACGGCCCCTGCGGCGACGAGCTGCCGAGCCCGGGCGAGGTCGAGGTCGCTCTTGCGCCGGTCGGCCTCGGCGCGCACCACCGCCGCCCGGGCCGCCTCCACCTGGGCTTCGGCGTTGGCCACCACGTCGGAGGAGGCCGAGAGCGCCGCCTGGGCCGAGGCGAACGAGCCCCTGGCGGAGGCCACCACGATGCGCTCCTGGGCCTCGGCCGAGGCGGCCTGGGCGGCGGCCGTCCCGAGCTCGGCCTCGGCCTCGGCCACCCGGGCCTCGTAGTCGGAGGGGTCGATCTCGACCACCAGGTCGCCCTTCCGCACCGCCTGGTTCTCCTCCACCGCCACGTGCAGGATCTGCCCCGGCACCCGGGCGCCGAGCGGCACCACGTCGGCCTCGACCTGGGCGTCGTCGGTGTCCTCCTGCCCGGCGGTGAGGTGCTGGTAGACGAGCAGCGCCACCACCGCCAGCGCGGCCAGCACCCCCAGGATGAGGACCGGCCGCGGCCGGCGCCTGGCCTTGGGCTGGGCAGCCTCGACCACGCTCACCGGCACCTCGGGCCGGTCGGGTTCCTGCGATCGGAGTTCCTTCACGTTCGTATCCATGTCGCTCACATCTCCACGTGGGTCGGTGTCTCTCCGCCGCCGTGGTGGGGCGAGCGGAGGAAGTAGAGGAGGGGAAGGACCGCCACGAAGGTCACCCCGGCCACGAAGAACACCTTCTCGAAGCTGAGGACGGTGGCCTGGCGGGCGATGAGCCCGTAGAGGACCTCGCGGGCGGCCCCGCGGGCGCTGGCGCCGTCGAATCCTCGCAGCCCGAAGGCCTGGCTGAGCTGGGCGAGGCGCCCCACCACGAGCGGGTTCGTCGCCGCGGTGTGCGCCGAGATCGCGACCCGGGCCGGTTCCACGTAGTGGGTGAGGAGGGTGGCGAAGACGGCCAGGCCGATCGAGCCGCCCACCTGGCGGAAGAGCGAGTTGAGGCCGGTGGCGTCGGCCAGCTGGTGCCGCTGGATGCTCGAGAGGGCCACCGTGGTGAGGGGCACGAACAGGCAGGCGAACCCGAGCCCCTGGATGGCGGTGCCCTGGATCACGTTCCACATCGAGGTGTCGAGCGTGAACCGGGCCTGGAAGACGTTCCCGACGGCGACGAACAGGATGCCGATGCCCACCACCAGCCGCGGGGAGACCTTGTTGTAGATGCGGCCGATGAAGGGGGTGAACACCATCATCACCAGGACGCGCGGCATGAGCGTCAGGCCCGACTGGGTGGCCGTGAAGCCGAGCAGCTCCTGCATGAAGAGCGGGAGCAGGAACATGTTGGCGAGCAGGAGGGCGAACATGACGGCGCCGATGATCGTGCCCGAGGCGTAGGTCTTGTCCTTGAAGAGGCGCAGGTTGACCACCGGAACCTCCGCGGTGAGCTCGCGCCAGACGAACAGGGCCAGCCCGACGACGGCGACCGCGAAGCACGCCGCGATGGTGTGGTCGGCGAACCAGTCGTAGCGCGAGCCCTCCTCCAGGAAGTACTGCAGCGACGAGAGCCCGATCACCATGAGGGCGATGCCCAGGTAGTCGACGTTGCGGCGCTGCGCCAGGGCGAGGGCATGGTTCTGCTCCTTCACCTCCTCGTCCTCGTGGACGAAGGACCAGACCATGAACATCCCGAGCAGCCCGATGGGCAGGTTGATGTAGAAGATGAAAGGCCAGGAGTAGTTGTCGGTGATGTAGCCGCCCACGGTCGGGCCGAGGGCCGGCCCGAGCATGACCGCCATGGCGAAGACGGCCATGGCCATGCCCTGCTCCTCGCGCGGGAAGGTGGTGCGCAGGATGGCCTGCTCGGTGGGCTGCAGGGCCCCGGCGCCGAAGCCCTGCACGGCTCGCCAGGCCACGAGCCCCCCCAGGCTGCGGGCGCTCCCGCACAGCATGGACCCGACGAGGAACAGGGCCAAGGAGCAGAGGTAGACCCGCTTCTGGCCGAACAGGCGCCCGAGGAAGCCGGTGAGCGGCATCACCACCACCATGGCGATGACGAAGCCGGTGGTGATCCAGGTGATCTCCTCCACCGTCGCGCCGACCGAGCCGCGGATGTGGGGGAGCGCCACGTTGACGATGGAGGTATCGAGGGCACCCATGAGCGTGCCGAAGGAGACCGACACCGTCACCAGCCACTTGTTGGTCTTCGCTCGCGGCCTCGGCACCGCCCCGGCGAGCGCGCTCATGCCGGCCTCCGGGCGGCGCCGTCGAGGAAGAAGCGGGTGAGCGGCCCCACGTACGACCGCAGGGGCTGCCCGGCGTCGATGCACAGCTGGCGCATGAGCAGGCCGCGCAGCATCCCCACCAGGAGGGCGGGGTAGATGGGAGCGTCCTCCGGGCGGAGGCCGCCGGCGCGGACCGCCTCGCTCACGATACGATCGGCGGCCTCGTAGACCACGCGCAGCATGAGCGGCCCCTTCTTGCGCGCGAGGCCGCTCCGGCCGCCTTCGAGCTCCTCGCCGAGGACCACGGCGTAGAGGCGAACGCCCCGCTCCACCTCCTCGACCGCGATGTCGAGGAATTGCTCCAGCTGGCGCGCGAAGCCGGCGCTCGCTGGCAAGCGTCCCTCGGCGAGCCGGGCGGCGAGCTTGTGGGCCGAGGCGTCGAGCACGGCGTCGAGGATGGCCCGCCGGTCCTCGAAGTAGTTGTAGAGCGTGCCCACCGCCACCCCGGCCCGCTCGGCGATCTCCTCCACCCGCGCGCCGCTGAAGCCGCGCTCGGAGAACACCGCCTCCCCGGCGGCCAGGATCGCCTCGCGGGTCACCTGCTTCACCCGTTCCCGAAGCGGCTGGATTCCAACATCACTTCTTGAACACTGTTTCATGTTCTGAACATGATTTAATATGAACAGGCGTTTCTCGCAAGAGGCTCCCCGGGAGAGCACTCCGGGCGGCGATCCCCGCGAGGCCTGACCCGCTCCGGCCGGCGGCCCCGCGGGGCGGCCCCCCTCCCCGCTGGAGACCTCGCGGCGGCCGGGCCCACGCTGGCGGCACCGCCCCCTTCACGGGAGGGCGAGGAGGAACTCGTCGAGGCGCGCGTCGAGGGCCAGTGGCTCACGCCCGGGATGAGTGTGAAGGGCAGGCCGGGGAGGGCGCGCTGAAAGGCGGCCGGACCGTCCAGCGCCTGCGCGGCGACGACGAGCTTCTGCCCCCGGTATCGCTAATGGCCGGCCTGGGGTCATACCCGGCGGCGCCGTAGATGGAGCCTGCGAACACCTCGCGCGGCGTGGCGCCAAGGGGGTCTTGGACGGCGGCCCGCGCCTCGGGCCGCGCGCCGGCCAGGATGGGCTCGAACCAGCGGCCGACGAACTCGAGTTAGCGCTCGGGAGGGAGGCCCTGCCTTAGCTCGTCGAGCTCGCTCGCGCTCGGGAGCCAGTACCCTCCGTCGTACGATTCCCGCCAGCCGCTCGGGGCGCCGGGCGCGAAGAGCGCGGCCACGCAGGTCCCGTAGCGGTGCGCGACGAGCGCGAAGCGTGGCAGGCTGAGCCCGTCTGCGGCCGCCAGGAGGTCGTCGGCCATCGCCTGGGGCGCGAAGTCGTGATCGCGCGGAGGCTCCGAGCCCCGGTGTCCCCGCAGGCCCAGGTGCGCCTCGAACGGCGGAGGTGCGAGAGCGCTGCCAACCCTTGTTCGAGCCGGGCGGCCCCACCGTGCACGAACACCACCGGGAGGCCCGCCGCGCCGCCGTCGTCGACGCGCAGGCGTTTCTGCGGGCCCGAGATGAGGAAGCGACCGGTCTCCCCCAATCGGCCCTCCGACCAGATCGGCGCACGTCCATCGGGCCTTCGCGAGGGAGAAAGGGCCCCGTGGCCCCCGTGGATGGCAAGAGCGCGCTGGCCCGAGGTCCGCTCCAGGTCGCGGCGCCGACGGCGAGGCGCCTCCGGCGGTCCGCCTCACCCTGCGACCCCTCGCCCCCCGCGGGGCACGGGGGAGAGGCCCTCCTACACCGCCTGCACGTACTCGCCGCTCCGCGCCTCGGCCGCCTCGTCGAACCCGCCCGGGTCGTACTCGTAGAGCTTCTCCCGGGGCGACATGACCACCGCCTTGAGGTGCTCGTCGGTCCGGGCGCGCCGCTCGCGCTCGATCTCCCGCGGATCGACCTCCACGAACTTCTCGTCGGGCGTGACCTTGAAGAGCGGCTGGCCCTTGTGCACCACCGTCCCGTCGCTCGCCAGCATGAGGATGCGGTCGACGGTCCCGGCGAAGGGGGCCCGCACGGTGTTGAACATCTTCATGACCTCGATGATGTAGAGCGGTTGCCCCTTCTCGAAGTGCTGGCCCTCCACCACGAAGGGCGGCCTCCCGGGCGCCTCCTGCCGGTAGAACATGCCCCCGCACACCGCGGCGATCTCGTCGGCCTTGGTGGCCGGCGGAGGCACGAGGACCTTCCTCATGCGGGCCTGGAGATCCGGGTCGTTGAGGTGCTGCGGGATGGTGACCTCCAGGTTCGGCTCGACCTTGAAGTCGAAGAACCTCACCCGCTCGGCGACCATGAAGAGCAGCCCGAGCAGCTCGTTGCCGGCCTCGTAGCCGAGGTGCGCGGCGCGGATCCTGGCCCAGGTCTCCTCGTCGTATCCCCCCTGCGGCGCCTCGCTCTTCAGGATCTCGTTCAGCTTGTAGAACTCCTCGCGGCGCAGGCCGAAGGTCTTGCGGAGCGCGACGTAGAAGCGGATCGAGGTCTGCAGGAGCTCGTGGTCGTGCCACCAGATGACCTCGGCCGCCGGGGCCCGGGGGTCGTAGGCCATGTTGAGATACTCGTAGGTGTCGTTGAGCACGCCGAGCGGGTTGCGGATCCAGATGAGCTGGCCGTGCTCGATCTTGTAGTTCCTGCGGTGGAGGCTCAGCCATCCGGCGAGCAGGTGCGGGTCCTCCAAGAGCCGGTCGATGGCCCGGGTGAGCAGGGTGAGCTTGCGGTCGATGACCTCGGCCATCGCCTTGGCCACCGCGGGGTCGCCCGGGCTCTCGGCCGCGATCTGCGCCACGTAGTGCTTCTTCATCTCGAGGAAGGCGTAGGCGGTGTCGAGCTTGTTCCCCTCCTCCTTGAGCTGGCCGACCAGGGTCAGGTAGGGCACCACGAAGCGCGTGGTCGGCTTGGCCATCACGTTATGGCCGATGAACCAGTTCACGAGGCCGTAGTGGAACTGGAGGTTCGTGGCCACGTTCACCCCCCGCAGGCTGGTCTTGCCGAGGACCCGCGAGAGCTTCTGGTAGCTCTCCAGCCGGTCCTGCCCGGCGGTGAGCAGCAGGGCGAGGTTCGAGTCGTAGGCGCCCGCCACCCGGTAGCGCATGAACATCCCGGTGTCCGGGTTCGGCAGGCTGATGCCCTGGTCGTCCCGGATCTCGCCCTCGATGGGCTTCGACCAGAAGCGGATCAGGCCGCCGGCGTGGGGCGACAGCGAGGCGTCGGTGGCGTTGAGCCGGGCCTCGGCCGCGGCCCCGAAGCGCGGGACCCGCTCGGGCTTGGGGAGCCGCTCCCGGTGGCGGCAGACGAGGGCCATGGCCTCCACGAGGGACTCCACCACGAAATGGTCGCGCGGATCGTCGGGGTTCGTGAACTTGAGGCCGTAGCAGAGCTCGGTGACGCGGTGTTCCACCTGGATGCGGGTATTCACCTCCATGAAGTAGTAGCGGTCCCGGTCCACGATGCACTCGAAGGTGGAGGCCGAGTCGAGCCCCACCGCCTCGCCGAAACGGGCGGCGTCCTCCTCCATGCGCCTCAGGGTGTCGAGGTCCCGGTCCAGCGCTCGCGCCTCCTCCCGGCGACCGGCCTTCTCGGCCCGGGCGATGGCGGCCGAGAGGCCTTCCTGGGTCACCGAGATCTCGAGGAGCTTCTGCTCGTGCATCTGCAGCGAGCAGTCGCGCCCGCCCAGCGAGAGGCACCACCGTCCGTTGCCGAGGAGCTGGATCTCGTTGTGGCGGGTCTGCTCGATGTTGAGCTCGATGAGCACGTTCTTGTTGTCGCCCACCCCGGTCGCCTTCACCTCGTTCAGGACCTCGCGCACCAGGGCCGGCGCCTCGCCGGCCGCACGGGCGATGGCCTCCCGGTCGGGGCTCTCGACGTCGAGCAGGGCGCCGCCGAGGATGCGCTGCCCCTTGCCGCCGCCCCCGCCGATGGCCTTGAGGCGTACCCGGCTGCCCGGGTAACGCTCGAACATGGCGAGGACCTCCCGCTCGATCTCGGCGGAGAGCTCGTCGATGGTGTAGAGGTCGAGGCCCTTCCCGTAGGCGGCGGCCAGGATCCGCTCCGCCAGGTCCTCGAGGGCCAGGGTCTCGTCCTCGAGCAGGCGCGGGTCGAGCGGGATGGCGCGCGCCTCCACCTCCGCCCCGAGCCGCTCGCGGGTGCCGAACTTGCGGAGCAGGGTGCGGGCGGCGACGTTGTTGACGCCGGGGGTGACGCTGACCCCCACCTCGAGGGCGGTGCGCTTCGCCTCGTCCTTCTTGCCGGCTCGGGCCTGGGTCAGCGAATTCGGCCCGATGAACCTGAGCCCGGCCTTCTCGAGGGTGGCGACGAACTCCTCGTCCTCGGCCATGAAGCCGTACCCGGCGAAGATCGCATCGTACCCGTTGTCCTGGGCGATGCGCACGATCTGGTGCATGCGCTCGACCCGCTCCTCCTTGGTGGCTCCGGTGTAGTCGGGGACGCGGTGCACCCGCGCGTTGTCGGTGAGCTGGCGCAGCTCGGGGGCGAGGGCGTTGGGGAAGACGATGGAATCCTTTTCGGAGAGGAGGATGCCGTAGTGAGCGATCCCCATTTCCTCGAAGACGTCCATGGCCTCCTTGCGGATGGGGCCGCGGCAGACGATGAGCGGCTTCAGGTCGTCGCAGGCGAAGGAGCGCACCCAGGCCGAGGGGGACAGGCGCAGCCGGCGGTCACGGTGGGTGAGCGGGTTGTTCTTGTACCAGTCGACGGTCGGTTCCATGTCGCTCTCTTCCTCCCGGTGGCGGGGGTGGCGCTCGTGCCCGAGCCGGCTGGTCAGTGGAATTCGCGCTGCGGGCCGGTCATGGGGCCGGGCCGGTAGTGGCGCAGCAAGAACTTCAGGTTCTCGCCGAGGACCCGCCGCAGGTCGGTCGGCATGACGATGGAGGAGATGGACCCGAGGGCCAGCCCCTCCTTCGGGTTCATGAGCTCCTTCTCGTAGCGCCGGTTGAGCAGGGCCTCCTGGCCCTTCAGCCACTCGGCCGCCTCCTTCTCGGCCTCCTTGCGGGCGGCGCCCCCGTCCATCCCGGCGCTGGTGCGCAGCTCGGTGCCCTTGCGCACGCGCTCGGCCGCCGCCCCGCGCGCCTTGCGGAGCTCGTCCTTGTAGATGAACTCCTTGCCGGCCGGCCCCATCACCGCGAGGCGGGTGGTCGGCAGGGCCAGGACCAGGTCGGCGCCGGTGGGGTAGTTGTTGTAGGAGGCGTAGGCGCCCCCGAAGGCGTTGCGCAGGATGAGCAGGATGCGCGGGGTGCGGACGTCGACGATGGCGTCGAGCATCGAGCGGCCGGCCTGCACGATGCCGCGCGCCTCCTGCTCGCGGCCGGGGAGGAAACCGGTGGTGTCCTCCATGAAGATGATGGGGATGTTGTAGATGTTGCAGAAGCGGACGAAGCGCGCGATCTTGAGCGCCGAGTCGCAGTCGATCTGGCCGGAGGCGACGGCGCTGTTGTTGGCCACGAAACCGACCACGTGGCCACCCAGGCGACCGAAGGCGATCACCACCTCCTTGGCGCGCTCGGGCTGCAGCTCGAAGTAGTCCCCGTAGTCGCACACCTGCTGGATGACGATCGAGACGTCGAAGGGGGTGTTGAAGCCGGTCGGCGAGTTGAAGGCCTTCTTGAGCAGGGTGTTGATCTCCCAGGTCTTGCGGTCGAGCGGATCGCTCGTCTCCTCGAACGGAGGCGCCACGCCGTGGTGGTCGGGGAGGTAGCCGAGCAGGCGCACCGCCTGGCGGAGCGCGGCCAGCTCGTCCTGGACGGTCAGGTCCGCCACCCCGGAGGCGCCGTGCACCTTGGGGCCACCGAGGTCGTCGGGGCTGATGTCCTCGCCGAGGACCGACTTCACGACGCCCGGACCGGTGAGGCCGAAGAAGGTGTCGTTGGGCTGGATGACGAAGCTCCCCTGGCGCGGCAGGTAGGCGCCGCCTCCGGCGTTGAAGCCGAACATGCACATGATGGAGGGGACCACCCCGCTGATCTTGCGCAGGGCGGTGAAGGCCTCGGCGTAGCCGTCGAGGCCGCCCACCCCGGCCGGCACGTAGGCCCCGGCGCTGTCGTTCATGCCGATGAGGGGGATCCCCTTCTCGCCGGCCAGCCGGAACAGGCGGGCGAGCTTGCTGCCGTTGGTGGCGTCCATCGATCCAGCACGAACGGTGAAATCGTGGCCGTAGCACGCCACGTCGCGTCCCTTGATGTCGAGGATCGCGGTCACCAGGGAAGCGCCGTCGAGGTTCTTGCCCCAGTTCTGGTAGAGGACGTTCGGCTCCCGGTCGGTGAGCACCCGCATCCGCTCCCAGACCGTCATGCGCTTCTTGGAGTGCTGCTTCTCGATCTGCTCGATGCTGACCGAGCTGGTGGGGCGCTTGAGGAGGTCGTGGCCCTCCTTCATCGCCTCCTCGTAGCCGCCGCTGGCGCGGGCGATCTCGCCGGGGATGTTGAACTCGACCTTCTCGGGAGGATCGAGCGGGTTGGTCAGGATGGGCTTCATCACCTTCGTGGGCATGGACTCGTCTCTCGTGCGGGAGGGACGCGCCGCAGGCACGGGCTCCCGAGCGTCTCACCGCATGGGCGGCAACTTGAGTGGACCGACGCGAAAGGGCGGTATTCTGTCAAGGTCGATCGCCCGATACAAGGGCCCTATGCCCCCCGCCGGCGAGGGAGGGCGCCGCCCGGGCCCCAGGGACCGGCGCGCCCTCGCCCGGGCGAACGCGGGCGGCGATATCGTGAGCGCGCACGCGCGCCAGGGCCGGGCCAGTGCGCCGGGCGCGGCGGTCGGCGCACGCCCGCGTCGGGCCCCCTCAACGTTTGAAGTAGGTCCGGTCCGGGAAGGCGCTCTTCACGTAGGCCAGGATGGCGGCCGCGATGTCGTCCACGCCGTGCTGCTCGTTGTTGAAGACGGCGTCGTAGTGGCGCAGCTCGGCGACGTTCGCCCCCAGGCTGTAGCCGATGAACTTCTCGCGCTGCTTCGAGCCCGTCTCCACCCGGTGCTCCGCTTCCTTGCGGGGGATCTCGTGGCGCCTCATCATGCTCTGCACCCGCCACTCGAGCGAGGCCTCCAGGCGGAAGTGGAAGCAGTTCGACATCCCGCGGCAGAGGATGGCTCCACCGCGCCCCACCACGATGGCGTTTCCCACCAGGGCGATCTGGACGATGTACTTGGCCATCTTCTCGAAGGCCTTGTCGTGGGTGACGTGGGCGGGCACCGAGGCGCCCAGCGCCTCGAGCGCCCGTGAGGTCTCGCCCAGGTTCTTGAGGATGCGCAGGGAGATGCCTTCCTCCCTGGCCACCGTCTCGATGAGCGAGCGGTCGCAAATGTTCCACGGCTCGCCGGAGGCCTCCTCCGCGAGCGCCTTCAGGCGTTCGGCCAGGGGGAAGCCCTCGCAGCCGAAGCTGCGAGAGATGGTGATGGTGGGCCGTAGCCTGCGCTCGGGCGGATTGTCGATCCGGTACTGGAGCTCGGCCCAGGCCGACAGGCGATGCTCGACGCTGGTCAGCAGGCTCGAAGGGGGCTTGGCCATGGCGATACTCCCTTCAGATGGCGATCCGCGAGCTTAGAGATCCGCGCTGCGTACATGAGTATACGCCTTGTCAGCGACCCTAGACTCGCGCCGCCTGCGCTCCTCCGCGGCACTCGAGGGTGGGGCTAGCGGGAAAGGAGCGCCGCGAGGGAGCGAAGCGGCTCGCGAGGCACGGCGTGGCAGATCGTCGCGCGGCTCGGGACCCCGCGCACCGCGGGCACGCCACGCGAGCGTGCGCGGGGGCCCTCGCCGCCGCTCCCGCCCCGCCCGCTGGCCGGAGGGCGCAGTCAGGCCATCCGGCCTATCCAGAGGACGATCGCGAAGACCACCACCGCCGCCGCCACCACCACCAGCGTGTAGCCAGTGCTCTTCTCGCGAGGCACCTTCATGAGCACCGGGGTCCCGCTGTAGAACAGGTACAGGCTGTAGAGGCCGAGCACCCCGAGGAAGGCGAGGGGCGGGACGAGCGCGAAGATCCCTGCGCACCAGGCCGCCGTGCTGGCGTAGGCCGCGAGCTTGAGCGCCTGGACGCGGTCTCGCTGTCCCGCGAAGCTCGGCGCCAGGCCGTCGATGATGAGGGACAGCACGAACACCCCGATGAGCGCCAGCACCCAGCTCGCGATCCCGCTCACGAGGGCTCTCCCCAGGCTGCGGACCCCGAACGCGCTCAGCCCGATCACGGCGGCTAGGGGACCGATGGCCGCCAGCGGGGCGATGTAGCTGCGATACAGATCGCTCACGCTCGTCGGCTCCTTCTCGATGACGAGCCACTCCTGCTTCGGGTGGAGCAGGATCTCTCTCGCGTGCAGTACCGTCGTGTTCATGGCGACCCCCGGACGTTCTATTCCTTGGGCGATGATAATTCCGTAGCCATTCCCCGGTCCGCCTTCCGGCCGCACCGGGTGGGTGTGACGGTCGGCCACGCTGTGCTCCACCGCGCGGCCAGGGGAGGTCCGCTGGCGAACCGCCAGGAGCGCCCGGGGACCGGTGCGGCTTTACCGACGCCCTCTTCCGCGGCGCCCGAGTTGGGGCTTCCGGGGACCTATCCGCGCCAGCCCTCGCCGAGGCCGGGAATTCCTCAGTAAGGTGGACCTCCGGCAGGTCTCGAAGAGCTTGCGAGCGCCGCGAACCTAAGGGAGGCGCTCGGCCGAGCGGGCCAGCCCGCCCGAGCCTCGCCTGGGCACGGCGTCCGCCGCGCGGTTTGGCCGCACGCCCAGGTCGGGTAGCAGCCGGACGGGGCAACCGCCGAGCCGCCCGATGGACTCCTGCGGGTTGGGCGAGGTGAGCTTCGGCGAGCAGAAGCGCCAGGCACGCGGTCGCCGCGCGTCCTCGCGCCGCGAGCCGCCTCGCCGCCCATGAACGGCGGCGGGCCCGTCGACTTGAGCTCGCTCGAGGCGGCAACCCCCGGAGCGACACTTCGGCTGACGCGCTCAGGGTGAAGTTCACTCCTCGGCCTGACGACGGCGACTCCGCGGCCCCCGAGCCGGTTCGGGCCTCGCTCGACCGGATCGCCTCCCCGTACCCGCCCTCGCGACTTCGAAGCCCGGCGCCGGCGGCTGGCCTTCTCGAAGCGGAGGGCGGGTAGCCGCCAGCCGAGGGAAGAGGAGGACGCTCGGCCAAGAGGGCGCGCCCGGCCGGCCTCCGGGCACGACCGGCGGCTTTCGACCCCGCGTGCCCTCGGTTCCTCCCCGCCCGCGACCCGGCCGGGACGATCGGTCGCCGAGAGGCGCACAGCGAGCCAGAGTGCGCACAGCTCCGCTCCCGCTCACCGCCGATCGCCGCCGCCCGGGCCGAACGGTGCTCGCGGAGCGCCCACGCCCTCGGGGCGCCCGGGAGCGAGACGGTCTCGCCGGCCGCCGACACCGAACGATAGCGGTGACTTCACGGACCGCCGACCGCGCATGGGGACCCTCGACGCCGAGTCTGCCATACCCTGGGTCAATGACCGCACCCAGCCCGGCGAGCGGGCCCTTGTCCCGGATCAAGGGGCACCGGGTTCGCCGCGCGGTCGCGAGGTCTCGAAGCCTGGCCACCACCGCCGCCGGATGGCATGGCGGTGGCAGCGCCTCACGATCCGGGCGAGCCGCCGCGCTCGGGCACGAGCGGGCGTTGTCGCCGACGGGGTCGCCATGGCCGGCCTCACTGGCAGCCGCGTGGCCGAAGCGAACCTCGGCCCGGCTCTCACCTTCGGTGTGGTGGTGGCCTTGCGGGCCACCTCGCCCGACATCGATCGACTCCCCTCCCACCCCGCGGCGGCCGGCGCGCCGCGAGCGGTCGCTCCCGTGGTGCACCCGGCCGTGCGCTCGCGCGCGGCCCTCGGCGTCGCGCCCGAACGCGGGGTGAGGATCGATGCGCAGGCCCGCGACCCCCATGTGAGCCTCATGGTGAAATCGCTCCAGGTGGCGGCAGCGGCCCTGCGCCCGGGCGCCGCACCGGACGAGCTGTCGCAGGCCGCGGCGCCGGGGCAGAGCCGCGCTCGGCGTGGATACGACATGCGCCCGCGACATTCGATCGCATCTCGGCGCGAACCCGACTCAAGGTATGGCGTGCTCAGTTGGTGCGGGGGCAAGATGCCCTGGTGCGCTGGAGCCCGGCCGCGAGCAGTCCCGCGAACCTCGTCGAGGCCCTTACCGGAGCGAAGAGCATGATCTCGATGAAAGGCTGGATCACGATGGTGGCCCTCGCCGCGCCCGCCGGGTCGTTCGCGGCCAACGCACCACCCGCCGCGCCGGCGCCGGCACCGGGTCAGTACAAGTACCCGACTTTGCGCAAGGTGAATAACAAGCCCTTGCCGGAAGGCGAGAAGGCCGGGAGCTCCATGGCCCCCTTCTCGGCCGGCGACTGCGCCATTTGCCACCAGTCGAACGATGCCAAGAACCCCGGCCCGGTGAAGAAGGAGGGCAACGCCCTCTGCTACACCTGCCACGAGGAGTTCAAGGAGATCATGGCCCGCCGCTACAAGCATCCCCCGGCGGTCACCCTGTGCACCAACTGCCACAACCCGCACAACGCCAAGGAGAAGAAGCTGCTCCACGAGGAGCAGACCGCCGAGTGCTTCGACTGCCACAAGAACATCAAGGCCCTCGTGGAGGCGAGCAAGGTGAAGCACGGCGCCCTCACCACCGAGCGCAAGTGCTCGAACTGCCACAACCCCCACGGCGCCAACATCGAGAAGCTCCTCACCGCCCTCCCCTTCGACCAGTGCGTGGGCTGCCACTCGGTCGACAACATGAAGGACTGGAACGGGGTCACCCTCACCAACTTCAAGAAGCTCCTCGAGGAGAACAAGGTCTGGCACAAGCCGGTGCTCTCCAAGGACTGCTCGGCCTGCCACCGCACCCACGGCGGCAACAACTTCCGCCTCCTGGTGGCCGAGTACCCGGCCCAGTTCTACGCGCCCTACGACCTCAAGGCCTACGCGCTCTGCTACGGCTGCCACAACGAGAAGGTGGTGAGCGCCGAGCAGACCACCACCCTCACCAACTTCCGCGACGGCTCGCGCAACCTGCACTACCTGCACGT
>Ga0335081_10013091_pt1 | contig 13417 bp, 4 predicted proteins | sample Lox_Sample_35_FD_206713 | JGI IMG/M metagenome (GOLD analysis project Ga0335081, IMG submission 206713) | Soil microbial communities from Loxahatchee National Wildlife Refuge, Florida, United States - Lox_Sample_3.5 | ecosystem: Environmental > Terrestrial > Soil > Wetlands | place: USA: Florida...
CTGGCTCCTGGAGCGATTGACACCGGGGGCAGCAATCAACGCTCAGTTCGTTTTGCCGGCAGGGGCCGTGACGACAACAACTTTACCTATGATGGTATCGATGCCACCAATATCATCAACCAGGCCCAGCAGCCTTACGTGCGTTTGGCAGTTCCCCTCGATACTATCCAGGAGTTTCGCGTCGAGTCGATGCTCGCGACTGCGGAAACAGGGGGAACAGGAGGCGGCCAGCTCATTGTAAGCTCACCTTCCGGTACGAACCAGTTTCACGGTGATGTCTACGAATTCTTTCGCAACAATGTTTTCGATGCCAGGGAACCGATTGACGCTTTGAATCTGAATCAGCCGCCCTTCCACCTGAATCAGTTCGGAGGAGCTTTAGGCGGGCCCATCGTTCGTAACAAGACTTTTTTCTTCACCGCCTACGAAGGTTATCGGCAAATCCTGGGTCAGACTCTTCCCGGGTTTGTGCCGAGCGCTGCGTTTCGCGCGCACGCGGCGGCGGAGTCTCCCGCCCTTATTCCAATCCTCAATGCCTATCCCCAAGGCCAGACGCCGATTGGTCCTGATATAGACCGATTTGTAGCGGAAGGCAGACAGGTGGTCGATGAAAATTCGGGAATGTTCCGCCTTGACCATCGTTTCTCGGACAGGACTACCGCGTTCGTGCGGATCAACATCGACCAAGCGGTTAGCAATGTCCCGCTGGGCAGTTCCAGCCAATATCTCAACGACCAAACGGAAAGTACGTCTTCTCCGGTCAATGGCACGGTCGAGCTATTGCATGTGTTTTCTCCGACCTTGCTAAACGAAGTCAAATTTGGTTTTAATCGCAGCACCGCAATCAATACCAACATCAATCAGAGCGGATCGGTCTATGCGATTTCGGTGCCTGGTTTCACAACGTTGAACAACAATCGCATCAGTACCGGGGTGGGCAATTCGTTTTCCGGGATCGACAACATGACCTGGGTCAACGGAAGACACGTGATCAAGGCTGGAACCGAAGCTCGCCGCATTCAACTAAACCAGGGCAGCACCGCCAACGGCGCCATTTCTTTCGCCTCTGCCGATGCGTTCGCCGCCAATGAGGTGAATGCCGCCAGTCTCACGTCCACCCTTCCCATCAACGGGCTTCGCAAGACGCAATATTTTGGTTATGTGCAAGACGAATTCAAGTGGAAATCAAATTTCACCTTGAACTTGGGCGTACGCTACAGCTTCTTCAACATTTTTCATGAGGTGCGCGGGCGCTCCAACCCATTTGATTTCGCAACCTGCGGTCCCCAGGGATTTTGCGGAGCCGGCGCCAGCTTCGGTCAGCCGAATTATCGGGACCTCGATCCGCGGGTTGCTCTTGCCTGGGCGCCATCAAAGTTCGGTGGAAAGACCGTGATTCGCAGCGGCTTCGGGATGTATCACGAGGACGGCCAGTTAGACGATCAGAATCTTCCCAATTCCAACGAAATGCTCCGCTACTCACTTTCCAGCAAGACGATTCCGGACCTCAGCTTTCCTATCGATCCGTTCCTGATAGATACGATCGGCAAGATTTCACCGCGCGCTCAAGATCGGCGGCGCAAAGACACGTATGTAAGCCAGTGGGGGCTTTCCATTCAGCAGGCCTTGCCCAGCGAGTTCGTGGGTACGATCTCTTATGTCGGAAGCAAGGGCACCCATCTGCTGACACTTTCGGAAGTCAACGTTGTGAACCCGCTCACGGGAACGCGTCCTTACCCTGCATTCGGCCAGATCGATTGGCGAGGCACCACGAACAACAGCGCCTACGAGGCGCTGTCTGCCGCAGTGAGGCGTTCTTTCTCCCGAGGTTTACTGCTGTCCATCAACTACGCGTGGTCGCATGAGATCGACGACGGCTCCAACGGAAGCGGCGACGGCGACTCGCTCACTCCGCAAAACGTCGCCTGCCGGCCCTGTGAGCGCGCCAGCGGCGCCTTCGACGCCCGCCACGTCGTTAATGCAAATGTCGTATACGAATTTCCTTTCGGCAGCGGCAAGCCGCATTTGAATCAGCCGGGGGTCGTGCGCGGCATTTTCGGTTCGTGGCAACTCAGCACTATCGTGAGCGCACATACCGGCTTTCCCGTGAACGTCACCGTGGATCGGAGTTCCTCGGCCGTGCCCGACGGCAATACCAATAATCAGCGGCCCGATCTCGTTCCCGGCGTTCCACTGTACCTGCCCGGCGGGGAGTTCAATCTTGCGGCATTTGCCACGCCCGCGCCCGGCACCTTCGGCGACGCCCCACGCAACCTTCTGCGCGGGCCGGGGCTTTGGCAAGTTGACCTCGGACTTGGCAAACACGTTGCCATCACCGAGCGAGTACAACTCCAGTTCCGCGCCGAAGGGTTTAACGTCTTCAATCGGCCGCAATATGCCCCCCGGCAAGCCGACATCTCGAATGCTGCAACTTTCGGCCAGATATTATCGACCGTAAATACGGGACCGGTTGGAACGGGTACGCCCCGTCAGATGCAATTCATGCTGAGAGCGCAGTTCTAGAGCATTCAGCCCAGACCCCGAGCCAGTCCATTTGCAGATACAGACTCGCGACGGGGAATACCTGACCCACCCCAAGGGGAAGCCCGCTTTGCCCGCCGCTTCCGGCGTCCCCCGGCTTTGTTCGGCGTTGATGCCTCATCGGCAGCGAAGTCACTTTCGTCGAACTTCGAAGCCGTCTCGTGCCTCTTGTGCCGCGTGAAAAGCTCATGGCCACTTTTGCGACCAGAGCAATCCATCGTGTGGCGCAAACCCGGTATACTCGGGATATTCCCTGGCAGCGCGGGGTATGCGGGATGGCTGCACGCGCAGACGGATATCATGGCTGATGAGAAGACCAAGGCGGCGAGCGCCCAGGTCACGAGCTCAGGTTTTGATGGCGCCAAAACGATCAGCGGGCAGTTCGCGTCGCCCGCGAGCGCCTTGCAACCCGGTACCCTACTCGGGGGCCGCTACGAGATTCTCGAACTGTTGGGCGAAGGTGGCATGGGCGCGGTGTACAAGGCCCGTGATACCGCCGTGGACCGCGTGATCGCCCTCAAGCTCATCCGCCCCGATCTCGCCGGTAATCCCGCAATCCTCCAGCGCTTCAAGCAAGAGCTTGTGCTGTCGCGGCAAGTCACTCATCGCAACGTTGTCCGCATCTATGACCTCGGCGAAGCTGACGGCCTCCAGTTCATCACCATGGAGTATGTCGAAGGGCAGGACCTGCGCTCAATGCTTCGCAAGCAGGGCAAGTTCCCAGCGGCGGAAGCGATTGCGATCACCGAGCAGATCATCGCCGGACTGCAGGCCACTCATGCTGAAGGCGTAATCCACCGCGACCTGAAGCCCGGGAACATCATGCGCGATCCGCAGGGGCGGATCGTGGTGATGGATTTCGGTCTGGCCCGCACCGAGGGCGGCGACGGCATGACCCAAACCGGCATGATGGTCGGGACCATGGAGTACATGTCACCGGAACAGGCGCAGGCGCAGCCGGTCGATCTGCGTTCCGATCTCTACACCGTCGGCCTGATCTTCTACGAATTGCTTTCCGGCAACACACCGTTCAAGGCGGATAGCGCGCTCGCCAGCCTGCTGAAGCGTACGCAGGAGCGGGCCACCCCCGTTTCCGACGTTGAACGCAGCGTGCCGCGGCCGCTGAGCGCCATCGTCGCCAAGTGCCTGGAACGCGATCCCGCCGAACGTTACCAGAATGCGCAGCAAATTCTGGACGACTTGGCATCGTTTCAGGGGCGCGCTCCCAGTGGCTCGTCGATCACGGCTGTGGCAGCGAAGCCGAAGCCCACTCTGTTGATCGGGGTGGCAGCCGTCGTTGTGGTCGTGCTCGCGGGCATGCTGGGATGGTTCTTCACCCGCGGACACCCCACAGTGTCAGCGCCGCATGCGCCAGTGTCAGTGCTGGTTGCGGATTTTGACAACAAGACCTCGGACGCGGTCTTCGACGGCACCTTGGAACCGGCCTTCGGTCTTGCGCTAGAAGGCGCATCCTTTATTAGTTCCTACAGCCGGGGCCAGGCGCACAAGATTGCGGCCCAACTGAAACCCGGTACGACCACCTTGGACGAAGCCTCTGCGCGCTTGATCGCCGTGCGCGAAGGCATCAACGTCATCATCACGGGCTCGATTGTGCCTGAGGGCGGCGGTTACAAGCTGCAGTCAAGGGCAGAGGACGCGGTCACGGGGAAGGTCATTTCCTCGCAGGAAGCCGACGTGGCTAACAAGGACGCGGTCTTGAGGGCAGTGGGTGGGCTGGCGGCCGAGGTCCGGAACTCGCTGGGAGACAAGACGCCCGAATCCGTGCAGAAGGTCCAGGCGGAGACTTTTACTTCCAGTTCGCTCCCAGCGGCGCACGAATACGCGCTCGCCCAGGACCTGCAGTGGGCCGGCAACTGGAGTGATGCCGAGCAGCACTACAAGAAAGCTATCGAGCTCGACCCCAACATGGGCCGCGCCTATGCCGGACTGGCGGCCATCAGCATCAACACCGGCCGGCGCAGCGACGCCGAGAAGTATTACAAGCAGGCGATGGCGTTGGTTGGGCGGATGAGCGACCGCGAGAAGTTTCGCACTCGCGGCGGTTACTACCTGACAGTGCGCGAGCCTCAAAAGGCGATCGAGGAATACAGTGCGCTGGTCAGGCAATATCCGGCTGACGCATCCGCGTATGGCAATCTTGCGCTCGCCTACTTTTACATGCGTGACATGCAAAAGGCTGTCCAGGAAGGCCGGCATTCAGTGGGAGTTTCGCCGAAGAACCTGCTGCAGCGCGACAACCTCGCTCTGTATGCGATCTATGCCGGCGATTTTGCCACCGGCGACAAAGAAGCCAAGACGGTGCTCGAGCAGAATCCGTCGTTTACCCACGCTTACATCGCGCTCGCGATGGCGCAGATGGGCATGGGCCAGGCCCCGGATGCGGAACAGACCTACCACAAATTGGAAGCACTAAACGCCCGCGGCGCGTCTATCGCTGCCCTCGGTCTGGCCGACATCGCCCTATTCCGCGGACGGGCAGATGACGCCATTCCTTTACTGGAGAAAGGCATTGCTGCCGATCTCGCCAACAAAGATAACGACGGCGCTGCCGGCAAGTACATCGTGCTCGCACAAGCCCAACTGCTTGCTGGCCACGCTGCTCCGGCGCAGGCCGCCGCCGAAAAGGCCATTGCTCTCAGCAAGGATGAGACCGTCTTGTATTCAGCGGGAGAGGTGTACTTGGATGCTGGGCAAGCGGCCAAGGCTGCACAACTGGCGACACAGCTTTCGGCTCGCATCGAACCGGAACCGCAGATGTATGGCAAGCTGCTCGAAGCGGAATCCGCCATCAAGCGCAAAGACGCGCGGCAGGCTGTCCCACCCCTCCAAGCCGCGCAGAAGATCTATGACACCTGGTTGGGGCACTACGATCTTGGCCGGGCTTATCTCGATGCCGGCATGTTCACCGAAGCCGACTCAGAGTTCGAGCTGTGCCTGCGCCGCAAAGGCGAGGCCAGTGCGGTCTTCCTCGACGACGTGCCCACCTTCCGCATGATTCCCCCGCTCTACTATTATCTCGGGCGCACGCAGGAAGGGCTGAAGAGTCCCGCGGCAGCCGAGTCCTACAAGACCTTCATCAGCTACCAGGAAAAGGGCGTCGGACCGCTGTTGAGCGATGCCCGACGCCGGGTGAACTCGCACTAACCTGTTCAACCGCCGAGCGACTGATACAGTCGGCAGCCGAGGTGTCCTTGTTTACGGCGAAAGGGTGTAAGCGACTGAGTATGACCCCAAGTTGTCGCTATAGGCGCCCGGCGGACCGCTGTAGAAGGGTGAGTCGCTGGTGCCCAGATAAAGCTGGTTCGCGCCGGTCGGAACGTTAAAGGTCTGCACCGTGCCGGTGCCATCACTGCTGAGGCCGTCCCCGATAAAGAACACCTGGTTGAGGAGCGGCGAGAGCATGGTAAAGGACGTGCCCACGCCCGACGATGTAAAGTCGAGCGCCGGTGGCGCCGCTCCCGACGGCCCGCCGGCAGCCACGAACACGCCGACCAGATACCCCGCCCCTGGGGCCGTCATTCCCGAGATGCTTCCATACCCGGTATTGGTGGACGTGGGCGCTGCGGCTCCCGTTCCGTCCGGGTCGTTTAGATTGCCGCCAGAATTGAACGTGATGCACCCTTCCAACGAAATGCACCCGCTGGTGAGCGATCCCTGAACGCTGGAGAAGGAGACGGAGCCTGACTGCGACGGAAGGGTGATGGCGCCCGGCACCGTGCCTCCGCGGCTGGCCGCAATCGAGCTTTGGCTGCCCGCGGCGTAGACAACGTCGGTGGCCTGGACGGTTATGTTGCCGCTGTAGTTCGCGTTCACCGTGTTCTGGGTAAGGTCTGGATTAACGTAAATCGCCAGGCAGGCGCCGTTCGTATCATTCACACCATTATCAACCGCGATTACCCACGGATGCGTCAAGTAGGTTCCCTGCACGTACGATGTCCCTCCGCTGAGTGTATTGTAGAGAACGCGGTTGCCGCTGTAATCCAGCCAGATAATCTTCCGTGGCTGGCCGCTGTTGTTCACGAAGTTGATCGACGTCGCAGTCGAGGGAGGGGTAGGACCGTCGGACCCGGAGAGCGATTGTAGGTGATGTTCCAGCGAGCAGGAATACGGCTGCAACACCCCTCCGACGGACGGCAGCAGGGTGACGTGCCACAAGCTGATACCAGTGAGCGCACCCAGAGTGGCAGTGATGGTTACCGGGGCACCCGTCCCCAGCGGATCATCTTCGTTGTACGCACTGGCCAAGCCGCCAGTACTGATGGGCAGCCGCAGGGTGTCCGACGAACTCCAACTCACGAGACTCGTCACGTCTCCGGTCGTGCCATCGCTGAATGTTGCTGTGGCCGTGAATTGTTGCGTCTGGCCCAGTGTGAGGCTGTTGTTGCCCGGAGTTACTGTCAGCATGGTGGGAACGGGCGGCTGAATGTTGATGGTTTCCGAGCTGGTAGTGGAACTGCCAGCGTGGTCCGTAACCTGAACCGTAAAGGATCCGGTAGTGCCGGAACTGCTTGGAGTGCCACTGATGATCGAGCCCGTCAAAACGAACGGCGCCACCGAGCCAACGGTCACGTTGTATGTATAGGGGGGCATGCCACCGCTGGTGTAGGTGGAGAGGTCTTCCGTGAACAACTGGCCGACAGTCGCCGTTTGTGGTGTGGGAAGCGTGAAGGCCAGCGGAGCGATCACCTGGATACTGAGCGCCTGCTGCGCGGTATGCGCGGGCGAGGCAGCGTCCGCTACTTGCACTGTGAACTGGTAGAGTCCTGCCACCGCGGTCGTGCCGCTGATGAGTCCGGAGGGACTGAGCGAAAAGGTAGGCGGCAAATTGCCGCTGAAGACCGACCATGTGTAATTTGTGGTCGGCGGATTGATCACGCCTCCGATCGCGGCAAGTTGCTGGCTGTAAGCGACGCTGGTGGCCGCGTTGGGCAGGGTCTTGGTGGTGATGGTCAAACTGATTGGCGGCTGCTGATTGGCCGTGCCCAGATTTTGAGTATTGACCGCATGCGACACCACCACCGGCGTGACGTTGTTCAGCACCTGGTTCTGCACCTGGTCGGGCGTGAGCGGAGGCTGGTTGTTTCCCGGGCTGATGCGCAGCGTGATCTGGACGGTTTCGCCAGGAGGCACCGCTACCGTCGCATTGCCCACCGAGGGATTGCCAATCGAAGGATTGCCGAGATTGCTCGGGTTGGTCACGATCGGCGGGTTGGGGATGTTCGAAAGAATAACGTTGGTCGGCTGCACCTGCAGCGTGCAGCCATTCGCTCCGCCCGGTTCATTCAGGTAATAGACTTTATTAAGAATCAACTGGTAAAGCAGGCTGCTCGGCAGATTCGGTCCGTATAACTGCACCGTATAGGTGGCCGTGGTGTTGCCGGTGTTGGTCAGCGTATAGCTCGCATCGGTGACCGACTGGTTGCCGACGGAGGGATTGCCAATCGAAGGATTGCCAACCGACGGATTCCCGATTGACGGGTTCCCGACCGATGGGTTCAGCGCGGCTGTAACCGCCTGGTTTCCGACCGAAGGATTGCCCACCGAAGGATTACCCACCGAGGGATTTCCGATCGACGGGTTCACCAATTCCGTGTTCCCGACCGAGGGATTGCCGACCGAGGGATTGCCGACCGACGGGTTGTAAACCTCCGCATTGCCGATGGAAGGATTGCCGACCGACGGATTATCAGGGTTGATGATGGGTGGCGCCGTGGGATCGGGATTGATCACCGTCGTGCCCGTCAGCCCTCCGCTGACGACGGTTCCACCCGGCCCGGTGATCTGCTGCACGTTCACCGTGACGCTGGCGGTCGGATTCTGCGATTTCACGAACACCATCCGCGAAATGCTTGAAAGCGGATTGACCTGCACGTCCAGCGTGGTCACGGTGGGCGTCGCCGGAACCTGCTGGAAGGTAGCTTGCCCCATTGGATCCAGCTTGCCGCTGGCCAGCAGCGGCTGGTTGGCGATGGTCAGGCGAAAGCTCTGCACCAGTGTGGTCGTATTCTGCACGACCACAGAAAATGCGCGCTGCAACAAGGTCGAACTGCTGGGCGCGAACCCCAGGGTTTTCTGGTTGCCAGGTGTGAGCACGACCAGTCCGGGCGCAATCCGCGAAGTGTAAATATCCTGGTTGCGCGAGGCCACGAAATCGGGATTGCAGGTAAGCACGGTCTTGGTCGGATCGAACTTGCTCGCCCCACCGCCGGGATTCGAGGCTGAGTATGGCGGCGTGTACTCCGCCCAGTTACCGTTGGTGGGGGGCCGCACGTTGCGGTTGTCCGTCCACGCGGCGTGAAACACCGGCAAACCGGCGGTGGTGTCAGTATTGAAATGCCACTTGCCACTGCTCATCACAAATGGAGGTGCGCCGGCGACATCGATGTAGTCGCCCATGAAGGGAACAGTTCCCGTCTGGAACATCGGCAGGTTGGGTGGGTTTACCTCCAACTGCTGGGCGACGTTGGAGGTATCGTAGGGATTGATTCCGAACTGGTAGTGGGCGATGCGGAAAGAGGTGAACGCCGGGGCGGAGAGGTTCAGCGGCCCCAGCGGTGTGGCTTGCGCTCCCTGCACATCGAGGGTGTGGCGGCGAACGCTGAGCGGCGGATCGGCATCGCTGATGTAGAAGTTGAAGACGGAGGGATCGGCGTTGTCCGAGGACGACAGCTCGCCTTCGAAGAGTCGCGTCTCGCTGTAACCGCTCAGGTTGGAGAGCGGCGTGAACTGGCCAATGGTGTGGTCCTGCCGGAGATCGTAGTAGATCATCATCAACTTGCCGGCGTTGAAGGTGAGCGAGGGCATGATTTGGTGGCCGCGCCCGGAAAGATAGGTAAAAGGCTGGCCGTTGTCGTCGAACACGGCGCCGCTGTCAACCAACACCGGGGGCGGAAGCGGGATGCCGACCAGCCCGACCTGCAACATGATGCGACCGTCGCCATTCGCCTGCCGCTGCGACCACGCCAGATACATGCGGCCTGTGGTGTCTGCCGCCAGCGCCGGATAAGCGTTGGTGCGAAATGAGGTCCCAGTGATCCCTTGGTCGAACGGGCAGCCAGTACCGGTGGGAGTGGTGTTGCAAGAGAGAGGGAAAGTATGGGCTGCAAAGGCGGGCGTAAAACTAGCGCCGCCGTTGAGCGATTCTGCCATCATGATCGCGCTGGGAGTTTTGGCGCTTCCAAACTGCCGCCATGCCACATACACGATTGGGGGCAGAAGATTTTCCGTGCCGGGTATTGGCGGCGCGACCGCAATCACCGACCCCTGGTTCACCCCGATCGAGCTCAAGGCAATCGGCTTGCTCCAGCTTGAGCCGCAGTTGGTCGAGCGTGTGAACAGGATCGCCGACTGAGTGTCGTTGTTCACGAAATCGCTGAAGGTCACGTAAACGTTGCTCGCCGGGATGGTCTGCGTGCCGCCGGTGCCGTCGGGATTGGTGTAGCTGATCTTGCAAGTAGCGGAGCCGCGAGGCACATCCACGGCCAGCCAGGGCTTATCGAGAAATTGGGTGGCGCTGCCGCTCTGGATTGCACTGGTTCCCAGGTACCGGATCGGATCGGTGGGCGAGACCGCCGTGAACAGCCCTGGAGTCTGCAGGTTGGTGGGATCGCCGTTCTCTTTGTTGTTATTGTCGATGAAGCGCGTGACAAACACCCTGCCGACGTTGCTATTGCGGTTGAAGGCGATTCCAGCGTAGTAGAACATGCCGTTAGTACCGGCGCGCACGATAGGATCGGCTGCTGCTTGCAGCCCGAAAAGAGGCGAGCTTCGTCCCGCCGCCGAAGTGTCGGCCGGGAATCCAGGTAGAAGGGTGCTGGCCCAGGTCGCGCCGCCGTCGAAGGACTTGAACACTCCTAGCCACGCGTCCGGCGTCGGCTCACCACTTATCTGTTCGCCAAACAACTCCTCGAAATCCACCGAGCGATAGTCGTTGTCTCCTGCGACCAGGTGGCTCGGGTTGCGGGTGGAAACCGCGATCGAAGGTTCGTTCTGGCGCTGCAAGAAGGGATCGCCCGTGGTCCAATCGGTGCCGGAAACCATGTTGACGTTCGGTCCCGGGGCGGGCGATTGTGCCCAGGCACAGATGGCGGTCACAAGAAAAAGGCAAACGGCGAGCAGGGCTGCACAACGCATCATGTGTTGCTCCCACAAACTGTCGTGCGAAAAAATGGGGGTTCTTTCGCGGGCGTAAAGCGGGGAGGGGTGCTGGAAGTAAGACGCCCAGCGTTCAAGCGATAATGCCTTTCCCCCCAAAAAGTCCTAACATTCTTGGGGTCTAGAGTTGATTTGTCAAGACGAAAGCTCTGCCTGGCGGGCGCCCAGAGATAAAAAAAGTTCGTGAAAATGCTTGTGGAGCCCCTTGACAAGGGTACGCCCGATCTGATGCGGAGACGCAGCCCGCCAATTCCATGCGTCGGCCCTCCGCGTGTTGGTTTGTTTCCGCGAGTACGCCTTCGAATGTTGCCGGGTATTGAGCAACGCTATACACTCGACGACCGCTGTCGCGGAATTCATAGACGGACAATTACAGAGGGTAATTCGAGATGAAAAGCTCCAGGTCCTCCAATCCGGCTTCGGTCGTTGTTATTGTTCTGACTGCTGGAACCTTCGCCCTGGCCTTGTTCCTGAAAGGCTTCACCCACGATCTGCTTCTGGAGGCTGGTGTCCTTCTGGTATCTGCCAAGTTGGTTCTGATGGCAAAGAGCAACGCGGAGACCGAATACCGTATGGAGCAGCGGCTGGCGGAAATCAAAGAATTGCTGGAAGGTCTCACGGGCCAGTCAAAAGGAGCGCCCCACGCGGAGGGTTGAAGCTCGGCAGAGTCCGGAGGTGCTGTGGGTGGGCTTCAGGACACACGTCACCGCATCGACGATATCCGTAACGCATTCCTCCTCTATGATTTTGCGCGCTAAGATTCCTCATAGACGCTATTCGCCAATATCCGCCAGATGATCACCGCAACAACCAAAACAACGGAAGAACACCGCACAAAGCCAAACCCGACAGCATCCCCAGACCTTCAACCCCGGTCTGACGATCTGCAAAGCTGTAGGCATATACTCCCTTAATAAGGCTATTGCTGGCAGCGGCTATGAGAATGCCGGAGGCCGCCAGGGAATAAGGTGTGAGGCCGCCGGCCGACTGAGTCAACGTCAAAATAAACGGATCGACGTCCGTAAAACCCATCAGAGCCGCGAGTGTGTAAATTCCGCCGGCGCCAAAATGGGCGAGAACTAGGTGTGTTGCCACAATGATAACCACAAATATCAGAGCGAAGAAGAGTGCGGCACGAAACTCCAGAGGATTCTTGGGAACAAACTCTCTTTTAATCTTCTCCGAACTGGGATCGGGCCTTCGTGACCAGAGCCACCCCGCGAGAATCGCCGAACCGGCCAGGGCAAGAAATGCCGGTGCCACTCGAACTATAAGGGCCCGGTTGAAGAGGCCGACGAGTACCGCCAGGCGGAGATACATAACACCGGAGGCGACCAGCATCCCCCCCGAAAAGAGATGCGCGCGTTTTTCTTTTTGCGATGCTCTCTTGGCGAGAACTACCGTCGTGACGGTAGAGGAATAAGCACCGCCAAGGATTGCGGCGAGGAGCACGCTATCTCGGCCCTTGGTCAATTTTTGCAGAACGTAGCTGCCGTAGGAAATCGCGCTGACGGCAACCACGACTATCCAGATCTTGAATGGGTTGAGATGGAAGGGAGTGAACTCCCGCCTGGGCAAGACGGGCAGAATGACGACGGTGAGAAGAAGAAACTTGGTGAAGGTGAGGATCTCTTCCGCGGGGACCCGCTTCGAAAGCCCTTCCAGCAGGGCTTTCAGTTCCAGCAAAAACATGATGATCACTACCAGGGTAGTGGCAATCCAGAAGAACCCGCGATAGACGAGGGCCCCGACCAAATAGGTGATGAGGCCCGACATCTCGGAGGTCATGCCGGCGCTCTCGTAAGTGGCCAGCTTGTGGCGATAAGAAAGCCACAGAAAAGCGCCCAGCACAAGCAAGCCCAGGGCGAGCGGAAGCTCATGGTCCCCCGACAGCAAGGCTAGCGAGTACCCAATCATGCCAATCAGCGGGAAGGTTCGTACCCCGCCGAATGCGTAGTATTCGTGGCCGTGCTTTTGTTCCTCTCTCTCCAGTCCGATCAGAAAGGAGAGGAACAAGACCAGCAGAATCTTGAGGCCCTCGGTGGGCAATAGGTGAATTATGGCCTGTGGCATAGTAGGTTCTCGCGTTAGAGGGCTTCGTGACCTCCCTCGCTCCCGGTAAATTACCTACAAACGCTTAAAGGCGGGAAAGCAGGGCTGGCTGAGGTTCTGCGCTGTCCCGTGTGTGCCCGGCGTTTCTCCCTCCAAGGCTATGTCTGGGGGACACTCTCGGGGAACAAGCGCTCGAATTCCGGGTCACCGCGTAAAGCGGCCAGGTCCGGGTCCCGGCGCGTCCAGGTAATGTCGTTCCAGCCGCATTCCCGGGCCTTCTTCAGAGTGGCCAGCGCTTCCGCGTTCATCCGCATGTTGGCGTAAGTGCATGCCGCGTTGTAGAGGATGTTGGCGTCGTTAGCGCGCAAGGCAATAGCGATTTGCAATTCGCGAACCGCATCAGGCAATTGAGCCTCGATCGCGTAGTTGTTAGCCAGCAAAATGCGGGCGCGCACGTCTTCGGGGACCGTTTCCAAATGACGCTTTAGCGCGCTGATGTGTTTGGTCCGAAGCTGGTGGGCCTCATCGTCCCGGTGCTGGCGCTCCAGTGCGTTGAGAAAGGGCACGTAAACGTTGTAGTCGTCACCATTCGCCTCCATGGCACGGTCCCTGATATCGAGCAGCTCCGGCAGCCGGTCGGAAGCGAACA
>Ga0335081_10013093_pt1 | contig 13416 bp, 13 predicted proteins | sample Lox_Sample_35_FD_206713 | JGI IMG/M metagenome (GOLD analysis project Ga0335081, IMG submission 206713) | Soil microbial communities from Loxahatchee National Wildlife Refuge, Florida, United States - Lox_Sample_3.5 | ecosystem: Environmental > Terrestrial > Soil > Wetlands | place: USA...
CGTTGGATTGAATGAGATCAAACAGCCTCTGGCTGCGGAGACCACTTTCCCACTTCTCTCTCCAGACAACAAGCCCACAGCAAGTCACTTACACAAAACTACCCTGAAAAACTGGGGATTGTCCTGTCAAGTATTGAATCTTGAAATGGCTGTTGTCATCGGAACTATAACCGGAGGGGGACTTGTGAGCGCGCCGCTCCGGCAGCGCACTTTTCTGTAGAAGCGGACAAATCAAATTCCGCCGTCCACCTGCCAACGGCCTGCCGGATTGTCTTTCCTTACCGCTATGCGACTCCCTTTTTTACAAGATGATTCCGATCGTCGGCTTCATCACGTATGCCCACAAATAATCCAGGCTCAGCCCGGCTTTGTTCTAAGCTGGTGCCGGCGCGTGCGCCTTTTGATCGGTTTTGTTCGAGAAAATTACACACCGGCTAAACTTTTCAAAAGCGCGAACAAATCATTCATGAGCATAGCCACCTTGACCGCCAGGACGATGGCAACCATCGTGAGCGGATACAAAAGCAATTTCAGGAAGTGTGTCTTTCGACCCGCCGGCGCGTCGGCCGGCAGGGATGGAGTCGCGGCGCATGGCTCCTGCGGGGGCGCGATTTCCGGCCCGCCCCAAAAGGCTTCGCTGGATTCCTCGGTTCCGAGGGTTGCCTGGTTTGTATTCATATTCTTCATATTCGCCTCGCTTAATAGACACCAGTCACTGCCACATTTGTATATTCCGGTGACACGATGTCGTCTGGCCGTGCAAATCTAATCCACGACCACCGTCGGCCGGCAGCGGCCGTGGGCTTCTGTGGTGTTGGTTAACCGCGGAATAATTATTTCAGATTTCACATTCTTTCGGGTTGGCTTTGTTCAGTTGGAATCGAAAAAGCTCCGCCCCAGGGGCACACTTTTTCTGTTGAAACAAACCAATCAAATTCCGCCATCCACCTGCCAGCGGCCCGCTGGATTGTCCTTCCGCACAGCCAGGTTCCACTTTTTGGTCTGCGACATGCGGCATTTCACAAACCAGGCGGATTGTTCCGGCGACCAGGTCGCTTCGCCTACTTCAACCAACGGCATCTGCTTGTGGACATCCACACCGGCCTTCTCCGCCATCTCAACTTGCTTTTTGGTTTCCTCCAGATCGAATGCGGAGGCGAACTTGCGCATCTCGACCCAGTCGAACTTTGCCTGGGCGTCGAAATAGGCCTGCACCGCTTCCTTGGGTGACAGCCGGGCATAGGCGTCGTTGTTGGTCAGGACTTCCGGCGCGCCGGTCCATTTGAGGTCCTGTTCCAGCTTCAGTTTGCTGTCATACATTCCGATAACCACGTACCGTTTTGCGGAGTTGGCGTTGGACACGCGCACATTGAATTCCTGCGGTGGGAGTTGAATTTCGTAAGGCACAAACTGGCCGGGATAAGTTTTGGAAGTGAAGGATTTACCCAAGCTGATGACCTTGAGACCGCCAAGGTATTCTTTCAAGCGTGGGTTAACGGGCGACATAAATTTGCCAACCTCATTCCAATCTTCGCGGCTGCAAGCCTCGAAGAAGGCGCGCGCCGCCTGTTCCGCGGTCAAGGAAGCATACCTTTCGTTGTCGGGTAGCACGGGCACAGTTTCCGGAAGTTGCGCCCAGTTCACGTCTGCCGGCAAATCCAGTTTCCACACGCCTGGATCAATCGGCTGGTTGTAGTCAATCTGGCTGAGGTCGAAAATTTTCACTTCGCCGGACGGCCGAACCAAATAAACCTGCACTGCCTCCAGCAATCCGCTTTGGGCATCGAAGCGATAAACCCGGCGGGTGTCGGCGTTTTCCATGAAAGTATTTTTCGTGTAATCGTTGTCGGGCACACCCGACCTGGCCATGACGGTGACGATGGATTTCATCTGCGAATCAGCGCCGCGTTCGGACCGGGTGCTGAGGTCCCAGCCCTTGGCGCGGGCGTTGTCGAGTTCGTTGCTGATGGTGTTGCTCAGATTGGCGATGCGGTGCAGCCATTCCGTGTCGAAGGCGCTGGTCGTACGCTGTGGGACTTTTACTCCGGTATCGTCAGTTTTGATGAGCATCACGGTGGACTGGCCGTCCATAACCACGACGCGCTGAGGTTTCTCGATGCGCCATTTGAGTTCCGGCTCGAACTGCTTCCAGAGTTCAATCGTATAAAAGGGGCAATCAGCGTTGATGTAGCTGAAGTTGTCCTGCGGATAGGTGCGCAGTTGGCCGCGCAGGTGAATGCTGGTGAGTTTCGCCACCGCTTGAGCGCCTCTGGCCATGACTTCGGCAGCCGTGGCTTGTGTTTTCGGCATGGTCAGGAAAGCGATTAGAATAATCGCCGCCGCGCTGGCCGCCGCGCTAAGCCCGAACCCCCAACGATGTTTTAAAATTTTGCTCATAATACTTTCTCCTTCCGGTTCCTCTCGTGCCTGAAGAACCCGCTGCATGACCGGTGTGACCATAGCCACCTGGGCGGCGGCGTGACCGCGAGCGACCAATTGCTGTTGCAGTCTGGCAATCGCCTCGTACTCAGCCCGGCAACCGGCGCAGGCTTCCAGATGAGCCTGGCATGCAAGCGAGGTCTCGTGGTCCAGCAGCCCTTCCGCGCAGGCGACCAGATTATCCCGGCATTCAGCGCAGTTCATAATTGTTGCGTTTGGTTGACGGTTGGTTCTGCGCCTTCGCGGGCCGCCAGCTCCTGCCGCAGCAGGGCGTAGGCGCGCGAAAGCGTTTTGGTGACCGTGCCCAGTGGCATGTCGAGTCGTGTGGCTACTTCCTGACAGGAAAGCCGCTCGTAATACCGCAGCAGAATCACCTGACGATGGGATTCAGGCAGGGTGGCAATGGCCTCTTCCAAAGGATACTGTTCACCGCTCGCAGTCGTGTGAGACATCATCGTTTCCGCCGCTTCGCGGTCGCGTTGCCGCTGCGCTGCAGAGCGGAACTGTTCCTTGGCGACCCGTCCCGCGATACCCAACAGCCAGGAATAGAACGATTCCGGCTTCCGCAGCTTCTTCAATGACAGAAAGGCTCTCACAAACGATTCCTGCGCCGCTTCCTCGGCCCGCCCGCCGTCTCCCACCCGACTGGCCAGATAAGCGAACAACGGCTTTTGGTAACGCTCCACCAGCAGACCAAAGTCCTCCGGGTGACCGTCACGGCAGTGCTCGACGTATTCTTTGTCGGTTAAGTCCATGCCATTCCTGTTCAAACGAACTCCACCGTCATCTGATAGTGCGGTTCGGGGCGATTTTGCGACAAAAGGATGTGAAATTTTTCAGCCGGTTCCCACAAAGGCGTGTGCCGGCAATAATCGGCGGGCCGTTTCATGCGGTAAGTTTCAAGTTTCAAGTTTCGAGTTTCAAGTGTTGAATAAGGGCAATGACCGACGAAAATTCGAACCGGTGGCTGCGACTGTTTGTGGCCATTTCGATGCCGGAGGCAATTCGGGATGAAATGCTCAGCTCCCAACAGGAATTGCAACGGCTGGTGCCGCGGGATGCCGTTCGCTGGACGAACCCCGCGCAATTCCATCTCACGCTCCGATTCCTGGGCGATGTTCCGGTTGAGCGTGTGCCGGCTTTGCAGGAGGCCGTCAAAGCGGTTTGTGCGGGCGTGCCAGCGTTGCGTCTGCCCGCGCAAGGGATCGGCTTTTTCCCGAATGCCAGCTCACCGCGCGTGATTTGGGTTGGCGTCAGCGACGGCGAAGGACGGCTGGTGGATTTACAGAAAGGGATTGAGGGTGCGGTCCGGCCCTTCGCGGAGGGGCCCGCCTCGGAAAATTTCGCCGGGCATGTAACATTGGGGCGGGTCAAATTTCTGAAACGGCCTGAAATTGAGAAATTGGCGGCTCACGCCCAGACCGCCAAAGACCACCTCTTCGGCGAATGGACAGCAAATGAGGTTGAATTGATGCGCAGCGAATTGTTGCCGACCGGGGCGCAACACACCTTGCTCGCGGCAATCCGCTTCGCGAAGTGACACGTGGCGAGTGACAGGTGACGGGATTTTGCAGTCGCGCACGCCAAGGCTTTTCGGGTAACTTGTCACCCACCTGCCGGGTCGAAGCCTTCGCGAAGACCGGTCACCCCCTGTGAAACCTTTTCAGTCCCGCTAACGTCTCTCAGAATGTATGCTTAAGTCGCTTTCAGCCGATCGCTGGAACTATGTGACGGCGGCGCATTTGTTGAGCCGGGCTGGATTCGGCGGGCCGCCGGCCGCAATCCAGAGACTGGCCGCCGTCGGCCTTGACAGAGCCGTTTCTTTGTTAATTGACTACGAGAATATTCCCGATCCCACACCCGCCCCGGCCTGGGCATTGCCTGATCCGGCGGGAAATAAAAATTTGCGGGATGCCATCCAAAAGGCGACACCGGAGGAACGCAGGCAAATTCAGCAGCAGCAACAAAAACTTCAATTCGAGCGGCTGATGGAACTGCGCGGTTGGTGGCTGAATCGCATGGCCAAAGGGCCGCGACCGTTTCAGGAAAAAATGGTGCTGTTCTGGCACGGGCATTTTGCCACCAGCTTTGAAAAGGTGCGCAACGCCTATTACATGTGGCGGCAGAACGAATTGTTTCGCCAGCTCGCCACGGCCAACTGGCTCGAATTGCTCACGTACGCCGGCCAGGACCCGGCGATGTTGATCTGGCTCGACCAGGCGGAAAGCCGAAAGGAGCATCCGAACGAAAATTTCGCCCGCGAGGTCATGGAACTTTTTTCGCTCGGCGAAGGCCACTATACCGAGAAGGACGTCACCGAAGGCGCCCGTGCCCTGACTGGCTGGTCACTGGATCGTTTGAACGAAAAGTTTATTTACCGCCCGTTCTTTCACGACAACGGCAGCAAGACGTTCCTCGGTCGCACCGGCAATCTCAACGGCAACGACGTGATGGAGCAAATCGTGGCCCAACCGCAGGCCGCGCGGCTCATCACGGCCAAAATCTGGAATTATTTCGCCGGGCAGCCGCCGGCAGACAGTCTCAACGAAGCCCTCGCTGCCGCGTTCCGCGAGAGCAGGAATTATTTCAAGCCGTTCCTGCGCGTCATGTTCCGCAGCGAGGAGTTTTACGACCCCGCCATCATCCGCAACGAGGTGAAAAGTCCGGTGCAGTGGCTCGTGGGCAGCGCACGAATGCTGGAATGCGACTTGCCGCCAACGCCCATTTGCGAAGCCGTTCTGCGCAATCTCGGACAGGACCTGTTCGCGCCGCCGAACGTCAAGGGCTGGGACGGCGGCATCACGTGGATCACCACCAACACGCTCCTGGCCCGTTACAACGACGCGGCCACTCTCATTCAAGGCACGTTCCCGCCGTTGGCGGCTTCCGATTTCGCGCGCAAACCGGGCGGGCAGGGCGGCGCCAAAGCCGAGCGCCAGGCCCAACGCATCCGGATCGGCGGCGTGACCGTGGACAAAATCGTTTCCCCGGCGGAGCTCGCTGACAAGAACCTGCTGGTTAAGTCATTGGAAAACAGGCTGTTGCAAACGACGCTCAAAGACGAACAGCAAAGGGCGTTGCGTGATTTTCTCGATACCAAACCGAAATTGGACGACGCAGACGTCAAAACGGCCATCCGGCTCGTCATGGCCACGCCGCAATATCAAGTTATATGAAAGGTAGGGACGCCGCGCCGCGGCGTCCGGACAGCGCGGCGCGCTGTCCCTACCACGAAAGAAACGATGAAAAACGAAATTTCTCTACAAACCCGACGCGAATTTTTGCGGACGACCGTGCTAGGCAGCGCGTTGTCATGGACCGTGCCAACCTTTTTGGCGAACACCTTCACCGCGTTGCACAGCGAGGCGGCGGATTCCGCCACCCAAATCGTCACCGGCAAGGACGCCACCGTTCTCGTCGTGCTGCAAATGGCCGGTGGCAATGATGGCATCAACACCGTCGTGCCGTATGCGAATGATTTTTACCATCGGGCGCGTCCCAAACTCGGCCTGACCGCGCAACAGGTGTTGAATTTGAACGGCCAGGTTGGTTTCCACAGCGCAATAACCGGGTTCAAAGAATTATTCGACGCCGGGACGCTGGCCGTGGTGCAAGGTGTCGGTTATCCGAATCCGAACCGCTCGCACTTCCGCTCGACGGAGATCTGGCAGACGGCCAGCGATTCGAACAAGGTAGAGAAATACGGCTGGCTCGGGCGTTATTTCGACAATTGCTGCGCCGGCGCCGACCCGACGGTGGGCGTGACCATCGGCGGCCAGTTGCCGGAGGCATTTTTCGCGAAAACACCGACGGGCGTCTGCTTCAACAATCCGCAGAGCTATCGTTTCATGGCCAATGGCCGGCGCGGGCCGGGTGGCGAAGACCTGACCGAACAGGCTTACGAAAAAATGAATGAAGTGGACATGTCCAGCGCCACACCGGATGATAATTCCGGCGGCACCATCGGCGCACTGGCGGCGGGGATGCCGATGCAGGGCGGAAAAGCGGTGGACTTTATCGAACGCACCGCGCTCGACGCGCAGGTCAGCTCCGAAGAAGTGCGCAAGATTGCCGACCGTGTCCAGAACCAGGCAACCTATCCGGCCTCGCAGCTCGGCAATTCGCTCAAGCTCGTCGCCAAGCTCATCGGCGGCGGCCTGCCGACGCGGATTTATTACGTCTCGCAGGGCGGTTACGACACGCACGTGAACCAGATTCCCACGCAACAGCGGCTCCTGAAGGATTTGGGCGATTCGGTGAAGTCATTTGTGGATGACTTGAAAGCGCAAGGCAATATGCAACGCGTGCTGGTGATGACCTTCAGCGAATTTGGCCGGCGCGTGAGTGAAAACGCCAATGGCGGCACCGACCATGGCGCAGCGGCGCCGATGTTTATTGTCGGCAACAAAGTGAAGGCCGGGTTGCTGGGAACTTATCCGAGCCTTGCGCCGCAGGATTTGTTCGAGGGCGACATCAAATACAACGTGGATTTCCGGAACGTCTATGCCGGCGTGTTGGAAAGCTGGCTGAAAGTGAAAAGCGTGCCGATATTGGGCCGTCAATTTGAGCCGCTGCAATTGATTTGAAATGGCGTATTGGCTTTCGGCAGAAAGCCGCACTTTTCCATTCTTTGAAGTCAGCGGCGCTCTGCCGAGACGCCGCTACGTGGACTTCCGCAACGTCTATGCTGGCGTGCTGGAAAGCTGGTTGAAAGTGAAGAGCGCGCCGATTTTGGGCCGCCCATTCGAGCCGCTGCAGTTGGTTTAAAATTAAAGTGATTGAAACGAGTTCCTTTTCCGACTGGGAACGAATGAACCGCTGATCACAGCGGTTTCATCATAGTCCGGATTGAAACGATTTCGCCACCTTCGCTCGGTCTGCTTCGCTGCGTTTACGGATTCGAAGACTTTTGCTTCACTGACGTAACCGCGTTCGACTCGGACCGCGACCCAAAACCGTTTGTGGTCGCTTTTGATTTTGGATTTCATCTTGCGCCTTTCGTGATTCTGCTGTGCCAGTCGAGCACATTCTCATATTCCATAAAAGTGCAGATTTCCGATAAGCCACTTTGCTGGAAAGTGGGTCGGTTGACCTGCCTTACGTAAAGTGATCGGCGCGCATCGTTTGCAACAACGCTAAAACGGGGATGAAGCTCCGGAGCGACGAGATGAACATCATTGAATCTGAGGAGGCCAGAATAAATTGAAGTCGTGTGTTCTACTTCAAACAGCGCTACAAGATCACCAGCCCCTCTCTTCATCCAGACAACATCCACTTCCGAGAGCACTGGTTCGATGGTTTTGAAACGCTGTGGCAGGCTGTTATGTAGTGGAAATTTCTTCGTGAGAGTCCAGTCGAGTCCGGTCCGGTCAACTTGTGGAAGCCAAATGTCATTACCTTTTGTAAATCCAATCGCTCCCAAAAGCGTCTGAACCTGTGAATGAGTGAGTTGACTCGCAGTTGACCGCGTTTTCGCATCTACGAAAATGTTCAGTTCGTTCCACCCGAAGAAACCTTCAACGTTGAACCGACCGGCATTTGCAATATACAACTCGGTTGAGTCGGGATCGGGATAGACTTGGACTTTGAATTGTCCGTCCTGTGCTGGTGTAAGTGACGTGAAAACGTCCTCGAACGCCGCAAAAGGAATTAGTAGCGGCATCGGCTGTCCATCCCAAATGAAACAAATAATAGACCGATGGCCCTCAAGCCAACGGAGGTCTGCCTGCCGAAGCCCGAAAAATGTCCGGCTTGCTGGGTGAACCTTGGAATACCTGATGTATATGCGAGATGAGTTTTCCGAGATTTCGAAAAGCGATTGCGACGCTGGCGACTTTTTTAAAGACGGAAAGCGTCGCTTAAGTTCATCGAGGAATTCTTGTTTGGCAGGCTTTGGCATGGCCAATGGGCTGGAAGGTCAATTAATTCTTCCAATGAAGGCCATGCTCGAAATGCCACACGATGCGATTTCGCATTTTTAAGCTCAAATCGGCAAAGATCGGATAAAGCAGCGAATCGAGCGGGATGATTGCCCCGGCGTCAACGTAGTTGCCAACCTGCCAGCAAATGCTCCCGCCATCGCTCAAGACGCGCACGCATTCAGAAATCACCTCCCTCTGCTGAGCAAGGTAGTCATTCAGGTGAAGGCGGTTTTCGTATTCCTTGCCCAAGTTGTACGGCGGGGAGGTAACTACCAATTGAATGGCGCCTGCGGGAATCTCCCCAAGCATATCGCGACAGTCGCCTTCAAAAACGACCGCGCGGGCGTTGGGTTTGAACCGTGATGCAATGTTGAAACCGTTTGTCATTTTTCGCCCCAATTTTAATTCAATGGCCACGCGTTACGCAATCTCCACCACAAACTGGTTCTTCCCCCCCGCAAATGTCGCATCGAACCCGGCTGGCATCGTGTTTCGAGTTTGCGCCCGAGCGTCAGCGTCGTCAATTGCGCCGTTGTGATGCTCCCGCCCTGACCGGTCGCCTGAGCCGCCGGTCCCGCGGCGCCAGAGCATCCTACTGATACGCGATTTTCTCTCCTTGCCGGCGGTATGCCTCGGTAACCAGTTCGCCGGTGGAGTTGAACAATTCACGTTCGGCAAGATCGAGACTCTGGGCCAGACGACGTTCGGCCTGTTCTTGGCTTTCCAGTGTGCCGTCATCGTGGATGCGCTGAACATTGATTCCTCTCTTTTGCAGTTGCGGCGATACCAGAATACAACGATGGCAATCCAGCGGGTCCTTTTCCGCGCACATCATGGCGATCCGCTTCTTCGCCGCACCCCGGACGACGCGCTCAAGGCCGCGAATGAACGCCGGCGTTCGCGCAATCAGCGAGTAATCCACCCGGCCGTTCACGTAGCATTCCGGCTCCGACCTTCGTGCTCCCAATTCCTCTCCGAGAAAAACATAGGCGATGCCCTGATCGCGTAACGCGCGTTGGAGCGGGTCCCGGTTGAACTGCGGATTGAATTGGCTGTATGGCGAAGAGCGCACGTCCGCCACCGCTTTGATGTGGTGCTGACGGAGCAACTCGAGGAATTTTTCCCAGGAGTGCGTCGAGTGGCCCACTGTGAAAACTTCGGGCATGTAAAGGCCTTTGCGACACACCGGCCGTATCTTCCTGCCCCGCTCACTTCTCGATACCGAGCAATTCCACCTCGAAAATCAAGACGCTGTTGGGAGGAATCGCCGCGGTCGGGCTCTGGTCGCCGTAAGCCAGTCGGGCCGGGATGAACAACTGCCACTTGTCGCCAACCTTCATCAATTGCAGCGCCTCGGTCCATCCCGGGATCACGCGGTTGACCGGGAAGGTGGCTGGCCCGCCATGCTGCTTCGAACTGTCGAACACCGTCCCGTCAATCAACGTGCCCTCGTAATTCACCTTGACGGTATCCGTCAGCTTGGGGGACTCGCCCGTGCCGGACTTGATGACCTTGTATTGCAGCCCGCTGGCCGTGGTGATGACGCCTTCCTTTTTGGCGTTTTCCGCGAGAAAGGCTGCGCCGGGACCTGTTTGCATGCTCGCCTGATCTTTTTTACCGCTACAACCGGTGAGCACGACGAGTGCGAGCGTCAGGATAAAAAATGATTTCATAAGATTGCCAAACCAAAGTTGTTAGTCTGTGATGCGCGGAGAATCCACAAAGCCGGTTGCCAGGTCAAGCCGCGAACGTGATTCTTAAACACGAATGAACCTGGCGCGGCAATGCCGCAACCCAAATAGTGGCACGGGCGTCCCGCCGGTACGTTTCAATCGGACCTGAATCTTTAGAAACTGACGGGCGGGACGCCCGTGCCACTACGCCGCGCGAAAAATTCGCGCAGGGAAACAAAACCTTTCTGGATAGTAGTACGGATAAACACAAATAAGAAAGCGCACGTTTATTCGTGGCTCTTGGGCGCGGTGGGGGGAGGCACGGCTTTCGGCGGGGCGGTGCTCTTGCGTTCGATGAATTCGGCGGTCAGACGTTTGATCTCCGGGCGCTGGCCTTTCAACAGTTGCATCATCGCGTCCACCGCAGCCACGCCCAACCGGAATTTCGGCTGGCGGATCGTCGTCATCGGCACGCGGAAGTGTTCGGCGACCATCACGTTGCCAAAGCCGGCAATCGAGACGTCTTCCGGTACCCGCAATCCTTGCGCCAGCAACTGTTCGGCGCAGCCGACGGCGACGAAGTCGTTCACCGCCTGGACAGCGGTGGCATTGCACGATTCGTTGAGCATTTGCAGCGTGGCTTTCGTGCCGTCTTCAATGGTGCTGCCGGCCTGAAAGATGAGCCGGTCGTCCACTTCCAGGTTGGCTTCGCGCAACGCGCGGCGATAGCCTTCGAGGCGTTCCTGCGCCCACGGGGCGACGGTCGGGCCGGTCAGGTAGGCGATGCGTTTGTGGCCGAGTTTCAATAAATGTTGCGTGACGGTGTAACTGGCGACCAATTCCTCGATTTCCACGCTCACGAACGTTTTACAGAACGGCGCCGGCGGGCCGAGCAGGACGGTCGGCGTCTGGCGCGCGAGCACTTCCTGATAGATGCGCGCCTCCGGTTCCAGGCGATAAACCGGCGAGATGAACAAACCGTCCACGCGGCGCGAGAGCAGCCGCCGGATGCAGAATTCCTCGCGGTCCGGCAGGTTTTGCGTGTGGGTGAGCAGAAGGTCGTAGCCCAGGTCGTGGGCCCGCTCTTCGATGGCGAAGAACACCCGGGCGTAAATCGGATTGGTGATGGACGGGATGGCGACGCCGAGCAATTTCGTAAAGCGCGAGCGCAAGCCCTGGGCCGTCGAGTCGGGAACATAACCCATTTGTTGCGCGAGATGTTTGATGCGCGACCGCGTCGCCGCCGACACGTCGGGTTCGTCGCGCAACGCCTTCGAAACCGTCATGACGGAGACGCCGATTTTCTGGGCGATGTCTTTGAGGCGAACCATGGTCAGAAAGGGTCGAGGGTCGAGAGTCGAGAGTCGAGAGTCCCCTGCCATTGGGCGCGAGCTGTTTTAAGCTCGCGACTCTCGACGCTCGGCTCTCGACTGGTTGTCTTCATGTTACAGATAGGCTCCGCGCCAGTGCAATTTGCGGCGCAAGGCTTCCAAAAACGAACTGTCGGCCAGGTGCATCAGCCGCACCGTGCGGCGGCTGCGGTGGATCGTCACAGCGTCGCCGGCCTCGAGTTTGCCGACCAACTGGCCGTCCGCGCTCAGGATGGTCGCGGGCGCCGGGCTGATGGCCTTGATGCCAATGGTTGAGGACAACGGCAAAATCAACGGGCGATTCGACATGGCGTGCGGACAAATCGGCACCAGCGCGAGAACGTCGGCGGTCGGAAAAATCACCGCGCCGCCCGCCGCCAGCGCATAGGCCGTCGAACCCGTCGGCGAGTTGATAATCAAACCATCACAGCGATAACGCGTGACCCATTCGCCGTTGACGCTCACGTCCAGGTCAATCAACCGCGAAGCGGCGCCGCGGCTGACGACGATGTCGTTGAGCGCGTTTTCGCGGATGACCCGGTTGTGGCAGGTCCCGCCGGCTTCCAGCAGGATGCGGAATTCGTATTGAAATTCGCCTTTCCAGATGTGATTCAGCGCACGGGCCAGTCCGTCGGACGGAACCGCGGTCAGGAAACCGAGGCCGCCGATGTTGACGCCGAGCATGGGGGTGGTGGAGCCGGCGATTTCGCGGGCGACGTGCAGCATGGTGCCGTCGCCGCCGAAGACGAGCAACAAATCCGCCTCGCGCGCCAGCGCCGCGGTGTCGGGATGGTGAAGCACCTTGCGTCCGGCGCGCTGGATGAGACGCGCGGCCTTCCGCAGAATGCCGGCGCAATCGGGTTTTTCGGCATTGCCGATGAGGCCGACACGTTTGATCTGGTCAGCGGCTTTTTTCAATCAGCACCAAAAATTCTTTGTTGCCGGCGGGGCCGAGCAGGGGAGATTCAACCACATTCCGCCAGGAAAGGCCAGACTGCTCGGCGACAAATTTTCGCAGTTCCACCAGGACCCGTTCATGGACGGCGGCATCCCGAATCACGCCGCGGCCCTTGTCGGCCTCGGCCTTGCCGGCTTCAAATTGCGGCTTGATAAGCGCGACGATTTGGCCGTCCGGTTTCAACAACGGAACGGCGGCGGGCAGGATTTTGCGCAGTGAAATGAACGAGCAATCTATGGTGATTAAATCCACACCCGGGAGCGCCGGCATCCTGGCGGCGGGATTTGCCGCCTCTTTGGCACGCCGGCAGGGTGCCGCCGCTCCCGGAGAAAAAATCTTCTCCAACGTCAGATGCCGCGCGTTGGTTTTTTCCATCACGACCACGCGCGGGTCCTGGCGGAGTTTCCAGGCGAGCTGGCCGCGGCCGACGTCCACGGCATAAACCTTCGCCGCGCCATGCTGGAGCAGGCAGTCGGTAAACCCGCCGGTGGACGCGCCGAGGTCGAGCGCCACCCGCCCGGCCACGTCGAGCCCAAACTGTTTGAGCGCGTGCTCGAGCTTATGACCGCCGCGGCTCACGTATTTTTCGCCGACCGCAACTGTGAGAGCGTCCGCGGGCCGGACGGAATCGCCGGGTTTGCGGGCGGACCGGTCATTGACGCGGACGAGGCCGGCGAGGACGGCGCGTTTGGCGTGTTCACGGCTGTCGCAGAGGCCGCGTTCCACCAACGCTTGATCGAGGCGGGTCATGGAATTGACCGACAGAAACGATATCAAAAAACCACGGCCGTTACGAGCTGCCATTGCTGGCATAGACCCGATGCTGGACGTCGCGGAAACTGTGCACAAAAATATCATTGTCGGCAACCGCCTTTTCCACGAGCTGCCGGAGCAGGAACATCTCGGAACTGTTGACGACGGCATGGACGCTTTGTTTGAAAGCTTCCATGGGCACAAAGGTTTGAAACGAGTCGCCGAGCAGAATGATGGTGGCGTGGCGGCGCTGGCTGACGGGCATTTGTTGGATCGCCTTCAACGTGAGGTTTTCCTCAATG
>Ga0335081_10013094_pt1 | contig 13415 bp, 13 predicted proteins | sample Lox_Sample_35_FD_206713 | JGI IMG/M metagenome (GOLD analysis project Ga0335081, IMG submission 206713) | Soil microbial communities from Loxahatchee National Wildlife Refuge, Florida, United States - Lox_Sample_3.5 | ecosystem: Environmental > Terrestrial > Soil > Wetlands | place: USA...
TCACCGGGACGTCGATGTAGGCCGCCTGCTCCTCGCTCAGACGCGTGAGCTTCGCGCCGAGGGCGTCGAGGTGCAGCCGCGCGACCTTCTCGTCGAGGTGCTTGGGCAGCACGTACACGCGCTTGTCGTACTCGTCGTTCTTGGTGAACAGCTCGACCTGGGCGATCACCTGGTTGCTGAACGAGTTGCTCATCACGAAGCTGGGGTGCCCGGTCGCGTTGCCGAGGTTCAGCAGGCGCCCCTCGGAGAGCAGGATGATCGCGTGGCCGTCGGGGAACACCCACTTGTCGACCTGGGGCTTGATGTGGACGCGTTCGATGCCCGGCACGCGCGCCAGCCCCGCCACGTCGATCTCGTTGTCGAAGTGGCCGATGTTGCCGACGATCGCCTGGTGCTTCATGCGCTGCATGTCGGCGGCGCGGATGATGTCGCGGTTGCCGGTCGCGGTGACGAAGATGTCGGCGGTCTCGATCACTTCCTCGAGGCGCACCACCTGCAGGCCCTGCATCGCCGCCTGCAGCGCGCAGATCGGGTCGACCTCGGTGACCAGCACGCGCGCGCCCTGGCCGCGCAGGGACTCCACGCAGCCCTTGCCCACGTCGCCGAAGCCGCACACGACGGCCACCTTGCCGCCGATCATCACGTCGGTGGCGCGGTTGATCCCGTCCACCAGCGAGTGGCGGCAGCCGTAGAGGTTGTCGAACTTCGACTTGGTGACCGAGTCGTTGACGTTGATCGCTGCGAACAGCAGCTCCCCGCGGTCGACCATCTGGTAGAGCCGGTGCACGCCCGTGGTGGTCTCCTCGGTGACGCCCATGATGCCCTTGCCGATCCGCGTCCAGCGCTGCGGGTCCTCCGCCAGCGAGCGGCCGAGCAGCGCCAGCACGATCGCGAACTCCTCCGAGTCGCTGGTGGCGGGATCCGGCACGGCGCCGGCACGCTCGTACTCGCTGCCCTTGTGCACCAACAGGGTGGCGTCGCCGCCGTCGTCGAGGATCATGTTGGGCCCCCGGACGGCCTCGCCGGTGTCGGGGTCCGGCCAGCGCAGCGCCTGCTCGGTGCACCACCAGTACTCCTCGAGCGTCTCGCCCTTCCACGCGAACACGGGCACGCCGCGGGGGCTCTCGGGGGTGCCCCCGTGGCCGACCGCCACGGCGGCGGCGGCGTGGTCCTGGGTGGAGAAGATGTTGCAGCTGCACCAGCGGACCTCGGCCCCCAGGCACGTGAGGGTCTCGATCAGCACGGCGGTCTGGACCGTCATGTGCAGCGATCCGGTGATGCGGGCGCCCTTCAACGGCTGGGCGTCGGCGTACTCGCGCCGCAGCGCCATCAGCCCCGGCATCTCGTGCTCGGCGAGCGTGATCTCCTTGCGGCCGAACTCGGCCGCAGACAGGTCGGCGACCTTGAAGTCGGTGCTGGTGAGCGTGGCGGTTGGCGTCATCTAAAGCCCTTTCATCGTAGTCGTGGGGACCCTAGCGTTCTGCGAGCGCCGCCTTAAGCGCGTCGAGCACGGGCACCGGACCGGGGTCCACCCCGCGCAGCGCGGCGAGGTAGATCGACACCAGGTCGCCCAGCAGCACGAGCGAGACGACCCGCTCGATGCCCGTCTGGCCGCGGGTCTCCAGCCGGTAGCTGGCGGTGGCGTTGGGAGCGATCACCCGCTCGCTGAGGGCCATCCGCTCCTTCAGGCGCGGGTGGGCGTCGGAGTCGTCGAGGAACACGGCCGAGAAGCGCCCCTGTGAGGTGGCCCCCTCCCAGCCGGCGATCTCGTTGTGGTCCATCTCGGGGAGTTCGCTCCAGAAGCACATCTGCTTGGCGTTCTCGTTGATCTGGGTCTTCCAGCGGTAGGCGATCGGGGTCGTCACGCCGGCCCCGGTGATCAGCGGGGTGGTCCCGTGCAGGCCGCGGGCGAGGCTCTTGGACAGCGTGTCCTCGGGCGCATCCGGGCCCCACTCGGCGACCAGCTGCTCGGTGTGGGAGGCGGCCACGTCGATCTCCGAGGTCATCCGCGGGCCGACGCCGCACAGCGCGGCCACCTCGAGCGAGGCCACCGTCATGTAGGCGACCGCCGCGCGGGGCTGCAGGCCGCCCGGCAGGGGGATCACCGGGACGTTGTCGGCGCGGGCCATCTCGGCCAGGCGCCCACCGGTGGTGGCGACCGTGCGCTTGGCTCCCAGCAGCCCCGCCGACTCGTAGCAGGCCAGCGTCTCCTCGGTGTCCCCCGAGTAGCTGGTGCACAGCACCATCGTGTCGGGGGTGGTCCACGTCGGGAGCCCGTAGGCGCGGGTCACGAAGATCGGACGGGTGGCGTGGTCGCCGAGCGCCGCGCGGGCCAGCGCTCCGCCGATCGCCGAGCCCCCCATGCCCGCCACGACCAGGCCGGCGGGCGCGTCGCGGTCCTCCATGATCGCCGACTCCACCCGCCACATCGCGTCCCGCAGGTGCTCGGGCACCGACAGCACGTCGCCGAGCTGATCGGACGGGTCGACCGCGGCGATCGACGCGCGAGTCAGCTCGGAGACGCCACCGGAGTGGCCTTTCGCGTTGCCGTCGGGGGTGATGGCTGCCATCGTTGCCTTCCTGGTCCGTGGTGCTCGGGTGGGCCCTGTAGGGGCGGATCGGCACCCGCGGGCTAGAACTCGATAGCCCCGTCCGGGAGATCCACCCCGGGGAAGATACGCGCCCCGCGGGTTATCACGTTGTCAGACCCGATCCTGACCCCTTCGCCGAGCACCGCGCCGGCGGTCACCTTGGTGGCGTCGCCGACGACCGCGCCCGGACAGATGATGCAGTCGCGCAGCTCGCAGCCGGCGCCGATCCGGGCCCCGTCGAGCACCACCGCCCGCTCCACCGAGCTGCCCGCGCCGACGCTGACATCCCGGCCGAGCACCACCAGGCTGCCGACGCGGGCACCCTCGGCGACCTCGCAGCCGCTGCCGATCAGCGCCGGCGGGATCGCCCGCCCGCGCACGCTGGCGCCGTCGTCGATCGCCAACCAGTGCTCGCCGAGGTGCTCGCGCACGCCCGACTCGACGTTGCCCTCGAGGATGTCGAAGGTGCCGTGCAGGTAGCGTCCCGGCGTCCCGATGTCCATCCAGTAGCTGTCGGAGGGGAAGCCGTACAGCCCATCGCCGACGAGCAGCGGCCAGATCTCCCCCTCGATCGAGACCTTGCGGTCTGGCGCCACGAGCTCGAGGATCTCGCGCTCGAGCACGTACGCGCCGGCGCTGATCAGGTTCGACGGCAGCCCCCCGGAGCTCGGCTTCTCGACGAAGTCGGTCACGGCGCGGCGCTCGTCGAGCACCACCAGCCCGTATGCGCTCGGGTCCGTCACGGCCACCAACGCGAGCGTCGCGCGGGCGCCGGTGGCCTCGTGCTGGGCGATCTGGGCGCCGAGGTCGATGTCGGTGAGGACGTCGCCGTTGAGCATCAGGAAGCGCTCGGCGAGCATCGGCTCGGCGAGCTTCACGGCACCGGCGGTCCCCCGCGGCTCGGGCTCCTCCACGTAGCGCAGGCGCAGACCCAGGCCCGAGCCGTCGCCGAGCACGCCGCGGACGCGATCGGCCATGAACCCGCAGGACAGGATCACGTCGTCCACCCCGTGCCCGCGCAGCCACTCGAGCATGAACGAGATGAACGGGCGGTCGACCAGCCGCACGATTGGCTTGGGGACGTTCGAGGTCAGCGGCCGCAGGCGCGTGCCTTCGCCGCCGGCGAGGATCACCGCCTGGATGGGACCACCACCCCCGGGATCTGCCCGGCCGCCCCGCTCCCGGCCGCCCCGGCGGGGAGCGCCTCCTCGATGCAATCACGCCCGGGTAGGGGGATCACCGCCTCCCGACGCCCTCGTACTCCAGGCCGGCAGCGCGCACCGCAGCGGGGTCCAGGGCGTTGCGCCCGTCGATCACGAGGTTGCCGGCCATCGCCCCGGCGACCTCGCCCCAGTCGAGCTCCACCAGCTCCCGCCACTCGGTCACCAGCACCGCCGCATCGGCGCCCTCCAGCGCCTGCAGTGGCGAGGCGGCGTAGGTGATCCCGCTCATCAGCTCGCGGGCCTGATCCTCGGCGACGGGGTCGTATGCGCTGACGCTGGCCCCGTCCGCCAGCAGCCTGGCCGTGAGCACCAGCGAGGAGGCCTCGCGCATGTCGTCGGTGTCGGGCTTGAAGGCGAGCCCCAGCAGCGCCACGCGGCGTCCCGCGAGCGGTCCGAGGTGACGCTGGAGCTTGCCGATCACGCGCCGCTTCTGCAGTTCGTTGACCTCGATCACGGAGGTCAGCAGCTGGAAGTGGTAGCCGGAGTTGCCGGCGAGCTGCTTCAGCGCGTCGACGTCCTTGGGGAAGCAGCTGCCGCCGAAGCCGATGCCCGCCTGCAGGAACTTCGCCCCGATGCGCTCGTCGAGGCCCATCCCGCGTGCCACCTCGACCACGTCGGCACCGGTCTCCTCGCACACGTTGGCGATCTCGTTGATGAACGAGATCTTGGTCGCCAGGAAGGCGTTGGAGGCGAGCTTGACCATCTCCGCGCTGGCGATGTCGGTGCGCACCACGGGGGCCCGCAGGGGCGCGTACAGCTCGGCGACCGCGTCCCCGGCCCAGCCGCCCTCGTCGCCGATCACGACCCGGTCGGGGTGCATGAAGTCGCCCACGGCCGAGCCCTCCTTCAGGAACTCCGGGCACGAGACGTAGGAGAGCACCTGCTTGCCCTGCTCGGCGAAGGCGCGCCGCAGCGAGGCGCCCGTGCCGGCGGGGACGGTGGACTTCATCACCAGCGCGCGGTTCTCGGCCGCGGGGATCGCGTCGACGACCGCGTGCACGGCGGACAGGTCGGCGTCGCCCGAGTAGGTTGGCGGGGTTCCCACCGCCACGAACAGCAGGCGCGCGTCCGCGAGCGCCGGGCCCAGCTCGGTGTCGAAGTGCATCCGCTCGCGGTTGCGGGCCAGCAGCTCCTGGAGCCCCGGCTCGTAGATCGGTGTCTCCCCCGCCCGCAGCCGCCGGACCTTCTCGGCGTCGATGTCCACACACCACACCTCGCTGCCCAGCTCGGCGAAGCCGGCCGCGGTGACGAGCCCCACATAGCCGGTGCCGATCACCCCGATCGGCTCGCGATCACGCCCATCGCCGTCGCTCATCGGGTCGTGGCGGTGAGCCTGAAGACGGGGTGCTTGGGCGCCGCGGCCACCAGCTCGGGCTCCGGAGAATCGGGGCCGACGCCGTCGAAGAACACCCCCACCTCGAACTTCCAGCGCTTCAGATAGGCGCGCAGGATGTCGGGCTTCTCGGCGTCGGGCACCTCGACGGCGGTGAAGCTCTCGCTGTGACGGCGGGACAGCAGGCGCCCCTCGCCGCTGGCGCGGAGGTTGCGGGCCCACTGCGTGTCGCCGCGGGGCGCCACCAGGTAGCGCTGCCCGTCGAGGTCGAGCGGATTGACGGGCGTGCGGCGCGGCTGCCCGGAGGTGCGTCCGCGGACCTCGAGCACGCGTGAGCCGGCGATCGGCAGGCCCCGCCTGGTCAGAGCCCCTACGAGCGGGTTGAACACACGCCGCGTGAACCAGCCGGGGCGCTTGCTCTGGAAATGGGTCGTCGCCGGATTCGATCCGTCCATCGACCCAAGACGCTATCGCGCCGCCCCGAGGGCTAGCCGGCGACCGCTAGGAACGCCTCGCAGCGGCGGATCTCGCGGAGCGCCCGTTCGCGTTCTTCGCTGCCCTCCTCGCCCCGTTCGGCGGTGGCGCGGGCCTGGGAGAGCTTCTCCTGCAGTAGCCCGCGGTCGAGCTGGTCGGGGCGCAGCGCTTCGTCGACGAGCACCAGTGCGCGGTCGTCGGCGAACTGCAGGTAGCCCTCCGCCTGCGCGAAGCGCACGATCTCGGTGTCCGAGCGGTACAGCCTCAGCTCGGTCGGCTCCAGGATCGCCAGCAGCGGCTCGTGGCGTGCGAGGATCGCGATCGAGCCGACGGTGGTGAACGTCGAGAGCATCTCGATCTCCTCGGCGAACACCTCGCCCTCGGGGGTGAGCACCTCGACGGGGAATTTGCTCCTGGCCATCGGCGAGCTCCTACTGCTTGGCGGCCGCCTCGACGACTTCGTCGATCGTGCCCTTCAGGAAGAAGGCGCTCTCGGGGACTTCGTCGTGCTTGCCTTCGATGATCTCCTCGAAGCCCCTGATCGTCTCCTCGATTTTCACGTACGCGCCGGAGGTGCCGGTGAACTCTTCGGCCACGAAGAACGGCTGGGAGAGGAAGCGCTCGATGCGCCGCGCCCGCTGCACGGTGAGGCGGTCCTCGTCGGAGAGCTCGTCGATCCCGAGGATCGCGATGATGTCCTGGAGCTCCTTGTAGCGCTGGAGGATCTCCTTGACGCGGTTGGCCACGCGGAAGTGGTCCACGCCGAGGACCTCGGCCTTGAGGATCGTGGAGTTCGATTCGAGCGGGTCGACGGCCGGGTATATGCCTTTTTCGGATATCGCCCGCGACAGCACGGTGGTGGCGTTGAGGTGCGCGAACACCGACGCCGGGGCGGGGTCGGTGATGTCGTCGGCGGGCACGTAGATCGCCTGCACCGAGGTGACCGAGCCCTCGCGGGTGGAGGTGATGCGCTCCTGCAGCTGGCCCATCTCGGTCTCCAGCGTCGGCTGGTAGCCGACCTGGGAGGGCATCCGCCCGAGCAGCGCCGAGACCTCGGAGCCGGCCTGGACGAAGCGGAAGATGTTGTCGATGAACAGCAGCACGTCCTGGCCCTGGTCGCGGAAGTATTCAGCCATCGTGAGGCCCGACAGGGCGACCCGCATACGGGCTCCGGGGGGCTCGTTCATCTGCCCGAACACGAGCATCGTCTTGTCGAGCACGCCCGACTGCTTCATCTCGAGCCACAGGTCGTTGCCCTCGCGTGAGCGCTCGCCCACGCCGCAGAAGGCGGACAGGCCCCCGTGTTCCTTGGCGAGGTTGTGGATGAGCTCCTGGATCAGCACCGTCTTGCCGACGCCTGCACCGCCGAACAGCCCGACCTTGCCGCCCTTCGCGTAGGGGGCCAGCAGGTCGACGACCTTGATCCCGGTCTCGAACATCTGGGTGGTCGGGGACAGGTCCTCGACGCGCGGCGCCTCCTGGTGGATGCTGCGGCGCTCGACCTGGTCGGGGAGGTCCGCCCCGAGGTCGATCGGTTCGCCCAACAGGTTGAAGATCCGCCCCAGCGTGGCCTCCCCCACGGGCACCGTGATCGGGGCTCCGGTGTCGACGACCTCGAGGCCCCGGGAGAGGCCGTCGGTGGTGTCCATCGCGACCGCGCGGACGCGGTCGTCGCCGAGGTGCTGCTGGACCTCGCAGACGAGCAGCTCGCCGCCGGAGGTGGAGCTGATGCCCGGGGCCTCCTCCTCCTCGTTGGAGGGGGAGCGCTCGATCGTGATCGCGTGGTTGATCTCCGGCAGCCGATCTTCGAACACGGCCTCGATCACCACGCCCTGGATCTCCTCGATGCGCCCCACGTTGCGCTTTGCGCCGCCGCCGTCGGCGGCGGCGCTCGTCGATCCCGTCGGCTGGGTGGCAGTGCTCGCGTCCATCAGTCTCTCTCTCGTTTCTGGGGTGTCGGGTGTGTAGGTGGTGTTCTCGGTGAAGGTGATGTTCCGGTGGAGCGTGCTCGCCTCGGGCTAGCCGGTCAGGCCCTCGGCGCCGGCGACGACCTCCATGATCTCCTGGGTGATCTCCGCCTGGCGCGCGCGGTTCATCTGAAGCGTGTATTCGGTGATGATGTCCCCGGCGTTCTCGGAGGCGTTGCGCATCGCCGTCATCTGTGCGCCGAAGAAGCCGGCGGTCGACTCCACCAGCGCGCGGTAGATCGACAGCTCGACATAGTTCGGCACGAGCCGTTTGAGGATCTTGTCGGGCTCGGGCTCGTACTCCGTCGAGGCCGGTCTGGCAGCCTCGGCAGCCTGCCCCTCGCGCCCGGCGGCTGCCCCCGGCGCGGCAGGGGCCTCCTCCTCGGGCTCTTCGCCGACGATCGTCGCCTGCGAGAGCGGCAGCAGGCGTTCCTGGGCGACGCGCTGTGAGAGCGGGGAGATGTAGCTGTTGTAGATGATCTCTACGCGGTCGAGGCGGCCCTCCACGTAGGCGGGGATCAGGTCGTCGGAGATCGAGCGGGCGTCGGCGTGGACGGGGCGGTCGGCGAAGCCCACGTAGCTGCCCGCGATCTCGTAGCCGCGGAAGGCGATCGAGGACACCCCGCGCCGGCCGGCCACGTACCAGCTGACCTGGTGGCCGGAGTCGCTCAGCTCACGCTCGAGGCGCACGCCCGCGCGGATCACCTGCGAGTTGAAGGCGCCCGCCAGGCCACGGTCGCCGGTCACGAGCAGGATCCCGACCTGGCGGTCGCTCTCGTGCTCGGCCAGCAGGGGCACGCCGGCGCTGGCGGCGCCCGCCGCCTGGGCGGCTTTGCGCGTCATCCGCCGCAGCGCGTCGGCGTACGGGCGCAGCGCCTGGATCCGCTGTTCGGCGCGGCGCAGGCGCGCGGCCGCGACCATCTCCATCGCCCTGGTGATCTTCTGGATGTTCTTGACCGAGGCGATCTTGTTCTTGACGTCGCGCTGTGATGCTGGCATGGGTGTCCTTGGGCCGGCGGGGCGGAGCCGCTGCTAGGCGGCCGCGGTCGCCTCCTCGAGCGGCTGGCCCTCCTCGTCGAGGTCGTAGCCGAAGTCGGCGGCGAACGACTCGACCGCGGCGTGGACTTGCTTCTGGGTCTCCTCCGACCAGTCGCCCTCGGCGATCTTCTTGCGCGCGTCGGCGAGCACGGCGTGGGTGCGTTCGGTCAGCTCGGCCAGGAACTCCGTCACGCGTTCGACGTTGACGCGGTCCAGGAAGCCGTTGGTGGCGGCGTAGATCTGGATCACCTGGTCCTCCACCGGCAGCGGCGCACGCTCGTGCTGGTTGAGGGTCATCACGAGGCGTTCCCCGCGGGCCAGCGTGCGCTGGGTGTCGGCGTCGAGGTCCGACCCGAACTGGGCGAAGGCCTCGAGGTCGCGGTACTGGGAGAGCTCGAGCTTGATGCGCCCGGCGACTTTCTTCATGGGGTTGATCTGGGCGTTTCCGCCGACGCGCGAGACCGAGATGCCGACGTTGATGGCGGGGCGGACGCCCGAGTTGAACAGGCCCGACTCGAGGAAGATCTGCCCGTCTGTGATCGAGATCACGTTGGTGGGGATGTAGGCGGACACGTCGCCCGCCTGCGTCTCGATCACGGGCAGCGCGGTCAGGGAGCCGCCTTTGAGCTCGTCGTTGAGCTTGACGGCGCGCTCGAGCAGGCGCGAGTGCAGGTAGAACACGTCGCCGGGGTAGGCCTCGCGGCCCGGCGGGCGGCGCAGCAGCAGCGACATCTGGCGGTAGGCATAGGCGTGCTTGGTGAGATCGTCGTAGATGCACAGCGCGTCGCGGCCCTTGTAGAGGAAGTACTCGCCCATCGCGCAGCCCGCGTACGGAGCCATGAACTTGATCGGGGCGGCCTCCTCGGCGCCGGCGGCCACGATGATCGTTTTGTCGAGCGCGTTGTTCTCGTCGAGCGTCTGGGCTAGCGCCACGACGGAGGACATGCGCTGGCCGATGGCCACGTAGATCGAGATCAGGTCGGAGTCCTTGTTGTTGATGATCGTGTCGATCGCGATCGCGGTCTTGCCCGTCTGGCGGTCGCCGATGATCAGCTCGCGCTGGCCGCGGCCGATCGGGATCATCGCGTCGATCGCCTTCAGCCCCGTCTGCATCGGCTGCTTGACCGGCTGGCGCTGGACCACGCCGGGCGCCTTGAACTCGGCGGGGCGGGTCTGGGTCACGTTGACCGGCCCCTTGCCGTCGAGCGGGCGTCCGAGCGGATCGACGATCCGCCCGAGCAGCTCGTCGCCGACGGGGATCTCGAGCAGCTCGCCGGTACGCCGCACGGTGTCGCCCTCGGAGACGTGTTCCCACTCGCCGAACAGCACCGCACCGACATTGTCGGACTCGAGGTTCAGGGCGAGGCCCGTCACTCCGTGGGGCAGCTCGAGCATCTCGAAGGACATGCAGTTCTCCAGCCCGTGCAGGCGGGCGATGCCGTCGGCGACCGACAGCACGGTGCCGACCTCGGTCAGCTCGGCGCGTCCGCTGTCGAGCCCCTCGATGCGGCTCTTCAGAATGCTTGTGATCTCGTCGGGGTTGATCTGCATGCGGTCTCCTAGGAAGCTCCCTGGGCAACGTGCCGTCGCAGCTGCTCCAGGCGGTTTCTGATTGAGGCGTCGAGGATCGAGTTGCCGACCCTCAGGATGATTCCGCCGAGGATGTCCGGGTCCACGCGCGCGGCCAGCGTCACCTTGCGGCCGGTGCGCTCGCCGATCGTGCGGCCGAGCTGCTCGGTGGTCTGCTCGTCGAGCGCGATCGCGCTCGTGATCTCGACCGGGAGCATGCGGTTCTCCTCCTCCCACAGGCGCTCGTACTCCGAGCGGATACGGAAGATCACGGGCATGCGGTGGTTTTCGATCAGCAGCTCCAGGAAGTTCAGGAACGCCGCGTCAGCCCCGTCCAGGACGCGCTTCAGGCCCTCCTGCTTCTCCTTGGTGGCGAAGTAGGGCGAGAAGAAGAACACCGCCAGTTCGCGGTTCTCGGAGAGCGCGTCGGCGAACTGGGAGAGCTGCTCGCGCAGCAGGTCGAGCTTGCCCTGTTCGAGGGCCACCTCGAACAGCGAGCGGGCGTATACGCGGGCGAGCTCCTCCATCAGTTGTTGGCCGCTCCCGAGGACAGGCCGGATACGTCGATTTCCGACAGCGCCTCCTCCACCAGGCGCCGCTGGTCATCGCTGCTGAGCACCTTGCGGATCACCTTCTCGGTCGCCATCACGGTCAGGTCGGCGACCTCGCGGCGGAGGTCGTCGAGGGCGCGCCTGCGCGCCACGTCGATGTCGCGTTCCGCGCGTTCGGCGGCCTCGCTGATGAGCTCCTGGCCGCGGCCCTTGGCCTCCTGCTCATGTGTTTCGGCCGCCTGGCGGGCGTGCTGCACGATCTCCTCGGCCTGTGTGCGGGCCTCCTTCAGGCGCTCGCGATACTCCTCGAGGATCTTGTCGGCCTCGGCGCGGATCTCTTCGGCGGCGTCGATGTCGCCGTTGATCTTCTTGGCCCGTGCGTCCAGCGCTTGCGCGATCAGCGGGAACACCCACTTGCGCAGGACGAAGAACGAGATCGTGAAGACCACGATCGTCCAGATCATGATCCCCACGTTGGGGGTGATCAGGAACGAGCCGTTGGCGAGCGGGGTGAGGGCGGCGGTGAGCATCTCGGCCTACAGGAAGAATGCGATGAAGCCGCCGACGAGACCGTAGAAGAAGCACGCCTCCGTCAGCGCGAAGCCGAGCCACTGGTCGCGCTCGACCTCCGCGCGCAGCTCGGGCTGACGCGTCTTGGACTGGATCGAGGCGTTGAACACCGATCCGATGCCTGCGCCGGCACCGGCGGCGCCACCGCCGGCCCCGACGCCGAGCGCGATCGCCCGGCCCGCTGCCTTGCCGTATTCGATGGGTTCTCCGGTCGCTGCGAGTAGCTCATGAAGCATCGTGGAGCTCCTTTCGTCTTAATGGGATTCGACCGCTCCGCCGATGTAGATGGCGGTCAAGATGGCAAAGATGAAGGCTTGCAGGCCCGCGATCAGGACGGCCTCGAAGAGGAAGATCGCGATCCCGAACGGAAGCAGGAACCACGACACCAGCTGAAGGCCCACGAGTACTCCGAGCGTGCCGCCCATGAACGCGATCAGCATGTGACCGGCGAGCAGGTTGGCCCACAGCCGGACCGTCAACGAGATCAGGCGCAGGAAGGTCGAGAGGATCTCGATCGGGAAGATGAGCAGGACGATCGGCCCTTTGACGCCGCCGGGCATGAGGCTTTTCAGGTACCCGAGCGGCCCGTGGTGCCTGACGCCCTCGTAGACGAACAGGCAGAAGACCCCCAGCGAGAGCACCAGCGGGAAGGCGACGTTCGTATCGGCCGCGTAGATCTGGAAGGACGGCAGGTGTGCGCCGAAGACGCTGAACTTCTCCGTCGAGTTCACGGGTAGCGGTATGTAGCCGATCAGGTTGGAGACGAGGATGAAGATGAAGATCGTCGCGATCAGCGGGAAGTATTGGCGTTCCATCCGCTGATCGAGGTTTTCCCTCGTCATGTTGCGGACGAAGTCGTAGAACCATTCGACCGCGACCTGCAGCCGGCCCGGACGCTGTTTGAGGCGTTTGGCGATCTGGGTCATCAGCCCGATCGTGATGCCGGCGGCCAGCAGCAGATACAGGACCCCCTTGTTGAACGCGATCGGGCCGAGCTTGAACCAGGTGTCGAGCTTGAACTCGTCGGTCGGGGAGAAGACGCTGTTGGCGACCTCTGGCGCCTTGTGAGCGGTGACGCCGAACAGGACGGCGAACAGCACGATCCCGCCGACCCACACGCCGGCTACCGCGTACACGACCTTGCGGGCGCTGCTCATGCCCTGTTTCTCGGCGGGGGCCGGCGGCGTTCCCGCCGCGCCGGGTGCGATCGGTGGGGCTCCCGCTACGGCGCTCATCAGGAGGGGCCTCCCTCCCGCCCTCTGGCGATGCGCACGGCGAAGGCGACCGAGTAGGCGCCGAAGATCACCAGCGCCGCCGCGAGGCCGTCGTGGTGGCTGCCGACGGTGCCCGCCACGATGATCCCGCCGGCGAGCAGCCAGATACGTGCGAACGAGTCGATGAAGTTCAGCCCGAGTCGCGAGCCCGGCTCGGCGGCCCTGGCGATGACCCTGCGGTCGGCCACCGCGACCAGCCGCTGCAGCAGCCACGCCCCCGCCCCCACGAGCACGCCGAAGGCCGGGGCGCCCAGCGCAAGCGCCACCACGACCGCCGGAATCAGGACGACGACGTCGAGGTTGATGAATATCCGCCGCCCGAGCCCGTCTGCGGGCACGCGGGCGTGATCGTCCTGGAAATGGCTAACTTGCATGGGTCGAGCCACCCTACAGAGGCAAGGGTCCAGGCGCTCCCCGAAGGGGGGCCGTCGAAGGTGTTCCCTCGAATACCTCTCAGGCGGCTCTTAGCAGTCTAGCCTCTCGGCGACTTCGTAACAACTTTGTGACAACAGGCACGGGCCCCGGGAACGGCCTCGCGCCTGGCATTCGGGCCCCGGCCGGCGCCGCTACCCGCCGGGCGCGGGAATCGCCGTCGAGCGCCCGCGGCGGCTCGCGCGAGCGCCTTCCAGGAGGCGCACGAGCGCGACCGAGGCGGCGAACGTGACCAGCCCCGCGACCACGTCCAGCACGAAGTGGTTGCCGGTGGAGATGACCGCGAAGGTCGTTGCCAGCGGGTAGACGGCCGCGAGCGTCCGCGCCCACGCGCGCCGCGTGGCCCGCCATACGGCCAACGTGCACCACGCCGCCCACGCGATGTGCAGGGAC
>Ga0335081_10013095_pt1 | contig 13413 bp, 12 predicted proteins | sample Lox_Sample_35_FD_206713 | JGI IMG/M metagenome (GOLD analysis project Ga0335081, IMG submission 206713) | Soil microbial communities from Loxahatchee National Wildlife Refuge, Florida, United States - Lox_Sample_3.5 | ecosystem: Environmental > Terrestrial > Soil > Wetlands | place: USA...
AGCTCGAGGCTTCCCACCTTCGGGGCTTCCCTGGGGCGTTCCAGGAGGTGGGGTGCATTTGACATGCTCTCCATCCCACCCGCCACAACCGTATCCGCATCACCCGTCGCGATCGCCTGCGCCGCCAGCATGACCGCCTTGAGCCCTGAGCCGCATACCTTGTTCACCGTCATGCATTCCACAGAAGGCGGCAGCCCCGCAAAAATCGCCGCCTGGCGGGCAGGTGCCTGCCCGACGCCCGCCTGGAGCACGTTTCCCATGATCACTTCCTGGACGGCCCCCGCCGGGATGCCGGCGCGACGGACCGCCTCGGCAATGACAAGCGCGCCCAGGCGCGGGGCAGCAAGCGGGCTCAGCGCGCCCCGGTAGCCCCCGATGGGCGTGCGGCATGCGCTGACGATGACTGCGTCGTTCATGGTCTTCTCACCTGTCATTGCGAGGCGCGCCTGTGGCGCCAGAGGCGCCACCACAGGCGCGCCGCGGCAATCTCCTCCCCCAAAAACCGACAGGGGCGTTCGGTGGAACGCCCCTGTCCGCTGTGCGCCGGATCAGCTGCTCATCGAGCGCAGGAACTCCTTGTTCGATTTCGTCCCCCGCATTTTCTCGAGCGTGAACTCCATCGCCTCCACGGTATTGAAATCGGAGAGGAGCTTGCGCAGGATCCAGATCCTGTTCAGGTCGTCCGAATCGATGAGGAGCTCTTCCTTTCGCGTGCCGGAGCGGTTGACGTCCATGGCCGGGAAGATCCTCTTGTCGGAGAGCTTCCTGTCCAGGATGATTTCCATGTTGCCCGTTCCCTTGAACTCCTCGAAGATCACCTCGTCCATGCGGCTCCCCGTTTCCACCAGGGCGGTCGCCACGATCGTCAGCGAGCCTCCCTCCTCGATGTTGCGGGCCGCGCCGAAGAACCGCTTCGGTTTGTGGAGCGCGTTGGCGTCCACGCCGCCGGAGAGGATCTTCCCCGAATGCGGCACCACCGTGTTGTGCGCCCTCGCCAGGCGCGTGATGCTGTCAAGCAGGATGACCACGTCCTTCTTCGCTTCCACCAGGCGCTTCGCCTTCTCCAGCACCATGTCCGACACCTGCACGTGCCTTTCGGGCGGTTCGTCGAACGTGGAGCTGACTACCTCGGCATTCACCGACCGTTCCATGTCCGTCACTTCCTCGGGGCGCTCGTCGATGAGGAGGACGATCATCTTCACTTCAGGGTGGTTCCGCGTGATGCTGTTGGCGATCTTCTGAAGGAGGATCGTCTTGCCGGCCTTCGGGGGCGAGACGATCATGCCGCGCTGTCCCTTGCCGATGGGCGCAAGCAGGTCCATGATCCGCATGGAGTATTCGCCGGGCGCGGTCTCCAGGCGGATCGCCGTATTGGGGTAGAGCGGAGTGAGGTTGTCGAAGAGGACGCGCTCCCGGATTGAATCGGGGTTCTCGTCGTTCACCGCTTCCACTCTCAGCAGTGCGAAAAACCGCTCCCCCTCCTTCGGCGGGCGTACCTGGCCGCTTACGGTATCTCCGGTGCGGAGGTTGAACTTCTTGATCTGCGACGGGGAGACGTAGATATCGTCAGGCGAGGGAAGATAATTGTAGTCCACGGAACGGAGGAAGCCGTAGCCGTCCGGCAGGACTTCCAGCACGCCCCTCGAAAATGTCAATCCCCCCTGCTCTGTCTGCGCCTCCAGGATCTTAAATATCAGCTCCTGCTTCCGCAGATCGCTGTACCCGGAGATATTCAGGTCCTTGGCGATCTGGTTGAGCTCGGCGATCTTCTTGGACTTGAGCTCAGAAATGTCCATGGCCATAGTGTGTACGCCTTTCTACAGGTGCAAACGCTGAATCACGCCCGGCGCCTCCCCCGCGGCAGCATGACGCAATAATGTGGAGAGACACTTATACGGAGAGTGGACGTGCGGAAAAAAGTAGAAATACCGATGAGTTTCGAACAGGTGGTGATGAAGAGATGACGGGTGGACGAAGCCAATTCAGACTTCTGGCTTAATATACCCCTTCACGCCCCCAATGTCAAGTATTTTCGCGGCCAAGAGCCTTAAGTGCCTCTCCGACCACATAGTGCGATCCCGTGACCAGCAGGCCTCGTTTTGCGGCCATCCGCGCCGCTTTCCGCAGTCCGGAAGCCACGCTCCCCCCGATGAGCACTTCCAGGCCGAGGTCGCGTCCGGCACGCCACAGTTCAATCGCAGGGAGCGATCTTTCCTGGGGAGGCGCCACGGCAATGATGGGCTCGGCGATCTCAGCGAGTCCCGCCAGCATCGGCCTGTACTCCTTGTCCTTCATAACTCCAAAGACGGCAATAAGGTTCTTTCTGCGGCCCCGTCTGAGGGCTTCGACGAGCGTGCGCATCCCCGCCGGGTTATGGGCCACGTCGAGCAGTATCCTCCTCTTCCCCTTGATCTGCTCGAGCCTTCCCCGGAGACCGGTGTTTCTCTTCACTCGCACGAAGCCATTCCGGATTGCCCGCGGGGTCAGCCTCCCAAATGCGGCGTGTCCGCCGGGCGTCTCAATGAGCGTCCGGAGGACGCAGAAGGCGAGTGCCGCATTCCTCACCTGGTGGTCTCCCGGGAGACCCGGCGCAAATGAGGAGAGAGAGATCGACCCGGCCCGCATGGAAACGGCACCGCCCCCCCGGGTTCCCCTAACCTCGACACCCCTTGTCGATTCGCGGAGGTGCACTCGGCAGGAACGCGCGCGGGCGCGAAGGACCTGAAGCGCCTCGGGGTCCGTTTCCCCGGTCACTGCGGGAACGCCGGGCTTTATGATCCCCCCCTTCTCGCGGGCGATCCTCCGAATTGTTGTTCCGAGCAGCTCCGTATGCTCGAGAGCGATATTCGTGATCGCGGAGACGAGGGGCCTCAGCACGTTCGTCGCGTCGAGCCGTCCGCCGAGCCCCGTTTCTATGACGGCGACATCCACACGCTCCTCGGCGAAGTAGAGAAATGCCGCACAGGTCGTCGCTTCGAAAAACGTCGCCCGGTACTTTTCGACCCACGGACGCATCCGCCGGACGTATTCGACGAGCCGGCGCTCCTCGATTTCGCGACCGTCGATCCTGATCCTTTCGGTGAATCGCACGAGGTGGGGTGACGTGTAGAGTCCCGTCCGGTATCCCGCCTCGGTCAGCGCGGAGGCAATGAACGCCGACGTGGACCCCTTGCCGTTCGTGCCGGCAATGTGAATGGAAGGGAAGTTCCGCTGCGGGTTCCCCGTCGCCCGGAGGAGGGCGCGGATGTTCCGCAGCCCGAACTTCATGCCGCGGTATTCCAGGCCGTAGAGGTAGCGGAGCGTTTCCGCGTAGCGGCTCACAGCCAGCTGTCGACCACTGACACGCCTTTGCCGGCGTCGAGCGCCCCGACGAGCGCTCCCGTGTCGTCGATGCCGTTCTGGTCGCAGTACGCTGCGATCCCCGCTGCGATCGTAATGCCGGCGGCGGGATCGATGAAGTTCGCCGTTCCCACCTGCACCGCGGTCGCCCCCGCGAGGAGGAACTCGATCGCGTCGGATGCGCTGGCGATCCCGCCGATTCCCAGGACCGGGATGCGGACAGCGCGGGCGGTTTCATAGACCTTCGCCAGCGCCACGGGCTTGATGGCCGGGCCGGAGAGGCCGCCGGTCACCGTGGAAAGCACCGGTTTTCTGGTACGAATGTCTATCGCCATCCCGATCAGGGTATTGATGACCGACACCGCATCGGCTCCTTCCGCCTCCGCGGCGCGCGCGAACTCGGCGATGTGGGTGACGTTCGGGGTGAGCTTGATGATGAGCGGGCGGCGGGTGAGCGGCCGGAGCCGCCGCGTAATCTCCGCGACGGAAGAGACATTGGTCCCGAAGTTCAATCCGCCTTCCCGCACGTTCGGGCAGGAGACGTTGATCTCGTAACCGTCGATCCCCTCTTCGGCGTTGAGCAGGGAGAGGACCTCGCAATACTCCTCGACCGTGCTCGCCGCGATGTTCGCGAAGACTGCCGTATCGACCGACTTGAGGAACGGCAGCTTCTCCCGGATGAACCGGTGCACGCCGATGTTTGCCAGGCCGATCGAGTTCAGCATCCCGGAGGGCGTCTCCGCGATGCGGACAGGCGGGTTGCCGGTACGGGGCTTCAGGGACAGCGATTTCGTGATGATTCCCCCGAGCAGCGCCGGGTCCGCCAGGTCACGGCAGTCGTCCCCGTATCCGTACGTGCCGGAGGCCACCAGGACACGGTTCTTGAGGGGAACGCCCGCAAGTTTGAACGATGATCGCGCCATGATCAGAGTCTGATGGTGCTGATGTCGAACGTGGGTCCGTCTTTGCACATGAGCGCGTACGTTCGCTCATCGCCGGCGCGCTCCACCGGGCACCCCTGGCAGATGCCGATGCCGCACCCCATCGGTCCCTCCAGCGACACCTCGCAGGGGATCCCCGCCGACCGGGCAAGCGACGCGACGGCGCGCAACATCGGCATGGGCCCGCAGGCGAATATCTTGGGCCCTGGCGGAGGCGAGCCGCGCAGCACCCCGCCTGCCAGGTCGACCACCGTGCCGTGGAATCCCGCGCTGCCGTCGTCGGTCGCCGTGCGAAGTCCTTCGAGGTGTGCCGTAACCAGGTGGGCAGACGTGCGCGCGCCGAGAAACGTGATGACATCGCGGCCGCGGTGCCGGAGCGTTTCGGTGAGAATGGGCAGCGGGGCTACTCCCAGCCCTCCCCCCAGGAGTACGGCAGTCTGGAACGATCCCTCCTCAGTCCGGAAGGGAACACCCAGCGGGCCCATGACGTCGAGCAGGTCCCCCTCTCTCTTCCGCCGGAGGGCATCTGTCCCCTTCCCCACCACCTGGAATATGACCTCGACGAGAGTCCCCTCGATGCGATATGCGCTGAACGGTCTCCGGAGCAGCGGATCGCATCCCCCTTCCACCCTGATATTGACGAATTGACCGGGGCGGAGTGCGCGGCTGATTGCGGGAGACGTGAACGAGAGGAGATAGATGCCCTCACCTGCCCTCTTCACGTCAACAACCGCACACTGCTCGATCGTCATTCCGGGATTTTTCCCTCCTTCCCGGGAACGCGCTTCGGGATCTTCTTTGCCTCGACCGAATCAGCCGCGGCCTTGCGGGCGGTGCTGTCAGCCGAGACGTTTCGGCCCAGGCTGTCCGCCGATATCTTCCGACCGAGGCTGTCGGTCGATACTTTCCGGGAGAGGCTGTCAGCTGCGGCCGTCGTCAGGGGAGCCTTCGGGGCTTCACCCGGCGCCCGCATGACCGGGTTTCCAACTCCTCCCGGCTGGTGCGCCAGGCGCTTCACATTTGCGCTGTCAGCCGCAGCCCGCCGGGCTGCAGCGCTGTCCGCCCGCATCTGTGCCAGCCGTCGTGCAGCCGCGCTGTCAGCCGCCGCCCTCTGCCTCGCCTGCGTCACCTCGAACATTTTCGGCGCCACGCGCGTCGCGTAAAACGACGCCGGGTACCGGGAGGTGAGCCGGGCATATGTCGCGACCGCGCTGTCGCGATTCATCATGCCGTTTTCATATATGTATCCCGCGGCATACAGAGCCCGGGGAGCAAGAGGAGAGGAGGGGTATGCGCTGGCGATGCTCTTGAACCGCTCAACGGCCGCCGCCGAGTCCCCTTTGAAAAGGAGCGCCTCCGCCCCATCGTAAGTGCTGTCGGCGGCGTCCACGGCTGTTTCCACGGGAGGGAGTCCAAGCAGCCGCCGCGCCTCGGGGGCGAACTCGGATCGGGGGAATCGATTGAGAATTTGCCTGTACAGCGAATCCGTCAGCGGCTTGTTTGCCACCGAATCCCTCACCGCATAGATCTGCGCGAGCGTATAGAGCGCCCGTGCGGCGTAGCGCCCCTCCGGGAAATCCTGGAGGACGAACCGGTACCATGTCTCCGCGGAATCCGGGAGCCCGATCGTCGCGTAGAAGAGACCCGCCATCTCGTTCGTTGCCGTCTCGAGCCTCACGTTCGCGGAATCAAGGATAACCATGCGCGGGTCCAGGGGAGGGCGAACCGAATCAATCCCGACCCTGGAGCGGGCCGAATCCACGGCCAGTCGGCTGCGGGTCGGCTGTTCAGCCATCAAGCCACGAGCAATGTCCACTCCCGATCGGCTCCGGACAGTGTCCACGGCAAGCCGGCTCCGGACAGTGTCCGCAGCAAGTCCGCCCCGGACAGTGTCCCTGGCAACCCGGCCGCGAACAGTATCAGCGACCGTCCCTCCGCGGAGCAGCTCCCCTTCCGACTTCAGCGATCCGCCGGCCCGTCCGGTGTCGATTTTTGACAGGATCGCAGCGCGCACGCTGTCGTACTTCACGATCTCGCGTTGATACGAATAGTACTTCGTGAGGTAATCCGCCCGGCGCGCCGATATGGGAGAAACTTCGGCCATGGGAAACTCGGTCTTCCCCTTGGCGTATGCCGAGAGCGCCGAGTCGTACATGAAAAGCGTGTGCTCGTACAGATCGCCGAGCGCGAAATACGACCTCGCCGACGTCTCGCTCCGCGGGAACGCCGTGTCGACGTAAGTGTAGCGGTTGACCGCCATCGGCAGATCGCCCATGTCCCGGTACGTGTTCGCGATCTCCAGCTCGAGTTCCCCGAAAAACTCCTTGTACTTTGCGTCCGCGCGGAGGAGGTGATACCCTTTGAGCGCCTCGTCGGTGCGCCCCTGCTTTTCCGCCATCCGGTACGCGCCGAACGATCCCCGGTATTCGCCGATGTAGTTGTTGCTCGCTTTAGCTGCCGCGAGGTATGCGTGCTCGGCTTCCGGGTATTTCTCCATCTTCTGGTACATCGAGGCGGACATCAGCCAGGCGGACGTGCGTTGCTCCGGCGTGGAGCCCGATTTCGCGGCTTCCTCGAAGCAGTTCTCCGCCTTCACGTAGTCCCTGTCCTCGAGTGAGAGCTGACCGAGCAGGAGTGAGACCCGGGAAAGAATGTCGCCGTCGTCGTTCTTGCGCGCCAGGTCAGCGGTCATCTCCGCTGTCTTACGGGCTTCATCCCGGGCCCCCATCCTGTACTGGGCGTACGAGAGAAGAAGCCGGGCCTCCATTGCGCGGGCGCCGTCGGGGTACCCGCTGATGATCTCGTTGAACTTCCGCATCGCCTGCTGGTTGTCGTCCTCGTAGTAGTAGGCTTTGCCGATCATCATGAGGGCATCGTCCACCAGGCTGGATTCGGGATGGTACTGGAGGAGCTTGGAGCACTTTTCGATGACGGATTCGAGCTTCGTCCTCGTTCCCGCCTGAATGCCGAACGTGAGGAGCCAGTTTCGACCCCCCGGGCGGGTGTCGAGCTGCGTCATGACCTCCGTCTCGGCGTCGTTGAAGAGCCGGCGCGCATTGTAGTACGTGTTAAAATAGGCGGAGACAAAATCCACGACGCCGCACGACGGGAGAAGGATGAGCGCGGCCGGAATCAGGGCAAGAAGGAGGGGACGATACAGCGTTGATGCGAAGGACTTCGGACGAACTATCGACAAGAGAAGGCTCCAATGACACACATCACGTTCAACATACCCATTCCGGGCCCGAATGTCAACAGCGCCGTTAAACCGGCCGGGACGCCTGTGCATCCAAATGGCAGGTCATAATACACATTTACGATACATACCCGGAGAGTATATGAAACGTATCCTGGTTGCCCTGGTCGCCATGCTGGTAGCCTGCGGTGGAGCCGTCTATGCGCAGTCGGCAGCCCCCCATGGTCAGTCTCATGCCAGGTCCATGCAGCACGGACCCCGGCAGATGATGGCGAAGCTCAATTTGAGCGATAAGCAAAAGGAGGAAGCCACCAAGCTGCGAACGGACCTCGAAAAATCGATGGTGGGAGTCCAGTCGAAGATCAAGCTGGCAAGGATTGACCTGCGGACGCTTGTCTCGGCAGATTCGCCCGACCGGTCGGCGATCGAGGGGAAACTGAAGGAAATCAGCGATCTGCAGTACCAGGCGAAGAAACTCGCGGCAGATCATGCGTTTGACTTTTACGCGCTTCTCACGCCCGAACAGCAGAAGACGTTCAAGGGCGGGCTCATGAGGATGCTCGGCAGCGGAGGGATGATGCGGGGACGCGGGATGAGGTGGGGTGGTAGGATGATGGGAGAAGGCGGGATGATGCGGGACGGTGGGATGATGGGAGATGACGGGCCCGCGCGGGGCGAACGCCGGATAGAGATATTCCGGAACCAGGGCCCCGACGACGACGGGGGATCCAACCAGTAGCCCGACGGGGGGGTCCAACCACTAGCCCGACGAGGACGGATCCAACCACTGGCTGAGCGCGCGGGGACGGGAGAGCACCCCCGTCCCCGCGACAGTTTCACGACGGGTTGGTCGGCCGGAGATCGATTTCGCTGAACATGCTCCGCTCCGGCGTGTTGATCGCAAACATCACCGCGGATGCGACGTCTTCAGGTTGCGTGATCTGCGCCCCCCTCTTCCCCCCCGGCGAGAAGCCCGTATCCACCGAGCCGGGAAACACGGTCACCACCCGGATATTGTGCTCACGCACCTCGAGCATGAGCGAACCGGCAAAACCCCGCAGCGCCCACTTCGTCGCCCCGTATCCGGCTCCCCCCTTGAACATATTCTTCCCGGCAAGCGACGCGATGTTGATGATGGCGCCGTGCCGCGCCTTGATCATTCCCGGGAGCACCGCCCGCGTCACGAGAAACACGCCGCGCATGTTCACCTTCCACATGGCGTCGAACTCGGCAACATCCATCTCGACCACGGGCTTGAAGACCCCTATTCCCGCATTGTTGACGAGGACGTCGACCGTGCCCTTGATCTTCAGCGTCTCGTCGACCAGTCGCGCGACGTCTCTCTCGTCCGTGATGTCCGCCGGCACGGCCTTGGCCTGTCCCCCGTTCCCGCGGATCGCCTGGGCAGCCTGATCCACCTGCGACGCCGTTCGTCCCGTCAGAACAACATGAGCACCTTCCCGAGCCAGAGCCTCTGCAATCGCCTTACCAATCCCCCTTCCAGAGCCGGTCACAAGCGCCACGCGGCCGGCAAGCGTGTGGCTGTTGGTCGTCATATGCCCTCATATTTTGGAGAGATCGCTCGCTATCAGGTTCAGGAACTCTGACCGCGTCTTCACGTCGTCGCGGAACGTCCCGAGCATTGCGCTCGTCGTCGCCACGGAGTTCTGCTTCTCCACCCCGCGCATCATCATGCACATGTGCCGGGCCTCGAGCACCACGCCTACCCCCTCGGGGGCAAGCGCCTCAAAGAGCGTCTCGGCAATCTGCTGCGTCAGCCGCTCCTGGACCTGGAGGCGGCGGCTGAACACCTCGACAATGCGGGGGATCTTGCTCAGGCCGACGATCTTCCCGTTCGGAATATAGGCGACGTGCGCCCGGCCGAAGAAGGGGAGCATATGGTGCTCGCACATGCTGAAGAAGTCGATGTCCTTCACGATCACCATCTCGCTGTACCGCTCGTTGAATATCGCGCCGTTGAGCACGGTCCGGACATCCTGCCGGTAACCGTCCGTGAGAAATTCCAGCGCGCGCGCCACGCGGTGGGGGGTCTGGCGGAGGCCCTCGCGCGAGGGGTCCTCACCCACCGCCGCTATCAGGTTGCTGACGATTCCCTCGAGTGCCTCCCGCTGCAGCAAGAGCTCTTCCATGGCCTCAGGCTCCCCGGTATTCGACGATGTTGTTTTCCGATTCGTACAGCTTGATGGCAAAGAGCTTCCCCTCCCTGATCTTCGGGGCGAGGATCTTCCAGAACCCGATGGCGATGTTCTCGGCCGTGGGGATCGTCCCACGCATGAAGTCGACGTCGACGTTGAGGTTTTTGTGGTCCACCCGTTCGATCAGCTCCCGGTCGATGATGTCGGCGAGCAGCTTCAGGTCGATCACCATGCCGGAGTCCGCCGGCGGGTCGCCGGCCACCGTGACCTCCACCGTGTAGTTGTGGCCGTGCCCGTTCGGATTGTTGCACTTCCCGAACACGCGGTCGTTCTTCTCGTCGGGCCACGCGGGATTGTACAGCCTGTGGGCCGCGCAAAAATGTCCCTTGCGGGTTACGAAAACCATGGTGTTCCTCTCTGCGAACTGTCAGTCAAGCAGGGACAGCAGCTCCTGAACGTGCCCCCCGACCTTGACCTTCGGAAAGATGTGCGTGATCACTCCGTTGCCGTCGATGACAAACGTCGTGCGTTCGATCCCCATGAACTTCCTGCCGTACAGGCTTTTCTCTTTCCAGACGCCGTACCTGTTCACGACGTCTTTTTTCTCGTCGCTGGCGAGGGCAAACGGGAGATCGAACTTGTCGGCGAACTTCTTGTGGGAGGCGGCGGTGTCGGCGCTCACGCCGATGACTACGCCGCCTTTTTTCGTGATGAGCTTGATGTTGTCCCTGAAGTCACACGCCTCTTTCGTGCAGCCCGACGTGTTGTCCTTCGGGTAGAAATAGAGGATGACCGTTTTTCCCTTCAGTTGCTTGAGCGACACCGTGCCGCCGTTGCCGTCGGGAAGCGAGAAGTCGGGCGCCCTGGAGCCCACCGCCAGCTGTGCCATCGTCGTCCCGCCCCGGCTCAGATGGAGCCCAGTGCGCGGTTGACCTCTTCGTACGGGGGCTCTACGCCCGGCTGGTCGGAGATCCACGCGTACTGCACGATCCCCTTCGTATCCAGGACGAAGACCGACCGCTTGGCGGCAGTGTACGACTTGAGGCCCGCGAAGTCTTCGTAGAGGCCGCAGTATTTCTTGCTCACCTCGCGGGAGAAGTCGGTGAGCAGGGGGAACCCCAGCTTGTTCTGCTCCGCGAATGACTTGTTTGCAAACGGGGAGTCAACGCTGATGCCCACCACCTGGGCATGGAGCGTTCCGAGAGTGGCGAGGGAATCTCGGAACGTACACATCTCCTTCGTGCAGACGCCCGTGAATGCTCCCGGGTAAAACGCGATCACGGTCTTGTGCCCCAGGAACTCTCCGAGCGTGCGGATTTTCTTGTCGGTGTCGTAGAGCGAGAAGTCCGGTGCGCGGTCACCCTTTTTCAACGCCATGCCTTAAGCCCCTTCCAATTGTCATTGCGAGCGGCGCCGCGAAGCGCGTTCTTTGCGTCCCGCCAAAGGCGGGAGCCACTCTTTGGACCACGCCGCCTGCGGCGCCGCTTTCTGGCGTGGCAATCTCTCAACAAGCCCCCCCCTCCCCCGGTTCCCCCCAACCCCTCACCGAATCTGGTCCTTGAAGTACGCAACCGTCCTCGTGAGCCCTTCCTTCCTGTCGATTTTCGCCTCCCAGTGGAGTATTGTCCGCGCGCGTGTGGCGTCCGGCCGCCTTACCTTCGGGTCGTCTTCCGGGAGTGCCTTGTAGACGATCTTGCTCTTGCTCCCCGTGAGCGCGATGATCTCCTTCGCCAGGTCGAGCATCGTGATCTCACCCTCGTTGCCGATGTTGACAGGGTCCGATTCGTCCGAGAGGAGCAGCCGGTAGATCCCCTCGATCAGGTCGTCCACGTAGCAGATGCTCCGCGTCTGGCTCCCCTTGCCGTACACGGTGACGTCCTCCCCGCGGAGCGCCTGCGTGAGGAACGCCGGAATTGCCCGGCCGTCGTGCAGGCGCATCCGGGGTCCATACGTATTGAATATCCTCACGATCCTCGTTTCAGTCCCGTGGTAGCGCCGGTAGGCCATTGTCATCGCTTCTGCGAACCGCTTCGCCTCGTCATAGACGCCGCGAAGCCCTACGGGGTTCACGTTCCCCCAGTACGTTTCGGGCTGCGGATGAACGAGCGGGTCGCCGTAGACCTCGGATGTCGACGCCAGGAGAAACCTCGCCCCTTTCGCCTTGGCGAGCCCGAGAGCCTTGTGCGTGCCGAGTGATCCCACCTTGAGCGTCTGGATCGGCAGCTTCAGGTAGTCCACGGGGCTTGCCGGGGATGCAAAGTGGAGGATGTAGTCGACGGGACCGTCCACGTAGATGAACTCGGTCACGTCATGTTTGATGAACTTGAACTGCTGGTTGCCGAAGAGGTGGGAGATGTTCTTGAGGTCGCCCGTCACGAGATTGTCGATTGCGGTGACGCGGTGTCCTTCTTTCAGCAAGCGGTCGCAGAGGTGTGATCCGAGAAACCCTGCGCCGCCGGTGACCACGGCGTGCTTTTCGGTCATGACCGTCATAACGTGCCTCGCGAGAGTTCAGGAGTATTATTTGAGGACGGCGTTCCTTCCGATCCCGTAGTAGACAAACCCCCGTTCCGCCATCACCCGCGGGTCGTAGATGTTCCGTCCGTCAAAGATAACAGGCTGTTTCATCAGAGTCTTCATCCGGTCGAAATCCGGCCGGCGGTAATCGTTCCATTCCGTGGCGATTACCAGGGCATCCGCCCCTTTGAGCGCATCGTAGTTGCTTTCGAAATACTTGACCGTGTGGCCGATCTTCCGTTTCATCTCTTCGATCGCCACCGGGTCATGCGCCCGCACGTTGGCACCGGCTTTCAGGAGCGCCGAGATAATGGAAAGCGACGGGGCCTCGCGCACGTCATCCGTGTTCGGCTTGAACGAGAGCCCCCAGAGAGCCACGGTGATCCCCTTCGTTTTGCCGCGGAAGTGCTTCTTGATCTTCTCCGCAACCACCTGTTTCTGCCGCGCGTTCACCGCTTCCGCCGCCGAAAGGAGCTGCAGCTCGTACCCGTACGTATTGGACGTGTTCAGGAGGGCGACGACGTCCTTCGGGAAGCATGACCCGCCGTAGCCGATGCCGGCAAAGAGGAACTGAGTCCCGATCCTGGCGTCCGTTCCCATCCCCTTGCGCACCAGGTCGATGTCCGCCCCCACCTTCTCGCACAGATTGGCCATGTCGTTCATGAACGAGATCTTTGTCGCCAGGAACGAATTTGCTGCATACTTCGTCAGCTCCGAGCTCCGCTCATCCATGACGATGAGCGGATTCCCGGTCCGGATGAACGGTGCATAGAGGTCTTCCATGAGCGCAAGCGCGCGCTGGCTGCGCGATCCGATGACGATCCGGTCCGGCTTCATGAAATCGTTCACGGCCGCGCCTTCCTTCAGGAACTCCGGGTTTGAGACGACGTCGAACTCGAATGTCGTCTCCCGGGCCACGATCTCACGGACCTTGTCCCCGGTGCCGACCGGCACGGTGCTCTTGTTGACGATCACCTTGTATCCGTTCATGTACTTGCCGATCAGCTTCGCCACGGCGACCACGTGCTGGAGGTCCGCCGATCCGTCTTCCGACTGCGGCGTCGGGAGGGCAAGAAAGATGATATCCGAGCTCCGGACGGCCTTCTCCAGGTTGTCCGTGAAGACGATCCGCTGGTCCTCGATGTTCTTCTTCAGGAGATCCGTCAACCCAGGCTCATAGATCGGGCTCTCCCCTTTCTTCAGCATCCGCAGCTTCCGCTCGTCGTTGTCGACGCAGATGACATCGTTTCCGCTTTCGGCAAAG